>ERZ808028.379-NODE-379-length-39345-cov-8.636167_pt1 | contig 39345 bp, 38 predicted proteins | sample MGYA00380184_ERZ808028 | MGnify/ENA primary metagenome ERZ808028 (study PRJEB31490, sample SAMN06133397) | mouse gut metagenome | isolation source: J8_1 | host: mice | place: China: Chengdu | collected 2015-05 ...
GAAAATCCTGCGGAAAAACAGGGGCTTCTACTACCAGACCGGCCACTTCATCGGCGTGTCCGGGATGCTCTACCGCATGAAGCGCAACGCCGTGGGGCTGGCCAATATCTGCATTCTGTCCACCATGGTGATGGTGATGCTCTCGGGCACCCTGGCCCTCTACCTGGGGCAGGGGGAGCTCATCGCCGCCCAGTACCCCGCCAGCCTGAACATGAGCATTCGGTTTGACCCCGCCCAGGGACAAAATCCCAACCTGGAGGGCGCGGCGGCGCTGGCTCAGCGATTTGCGGACGAACACGATGTCCCCGTCACCAGCCTGCGGGTGGGTCAATATATGCAAGTGGGTGTCACCGAGATTCAGGGGGACGAGTTTCCCGGAGCCAAGCCTGGTTATCTCACCTCCACCAGCAACGATAACACCGCTAACCGCACCCTTTTTGTCCTCACTGCGGCCGACTATGCGGGGCTGTCAGGACAGCCCGCCCCTCTCCTCTCCTCCGGTGAGCTGGCGGTATGCGGTGCGGGACCAGCCCCTGGCCCGTTGACCTTCTTCTACTACGCCGACTTGGATACTACCCTGTCTTCTTTCACTATTACCCAGGCCCTGCCCGCCCTATCCATGTTCTCTGTCACCGCCAACATGACCGAGCCGGTCTGCCTGGTGACGGCAGATGAGGCCGACCGTGCCGCTCTGTGGGATTTTGTGGGACATGAGTTTACCCGTTCCTATACCTTGGTACTGGCGGAGCTGGACTGCTCCAATGAGGCGGAGCTGGCGCTGGTGGACGCTTGGTCGGACGCCGTCATCACAGACGAACACTTCTTTGACGGCACCGGGAGCTGGGAATCCTGGCGGGTGGACAGCCGCGCCGAGATGTCGGTGGACGGCTATTCCATGGCGGGCGGCTTCCTCTTCCTGGGCATCATCCTGGGGGTGATCTTCCTCATGGCCACGGTGCTCATCATCTACTACAAGCAGGTGTCCGAGGGCTACGAGGACCAGGGCCGCTTTGAGATCATGCGCAAGGTGGGCCTGAGCCAGCGGGAGGTGAAGTCCTCCATCCGCAGCCAGGTGCTGCTGGTGTTCTGCCTGCCCATCGCCGTGGCGGCGGTCCACATCCTGTTTGACTTCAATCTGGTGGCCCGTATGCTCACCATGTTCGGGGTGCGCAATGTGATGACGGTGGCGCTGTGCACCGGAGGCACCCTGCTGGCTTTCCTGGCGGTGTACGCCGTGGTGTACTCCCTCACCGCCCGGACCTATTATAAGATTGTAAAATAAAAATCTGCTCAGCTGTCTTGAACTGCGCACTTCGGACAGACGAGGTGTGACAACTAGACATCCGCCCATCCCCGGCTTTCTCCGGGGGTGGGCTTTTTTACATTTTCTCCTCCCCTTGACTGCGTTCTCCCCTGGTGATATGCTTGCCCTTGCAAATTGTCTTTTTAAACGCTGAATGCCGCTTGCGGCAACGATTTAGCAGCAATCCTTTATTACTCCAACAAACGGCGCTACTGTAGAAAATGTAAAAATCTTTGTGTCTTTTATCAGGCTTGTTACTCTAACCTACAGAAAGCAGGTGATTGCAATGAATGAGTTTGAAAAAATGAGAGAGGATTGCACGTCCATTGTGTATCACTTTTTGCTTTCAATGTGTGGAAATGAGGATTTAGCAGAAGAATTGACTTCCGAAACCTTTTACCAGGCGTATCTGCATATCGACAGGTTTAGGGGTGAATGCAAACCGGAAACCTGGTTGTGTCAAATTGCGAAAAACGCTCTGTACAAGGAAGCAAAGAGGAGAAAACGGATTGTCCCATGGGAACAGTTCAGAACATCTGAAACAGATAGCGGGGATATTTTAGAAACGCTGTCCAACAAAGAACAGGCATTGAAAATTCACAGGCACTTGCATCACCTCAATGAACCATATAAAGAAGTGTTCATGTTGCGGGTGCTGGGTGAATTGAAATTTCAAGAGATTGCCGGTCTGTTTGGAAAATCAGAGTCATGGGCAAAGGTTACCTTTTATCGGGCAAAGGACAAACTAATTGAACTTATGGAGGCAGAAAAATGATTATTAGTTGCAAGATTGCGGAAGACTTACTTCCGCTGTATCTGGATAGTAGTTGTTCGGAGGACAGCCGAGCCGCGTTAGAAGAACATCTGAAGGATTGTCCCTCTTGCCGCATGAAACTGAACAGGATGCAACGCGATATTACAGGCGAGATTCATCCAAAGCAATCCACACCAAAACTGGCGAACTATGCAAAAAAGGTTAGGCGCCATCGTGTCCGTGTGGCTGTGTTGGTTGCCGTCGTTTCCATCCTCTCGTCTGTCGTTCTTGCGTTGGGTTATTTAGCAGTCAGGGATATGTACTTGCAATCTTCCCCCTTCGTTTTTGAGGTGGAGCCGGGAACCCATAACCTTGTAGCAAACGACCTTGAAACAACAGCAGAGGAAATTGGGCAATATGTCTTTTATACAAACTATAGCCAAATTGAGGTAACAGTACAGAATAATAAAGGCTTTCATGGAACAATTATGTTGTGGAATGCAATAGATCACGATAATTTTATTCAGATTCACGATATAAATGGAAAAAAATCAAGTTGCAAATTTACAGGTCTTACGTCACACAATCGTTATAAAATAACCTGCGACAATTTGGAAGGAGCAAAAATCACCGTAAGCGAAGGACGGACGATTAGCTTCTGGCACAGCCTGGGGTCTGTGCTAAGTGATATTATAGGTGCTATAGGTGGATAAGCGCAGTTAAATAGGCGCCTTCTACTCTTTGCCCACCTTGGCTGTGTAGAAAACTGACTGGGCGGCGGTTTAGCCGCTCAGTCAGTTTTACAAATCCTTTTCCACTAAAATATATTTCTCTGTCCGCAAACGCTCCCGGAACCCGCACTGCCGAAACAGTTCTATGGACGGATTGTCCAGTGCGATATTGTCCGCCAGCCGTCTCACGCCATTCTCTTTTGCGGCGGCGCACAGCAGTTTCAGCCCCTGCCGCCCGTAACCCAGGCCCCGGTACCGGGCGGACACCAGCACATCGCAGACGTACTCCCCAAATTCACCGTCAAAGTGATAGGCCGCCTCACCCACCAGCGCCCCGTCGCTCTTCCGGCACAGATAGCGGTAGAACCGCTCCCCTGCCCCATCCTCACCCCAGCGGACATACCAGTCCTCCCAGCGTTCCTGGGGAAAATCGATGGTCCCGCCGTAGGCGTGATTATAGGCCATGGTGTCCGGATCGGCCAGCAGTTCTTGCCGGAATACCAACTCCTCCAGCTTGGGACAGTACAGCGCAAGTTCCTCCATAGCGTCCTCCTTCAATGGTCCAACAGCCTGGCTATGGCGGTACGGCGCACCACCATAGCACTTTTAGGGCAGAACTCCTGGCAGCAGAAGCAGCGGATACATTTCTTTCGGTTGATGCGGGGCTTGCCCTTCACTATGGTGATGGCCCCGGCAGGGCACACGTTTTTACACACCCCGCAGCCCACGCACTGGCCCGCCTTCACCTGGGGCCGTTGAGTCAGCAGCTTTTCCATCACATACCCTTTGAGCCGCTTGACGGGGTCGCTCCCGTCTCCACGGAACAGGTGGCTGTTGCCAGTGGTAATCAATTTAAAATCTGGAAGCGTAAAGAAAGTGGGGTCCCCCTCCACCGCCAGTTCCTCAGCTGAGGCGGGGATAAGCCCACGCTCCAGCGCTGCCTCCAAAGTAGGCACCTCTTCCCGTTTCAATCCGATGAGCTTTGCGCACATCAGGTCTACCTTGTGGGGGCTGTCCGACGCCACCAGCACTCCCATATGCCGGGGCGTACCGCCGCTGGGACCATTGCCCTCCATACAGTCCACCGCATCCACAATGGTGAGCCGAGGCTTGAAATACTCATTCAGATCCACGATGGTTTGGGCAAAATCTCTGGGGTCCGGGTAGCGAAAATGATATTCCGGCTTTCTGGTGCCTGGAATCGTGCCGAACATATTTTTCGCACCACAGGTCATGGCCATCATACCGTGGGTTTTCAGCTTGCAGAAGTCAATTATGGCGTCTGCCTCATCCAGCCACGCGGTATACTGAAACTGGCGGCATACTCTCCCCTCTGGAAATCTGGCCTCCCTCTCCTCAAAGTTCTGGTTCAGCTGCCCTCCTGCCTGTTCCACAGCTTTCATACCTGTGGCAGCATACACCCGATTCACATGAGAAGCATTAAACAACCCGCCAGGGCTGTCTCCCACTACCACATTCGCCCCCCGTGCCGCCAGCATTTTTACCAAAACGCATACCAAGCCAGGATGTGTTGTCACTGCCTGTTCCGGCTTGGCTCCGGTAACCAGATTCACTTTGATGGCAATGTTCATTCCCGGGCATACCCAGTCCAGCCCGCCCAAAGGAGCCAGCACCCGTTCCAGGGCCGGGCGAACTTCTTCCTCTGAATAATCCGCACAGGGCACCATAACAACGTCATATTTCACGGCTTTTCACCTCCATCGAAAAAGGCTGCCGCAAATGCGGCAGCCTTTTCTGAATTGACTAAAGCTTACTCCTCCGCAGGCGCCTCGTCCTCGTCGTCCATCGGGGCGGACTCCAGCAGGGCACGGATAGACAGAGAAACCTTCTTGTTCTCCTCGTCAATCGCGGTGATCTTGGCATCCACAGTCTCACCCTCGCTCACCACATCGCCGGGCTTCTCCACCCGGTGGTCAGCCAACTGGGAAATATGGATAAGGCCGTCCACACCGGGAACAATCTCAGCAAAAGCACCAAAGGTCATCAGCTTGACTACACGCACGGAAGCCACATCGCCCACGGCGTACTTCTCGGTAAACACAGTCCAGGGTTCCTGGCTGTGGTCCTTCACACCCAGAGAAATCTTTTTCTTCTCCGGATCAAAAGAGATGACATACACCTCAATGGGGTCGCCTACGGACACCACCTCGGAGGGAGTCTTGATGCGAGACCAAGACAGTTCGGAGATATGAACCATGCCGTCCACACCGCCAATGTCCACAAACGCACCATAAGAAGTAAGGCTCTTTACTGTGCCGCTGTACCGCTTGCCCACTTCGATGTTATCCCAGATAGCCGCAGCAGCAGCGGCGCGGGCCTCAGCGGCCACGGCCCGGATCGAACCCACCACCCGGCGGCGGGCGCGATTTACCTCGGTGATGCGCAGCTGCACACGGGTCTTGACCATTTCAGACAGGTCCGCGCCTCGGGGTTTGCCGGACTGGGAAGCAGGGATAAACACACGGATTCCCTTGACATTAGCAACCAAGCCGCCCTTATTCTCTTCGGTGATAATGCCTTCAAGCACGTCCTTATTCTCTACGGCATTCTCAACAATCTCCCAGTTCTTGTCTGCATCCAGACGTTTTTTGGACAATACGACCACACAATCCCTGTCGCTGACCAACCTGACAACCGCCTCAATCTCCTCGCCTACTTTAGCGATATCCTCCACTTTCACATCGGGGTCGTCACTCAATTCGGACAGGGGAATGGTGCCGGGGTACTTGACACCAAGTTCCACCTGAACCTCGGTGGGCGTGATTGCCGCAACCGTACCAGTAACCCTATCCCCCGTATTCAAAATTTTGAACGACTCCTCCAGCATCTCCGCGAAGGACTGTTCAATCTCCATGATTTCATCGCTCATTTTGTTGCTGACCTCCTTTATTATCCACTCCGGCGTCGAAGCACCGGCAGTGATTCCAAGCGTACCAACCCCACCAAACTGTTCCCAGTCAATGCCGCTCTCCCGCTCCACTTGTACCACCCTAAGACACCGGCTGGCACACAATTGGGTAAGCTTTTTTGTGTTGGAGCTTTTCCGGTCGCCAATGATAATCATGGCATCACACTGACCGGCCAATTCCAGGGCTTCAGATTGGCGCTTGGACGTAGCATTACATATTGTATCAAAAAATTCCGCGTTTGTACACACTTTTTTTGCGTTTTCCACGATTTTTTCCCAGTTGGCCCCAATGGCCGTGGTTTGCGACACAAATGACAGGGGTAAACCGGAGAAATCCGGCACTTTTTTTATGATTTCCTCCAGCTCATCCCAGCTGGAAACCACAGTTCCCCGCCGGGTACATCCCAAAATTCCCAAAATCTCCGGATGCGCTGGCTCCCCCACTATAATTGGAACGCGGCCGCGGAACTCCGCATCCCGAACAATGCTGTGAATACGGGTGACGTTGGGACAAGTGGCGTCCAAAACCTGGCAATGCCGGACCTTCAGCGCTTCGTAAGTGCTGTCCGGCTCCCCGTGGGCCCGAATAAGCACCACAGAGCCTTCCGGGGCTTCTTCCGGAGCCGTGATGGTCACCGCTCCCATCTTCTCCAGCCTCCGGATGACATAGTCGTTGTGGGTGATGTGCCCTAACAAATATACCGTTTCTTGCGCGGCAGCCCGCTCCGCCATATCCACCGCCCGGCGCACACCGTAGCAAAACCCGGCGCTCTTGGCAACCTTAACGATCATTCGGGCTGTTCCCCCAGCGCTTTCACTCGAACAAGCAAGTCGTCGGCAATACGCTGGTAATCATCAGCGGAAGGTTTTCTCCCCTCAAATTCCGGATAGTACGGCTGTCCGAACACCACCGTGGTCTTGCGAAACCGCCGTTTTTTAGGCTGGATGTAAACGGGAAGCAGTGGTGAGCCCGTGCGGGTGGCCAGCATGGCCGCGCCGGTCTGAGCCTCGGACACTTTTCCTTCCTTGACTCGGGTCCCCTCGGGAAACATGAGCAGCTTCTCCCCTCCCCGCAGAACCCTCAGGCATTCCTTTACCGCCGCCATATCAGATTTTCCTCGGTTCACACCAATGATCCCTGCTTTTTTCAATAGAAACCCGATTATCGGCCACTTCATAACCTCCGCTTTGGCCATCACATGGGTCTGCCGCTTTCCTCCCATGGCACATACCACATAGAGCGGGTCACCCAAAGTGGTGTGGTTGCCGCAAATCACCACTGTTCCCTCTGGGATATTTTCCACCCCAACCGCCTTCCATGGATGAAACAGCCTCATGAAAACCCAGATGATAGGATAGATTACCGAATATACTTTATTTCTCATGGACCTCCTCCTCAATATTCAACCGTTCCCGAATCAACCCCAGCAGAAGCTGAAAACTTCCCTTCAAGTCCAGCCCTGTGGTATCCGCCAATACCGCGTCATCCGCTTGACGCAGCGGTGCCGTCTCCCGTTCCATATCTTGGCGGTCCCGGTCAATTACTTCTTGCAAAACCTGCTCAAACCTGACTTGCTGTCCCCGCTCCAAAAGCTCTTTGTAACGCCGTTCCGCCCGGGTTTCAGCTGTCGCAGTGAGAAATATTTTTAAATCCGCTTGTGGGAGCACTACCGTACCAATATCTCTGCCGTCCATAATTACATCGTGCTTCTGCGCCGTTCGGCGCTGCATCTCCAATAGGAACTCTCGCACCACTGGAAGGGAGGCCACTTTAGACGCATAAACAGATATCTCATTTTCACGGATAGCATTGGTCACGTCTTCCCCATCCAAAAACATGTGTTGAAAACCATCTTCTCCGTAACCTATTGTGATACTCAGCTCAGGAAATATAGCCGCCAGCACAGAAGTATCTGATGGGTCGACTCCCCTACGGCGAACCGATAAACCCACTGTGCGGTAAATTGCTCCAGTATCCACATAAAGAAACCCCAGTTCCTGTGCCAATTGCTTGGCCAAGGTAGACTTTCCCGCTCCGGAAGGTCCGTCAATGGCAATACTGCGGTATTTCATGGTTAGACGCCCTTTCCTAATCATTTTTTGCCTTCTCAGCTCCGGCCAGTCCGGCGGCATAGCCGGTAGACCATGCAATTTGTAAATTGAAACCACCGGTATAGCCGTCCACATCCAACAGTTCGCCAGCAAAATAGAGCCCGTTCACTTTTCTGGACGCCATCGTTTTTGGCTCTACTTCCCCCACCGCCACACCGCCGGAGGTGACCACCGCTTCTTCTATCGGGCGCGGAGCAGACAGGGAAACCGAAAAACTTTTCAGTATTTCCAGCAAACCACGCCGCTGTTCCCTCCGAATATCGTGAACTTTGGTGCTTGCAGGGATGCCTGTGCGCCTCACAAGTGTCGGCACCAAAGACTTGGGAACCAACCCGCCCAAAACGTTGGCGTAATTTTGGTTGGCCCGTTCCTCGAAATCCCGCAGAAGGCGGGCATCCAACTTTTGCTCATCTAAAGCAGGCTTTAAATCAATGTGGGCCATATAACCCGATTTACTAAAGTCCATATGGGCGGAGGCGGACAGTACCAACGGCCCGGACAGTCCAAAATGAGTAAACAGCAACTCACCCTGCCCTTGAAACACAGTCTTGCCCTTTTCATTCTTTACCCGCAGCCCCACATTACGCAGAGACAGCCCTTGAAGCCTTGCGCAGCAAGGGTCATCTGATTCCAACGGCACCAAGGAACCTCGAAGAGGTACGATAGTGTGTCCCACCGACTGGGCTAGCCTATAACCGTCCCCCGTGGAACCAGTACGAGGATAGGACGCCCCACCAGTGGCAAGGATAAGCGCCTTACAGTCCTTGAGCTCCCCACTTTTCTCAGTGTGCACAGTGGAGAGCTGTCCCTCCTGAACAGTAAGTCCCGTAACCCGGTCCTGCTGGATCTCCACCCCTTGGCGGCGCAGCTCAAAAAACAGCGCGTCCACAATGTCCGCCGCTCTGTCGGAGACGGGAAAGACCCGGCTGCCCCGCTCCGTTTTCAGCTTGACCCCCAAGTCCTCAAAAAAGGCCATAGTATCTTCTGGACTAAAGCGGCCAAAGGCACTGTAAAGGAATTTTCCATTGCGGGGAACAGACGCCAGCAGCTCTTGCACACTGCAATTGTTGGTGACATTGCACCGGCCCTTGCCCGTGATGTACAGCTTACGCCCAACCTTTTCATTCGGCTCCAACAGCAGCACGCTTGCTCCAGCCCTGGCGGCAGTGATGGCGGCCATCATACCAGCTGCACCGCCGCCCGCTACAATCACCCTATTTGTCCCCATACTCTACCTTTTCATACACCTGATACTCATCCCAGATCTGTTCCAGCCGTTCAAAGGTAGCAGTGACTTCAGCCGTCTTCTTTCGTCCCACTGCCACAATCAATGCATTGATAATGGACAGCGGAGCCACCAACGAGTCCGCAAAAGAGGCCATGTCGCTTTTGGCCAGCAAACGGTAGCTGGAGGTGTCATACAGGGGCGACATCTCGCTGTCAGTAATGGCCACCACCGTGGCGCCCTGGTCCTGGGCAAACTCCATCGCCCGAACGGACCGGGTGGAATAACGTGGAAAACTGATTCCAATAACCACATCCCCTGTTCCTACCCGGAGCATCTGCTCAAACATCTCGCTCGCAAGACTGGTCTGCACCTGAGTCACATTGTCAAAGATTAGTTTGAAATAGAACGTAAGGAAATCGGACAACGCCGCCGACGAACGCACCCCTAAAATGTAAATACGTCGAGCAGCGACAATGGCATCCACTGCTCCCTCGAAGTCCTGCCGATTCAGCTCACTGAGGGTCATACGCAGCTTTTCAATATCCGACTGCACTACCTTGTCCAACACATCCTGAGACCCCAGCCGGTCATAAGATACCTCAATGCGCTGCACAGTGGTCAATTTCCCCCGTATCATCTCCTGCATGGCTTTCTGCATAGCAGGATAACCGTCGTAGCCCAGCTCAGCAGCAAAACGGACCACGGTGGATTCGCTGATATGAACTGCCTGTCCCAGTCTGGCCGCCGTCATAAAGGCGGCTTTATCGTAATTATCCAGGATATAACGGCCGATCAGCTTCTGTCCTTTGGAAAAGGTGTCCATCCTACTTTGGATGGCTGTCAAAATATCTCGGCTCATGTGAAACAACCCTACTCTCTTTTTCTATCCTCCTACAGGCAGGAACTTTCCTGCCCAACAGACGTATCATACCGTTTCACGCCTAAAAATGCAAGGGGTTTTGAAAGTTTTCCTGCTCAATCCTGCAAAACGCAGATTTCCTCTGATGTGAGCGGGCGCCAGGTTCCTATTTTCAATCCGCCCAGCCGGACTTTTCCCTCACGCACCCGCCGGAGGCGCTCCACCTTCAGCCCGGCGGCGGCGCACATGCGGCGCACCTGTCGGTTTTTTCCCTGATGGATGACCACAGTGATGGTATTCACCCCCGTCCGCTCCACCCGGTCGGCGTTGAGGGTCTCCCCACCGTCCGCCACCGGGGCGGACAGGATGGGCAGCGCCCGGTCCACATCCCCGCGTACCCACACTTGGTACTCCTTTTCCACCTCATGGGCGGGATGGGTGAGCCGCTGGGTCAGCGCCCCGTCGTCGGTGAGCAGCAGCAGCCCCTCCGAGTCCATGTCCAGCCGCCCCACCGGCCACACCCGGGCGGGACAAGCCGCCACCAGCCCGGCCACGGTTCTGCGCCCGTTTTCGTCGGACAGGGTGGTGACATACCCTCGGGGCTTGTTCAGCATGATGTAGGTGCGTCGCTCCCTGGCGGACAGCGGCGCGCCGTCCACCTCCACCCTGTCCCGGACCAGGTCGGCTTTGTCCCCCAGGCGAGCCGCTTTCCCGTTGACCGTCACCCGGCCAGCCTGTATGTATGCCTCAGCCTGGCGGCGGGAGCACACCCCCGCCGCCGACAGCAGCTTTTGCAGCCGTTCCTCCACCGCCGCCACCTCTTTTCTCTCGTTATGCCGTGCCCCACAGCCGCCGCCACCAGCTCAGCGGCTCCCGCAAGTCCAGTCCGGCCCCGCTTTGAGCCACCAGCGGTACCCGGGCCACAATTTCGCCTTCTTTTTTCCACAGAACCTCTCCAACAACAGCCCCCGCATCATAGGGAGCCTGGATAGAGCGGTCCAGCTTCGTCTCCATGGTCAGGCTCTCTCCCGCTTTCAAGGGATAGCCCGCCCCCTCTGCCGTTACCGCCGCCACTGTGGGGATGAGGCTGCCCTCCACCGCCACCGAGCCAAATACCTCTCCCTTTTGGCACAGCGCCTGCCGGGGAAAGGTCTTAAAGCCGTAGTCCAGCAGCTTACAGTGGTCGTTCCAGTCGTTTCCGTCGTTGAGGGTGACACAGATTAGAGTCTGACCCGCCCGAGTGGCGGCGGACACAAGGGTCCGGCCCGCCTTTTCCGTGAACCCGGTCTTCATCCCCACGCATCCCTCATATCGATACAGCAGCTTGTTGTGGTTGATGAAGGTACGGGTGCCGATGGTGACGGACCTGGTGGCGCATATGTCCGCCACCGTCTCATTCTTCAAACACGCCCGGGCCAGCAGGGCCATGTCGTAAGCGGTGGAATAATGGTTCTCGTCGTTGAGCCCGCTGGCGTTGGCAAAGGAGCTGTTTTGCATCCCCAGCTCTGCTGCTCGGGCGTTCATCAGCGCCACAAAGTCCGCCTCGCTCCCCGCCGTATGGCAGGCGATGGCCATGGCCGCGTCGTTGCCCGACTGGAGCAGCAGGCCGTACAGCAGCCCCCGGAGGGTGATCTCCTCCCCCGCCTTCAGGTAGATGGAAGAGCCCTCGCTGCCCAGCCACTCCCCCTTGACCGTCACCACCTGGTCCAGATCCGTCCCCTTCTCCACCGCCACCAGGGCGGTGAGCAGCTTGGTGATGCTGGCGATGAGCCGGGGCTGATGGACGTTCTGTTCATAGAGCACCCGGCCGCTCTCCCCGTCCATAAGGATGGCGCAGGAGGCGTTGGTGCTTACGGCCCGGGCCGGCGGGCACAGCAAAATCAGTGCCGTCAAAACGGCCAGGGCGGCAGTCCGTTTTTTCACAAAAGGTCACTCCCATCCGAATACTCAGATGGGAGTAGTATGGCCTCTCAGCTCAGGACTTATCCAGCGCTGGGCTACAGGGGCTCTTCCCCGCCCTCCCCGGCGCTCTTTTTGTCGATATAGCCGGTGACCCGGTCGAACATATCGGGCACCAGATCCACCACCCGGCTGATGGTGTCCCCCGGAGGAGGCGCCACCGGCAGCATCCGCACGTTTCCGTCCTTCACGATCAAAAAGGCCATGGGGATGACGCTGACCCCCGCCCCCGAGCCGCCGCCGAAATTCTTGGGCACATTCTGCGTCTTGCCGAAATCGGACCCGCCGGTGGCAAAGCCGAAGGACAGCCGGGACACCGGGATCAGGGTCACCCCGTCCTGGGTTGTGATGGGCTGGCCCACCACTGTGTTGGCGTCCACCATCTCCTTGACCTTGCTCATGGTGGTCTGGAGCACTTCGCTGATGGGATGGTTGTTTTCACTCATGACTCATTGCCTCCTGTTTTTTCTAGGGGTCTTTCCACTTTTCACCCAGGTTATCAGCGCTTTCGCGCCGTAGTGTATCCCAAGGACAAATATCTGGCCCACCGTGAGCGTCACCGCCGCCCGAGCCTCCACTGCGGGGACCGCGCGGTCATAGTCCAGCCCGATTTGGAACGAGTGGTGTTTCACCTTAAAATTATGGTCAAAAATGGGCCAGGTCATTCCCAGCACAGCGTTGGCCTGTCCATAGCCCAGGGCGACGGCGGCGGGGTCAGAACCGCCCCAGATCAGCTCCAGCTCCAGCTCATCGATGCGGATTTTCCGCTTCAGTGCACCGCAGGCTTGTCCCACCACAGGCAAAAGCTTCATCAGCCGGGATAGGGTGCCGGGCTCCTCCTCTTTGGGCTCCTTCTTATGCTTTTCCGCCACGGGCGGCTTCTTCCTCTTTGCTTTTTTCTCTCTCGGCTTCCAATTTCCCTCCGGCTCTTTCGCCGCAGGAAATAGCAGCAGTTTCACCGGCCCCAGCAGAAGAACTACAAACACCCCCGCCTCCCCGTAGCTCACCCTGCCTCCAATTCGGATAAGTGAGATGAGCCACAGGACAAACAGGATGATGAGAAGCATCTTCCAAAAGGTCATGGCCTCTCCTCCTCCCCGTTCGGCCCAGACTCCCCCGCTGTCTCCGCCTCCCGGAGACGGCGCAGGGCGGACTCCATCTCCATGGTGAGCTGAAGGTCCTCCTGGCTGGCGGAGGCCAGGTCCGGGAGCTCCTCCAGGGAGGTCAGGCCAAAGGCGCGCAGGAAATTTTTGGTGGTACGAAACTGCATGGGACGCCCTGGTACCGCCAGACGGCCCGCCTCCCGAATGAGCCCACGTTCCAGCAGGAGGCCCACGGTATAGGAGCTGTCCACCCCCCGGATTTGCTCGATGTAGGCCCGGGTTACCGGCTGGAAGTAAGCGATGACGGCCAGCACCTCCAGGGCGGGCTGAGACAGCTTGGCGGGCTTGCGGTTCTCCAGCGCCTTGCGGACATAGTCCGCCTGCTCCGGGGCGGAGCACATCTGCCAACTGTTCTCCAGCCGCACCAACCGAATGCCCCGGCGCTCATAGCTGTAGTTGTCTGCCAGCCGCTGGCACACGCTGTCCACCGTCTCCCGGTCCTGGCCCAGGGTAAGGCACAGCCGCTCTACGCTCATGGGGTCGCCCGCCGCAAAAAGGATGCCCTCAATGGCGCTCTCCAGCTCTTTCAGTTCCATTTGGGGCATCCCTCCTCTCGCCGGGGCGAAACCCGCGCCCGCTCCCTCGCCGCTCCCCGCCAGGCCAAAGGCCGACTCTATGGGGGTGTTTTCAATAGCTCTCCACCGTCACATCTACCTCTTCCGGCAGGTTGTCCACTGTGCTGGTGACGGTGCAGTCCTCCGCCGTCCCCGCCAGATGGATGCGGTTGGCCTTGCACAGCTCCAAAATCGCCAGGAAGGTTGCCACCACCTCGGACCGGCTCCGGCTGGTCTTGAACAGCGCCTTGAACCGGGCCACGCCGAACTGGATCAGCCTGTCCAGAATGGACCGGGCCTTGTCCGCCACCGGGTAGGGCTCCCTCCCCACGATGCCCTCAAAGGCTGCCGTCAGGAGGGGCAGCCTGTTGTCCGTCCGGGTCAGCACAGAGCGGATGGCTGTGAGGATATCCGCCTTGTCATGGACATACTGGTAGGCGGTTTCCGCCTTCACCGGCTCCGGCTGCTTGGGGAGGTAGTCCCGGCCGAACTCGTAACGCCCGTTGAGCTCCTCCGTCACGTCCTTGATCTTCACGTAGGTCTCCTGGGATTTGTGTTCCTCCAGGGCGGCCATCAGCTCTTCCATCTCGCTCATGGCCACCTCGTCGTCGATGGACAGCAGCATCCGGGTCTTGATGTACACCAGGTGGGCGGCCATGGTGACAAACTCGCTGGCTACCTCAAGATTCAGCTCCTCCCGTTGGGCCATCCAGGCCAGGTACTGGTCCAGCAGCTCGGAGATCACGATATCCCGAATCTCGATTTTGTTTTTGCTCAGCAGGTGGAGGATCAGGTCCAGGGGGCCGTCAAAGTCCTCCATGTCCTCCTGCTTGGCTTTCACCACCTTGTCCAGATGGTAGATGGGGGCTTCCATGGCGCCCCTCCCTTCCATAATAGGGATATTATAGCAAATTTTTTCTCAAAAAACAAGGGCGGTCTCTCTTTGCCTAATCATAGGTCCTTCCCAAAAAAGTATTGGCTATATTCCCCGAAAGCGTTTTCAAGCTTAAACAGCTGCCGGTAGCCCTCTTTTTCATAAAAACACGGTGCCTGAAAGATATACGTGTTGAGAAAACATGCTTCAGTCCATTAGCTTTTGCCAGCTCCTCAACGTGACGCAGCAGCGCATGGCCATAGCCTTGCTTACGATACTGTTCCTCCACAAACAGAAACTCTATTTCCAATGTTTCGAAGGAACTGCCCGCAACAATTCCAGCGATCAGTTCGCCATTCTTCTCAATGTGAAAATTGTAGTCCCTCAGGCAGCGCCAGTACTGCCGGTTATACGCTCTGAGCCGTTGATGAATGAGCTCGTTCATTTCTTCTGTGCTCTGTTTAACCATACCCTCTCCAAACCGCAGATTGTCCGCTCACCCGTTCAGCTTTTCCAGCGCCGCCTTTGCCGCCATCTGCTCCGCTTCCTTTTTCGTCCGGCCTGCGCCCGTGCCGATGACCTTCCCGTCCACCGACGCCTCCATCTCAAAGCTGCGGCAGTGGTCGGGGCCGCTCTCCCTCACCAGGGCATAGCTCACCGCCGCCCCCGGCGTGCGCTGCACCAGCTCCTGGAGGGCGGTCTTGTAGTCCCTATCGGCGGCCTTCTCCTGCTCCTTGTCCAGGACCAGCGCCCGGATGATGGGCCGCACCGCCTCCATCCCCCCGTCCAGGTAGACGGCGGCCAACATGGCCTCTGTGGCATCCGCCAAAATGGAGGGCCGTTTGCGGCCTCCCCCGGCGTCCTCTCCCTTACCCAGGCGGAGATAACGGCCCAATCCCAAAGTTTTTGCCGCCTCATACAGACTCCCCTCGCACACCAGCGCCGCCCGGGTGCGGGTCAGCTCCCCCTCGGGCATGTTCGGATGCTCATGAAACAAGTAGTCGGCTACCACTACACCCAGCACCGAGTCGCCCAGGAATTCCAGGCGCTCATTGCTGGTCAGCCCCGTCCCTCGATGCTCGTTGGCATAGGAGCTATGGGTCATGGCGTGTTCCAGCAGCCCCCGGTTTTTGAAGTGGTAGCCTAGTTTTTTTTCCAGCTCGTTCATTCATATCCCCCACCACGGAAAAAGCCCCGCCTTGGCGGGACTTTTCTCCAAAAATCGTAAGCTCAGATATCCAGGTGCTCCTGCATGTATTTATACAGGTCGCCCACTGTGACGATGGACTCGATGTCTTCGCTGTCCATCTCCTCCATGCCGAATTCCTCCTCCAACGCCATGGACAGGTCCATCAGGTCCACCGAGTCCGCGCCCAGGTCATCCACGAAAGCGGAATCAGCGGTGACAGACGTGGGCTCCACGCCGAATTGCTCAGCAATCAGCTTACACAGTTTCTCAAACATCTTCCAGCAGCTCCTTTTATGTTGCTTTGACAACAACATAATAGGGGCTTTAGGGCTGACTGTCAATAGTATTTTTGACAATTTTTTTGTCGTGTTACTCCCCAGCCCCGTCAACAGTGGCAGAGCGCGCCGACAAGCGCATATACTCCACATTTTCCGTGATGTCTTCAATGATTCCCGAGCGGCTGAATTCCAGCGCCTGACGAATGGCATTCTTGATGGCGTATCCGTTGGACGAACCGTGCGCCTTGATCACCGGCTTGGAAATTCCCACCAGAGCCGTTCCTCCCACCTCATTGGAATCCAACAGTTTTTTGAAATCCCGCATGCTGTCTTTCATCAGTAAGGCGGCAATTTTGGTTTTCAGGCTCCTCATAAACATTTTTTTCATTTCCCGGGTGAGGAACAGCCCGGCACCCTCCACCGCCTTAAGGAAAATGTTTCCGGAGTAGCCGTCCGCCACAATAACATCCACGGCCCCCTCCACCGCTTCCCGTGCCTCTACATTGCCCACGAAATTGATGCGGCCCTCCTCCTTCGCCTTTTGAAGAAGCTGATACGCCTCCCGCTGAAGGTCGGTTCCCTTAGAAGGTTCGGACCCGATGTTCAGCAATCCCACTTTGGGTTCAGGACGCCCCAACACCCGCTCCGCGTAATAACTGCCCATAAAAGCGAACTGGAGCAGAAATTCCGGAGTGCCCTCGGCGGTGGCTCCGCAGTCGATGAGCACCGAGCCGCCCCCCCCTGTAGGCACCACCGGGGCCATAGCCGCCCGACGAATGCCCTTAACGCGTTTTACCAGCAACGTGGCTCCGGACAGCAACGCCCCAGTGGACCCGGCGGATACAAAAGCGTCTCCATCTCCGCCTTTCAGCAGGTTCAGTCCCACCGTCAAAGAGGAGTCCTTTTTTTCCTTAAAGGCGGTGGCAGGATTATCGCACATATCCACCACCTGCCCTGCGTGGGTGATGGTCAGCCCCGGAGGAAGCTCCGCCACGCCCTCCTTCTGAAGTGCTTCTAAAATGTCCTCTCCCCGGCCTACCAGGACCACTTCCACCCCGTACTCCTTGATTGCCTGCAAGGCCCCCTGCACCGGAGCCTGGGGCGCGTTGTCGCCGCCCATTGCGTCCACGATGATGCGCATACTGTCAGCCTCCCTCTCTTATAATCTCTCTCTCAGCCCGTCTATCACACCTAGCGAACGCCGGGAAAGCTCGGCGTTTTTGTTTCGCTTTCCCTTTACCCGGTGGTCCAGGGGAGGCATGATACCAAAATTGATGTTCATAGGCTGGAAATCGGCGACGCTCTCATTGCTCACATATTGGGCAAGCGCCCCGATGGCAGTCTCTCGGGGAAAGTTCAGCGGCTCCCGACCCATCAGGCGCCTTGCCAGTTCCACCCCAGCCAGAAAGCCGGAGGCGGTGGACTCCACGTACCCCTCCACTCCGGTGATCTGCCCGGCAAAGGAAATCTGCTCCCGGCCCTTCACCCGGTAATAGCGGTCCAGCAGACGGGGGGAGTTCAGATAGGTGTTGCGGTGCATCACCCCGTAGCGCACGTATTCCGCGTTTTTCAGCGCTGGGATCATGGAAAACACCCGCTTTTGCTCTCCCCACTTGAGATGGGTCTGGAAACCCACCAGATTGTACAGCGTCCCCTGAGCGTTGTCCCGGCGCAGCTGCACCACGGCATAGGGCTCCCGCCCGGTTTTGGGGTCGGGCAGTCCCTTGGGTTTCAGCGGCCCAAAAGAAAGGGTCTGTACCCCCCGGCGGGCCATGACCTCTACCGGCATACAGCCCTCGAACACATTTTTGTCCTCAAAACCGTGGACCTCCGCCTCTTCAGCGGCGCACAACTCCCGCCAGAAGGCCAGATACTCTTCTTCAGACAAAGCGCAGTTAATATAGTCTGCCGTTCCCCTGTCATACCGGGAAGCGAACCATGCGTGGCCCATGTCAATGCTGTCAAAAGTGACGATGGGGGCCGCCGCATCATAAAAATTCAGATAGCTGTTCGCGGGGAACAAACCGGCAATGGCCTGGGACAAGGCGTCCGAGGTCAGCGGGCCGGAGGCAACGACCACCTCCCCATCAGGGATGGTTGTGACCTCCCCCTCTGCAACAGTGATGTTGGGATGGCCTCGAACTGCGGCGGTAACTGCGGCGGAAAATCCCTCCCGGTCCACGGCCAGGGCGCCGCCCGCCTCCACTCGCGTTTCGTCGGCACAGCGCAGGATCAGCGACCCGCACCGCCGCAGCTCCTCTTTGAGGAGCCCCACGGCGTTCTCCAGCTGGTCGGAGCGCAGGGAGTTGGAACACACCAGCTCGGCAAAGCCGGGACTATGGTGGGCAGGGGTCATTTTATGGGGCTTCATCTCCATTAATATGACGGGAACACCCCGCTGGGCCAGCTGCCAGGCACACTCACACCCGGCCAGACCCGCGCCGATGACGGTAACATTCATGGATATCACATTCTCTCCCTGTGGTCGGAACGGCCCACCAGATACTCCAGCGAAACGTCGAAAAAGTCAGCCAAAACAATCAAATTCTCCAAGATCGGCTTCCGCCACTTTCATAGTAAATGAGCGTACAGTGCAAGCATTATTCCTTTACGCTTAGGAACATCTGAACTGGTCTCTCCTGGACTCGGAACCAGCGTTCAGCAACGTGGTGTCGTGCGTTGAACGGCAGGACGCCCTGCTGGACCGGGAGGCAGAGGATCGCTTTGACAAATTTCTGACCGAAGAAGCCCTTCTCGATCTGCTCAACAAACGGGCCGCCTTCCGCGCCGGGTTTCAAATCGCCATGGAACTGGGGCGATAACCTGCAAAATCGCACATTCCTCCGTGGCATTGGACGTCAGGGTGGTGGGCCAAGGCTGTCCCGCCCTGCGGCCAAATTTCACGATATTTACCCGTCTGCTTTCTTCGCTGTGGACTTTTTGGCTGTTGTGGCCTTTTTTGCGGTGGTTTTCTTGGCGGTGGAGGTCTTTTTTGCCGCCGTTGTCTTGGTAGAAGACGCGGTTTTCTTCGCCGTACCCTTTTTCGCCGCGGTCTTTCTGGCGGCGGGCTTCTTCTCGGCGCTCTCCCCCTCAGCGGCGTCCTCCGTCTTCTTCTTAAACCCGCCCCGCTTGTCTTCGGGCAGGAAATTGGAGCATGACTCATTGATGCAGAAGGGCCGCTTGAACCCCCGGCCGGACAGCTTGAACATGGTCCAACCGCATATGGGACAGTTGTCCTTGACGGGCACATCCCAGGTCATGAACTCGCACCGCTTGGCCTCCACCTTGCTGTTCAAGTGCTCACAGCAATAGTAGGTATACTGCTTATTGGTCTTTTTGCTCACGCCGGTGCGTTTGACCAGACGGCCCCCGCACTTGGGACATCTCCCCGGCATCTCTACCACCAACGGCTTGGTGAAGGTACACTCCGGCCAGCCGGGGCAGGCTAGGAACCGCCCAAACCGTCCCATTTTCACCACCATTTTCCTGCCACACAGGTCACACACCTCGTCGGATTCCTCGTCAGGCACCTTAATGCGTTCCCCGTCCAGCTCGGATTCCGCCTTTTTCAGTTCTGCATCGAAGCCGGTATAGAACTCTCCCAGTACTCGCTTCCACTGAGCCTCCCCAGCCTCCACCTTGTCCAGCTTGCTCTCCATCTGGGCGGTAAAATCGGTGTCCACAATATCGGGGAATTTCTCTTTCATCAAACCTGTAACCACCTCGCCCAAAGGCGTTGGCCGCAGGTGCTTACCCTCTTTCACCACATACTGCCGGTCCGTAATGGTGGAGATGGTTGGGGCGTAGGTCGACGGACGGCCCACCCCCTTCTCCTCCAGCGCCTTGATGAGGGTGGCCTCAGTAAATCGGGCAGGCGGTTGGGTGAAGTGCTGGCCGGGAGCCAATGAATTGAGCTTCAGCGGTTCCCCCTCTTTTAAGTCCGGCAGGGGCGACTGAGGCGCCTCTTCGTCCTCATCACGGCTCTCTTCATAGACAGCCGTAAACCCATTAAACTTTACAGAAGAATGGCTGGCTCGAAACCGATAGCCTGCGGACTCGGTCTCAATGGTGACGCTATCATACACCGCCCCCGCCATCTGGCAGGCCAGAAAACGGCTCCAGATCAGCTTGTATAGGCGGTACTGGTCGGCGGTAAGGCTCTTTTTCAAATCTTCCGGAGTGAGGTTCACGTCGGAGGGACGGATGGCCTCGTGGGCGTCCTGAGCGCTGCCCTTGGACTTGAAGCGCCGGGTCTTTTCCGGGTAATACTGCATACCGTATCGGCTTTGTATAAAAGTCTTAGCCGCAGCCAGCGCCTCCTCGGACAACCGCAGAGAGTCGGTACGCATATAGGTGATGAGGCCAACGGTGCCCACACCTTGAATATCGATGCCCTCATAGAGCTGCTGGGCGATGGACATCGTGCGCTTAGGGATCATATTCAGTTTCCGAGAGGCTTCCTGCTGAAGGGTAGAGGTGGTAAAGGGGGGTGCAGGAGAGCGGTGTTTATCCTGCCGCTTCACGCCAGACACCGTAAAGGAAGAGCCCTTCACAGTATTTACAATGTTCTGTACCTGTTCCTCGCTGGTCAGTTCCATCCGCTTTTCCCTGCCGTAGAACTCCGCTTTGAAACCACCCAGGTTGGGCGCCACTCGGGACAGATCGGCGGTGATGGACCAATACTCCTGAGGGGTAAATGCACGGATTTCCTCCTCCCGTTCCACCGCCAGTCGGGTGGCCACCGACTGTACCCGCCCTGCGGACAACCCTCTGCGGATCTTTTTCCAAAGCAGAGGCGAGAGTTGGTAGCCTACAATACGGTCCAAAACCCGCCGTGCCTGCTGGGCATCCACCAAATCCTGATCGATGTCCCGAGGATTGGCAATGGAGTCCCGAACCACCTTCTGAGTGATCTCGTTGAAGGTCACCCGGCAAGTCTTCTCCTTTGGCACCCCCAACACGCTCTGGAGATGCCAGGAAATAGCCTCTCCCTCCCGGTCAGGGTCGGTGGCCAGATATATTTTATCGCTGGCTTTGGCGGACTTCCGCAGCTCTTTAATCACATCGGCCTTATCCTTGATGTTCTCATAGTCCGGCTCAAAGGTGCCCACATCCACTCCCAGCTTGCTCTTGGGCAGGTCCCGGATGTGGCCCATAGATGCCTTCACCTCAAAGCCCGGACCCAGGTATTTCCCGATAGTTTTCGCCTTTGCGGGCGACTCTACAATGACCAAATTTGTATTTGCCATGCTCTCAACTACTCCATTTTCAATTTGACGGCAGCTCGAAACCGTTTGCCGCTTTCCTCGGCTACATAACCTTGAATTTGCAGCACCGTGAGGGCAGACAGCACCCGCCGGGCAGAAATCTGAGTTCGTTCCACCAAGTCGTCCGCCTGTGCTGCGCCTTCAGCCAGAGCAAGCAATACCGAGCGCTGGTCGTCCGTCAGTTTATTTTTACAGTCCGCCCAGCGGAGATATACCACATCATCTCCCTGCTCTCTGAGCGGCTTCTCTTTTGCTTTGCGCACTGCTGTCTGGTCTGGGACAACGGCAGCACCCTCCAGCCGCTGCTCCTCGGTCTCCGGCGGCAAGGATGCGTTCCGGCCCAACCTCAGCTTGCCGGGAAACCGGTCTACATACTCACACAATACATCGTCCGCCTCCATGATGAGCTTGGCACAGCCCTCTTGGATCAGGCGGTTGGTGCCCTCGCTCTGGGGTGCGTCAATGGGACCAGGGACGGCAAACACCTCCCGGTCCTGGTCGATCGCGTGATTCACAGTGAGCAGCGTACCACTGGTCCTTGCGCTTTCTACAGCGATCACCCCCACAGACAGGCCGCTGATGATGCGGTTTCTAACGGGAAAATGACTGCCTGCGTGCTCCGTTCCCGGTGGATATTCGGAGACCAGCGCCCCCACCGCCGCCACATCCTCATAAAGGTCTCTGTGGTAGTAAGGATATACCCGGTCAATTCCACCCGCCAGCACAGACACCACCGGCCCGCCCATCTTTAGCGCGCCCCGCACAGCGGCGGCATCAATGCCCTGAGCCATTCCGGTAACCACCAGCGCTCCCTTCCTGGTCAGGTCGGCGGACAATTTGGCGGCAGCCTGTACGCCATAGGGCGTGGCCTGCCGGGCACCCACTATGCCGATAGCTGCCTCGTTGTCAAACGTGATCTGTTTTCCTTTCCAGTACAGCACCATGGGCGGCTGGGCAATGGCCCTCAGCCGCTCCGGGTAATTGGAGTCCTGCAGGGCGAGTAGCTGGATACCGTACCGTTCACAATCTCCCAACACCGCATCAGCCTGGTCCAGTGACTTGTTCATCAAAGAGCGAACAGATACATCCGAAAGACCGCCTACCATCCGGTACGCCTCTTCGTCGGCGGCATGGACCAGTTCTGGAGTACCGAAATGTTCCAGTACCCGCACGGCGTTCTGGCCCGCCAAGCCTTTGCGGAGGGTCAGCCAGATCCAGTGTTTCACATTTGACATGACATACCTCCTGCCTGTTCCCTCTGATCGCTTCGTGCCATCTCCCACAGCACAACCGACGCAGCCACGGCCGCATTCAGCGATTCGCACCGGTCCTGCATGGGAATTTTGATTGTCTTTTCACACAGCTCCAGCGTTTTAGAAGACACTCCCCGTCCCTCGCTGCCGATAACCACCGCCGACCGATCCAACCGAACGGACCTTACGTCCACAGTATTCTCCTGAAGAGCAGTAGCATACAGCGGAATTCCGGCCTGAACCAGCCGTCCTGCCGCCGTCTCTGGCGTGCATTCATACACCGGGAAACGAAACAGCGCCCCCATTGTGGCACGCACCGTCTTGGGACCCCAAGGGTCGGCACAACCGTTACACAAAATCAGGCCATCTGCCCCAAAAGCATCGGCGGTGCGCCAAATAGTACCCACATTGCCAGGGTCCTGCACACCATCTAACAGCAAATAGCGATGCCCAACAAGTCGGCTTGGCAAAGACACATCTCTCATTTTGCAGATAAATATGACACCTTGCGGGCTCTCTGTATCCGCGATGACGCAAAGTAAATTGTCCGGCACTTCTACTACCCGAACTTGAGGTGGCAGTTCCGGCAGAAGCACACCTGGAGCGGCAATCACGGTCTCCAGCCTGCCATCCCAGCGCAGGGCCTCGGCAAGCAGTTTAGGCCCTTCAGCCACAAAGGCGCTCTCTAAACGGCGAAAAGCACGGCGGCTGTTCAGCTTTCTCACCCGCGTCAACAAGGGATTTGAGCGGCTGGTGATAATTTCTTGCTGCATAAGTCGCCCCCATTGTTTCAATGTGCAAAAGCATACCGGCAGTGCGCCGGTATGCTTTCTGCCCCTCACTCCAGCAGTCTCATGAACGGAATTTAGGAGCCAAGCCTATCATAACACTTCACCGGTGTCAATACTCTCATGCTTTATTATGCTCTTTTTCTCCATAAAGTGTCCCTCAAGTCAAGGAACCCCAATACGTATGATTTTGAATATTTATAATTTTATTATATCAGTTTATGGACTCATTTTCAAGGCATATATTTCCTTTTACCTGATATCTTTACCAGCATATTTAAATTGCACCGTTAACCTGGCATATTTTTCACTAAGTCACTGTTGAAGAATGCCCTTTTCCAGGCTATACTATGGACAACAACCCATAACAAAAGGAGAACGCCTATGTCCAGCCGCAGCCGTGGCAAATACTGGTCCGCCTCTTTGCTCAAGCAGCGGGGCTGGACCAATGAGCTTATCCGGGAACTTCTTCCCAAGCCCCACTATATCCCATGTAACGGATATTCCGTCCGCACCTGGGATAAGGAGGATGTGCGTCAGGCGGAACGGGACCCTCGGTTCCACTACTTCACTAAAAAAGAAAACTCCTCCGTCCGTCAGTCCGGCATTTCTCTCTCAGGAACAAGGCGTTCCCACAACATGCTGTCCTGTGTGTGGCAAAGCGCGCCGCATGACAATTCATCCCCCTGGATACTTGCGGGTTATTACCACACAGCTCTTTTGAATCGGCTGTCCAGTGAAACAGCCGGTGGGCGCGGGGTGCGCAATTCTCAAGCTGCCGCCTGGGTCGGCGAATTTTTAGCCCTGGAACGCCGATGTGATTCCAAGCGCCTACCGGATATTTTGAAAAATTTTATTCGGGTCGGAAACTGGCTGGGGGAACACCCAGATCATCCGATAACACAGGAAGTACGCGATTGCTATTCCCAGGCCCTGCTGGGCGCAGCGAAACAGGTACTCTCCGATTTTTCCTCCACTCAGCCCGAAGCGGACGCAGAAACCCTGGTACGCGCCCCACACTTCCCATTCTCCCTGCTGCTTCGGGAGGGTCTGCCCACGGTGTGGTCCGTATGGTATGTTCCCCAGGCCATCCGCAACAGCCTGTCCCTGCTCATTGCCCTTAACCCCAAAGATGAATATCCTGAGGCGCGGGCCATGCACCGACGTTTTATTCTGCACCTGGGGGGCACTAACACCGGAAAAACTTATGCCGGATTCCAGCGGCTTGCCCACGCCAAAACCGGAGTCTATCTTGCTCCTTTGCGCCTGCTTGCCCTGGAAGCTCAGGAAACGCTGCTGGATGCCGGAATAGATTGTTCGCTGTCCACCGGAGAGGAAGAAGATCTCCGAGAAGCGGACACTCATTTAGCAGCCACAGCGGAAAAGCTCGACCTCAGGCAACGATATGATGTGGCAGTGATCGACGAGTGCCAGATGATTGCCGATCCCCAGAGGGGATACGCATGGACCAGGGCTATTCTGGGCGTGCTGTCCCCAGAGATTCATTTATGCGCCGCTCCGGAAGCCAAGGAACTGCTCATCCGCCTTATCGAAGAATGCGGTGACAGTGTGGACGTAGAGCTTCATCGGCGAACCACCCCGTTGGTATGTATGTCCCATACAGTGGATTACCAGCGGGTTCAACCCGGAGACGCACTCATCACTTTTTCAAAAGTGGGGGTACTCAGTGTGGCGGAAGACCTGCGTCAAAGCGGCAAGGAGCCTGCCATTATCTATGGCGCTCTACCGTACGCCACACGGCGTAAACAAATGGAAGGCTTTTTAAATGGAGATATGAAGTATATCGTTTCCACTGATGCCATTGGCATGGGGCTCAACTTACCCATACGGCGGATCATCTTTATGGAAACGGAGAAATTTGACGGCGTGGAGCGCCGAGACCTGAAAGCAGAAGAAATCAAACAGATTGCTGGCCGGGCGGGCAGATTCGGCATGTATAACCGAGGCTATGTAGGCGCAACCCAGAACCTGACCGCCATTCAAGCAGGATTGGACATGGTCGTACCCCCTTTGGAGTATGCAGTGGTGGGCTTTTCCGACCTAGTGCTCCAAGTGGATTTCGACCTTTTGGAGGTACTCACCCAATGGAATCAGATGCCTACGGTAGAGCCCTACCGAAAGCTGGACATCACAAGATATATCTCTATAATCTCTAAAATGCGGGAAATGGGTTTTCTCCTTACCCGTGAGCAGGAATTACGGGCGGCGAACATTCCATTTGACGAAACTGAGGAGGCTCTTCGAGAACTTTTTTTCCAATTCCTCCACCGTTGGCATAAAGGGGCGCCCATTGAACAGCCCGGTATTCCAGAGGGAGCGCCCACCTTACCCGAACTAGAACAATATTACAGAAAACTAGACCTCTTTTTTTCTTTTGCAAAAGCTTTTAATTGCCCGATAGACCACGACAAATTGTATGACAGCCGAGAACAGGTCGCAGAGGAGATCAACGAGATTTTACTCTATCGTCTGCGCAGCAATATCCGATTTTGTTCCCGCTGCGGTAAAGCTCTGCCGTTACACCATCGCGGACGGCTGTGCGGCACCTGTTTTCGGCGAGAGCGGAAAAACGGGCCGAGATAACACTTCCTCAAACCACAACGACACACATTTTTATCCAAAAAGTGGTCCAGAAATCATGGTTAGCCATGATTTCTGGACCATTCTCGTCTTTTCCTTCAATTTCCGCTTTGTAAATCGCTAACCATAGGAGGAATTTGAGAGATCATATTATCCATGTCCTCAAACATCGCGCTTTTTGTGGTTCCCAAACGGCTGGCAACATCAATGTGGCGGACAACCTCCTGATACTGCCTTTTGATTTGATCAAAGAACTGACACAAAACCTGCAATTCACCCTGGGACGCATCAATGACACGCCCAATTCCGGCCTGCACAGATACCGCTCCTTCTGCTGCCGAAGTAATTCTTTCAAAACTCCCCTCAGTCTGGCCCACAATGCTGGTACCTTCGTTCAGTGTTCCCTGGGCCTCGGAAATGCTCTGGCTAAGTTCCCCTGCCCGGCTTTCCACATCGCTTACGCTGATATCAACCTCGCCGGCCAGTTCCTTAATCTCTTCCGCCAGCTTCTTGACTTGGGTTGCCACCACCGCAAATCCCCGGCCCTCCTGTCCCGCTCGGGCGGCCTCAATAGAAGCGTTAATGGCCAGGATGTTAGTCTGTTCTACAATGGACACAATTTTTCCCATTGACAGCTGAATTCCTTTAATCGCGGCCTCCAGTTGAGAGAATGTTACCGACATGGCGTCAAAAGACTGCTGCACCTGCGCGGACACCTGGCCCAAATCAGCCATCTGACTGCGGGCATCTGTCACTGATCCGGCAATCTCTTCCCTGACTTGGCTGAACTGCTCCGCCGTCTCATTAATGTTGGAGAAAGATTCTCCCAACTCCTGAAGCTTGGCCTGAAACTGCTCCCCTTCTTTCAGCACGTTGGTGAAGGATGCTCCCACCCGGCTCAATTCCCAGAGTGAAGCGACTTCTTTTTTGACCAGTTCCTTCTGATACTCTTTCAAGCTTCCCGCTATATGCAGAACGGGATAAAAGCTTTTTTCTTCCTGACCCTGATGGGACCGCCGTTCTTTTTTCTCAAATAACATGGCCGTTCCCTCCTTTATTCAAAGACCACACAGGTCATAGACTGGTTGACAAAGCGATTATTGTAATGTTCTCCATAGCCTACAAACCCTGCGTGATTGCCAAGCGCCGCCATATCCCGCAAATAATTCTGCATATAACCGTGCTCAGAAAACAGTTTGTAACGGAACAGGCAGTTTACCGAGAAAATGGCGGAACGGCGGGGAAAGTCCTGACAAATTTGGCGAATGGTATCCTGCACAATGGCTTGATAATCGCCCAATTCCAGCAGAATAAGCACATCGGAATCATTCACCTGGCGAAAACAGGCCAAAGCATTGCCATTGACCTCCTTAATAGAGATAATGCAGGTATCTTCTCCATTAAGCTTGCCGAATGGATTCTGAAAAGTGCGGGTAAGAATCTCCTCATCCGTCACATGGAGTATGTCTTTATAGACCTGCTTGGCCGGCTTCCCGTTCAGCGAACCTAAAATATAATTTGCCCGGTCGGTATCAGAGGCCACAAAGCGGTAATCCCCCATCTGGTGGTAAATATTCTCTTTGTAAGTTTTAACTCTTCCGTTTTGGTTGCGTACCAAACCATACGCCACAGCATCCTGATACACCTTTCCATTGGCGGATACCCGTCCCTGGTCCCCAGTGCCACCCACCAAAGAGATTCCTCTCTTGCTCAGCGCAGTGTAAATGGTGGTAAGCACACAAGCATCGTTACCCGAACAAAAGTCAATGCATACGGTATCCCTATCCGAACCGCCAACCGTCTGCATGTCCTGTTCCAGGCGCTTTATGTATTTCACCGGCATGGTTGACACCTGTTCCAGCACATTGGCCGCAGCGGTCACACCGTCTGAAAAGGCAATAATACCCACGCCCTTCTCTACCACACCAATCTGATAGCTCATTCCAATACAGCCGATACTGGGCACACCGGGGAAGCGCTTCTCCAGTGCCGATACATGGCTTTCAAACTGGTCATTGTTAGATAAAAGCATAATAAACTGCGGATGATAGAGCCCCTGGAGCGCCTCGTCCAAACTGCCCCGCCGACTCATACCAAAAAATTGCTTCATATTCTTCTCCCCTTCCATGGTCTTGTGGATTCTTTGATTATACGGTAAAACAACTGGAGTGTCAATCAAATAACGCAGCACAATTGCCATTTTTGGATGCATCCTAAAGTATTCCAACTTTTCTCAAGCGCTGAAATGTAACAAATTGAAAAGGACCGCATGGTATTCGGCACCATGCAGTCCTTTTCTTCAGTTCCGGTCCTGTTGGCCGGCTGTTTCAATCACAATAATTTTTCAAATCAATCATACAGCACAGGTTAGCTTTCCATGTGGCGGCCCAAAAAACCTGCCACCGTCTGCGCCAGCTTCAGTTCCACATCGCTCAGCGCGGGGCCGTCACCATCGGATACAAAGGCCACACACCCCAACACATCTCCTTCAGAGAGAATTGGAACAGCAATGAGCACACGGTACTTATCTGTTCCGTCACATAAAGGCAATGCTTGGTCGGCCTGAATGCCCTTGCGTTCCTCCATAATCTGTTCCATCTGGGACGACACACGTTTATCCACCACTTCTCTGCGTGGAATGCTTCCAGCCGCAATCACGCTGTCTCGGTCGGTAATGACAGCAGGCAGCCCCGCCACCCGACTGATGGTATCGCACAGCTGGGTAGCAAAGTCAGACACATCGCCTAATTGAGAATATTTTTTAAAAATAACGCCGCCCTCGCGGTCGGTATAGATCTCCAAGGGGTCTCCCTCCCGAATACGCATGGTACGTCGGATTTCCTTGGGGATCACCACCCGGCCCAGGTCATCCCCACGTGTCAAGAAAAACATAAAGAAATTTTCCATCTTCTTTTATTCGATATATTCTATCAAAAGATTCCTATCCACCACTTTTTACATTCATTTATTTTACAGGTTATTCCAAAAATGCCTACCCAACGTGGTGTAATAGGACAAATACAATTTTCTCCGCATAATCCTATCCCTGTGCCTACGATTTCACTGCACCCACATCAGCGAAGATATCTTCAAATTTCCATCGAACTTCAATGCTTTTTTCAAATACACTGACCCTGTCGATGGCTTCATACATCCTGGCAAGGAGCCGTTCAGCTGGTATCTGGGCATTGGGAAGAAGATATTCTGAAAGGCGCGCTTCATCCGCCTCCCGCTGTTCTTGAATCTCCAGCCACCTGTGATATTCTGCTTCCAAACCCGCTCGGTCTGCCCTCAACTGTTCCGCCTGCCGTGTCAAGTCAGCTTTTTGTTCCATATATGCCGTCAATTCCAGCTTTCCATCATGGTAGCTTTCAAACAGCTGCATTTTCTTTCGGTCAATGCCGTCAAGCCTTCGTTCAATTTGAGCCATCCGTTGGGCGCAGTCACTGGAGCAATGGGTCTTTTTTTCCTCCTTCAGTTCTGCCGCTTTTTTGCCCAGCAGATCAACCTGAACCCGATAAACAGGTATCAGTACCTTCTCCAAATCGCTCTTGCCCCAGCGAAGCCCCCGGCAGGCGGCGTCCTCCTGATAGGATGCCGTATCACAGACAAAGCAGGTATTGGTGCCGGACGTTCTACGCAGCTTGCGGCCACAGCGGCCACAGTAGAACACGGCGTCCGTCCTCCCACTGGGCCGGCGCCTGCTCTTTTGCGGATGCCGGAGCATCCCGGCGGCCTTTTCAAACCATTCTTTGGAAACAAGCGGCTCGTGCGCGTTTTCAACTATGATCCACTCCTCCGGCGAAGTGCGCCGTTGGTTTTTGTCCCGCAGATGGCGGCTCTCCCGGGTGTGATTAACCATGGCTCCAGTGTACTTATAGTTGTGCAGAATATTGACCACCATAATATGTGTCCAAAGCAGCTCCCGGTTCTGGCACGCCGCCTTCAGCTTGTGCTGCTTGTATTGAAGCGGCGTGAGCACACCTTGACCGTTCAAATGCGCGGCCACTTGGGATGTGGTTCTGCCATCCAGCACCATGCGGAAAATCTCTTGGACGATTGGCGCTGTCTCCGGGTCTGGAATCAGATGGTGCTTGTCCTCGGGCGATTTCATATAGCCATATGGTGGGTGGCTGATAAATTTCCCCTTCTCAATCCTCACCTTCATCGCGGAACGCACCTTTGTGGACAAATCCTTGCTATAGCTGTCATAGATGAAATTGCGAAAGGCCACGTCAATTCCACCTGTTGTCCCGATGAAGTCCGCGCTGTCGTATCCATCGTTGATTGCGATGACCCGGGTGCCCGCCATTGGGAAAACCCGTTCCAGGAAATCGCCGATCTCCAGATAGCTTCGCCCCAAACGGGACAAGTCCTTGACAATTACGGTTCCGACACAGCCGGCTTCGATATCCCGCAGCATATCCTGAAACCGGGGGCGGTTCGTATTGGTGCCGCTAAAGCCATCGTCAATGTATTCAATGGCTTCCGATCCGGTCAGATCCTCATGTTCCGCCAGATAGTTCTGGATCAGCTTTTTTTGGTTGGTAATGGAAAAGCTCTGATCCAGCAGGCGGTGGGCTTTCCCGTAATCCTCCAAAGAGGTACGCAAATACATCGCAATGGCATCCCTCATTACGCCGCCCCCTCTCTGAGCCGTTTCAGCTCCCGCTCTATCATTTGCTGATCCTGTTCAAAGGAAAACTGAATGGTAACTTCCCCATCGCTGTTCATCCGGATGCAGGAAATCATTGCATCCACAAGTTCTTTTGTGATGGATTCGGCATCCTGATACGCCTGGAGTTTCTCGGCCCACCGGGCGGCAATACCTATCTGCTCTGAAGCGTGGGGGGCCATACTTTTGAGCTCGCTCAGCTGCTGCTTCAACACGGCAGTCTCCCGGGTGTACCGCTCTTTCGCAAAGCAATATTCCTCATAGGTCAAAATACCGCTTTTCCAATCAGCATACAAAGAAGCGCACAGCGATTCCTTCCGGGCGATATGCCGCTCCATTGATGCAGATCTGTCCTCCCCAATCATCGCCTCCCGCGGGCTTTGCCGCTTTGCATTTAGGGCGGACAATACTGTCCCAGCGTCCAAAAACAGCTTCATCTGCACCTTGGCCGCCGACAGCACAGCGGCATCCAGCGCATGGCTGCGAATGGATTTCTTGGTACAGCCCAGCTCCCGGTGTTCCTCGTAAGTGGGGCAAAGGTAGGAATAGTAGACCTCCTTTCTGTCTGTAGAAAATGAGCGGCGGAGCTTCAACTGGGCGCCGCAGTCAGCACAAACCAGCCTGTCCCGATAGGGGTTCGTTTCCTTGGGAAGATCCGCGTATTTACCATACTGGGCGGAATAAGCCGCGCTCTGCCGCTCGTTGAAGCGCTGCACGGCTTGAAACAGGCCGTCGGGCAGAAGGGCGTCATGGGTGTGATGGGAAACCTCCCATTCCGTTTTCGGCACGGTATGGGCCGGAATGCCTTGATAAAGGCTTGCGCGGCATTTCCCCTGCACCAAATGTCCGATATAGACCGGGTCTTTTAGAATGTCGGTGAGAACGTGCCGGTTCCAAAGCAGCTTACTCCCCTTTTTATTGTTATTTGTTATGATCCCCTGCTCATACCGATACCGCCCGGGGGATGGAATGCCCTGTTCATTGAGCCTTCGGGCAATCGTCCCATATCCGTCCCCTGCAGCCCGCCATTCATAGATTTGACGTACAACAGGGGCCACCACAGGATCGATCAGCAGGTGATTCTTGTCGGCAGGGTCTTTTTGGTAGCCATAGGGCGCATAACTGCCCACATACTCGCCCTTGTGACGCTTGATCGCCAGAGCGGAACAGGATTTTCGTGAAATATCCTTGGCATAGTAGTCATTGATGATATTTTTGAGTGCCGCTGTCAGTTCTTCGGCGGAATTGAGGGACAAAGAATCATAGCCATCGTTAATGGAGATGAAGCGAACTCCCAGCCGGGGGCATTCCTTCTCCAAGAACTCCCCCGCCTCAATATAATTTCTGCCCAGCCGGGACAGGTCTTTGACGACAATGCAGTTGATTTTGCCCGCCTTTACATCCTGGAGCAGTTCATCCCAGGCAGGACGTGAAAAATTGGTGCCGGTATAGCCATTGTCCTGATAGAGTTTCACATAGTGAAGGTATGGCCTTTTTGACACGTATTCCTCCATCAGGCTGATCTGGCTTTCCAGGGAATCCCCATCCGGTTTTCCGTTGTTTAAGACGGAGAGCCGGCCATACAGTCCTGTGCGGAAGATTTGAACGCCGTCCATAAGCTGATCGGCCACTGGCTGGACAGCGGTATTCCTGCGCTTGCGCGGCATCATACCACCTCCTTCATGCTGCCGGCCTGTCTCAAACGCTGCTCCTGGACAAACTCAAAGGCGTCTTTCAGCTGATCCGTATGGCGAAGCTCCACTTGAATCTGCTTATTCGGATAGAGCAGAATACGGTCAATCAGGTTTACCACCACCGCCCTTGTTAGCGAAGGGATGTTCCGATACCGGCGGAACTGAGAAAGCCATCCCTGCTCCTTATCCGCTCCCTCCAATACCTCCGCCTTCCGATCCCGCAGCACTTTGACGCACTCCTCCGCCTGGGTAATGCGCTGGGAGAACTCCGTCTTAATCTGGGTCAGCTCGTCCCTGTCAATGAGCCCATCTCGAAAATCCTCATAGGCGCTCATCTTTAGGGCGTTGGCCTTTTCAATCAGCTCCTCCTGGACCGCTATATTTGCCTCCAGCTTTCGCACTTCGCGCTTGTCCCACGCCAGGGCGTCAATGCTTTGTATCGCCTGATCTACATTGAGTATTGTCCTGATTTGCGCCTGCAGAGTAGCAAGCACCGCAGTTTCCAGTTCAGATTCCGAAATTGTCCTGTGCGTACAGGCGCCGCCGCAGATTCCATTCGGGCAATTATAGTACACATACGTCTTACCGCCGCTGGAAACCACCTTGCGCTTTGCCAAAGCTCCGCAGTCTCCGCAGAATACCCGGCCAGACAACGGATGCACGGTATCGCCGCCAGAGGCACAGCGGCAGTCCTCTTTCATCAAACGCTGCACAAGGTTAAATTGGGCGCGGTCAATGACGGCCTCATGGGTTCCCTCAATCCGAACCCACTCACTTCTGTCCTTACGTATGACCTTTTTCACTTTATGGTTCGCTGTAGTGCGGCAACCCTGAACCAAAACGCCGCAATAGACTTCGTTAGACAGGATACGTCCCACAGAGACAGGGCTCCACAGTGCCTGCTGCCTGGTTTGGAAGCTGGTCGCATACCGGCTGCCCTTGGCCTTTTTATGGGCTGCGGGGCAAAGAACCCCCCGCTTGTTGAGCCTTTCCGCTATTTTGACTGCGTTAACACCTTCAATCTTCCATCGGAAGATGTCCCGGACAACCTCGGCTGCCTCCCCATCTATCAAGAGGTGGTTCTTATCTGCCGGATCCCTTTGGTAGCCATATACGGGAAAGTTCGCGATGAATTCTCCCCGGCGCCGCTTTGCCTCAAGGTTGCTTCGCACCTTGACAGAAATGTCCCTGCTGTAAGAATCGTTAATCAGATTCTTGAAGGGAACAATCAGTCCATCGCCTGTGCTGCTGGCTTCAAGGCTGTCATAGTGGTCGTTGATTGCAATAAAGCGGATGCCCTTCTGGGGAAAAATCTTCTCAATATATTGGCCTGCGTCAATATATTCCCGGCCAAAACGGGACAGATCCTTGACAATAATGCAGTTTATCTCCCCCCGTTCCACCGCTTCCATCATCTTCTTAAACGCTGGACGGTCAAAGTTGGTGCCGGTATAGCCGTCATCCACATACTCTGCCACCAATTGGATATCTGGGCATCTTGCGGCATAGCTCCCAACCAAGTCTCTCTGGCTGGAGATACTGTCGCTCTCCTGCTTTTTTGAAGAAAAAGAAAGGACGCCGTCCTCCTTTGATAAGCGGAGGTAGCCGGCGGCCTGATACATTGTTGGCATAGATGCCATAAAACCGCTCCTATCTACATCGTCCGGCCGGGCCAAGCGATATGACTGGAGCTTGCTGATTTTGTCCGCATTTATTCTAACACAGCTGACTCAGAATGTCCAGTCGCGCCAAACGGAAGTTTATTCCATCAAACTCATCATTTCGGCAAAACGTTCATTCAGCGTTTCCTGCCCTTTGTAGAGGACATTGACCACCACATCCCCCACCTTAAATCGGTATGGATCTCTAACCTGCTCCACAAAGGAACGAATTCTCTCATTCTCAGAAAGCGATGTGTCAATTTGAACATTCTGAATATCCACCAGCTGCGGGGCCGACAGTTCATGTCTGCGTTCTGCTTCCATAAAGCTCACCTCGCTGGATATTATTTCCTGTTTTTTGCTGCCTATCCTTCATCTGCAAAACCCGAAAAACATTTGAAGGCCATGGGGAACCGCGCCGATTCTGCATTGACGCGGTCCCCCGTTCTGTTATTTTTTAAGATTTGTACCGTATTATCAGGCGACCTGACCGCCCTGCTGCTCACCCCCGGTACGGGAATATGTAAGTCCGCCATGGCGTGGCGGCGCGATACCGACAGGCGGTGGCGGCAGGTGACGAATCTACCCAGGCCAGTCCCACAGTACCTCCCTTTTACCCTGCGATACGGGTTATTGCGGTGCGTCCTGCGATAATAGCGGCGTTGCCAACGCCGTCCGGCCATCCAGGTGTCGCTCGTACCTTTGATGTAATCGTTTTGACGGACAGAAGACGGCAGAGGATCACCTCCTTGAGCCTCCCCCATCCGCAGGCAGTCTTGGCGATTGGATATCCATGCAGGATGCAACACTTACATACTGACTGTAAGCGGGAGCTTGCCAGATTTCTCCCGGCATCTTGTCGTGGAGCGCCCACACAATGCCCTCCACCCCGGGGATCTGCTTGATGTCGCTGAGCTTGATTTGATCATTCCCCTCACCGTACCAGCGCCAAGTCATTTTCATGGAAGCGTTTCCTCCTAATATGGCTTGCCTATGCCATTAACTGAATAGGCTGTGCGCCACTTTCACAAATATGCCCCGCACACAACCCGAACTGCTCCAACAGCGCCCCGGCGGGCCCGGAGTGGCCGAACTCGTCGTTGACACCCACCCTCTCCACGGGGCAGGCTAGCCCGTGCTGGGCGATCACCGCGCACACCGCCTCGCCCAGCACGCCGATGATAGAGTGCTCCTCGCAGGTGACGATTTTTCCGCACTCCCTGGCCGCTTTCAACACTAGTTCCTCGTCCAGCGGCTTGATGGTGGCCATGTCGATGACCCAGGCATTGATACCCTGTTCCGCCAGTAGCTTGGCCGCCTCTATCATCCTCGTCCAGCGCCACCAGGCCGTGCATCTGCCCGCCCGCGCCGATGCCCGCCACCTGGGAGGCGTCACGGCCACAGTGCAGTTCGGGGATGCCTGACCTCACAGCCTTCCACCAATCCTCCGGGCTCTACTCGCTCCAGCCAGGATGGGGGAAGGATAGCGGGTACTCCTTTGTCACCTCGCTGAACACCGCACCGCCCCCATCTACCAGCAGCAGCTTACAGGCGGAGGTGCCCAGGTCAATCCCGACATAGTACATGATATAATCCTCCTCAGCGAATCAAAGGGATTGTGACACTCCCCGTATGTCTGCCGTCTGTGACAGTTAAAGTAAGATTCTTATCCTCTCCTGCCTGCATCACTGCCAATGCTTCGCCATAGTAAGTGTCGGTCTTTCCTCCACAAAACCGGACAGGCGCTGCCCAGGCCCAGCAGCTTTCCGCCCGACACCTCAACATTCAAAATACCCCGTTTCAATGGCTTCAATATGCCGCTTTCATCGGTATATTGAAGCCGGATATGGCACAGACGGTCTGGGGCCACAGCATTCTCCTCCGGGACGGCCCGAAGCTGGGTCTCCGGGGCAGCGGTGCGTAAGGAACAGCGGCCCAGCTCCTTCCCCACGGCGTCATAGCTCACCGCCTCGACGGTCCCGTCTTCATAGGTACAGCGGAATTTGGTGATGCTGGCCGCATATTATGAGGGTAAGCAGATCGCTCTGCATCGAATATCGTACCAGAGAAAGGATATGGTCGTCAACCCCCAGCATTACCGGCGGCTCACACTGAAACAGACGATGGATGCGGAAAATGTTCTGCTGGAACAGGGCAAAGTGATAGATTTTCCCTTGAAGCCATCCGATTTGTCCAGACATGACGAGGTGCTGTATGAGTGAATTTACCATGGACAGGCTGCGGGAAAACCTGGAAAGCCTCAAAATGAAGAACACCCTGGAAATCCTGGACAATTATCTGGAACGGGCGGTGGCGGACAAGCTCAACATTGTGGAGGTTTTGGATCACATTTTCTCAGAAGAAGCCAAATCCAAGCGGAGACGGGCCTATGAGAAACAAATCCAAATGTCCGGGTTTCCTGCAAGGTAATAACTGATTCTCTTATCCCCCCGCCCCCGCCGAAAAATGACAAAATTTCTTCGGCGCTTTCTTACAATTTCAGATTGGCGTTGACAATAATCCGGTAGAAGTCCCGCCCATTTTTGATCGTATCGATCATGGTGCAAATCTGCCAGAACTGTTCCTGCTGGGCTTCGTCCATCCAGGTTTCCTTCTGGCTCGCCGTGGCCGCCTGGGCGGCCACTTCTGCGGCTTCCTGCTTGCACTGGTATTCCACTGTTCCAGATATTTTCGCCCGGTAGGTTCCTCGGTAGTCTTCTTCCGCCCGCTCGTAGAGGTCTTCAAAAGAAATTTCAACTTCCTCGTCATAAATCGGAGAATCGCCGTATTCCATACGAAAGGTATCAACCAGGCCGTTTTCATCGCAGGTCACAAAAATGTGAATCTGGTTGAAGTCTTCCGCCCAGAAGGACAGCCCGCAAGAATCGCTGATAATGATCGCCGCGCACGCTGCCTGTTTCGGCATTTCCTTCGTGTTAATTTCCTCATAGGGGAAGATCACGAAATGGCCGCCGTTCTTCGTGTACAGGCTTGCGCTGCAATCTTCGTCACAAACCAGGGCGTTGTTTTCATCCCGGCACACCGCGCCCCAGCCTTCTTTCGTGGCTTGGCGGTACGCTTCCGTTTTGCCGTAGCCCTTATAAACCGGAACACTGGCAACCGCCGTTACGAAATAGCGCACTTCCCATTTCTTTTTCATGGTGTATCCCCCTTTTAGGTATAAAAAAATTAGCTTGCTGGTCACAAGCTAACTGGCGCTTGTTTCCTGCAAACTAATAGTAACGGCTGCCCCATTTACTACTTCAGCTAAAATTATATTTACAACCAACCAAAATTGTGGTATTATACAAAGTTGTTGGAGTTTTTCCGCATAAGTGATATGAAAATGAGGAGTGTTCCTTTATGAGCCGTATGGTCGGTACCGTATCCCGGGGCATCCGCACCCCCATTATCCGCAGCGGAGACGATCTGGTGGAGATCGTAACCACTTCCCTGCTGGAGGCCGCCTCCGAAGACGGCTTTGCTCTCCGTGACCGGGACATTGTGGCCATGACTGAGGCCATCGTAGCCCGGGCCCAAGGCAACTACGCCACCGTGGACGAAATCGCCAACGATGTCCGGGCTAAGCTGGGCGGGGAGACAGTAGGTGTGATTTTTCCCATCCTCAGCCGCAACCGTTTTGCCATTTGTCTGCGAGGTATCGCCAAGGGTGCAAAAAAAATTGTCCTCATGCTCAGCTACCCCTCCGACGAGGTAGGAAACCACCTCATCAGCTTGGACGCCGTGGACGAAAAGGGTGTCGATCCCTATAAAGATGTGCTCACTTTGGAACAGTACCGGACGCTGTTTGGCTATGAGAAACATCCTTTCACCGGTGTGGACTATGTGGCCTACTACCAAGAGCTCATTCAGGGCTGCGGGTCCGAGGTGGAAATCATCTTTGCCAACGATCCCCGGGCTATCCTTCCCTATACCAAGAACGTGCTTTGCTGCGATATCCATACCCGCCAGCGCACCAAGCGTTTGCTGAAAACAGCCGGCGCTGAAAAGGTCTTCGGCCTGGATGAGATTTTGAACACCCCCATTAATGGAAGCGGATACAATGAGCGCTACGGCTTGCTGGGTTCCAATAAATCCACCGAAGAACAGGTAAAGTTGTTCCCGCGGGACTGCCAGGGACTGGTGGAAGCTATCCAAAAGAAGCTGTTGGAGAAAACCGGCAAGCATGTTGAGGTCATGGTCTACGGAGACGGCGCGTTCAAAGACCCAGCAGGAAAAATTTGGGAGCTGGCTGACCCGGTGGTCTCCCCCGCCTACACCGCCGGCCTGGAGGGCACACCCAATGAACTGAAGCTAAAATATCTGGCCGACAACGACTTCGCACACCTGTCCGGTGAGGAGCTGAAGGAGGCCATCAAGGACCGCATTCACAAGAAGGACGGTGACCTGGTAGGACAGATGGTATCGGAGGGCACCACCCCCCGTCGCCTCACCGACCTGATCGGTTCCCTGTGCGATCTGACCTCCGGCTCCGGCGATAAGGGCACCCCGGTGGTCTTTATTCAGGGGTATTTCGACAATTACACCACAGAGTAATAATATGCTGTCGGGTGAACCCAGACAGTATAGGAAACAGAGGCCCTTTACCGGGAACATCACAAGCAAGGACTATCTGGAGATGACATTTGTTCTTATATGCTTCTGATATGCCTCCTTTTATAGGAGACAGTGAAATAAGGCACTGATTTCTATAAAGGAGGTATTATCAAAGTCAGAAAAAGAAAGCTACGAAGAAAAAGTGGGAATAGCCAGGGCATATGTACAAGGAGAAGCAGGATATCAGGAATGCCTACGGGCAACAAAAAGCAGCGAATCATCATTTCAGCAATGGGTAGTGTTGTACCGGGCGGGAGGGGCGGCGGCGCTGCTCCTCCGAAAAGGTAATATCTATCCGGTGTCAATTAAGAAGGCTGCAGTAAGAGAACGAACGTCTGTCCAACAGGATCGAAAAGATCCATGCAGAAAGCCCTGATAAGGGTTATCGGAGGCTTAATGACGATTTACGGCACGATTATGGTATCTAAGAGCCTATCCCAAAATAAAGGGCAACGAGGTACAATAGAGCAGGGGCGACGAAATGAGTGAAAAGAAGAGTTACCAGTCGTGGACAATATCGGAAGAATTTTGGGAAGCAATTAGGGGAGATATTCCGAAAACAGAACGAGAGCCGAAAAAGAAATATGTTCATGCACCAGGGCAGGGACGCAAGGCGATGCCAGCGAGGAAAGCACTGGAGGGGATATTCTATGTGCTGCGGACAGGCTGTCAATGGAAAGCCCTGCCCCGGGAATATGGCAGCGGAAGCACTGTGCACAGGACGTTTCAAAAGTGGCTGGCAGCGGGCTTTTTTGAGAAGATCTGGGCCAAGGGCCTGGAACAATACGATGAACTGGAAGGAATCGGCTGGGAGTGGCAGAGCCTGGACGGTTGTATGATAAAAGCGCCTCTGGCC
>ERZ808028.380-NODE-380-length-39295-cov-6.751874_pt1 | contig 39295 bp, 41 predicted proteins | sample MGYA00380184_ERZ808028 | MGnify/ENA primary metagenome ERZ808028 (study PRJEB31490, sample SAMN06133397) | mouse gut metagenome | isolation source: J8_1 | host: mice | place: China: Chengdu | collected 2015-05 ...
TGCATGTAAAACCGGCAGCTTTGAAAACTGCCGGTAAGGAAATTTTATAAAACTTACACACTTTACTTGACAAACCCATATTGACAATATCATCCCCTCCATATCCTCTATGCCGTTGATGGCGGAGGATGTTCAACATATTTACCGCGTCCTTGAGGTTATAGAGAGATTGGGAATGTCTTTCATTCCCCTCTTACACAAAATGTTAATCTGCTCTACAATTTGTTCCAGTTCCTTTTCCAGCTTTTTCTGTGCATCTGCATTATGGTTCTCCATTGCCATCCGTATCTGCATATTGAGAACACATTGCTCCTGCTTCAAACTGGCAAATGCCGTCATTCTTGTGTTAGATAAAGTTGTCATTGAATGATTGATGTCCATATGAAACTACTCCTTTTATATTTTCTTCTGTCCTGCCTAGTGCTCCATCTGGTCAGAAATCAAACGAATGGATTGTCTGGTGTGTTAGAGAGAGAAAGAAAAACATTATGCTTTGGCGTTCATATATCAACTAAATCCATTACTCTAAATTTAAACTTTCATCACTTTTTCAAACCGAAACATTCCGCCGCCCCCTGCATCCTCTTTTGAACACTCATCAGGCGCATTGGGATCTGGGTGCTTTGAATGAAAAAACTCGACTATGTGAAACCCACATCGGTTCACATAAAAATGTATATTCCGCTTTTCAAAGTATGGCGTGTATGTTTCCCATGCCTTTGTCTCCGGATGCAGCCGCTCGATTGCCTTCCACGCCGCCTGACCGATCCCTTTACTGTGTACGGCAGGAAGAATAAAAAACAGCGCCAGTTCATTATGTTTTGTCTCTGCATTGATCTGTAAAACCACGCCGCCTACCTTCTCTTCCCGCAAAATAATACGATATATTTCCGCACCTTTTCTATCCATGCATTCTTCAATCGACCGGCGGGATATGATTTCTTCACCGTCCTCAAAATGTTCATCTCTGACGCCGAACTCTTCTAAAGCGCCATAACGAAATGCTTCCTGATTGTCAAGGATAAACTGGTTTCGATCTGCTTCTTCCATTGGAAGCAATTTCACTTGAATTAATTCTGTCATCGCTTTGTTCCTCCTGTAAACATGTATTCAGAAATCACTTTAATTATTTTACAAAACTCCATTCATTTGTTGTTTCACTTTTCTGTAAGACCAATTCATATTCTCCATCTCCTTTATAGAAATAAATTTCGGTACATGAAGGATTTAATTCTATTTCATATTCACTCTTCGCTCCAAATTTACTATTTAAAAAACCAAATGCAGAATAAAAGGCAATGTATATATTATCTCCTCCTTGCTTTAATTCCAAAGCCCTTGCGCTTCCTATAGAAGACGTTGTCGTTATATTTAATTTCATTTTTTCTCCGTCTTCGGATATCGTATAGTCTGTTAATACCACATCCGTTCGTTTCTCTAATCCCCTGCACAAAAATAATATCATGATAATGGCTGTAACTAATATCATTAATCCCACCACTATACTATTCTTTTTCATCTAATCTCCTTTTGGTTCTATCAGCTTTTCATTTTCTCTTTTCCGATTATTGCCTGCATTTGTTTTAACATTTCTTGTTCCTTCCTTGTATATTCTTTTGCCATTCTTTTCCAGGTCTTATAAAGCGCCTCATCCCTGTGATCCGAAAGCCCGAATTCATTCTTAAGATACTTCCCCAGATACTCCGTAACTTTCTTTGCGCCGGATAAATTAAGATGGTCTCCCTGATCCATGGTATCTGTCTTCCAGTCAATCTTAAGCCCTTTTGTAATCAGGTTCATATCCAGATATGTAAGGGATTTCTTTTCCGCATATTCCTGCAGCGTATTGTGCTTCTGGTAATTATAATTCTTAGGGGAAGGCGTGCTGACCAGGACAAGTCCGACTCCATGCCTCCGGCATAGCTTCAGGATTTTCTCCATATACGTTTCTACCTGTTCCGGCATTTTTTCTTTCTTTTCTGTCTTTTTCATGTAAGCTCCTTCTCGGTACGGTCTTACTCCGTCCCGCAGCTTAAACCCCTTGGAATCCTCCCGCACATACAGCTTGCTCATCAAATCTTTTTTCTCATTCTTTTTATCCAGTCTCCGGAACAATACGTTGGTCTCAAAAAGCACGAGCCTTGGCTTTTGAGTCTTGAATGCCAGCTTCAATGTTTCATAAGTCTCAGACAACATCTGTCCCGGCTGTCCGCATACATAGGATGTAATTCCATATTGGTTCCATAACCCTAAGGGTGAAACGGAACTGTACGTTAAACTGTCCCCGGCAACGAGAACGTCAATCGTATTTTTCGATTCTTTTCGGATTCCGGCTGCATTTTTATTTTGATTTTTATTTTGATTTCCATTTTCCGTCTGTGTCTTACTTTTTGCAGATACAGTGGACGAAAAAACAAGCAGACTTACCAGAAGCATTAATAAAATGAATCCCTTCTTTCCCATATGTTCTCTTTACAGATAAAGGGACCGTACACCTTTCGTACAGTCCGCTTTTTCTTCTGCCTCCTTCCTTTGTATTTCTTTCTATTATCACGGAAAAGTCTTAACCGTTCCTAAATCATTTCTTAACAAATCTAAATCCTATAGTTCTTTATATAAACAGTTTTTTTGCAAAATTATAAAGTGCATTCTGCCATACCGTATCCTCATGGCCTCCTTCCGTATCATAAAAAAGATGTTCTATGCCTTTCTCCTTCATAAGACCATGGAGCTTATAGGTAACATCTCCGCAGACATCATCAGATCTGCCTACCGAAAGCATAAGTAAACGAAACTTTTCCGCTGGAGGCACTAAATCCATTAAAAGCGGGTTCACATGGCCGTATGTCTCATCCGGCAACACCGATGCGGAGGAAAACACACCCACATAACCAAATAATTCCGGATAAGTAAACGCCATATACAAGGTATTGCGCCCACCCATGGAGTTTCCTGCAACCGCTGTATATTCCCGCCCGGTCTTTACCGGATAATGACTGTTTATATAAGGCATCAGGTTCTCCACCAAATCCTGTCCGGTAAGGTCATATGCCTGGATGGTCTCCGTCAAAGACAGCTCTTCCGTGTCCTCATCCCCATTGACCGCACTGTTAGGGCATATCACGATCATCTCCGGCACCTGCTCAAAATAATGCAGGTTCTGTAAGATGACATCCGCCGATTTATTCCGCCATGTGCGGTGGCTTCCGGTCAATCCGTGCAGAAGATACAGAACCGGATATTGTTTTTCTTCTTTATAATCCGCCGGCAGAAATACCATGGCATGCCGATTGGTTCCCGTAATCTTAGACGGATAGGTGATCTCTTCCGGATCCCTGTAACGATATCCCGCCTGCTTTTCTATAAAATACGGCTTGGGAGTCTCCCTGATGATTCCATCCGCGTCTTTTTTCTGCTCAAGCTGCCATACCTGTTTCTTCACCTGCCGTTCCTGTTCAATCTGACGTGCTATGATCCCTACTATTACAACCGACAAAAGCCCAATAACAATCTTTTTTCTGTACAAATCTATCACCTTTCTTTAATGAAAGTAAGAAGCCTTATACTGTCTGCCCCGGAAATAACAGCAATACCCGGAATCTTTCTCCTTTCTGCTCCGTCATACATTTTCCTTTCATTTTTGTCATCATATTTTTAACGCTCTGTATCCCGATTCCATTGCTCTCCGTCTCTTCTTCCGGTTTCTTCACCTTATTTTCAAACAAAAATCCCACCATGTTCCCCTCTTCCACAGCAGAAACCGCAACCGGCATGGATGTATCGGCATATTTCATGATATTAGACGTCAGATTATCCATGATACGCATCACATAATCCGTTGAGATCCGAAGCCTGCTCTGCGGCCATTCCACCTGAAACGACACCTCAAAGCCCTGCTGCTTTAGATAACTGCAAGTCTCTGAAAACAGGTCATAGAACAGCGTTTCACAGGTTTCCGGTTCTTCTAACTGCACCTCTTCTTCTCCTGCAGTCAGGGAATATTCAAACAGATGATCTGTAAGCTGCTTCATCCTTCTTGCTTTCCGGTCAATCTTCTCCACATATTCCTTCCACTGTCCTTCGCCTTTATAGCTTCCTTTTTTTAAGATTTCCGTATACAGCATGATCGAAGTAACCGGCGTGCGCAGGTCATGGGACATCTCCGTAACAATCTTCTGGTTTTCCTGCACCATCCGGGCCTCCTGCCTGATCAGCTCCTGAAAGGACAGGCGCATGCTCTCAAGCCCTTCTGCAAGCGCCGCAAGCTCATCCTTCCCCTTTACTGTAATCTTATAATCAAGGCTTCCTCCTTCTAAGATTTCCACCTCATCACTCAATTTTAATATATATGCCATTTTACTGCGGATTCCAAACAGGACAAGAAGCAGGAACAAGACGAAAGACAGCGCCAGCTCTGCAAGCATTGCATAATTATAAAACTGATATGCATACATTCCGGTAATGCTTACTCTCGCCTCCCCATCTGCAAAGGACACGGTATAATAGACCTCCCATCCGTAATCATTGGCCTCAATATCCTCCTCCCACAGTTCCTGATCCGGATACACCGAATCAAACACCTGCATTCCGTCTTTATTTACACGGATGGAGACAATCTGCTGCTTCTGTACCCAGCTCTTTAACGCATCCGCATCCCTTGAGGACAATTCATTCTGATCAATGTACTGTTGCAGCTTCCTGATATAACTTTCATTTTTTCGTTCTTCATAATCCGAGTTATAATAAAAATTCTCAATGAGACGATCCCCTGCCCGATTCAGCACAAAGAATACAAGAACTGCCGCAAAAGCCGATATCACCAGAAGCCGCAGCAGCTGAAAGTATATGGAATCCTTCTTACTCGTTGTCCGCGCCAAATTTATACCCCTTTCCCCAAATGGTTTTGATATACTTTGGATTCTTCGGATCTTCTTCTATCTTCACCCTCAGTTTTCGGATATGCACCATGATGGTACTGTTACAGGAGTAAAAGTAAGGCTCCTGCCACACGCTTTCATATAGGTTCTGAGCGGAAAATATTTTTCCAGGATGCTGCATCAGCAAAAGCAAGATATGGTATTCAATATCAGACATCTCCTTTTCCACATCATTTACAAACACTTCATTGAAGGTCTCATGAATCCGGATTCCCTTCATCTCCAGGTAGGGTTCCTCCTCCTTCTCATTTCCTAAGTTCTTTCCCATATATACCTTGTACCGGCGCATTAAAGCCTTTACTCTTCCTAAAAGTTCCGCATAGGAAAATGGCTTCGGAAGGTAGTCGTCCCCTCCCGCCATCAGCCCGATGAGCTTGTCGGATTCCTGTGCCTTTGCTGTCAGAAAAAGGACAGGGACATTGGATACTTTCCGGATTTCTTCACATGTCCGAAGCCCTGACATTCCCGGCATCATCACATCCAGAATGACCAGATCCGTCTCATCATTTAATAGTTCCAGCCCTTTTCTCCCATTTTCCGCTTCCGACACATGATAATTCTCACTTTCTAACAGAATACGAACCCCTTCGCGGATATCCGCGTCATCCTCAACAATCAATACCTGCTCCTTTTCCATCTCTGCACACACTCCTCTCTATTTCTTCATATCCGGAAATCCTTCTGTTCCATGCAAATAATTTCTCAACGGATGACCTGCAGAAATACTTTCTGCAGTACCGACCGTTTCTCCCAGGCAAATCCTCATTTCCTTCCCATTTCTTGTTTGTCCTACAACATCCTCCGATAATTCCAATCGGTTCTTTTTTACCAGCACCAATATCGTAGAGCCGCCGAATTCAAAATATCCCTTTTCCTGTCCCTGAAAGACCCTTCTATTGCTTCGTAAGTTATGGATCTTCCCCACAAGCAGGGCGCCGACCTCCATCTGGACGACAGTACCGAACGCAGGGGTTGAAAGCACGATATACTCCCGGCTGTTCTCCACAAAAACCGGTACGGACGAGTAAGCCGCCGGCCGGACACAATGCAGGCATCCCTCAATTACCCCCGATTCGACCCTGACTCCGTCGCATACATAGCAATATCTATGATAATCCTGGGGAGTCAGCCGGAAGATAAGACAAGTCCCTCCCGCATACTGTTCTGCCAGATCCCTGCTTTTCAACAGTCTCTCCAGGCTGTATTCTACGTGTTTGATCCGGTAAGTCAGATCATCTGCTACCGGATATACACTGAGATATCCGTCGCAGGGGCTGATCAGATGCATGGGAGTGATGTCAATTCGTTCCATACTGCGTTTTCTTGTAAAAAAATCATTGAATGAACGGTACGACCTGCCCTCATATTCCTTCATATCTATATGATGCTTTTTGATAAATAAGGGTACCAGCCATCTGGAAAACCGCGAATCCAGAAACTTTCCTACTTTTCCGGACACAGTTGGACGAACCAGAGGCCTTAAAACGGCACGGCCTGGTATCGTTCCATATAAAAAGCGAATCATTAGCGTTTCTTTCTTCATATTTCCATTCCCAGTCCCATTAACAGGATAACAAATTCTACGATTCCAGTAAATACAATTCCTATTTTTCCAAATAACTTTGGTTTTTTTACATGCAAGGGCAGAACAAATGCAGCCGCCAGCCCTATTAACAGCACCGGCGCCAGCCTGGATATGCCAAAGGATAACTGTCTCCCAATCACCAGAAATGTCGGCAAAAGAAGAGCTACGGACGTAACCGGAAGCCCGAGATAACAGGAACGGCTTCCAGTCTCCGCCTGCTGTCGTTCCTCCTCCAGCACGTTGAAATATGCCAGACGGATCAGCGCGCACAGTACATACAGGCATCCCGCCAAAAATCCCAGATAAGTTTTCCCGCTTGCCATATATCCAAACAATGCCGGCAGGACGCCGAAACAAATCAGGTCGCTTAAAGAATCAATCTGAATCCCGAATCTTTTCTCACGGACATCCCTTTGCCTGGTAGCGGCAACCGTCCCGTCGAACATATCGCAGATTCCTGCAAACATCAGGCATAATACAGCCTGCCGGTATGTCCCCTCCATCGTAAAGATAATTCCGGTAAACCCAAACAACATTCCCAGATAGGTAAGCACCACCGTATAGTTATAATAACCGCAAAGCTTTTTCTTTTCCTCCATCCCTTTTCTACCTTTCTTATTTTATTCATTCCATTCTTTAAACAGCCGCAGCAGCGAAGAAAATACTGTACGCCAGAATACACCATGGTTTCCCCAGTACAATGATGGCTGCAAATTTACGTGCCGTCATTTTTGTGATCCCAGTGAAATAACAGAAGAAATCATCCGGGAACAAAGGCAGCACCATCCCCAGAAACAATACTGTCGTATAGGATTTGCTTTTTGCCGCCCACTCAGCTCATTTTTCATACCGTTTCCCTGGGAACATCCTGCCAACAATCTCTTTTCCAAACTTTCTTGCGATCAGAAACGCAAGAATGGAACCCACCGAAATCCCGATGTAATTACACCAGAAGCCGCCCATCCAGCCGAACATGACCGCCCCGACGATACATCCTAAGAATCCCGGCAGCACCGGAATGACCACCTGAAGCGCCTGGATTGCCGTAAGTACGACCGGCGCCAGCAGACCAAACCCCGAAATATAACTTTGAAGCGTTTCCACCGAATCAAATTTTCCGTCCAGATATGCTTTAAATAATACCGCACAGAGGGCCAGACACAGGAGCAATAACAGCGCGGTCACCCATTTTTTCCATTGTTCTATCCGTTTTATGATCATTTTCCCCGCATCACTTTCAATTTTTCTGTCACTTTTTGTTCGAATTCCTCCGCTTCCTTCTCCCATGCGCTAAGAGCCGCATCTCCCCTGTGATCCGGAAGCTTCCACTCTGATTTATCTAAATACTCTCCCAGATAAGCCGTCACCTTACATGCCCCGGACAGGTTCAAATGGTCGCCTTTATCCAGGCTGTCGGTTTTCCAGTCTATTCCAATCTCCTTTACCGCCATATTCATGTTCATATAGGAAAGATTCTGCTTTTGGGCATATTCCGCCAGCGTATTGTGTTTCCTGTAATTATAGTTCTGCGGTGAAGGCGTGCTGAGCAGCAATATTTCCACATTCTTTTCCCTGCACATTTCCACGATACGCTCTATATAGCCTTCTACATTTTCGCCCATCTCTTCCTTTTGCGCCGATTCCTTCATATAGTCATCTTCCTTATAGGACTGTATCCCGTCCCGGATTTCAAAGCCCTTATAGTTTTCTCCTTTGTACAGCTTCTCCATCAGGAGCGGTTTCCAGATATCGTGGAACCGGAAGATCGGGAAATGGTAATTTCCCGCTTCTGCAACCGATTCTTTCAGGCTGTCAAGCTTTCCCTGCCCGCGGAACAATACGTTTGTCTCCAGAATCACGAGCCTTGGGGACTGCTTTTCAAGAGCTGTTTTCAACAGATAATAAGTTTCTTGTATCTTCTGCCCCGGCTGCCCGCATACATAAGAGGTAATGCCATGGTCTTTCCACAGGATAGGCGGTGCAATGGAGCTGTAGCTTAAACTGTCACCCAGGATCAGCACGTCAATAGTCTGGTCTGGTTCCCTGCTAATCCGGGAAATGCTTTTATTCCGTCCCTGTACCAGGTCTTCATCTTTTGCCGCTGATTCCATCCACCCTGATATCCCTGTTAACAATATCACTAATATCAAGATAAACAGAATATTTTTAAAAATTTGCATAAATCAAATCCACCTGCTGGTACCCAACGCCGTAAGCCCCAAAAATAATCACTGCAAAGATCAGCCCGTAATACAAAGCCCATCTCACAGGCGTCCGTAGTGTCTGCAATCCTGCCTCACCCAGCAGCTTCCTTTCCTTTATCATCCCAACACATGCAACCACCAGACATCCGGTCCCGATCGCCAGATAATCCGCCCCATCCAGCCCAAAGCCTAAGAATGTCCCGTCCCATAGTTTCTGGGGCGTAAACTCCCGGAACATGCTCTCAAACATCCTAAGTCCTGCCCTAAGCCCGTTTGCCCGGAAAAACAATTCTCCTGCGAAGATGATCACCCACGTCTTTAAAATCTGTGGGATCCTCCAGTAAAGCGCATGTTCATCAGCGTGCAAAAGCTTTAACACTTTACTCCTTACAGGCTCTAAGGCAACCCCGCCTAATAGGATGACAAAATAATACATACCGTAAAAGATATAATTCCACTGCGGTCCATGCCAAAGTCCGTTTAACAGCCACACCGGAAATAATGCAATGGCTGATACCCCAAGTTTTGTCAGATATTTCCCCAGATGTTTTCTTCCGAATTTATTCCACTTCTTTACCACAGACGACACAGACACCGGATAGAAAACATAGGTTTTAAACCATACTCCGAGGGTCATGTGCCACCGCCTCCAGAACTCTGCCGCGTTCCGGGAAGCAAAAGGCTGGTTGAAATTCTCAGGCAGTGTAACGCCGAACATCCTGCCGCTTCCAATGACGATATCCATGCACCCTGAAAATTCCATGTAAAGCTGTACCGTATATGCAACTGCCGCCGCTGCAATGACAATCCCATTGTAATTCTCATAATGATCAAAAACTGCTCTTACCAGCACGTAGAGCCGGTCTGCAATGATCATCTTCTTAAAAAGCCCCCAGAGGATACGCACGCTGCCTTTTGACAGGTTTTCACCTTTCAGGGAATTTCCCTCCCACAGGACGTCTGCGGTCTGGGCATACATGCTGATGGGCCCTTCCATGATCTGAGGAAAGAATCCCAGAAACAGCGCCAGCTTTCCAAGATTTTTCTCAGAAGGCACCTTCTCCCAGTAGACGTCTGCCATATATCCGATGGCCTGCAATGTATAGAAAGAAATCCCGATGGGCAGCAGCAGATCCTTTGCCGGAATCAGCGCCGTACTCCCTGATATCTCCATAAGCGCATTCAGATTCTTTGCAAAAAAGTTATAATATTTCAGCCATGCAAGGACTCCCACCAGTGCAAGGATACCGCCTGCCAGTATCCATTTTTCTTTCCGCTTATATTGCTTCCTGATCTCTGCCTGGTCCTCCTTCGGCGCTTGTTCCGCCTCCGTCCGGCATCTTAGCTTCATCCATCCCAGCCATATGCCGATATAGTGGGTAAATAACGTTGTCCCCAAAAGATACGCCACCAACCCTTTACTGATCAGCCAGAAGAAAGAATATCCTGCTGCCAAAAGCACGCACCACCTGATTTTTTTCGGTGCGAGCTGATAAGAAAAAAGCACCAGCGGGAGAAACAGCGCCAGATACACCGCTGTATGGTATGCCATGTTACTTCTCCTTAAGCCTTAAAATCATCTGGTACATTGCTTCTGCTGAGTTAAAGTTTTCTGCTGCCATCTCCGAAGCCTCAATCTCGATCCCAAACGCGTCCTCCAGCTCTGATACAAGGGTAATGACTCCGAAAGAGTCCAACAGGCGGTCATCGATCACTGCTTTTTCTTTTTCCCAGTTAATGCTGTCGTCAATCTCATTTAAAATTTTCATTAAAGTATCCATCTTCTCTATCCTCTTCATCATCATAAATTTTCTGTATTCCAGTGATAGGTGTGGATTCTATCCCGTACCGGCTTCCATCCCATCTCTTTACTGTAAAGCAGAACCTCCGGAAGCTCATGGCTTAAAAACAGCGCCATTCCTTCTGTCATGGCATAAGCCCCCGCCCGCTCAAAGATCAGGACATTTCCTGCTTTCAGATTGCGGATAACCGCTTTCTGCATGAGTACGTCGTTTACCGTACACAAGCTTCCGCATACGGTCCACTGACATTCTGCCCCCGCCTGGCTCTTTGGCCAAACTCGGAATACAGGCTCATACATTCCCCGGATCTGACCGTCATAATTTAATTGGTGTATCCCGCCGTCCACAATGCAGTATCTCCTGCCATTGCTTTGTTTGATATCTTTAACGCTTGTCAGGTAATATCCACAGTCAGCGGCAAGGGCGCGCCCCATCTCCAGCATCACAGAGCCCTTCCATTCCATCCCTTCTACCGCCCTCACAAGCTCGTTTAGATCCGAGTCCCTGTGATCCTCCTGTCCTCTGAAATAAGGAACCGAAAGCCCCGGTCCATATTCCAGTTGTTCCAGTTGAAATCCGGTCCTTTCTTCCATCTCCCTTAAAAATTGATCCAAGCAGCCAAGTTCTTCTTTGATCTTTCCGGCATGTTTCTTCTGTGTGCCGGAAAAATAATGGATTCCCCGTATGTTCAGATACGGGCACATCTTTCTTATTTTAATGATATTATGGATAGCTTCCCCATCCATACCAAACTGGTTCCCGCTGGTCAGCCTTAGATAAACATGCACAGGCTTTTCTTTCCGCCCGCACCAGTCTGTAAAACAGTGGTACTGTTCAAGGGATTCTATGGTGTAAGTACATGCCCCGCCATAGGTATCCAAAATCTCACAAATATCCTCCTTCTGTTTTAATACGCCTGAAATCAGCAGCTTTTCCGGTGCAATTCCCTGCTTTTTACAGATCCTAAACTCTCCCATAGAGCACACTTCAATCCGGTCTGCCTGTGTTTCCATCTGCCCGACAAGAAAAGGATTTGCCTTCATGGCAAAGCATAAACCGGCTTTTCCTCCCAATGCTTTCCGGAATTTCCCTACGGTTTCCTTCATTTTATCAATATCAAACAAATAGGACGGCGTACCATATTTCATGATGCAATATTCCAGATGATCCATAATCATCACATGACCTCCTCTAACTTGCTTCGGAAATAATCCCGATCCGTTTTCCCGTTCTTCGTAAGCGGCATTTGGCTGATTGGTATGATCTTATGGGGAACCATGTAAACCGGCACTCTTTTCTTCATCTCGGTGCGCACCAGGCCCGTTGCAGCTTCACCAAGGTAAAAGGCAACTAACTGATTTTTTCTGTAATCCATCAGACAGCAGCTCTTCTCCAGCCCTTGTATCTGGTTCATTGAATGTTCAATTTCTTCCAGCTCAATGCGGTGCCCCATATGCTTGACCTGAAAATCCTTCCGCCCGCAAAAATAAAGTTCCCCATCCCTGCCGTAATATCCCAGGTCTCCGGTCCGATAACAGCGCACTTTTGGCTCATCCGGAAATGGATAGACAAATCTTTCTTCCGTTTCCCTGGGATTGTTATAATAGCCTTCTGACAGGGATTCTCCCGCCACACAGATTTCCCCTGGTTCTTCCGGAATCGTCACTTCTTTTCCCGCTTCATCTAACAGAAATACCCTTCTTCCTGGAAACGGTCTTCCTATGGGAAGCCGCTCTCCATCTTCATAGATACGTTTTACGGGATAATAGGTGCAGTTGCAGGTAATCTCCGTAGGCCCGTACAGATTGATGAATTCTGCCTGGGGAAACGCCTCCTGCCAGAGCCTCAGCTGCTTTGCCGGCATGATCTCGCCGCTGAACATCACACGTTTAACATCACCCGGCACGCGGTAGCGCAGCCCTTTGAGAGCTGATACCAGCGTCAGAGCCGATACTGCCCAGATCAGCGTCGTTACCTTCTTTTCACAGAGATAATCAAGGAGTACTGGCGGAGTGCAGAACATCTTCTTCGGGATCAATACCAATGAAGCCCCTGTCATTACGCTTGTATAGATATCTTTCACCGATACGTCAAAATCAAAAGGAGCCTGATTTCCAATCCTGTCTTCTTCCGTAATTCCAAATGTCTCTGTAAAATGTGAGATAAAATCGACTACCGCCTTGTGGCTTACAACGATTCCTTTGGGTGTTCCTGTGGAGCCGGAGGTAAAGATACCGTATAACAGATCAGATCCCCTGCTCTTTTCCCTGATTTCCTTAAGTCTTCCTGCATCGACGGCTGCCTGCATCATATCTCCCAACAGACAGCTCCTTTTGCAGTACCCAGCTTCTTCCAGACGTTCTTCATTTTTATTATCTGTAATGATAAGTTCCGGCTCTAAGATTCGGAGAATCTCATTTAACCTTACCGCCGGCTGGGACGGGTCTATCATCACATAAAAGCAGCCTGCATATACTGTCCCGAACATAGCGGCCAGTGTGACCGCACTTTTTTCTGCCAGAATTGCAACCGGTTTTCCCATTTCGGTAAAATTCAAAATGGATGAACCCAACCTCCTTGACAGTTTTAAAAGTTCGCTCCAATTAAAACAAACATTTCCGTCATCCACTGCCAGTCTATGGGGATACTTCTTCTCTGCCCTTTCTAAATAATCCAGTATATGTTCCATATCATTTATTCCTTTCTTTTTTCTTTTGTTATCTCTAATTATCCCTGTAAAACCTAAACAGTTCCTTAATTAATTCTTAACAAATCTAAACCGAAACAGGAATTCTTCTGAAAGGAGCGCGCTTCCCATTGCCAATTCCTTTCTAACTCTTTATAATTTGAAACAGATGGGCTGTACGTACCCGTACAGTCCATCTGTTTTTATTGCTTTTAATTTGTCTCCTTATCTCTCGTACTATTGTTCCTGCTTGTCCCGATGTTATTCTTATCTGACTTCTTGCTGGTTGTTGCTCCTTTCTCGCCATCTTCCTTGGTGTCTTGCTGACCTGTCGCTGCATTGCCCTGATTCTGACCTTCATCTGTCTTATTCTGATCCGGCGCCGTTACATCGTTCTTATCCTCCTGGTCGTAGTCCGTCTTTGTGTCGTCAGCTTTCTTATCCTCCTGCCTTTTTGTCGTATTCTTCTTACCTGTTGACTTACTGGATTCCGTCTTTGTCTTCGGCTGCGTGGACGTTGATTTCTTATCTTTGCCTCCGCATGCAACCATACCAAGCGCCATTACTCCGATCATACAGAGAACAAGTCCTCTTTTTACCATACCTTTTACTGTCGTTTTTGTTTCCTTCATTTTGCTGACTCCTTTCACAACTTGTTTTTTATCTATGTTTTCAGGTTTTAAGGAACCTGTATCCTTACGTCGTTACATCTCCTTCCTGTATATTTCAAAGCTGTTTCCTTTGATGGTTCTTATTATCCCATCCAAATCTAAACAGTTCCTTAATGGATTCTTAACAAATCTAAACACAACAAGGTTAATCCCTGTTTTTCATTGGTATGGGCTTAACCCAAATTTCCATACAAACCATATCCTCTGAATCGTAGTAATACTTTTCTACAGAGAAAGCCTCCGTAGTTAAACTGTGATGCGGCAGCCAAATACTGAAAAGATACTTGCTGGCCTGATTCAAAGCTGTTGTCACCAGATACTCAAAATCTTCTGCTTCAATCCTGCAAACGATGTATTCTCCTATTGATAGCTCTTTCTTTACAAAATCTTCTGGTAACGACCTCGGTAAATTTGGCGCAAGTCCACCCGCAAAATAAAGGAAAAAATCCCGCATGGTATCTTCCATATAAGACATTCCTATTTCTACACCGGTACTGAGATTATCTGCAACTAAAACCTTCTCCATGTGATAGCGTTTCCAAAGCTGTCCCGGCACATCTACACTTGTGCTTTCGCCAACCGGGATTTGTCTGGAAATGCATACTTGTGTTTCCAGACCGAGATAAATCTCCGGCTTCTTCAAAATCTTTCTTTGGATCTCCAAAACGATATTTCCTACCACCAATGGAATCCCTTCGTCTACCAGGACATAATTCATGGAAACCTCCGGTCTGTCAAATGTGTTAAGCATTGGCAAATCTTTCCTGTACTCTTCCGGTGTTATCCCATACGTTTCCTTAAAAACCCGTGTAAAATTTGCATGACTCGAAAAGCCGTAATCCAAGGCAACGTCCAGTATCCTCCGTTCAGTATTGCTCAAGCTTTCAACTGCCTTTGCCAGACGCCGGAGCTTTACATATTCTTGAACCGGCTTATTTACCAGCCTCTTAAATAAACGCTGAAAATAGAACGGGGATAAACCCGCAGTATTTGCCAGTTCTTCCGTCGAAATTTCTTCTGTCAGATTTTCCTCAATAAAAGCTAAAGATTGTTCGATTGCTTCCCATGCGTGCATCGCGGCACCTCCTATCTTTAATGCCCATATCATATCACGTTTTATTTTATTAAGCTTCTCACACAATGCGCTTTTTAATCACGAAATCTTACTCTTGGTAATGACCTGGCAACCTAAACTATCTGTAACTGTTCCATTGCTTATGGTAAAAACTAGAATTATTTTAGAATCTTTAAGAAATGGTTTAAGAATCTGTTAAGAATTAGTTGTTAGTCTATCCTGAAGGAGGTGAGACAATGAGTATTTTAATGATGCCAAACAATATGCAAAAAGAAAGAATGCGAAAGGAGGATATAAAACAGACGGATATAAAGGAAGATTCCGGAAAAATCAGTGATTCTGCAAATCCAGATAGTACATCAAAAATCATCAGGTTCCATCCTGTCGGCAGTTCTTCAGACACTAGTAAAGCTGCCCAGCCAAATAGGATTGATACACGGCCGGCATTTGACCGGTATATTCCGGAAAAATCTGTTGAGCAGAAATCTTATGGTCATTATAAACTGGTTTCGGATGAACGTGGTAACCAGAAAATCCAATTCTTGGAACCTGCTGAGAATCCAACTGGAAACTCTGAAGGAATACCTGCCGCGGAAGCCTCTGGCAGGGAAAACGCTGACAGCATCTCAAAAGATGGATTAAAAATCCAAAAATTAAAGAAGAAAAGGCTGGAGTTAAAGCAACAGATACTATCCGAATCGGATCCTCAAAAGGCTGAACAATTAAAAAACAAACTGGCGCTGATAGAAAGGAAAATAAAAAGCCAAAATAGTCAGCAATAAAGTTACATAATCCCCGTTGAATGGGTATACACACCTCCTTTTCAACGGGGGGTTATTTATGTATTAAAAACTTTTACTTGCCCTTTCTGGCGGATAAATCCATCATAGACTTTTTACTTATTCTTTTGATATCTTTTAATATCTGCCGTGTGCCGGGTTTACTTTTATGTGATTTTCTCTCTTTTTCTTCTTCAGATTCTGTTTCAACCATTTCTTCCGAATCTCCGTCTGAATAAGTCGTCTCTATATATCCCAGAGATAGCTTTTCCTGATTTAATGCATGATCCACATTGGCAGAAAAATTCATCATAACCAACATAGCAACCACTAATAATTTATGATTTCTACTGATTAGATCACCTCCTTATCTACTTTAAACAGATATTTCCTGCACCATTTTCTCATCAATTTCACTGTTGCCGTCAGAAAACGGAAGACCGAATCTGTAGCGATTGAAAATACAACAAATAACATTGCGCACTTTTCTGACATTCCTGTGATTGCAAATAAATCCGGGAAAAAAATACTACATCCCAAAAGTCCGAGGATACATCCAATCCATACCGCGACTCGGACTTTATTAAAGGGCTGGCATATCCGGTATAAAATCATAAATCCGACAATAGCAAGCAGCATGGTTGCCGCTGTGGACGTATCCACAGGGTCTACGCCAAATACATGCGCAAACAATACCATCGCCCCAACAGCAAAAACATCTGTCAAACCTCCAGGCAGCGCCTTTATTAGGACGTTTGAAATAAAATGTCCCTGAATCCGCTCCTCATTTGGCTGGAGCGCAAGAAAAAACGCCGGAATTCCTATTGTAAACATACTGATCAGAGCAATTTGCGCAGGCTTCAGCGGATAAGTAAAAGAAAAAACTACCGCCAGTATTGCCAGCAAAAAAGAAAAGATATTCTTCACTAAGAACAGACTTGCTGACCGTTGGATATTATTGACTACTCTGCGGCCTTCCATTACAACAGACGGCATACATGCAAAATCTGATTCCAGAAGCACCACCTGGGAAGCCTGTACCGCCGCCTCGCTTCCCGATGCCATCGCAACACTGCAGTCTGCATCTTTTAAGGCAAGAATGTCATTTACTCCGTCTCCTGTCATGGCAGCCGTCCTGCCTTGCTTTTTTAAAGCATGTACAAACTCTCTCTTCTGGGCAGGCGTGACCCTTCCAAATACTGTATATTTGCCAACTGCCCACTCAATATCTTCTTTTGTTCTAAGTGTGGCTGCATCTACATATAATTCTGCATTTCTTATTCCCGCTTCTTTTGCGATTTCTGATACTGTCAATGGATTATCTCCCGAAATCACTTTTACCTCCACCCCCTGTTCAGTAAAATATGAAAAAGTTTCCGATGCCTTTTTTCTTATTGGGTTGGTTAAAAGAATATACGCAAGCGGACGCACCTTTCCATTTAGTTTCCCATCTTCCGGCCTATCTTCGGATTCCCCAAATACTAAGACTCGATAACCTTTTTTCGCATATTTTGAGATCTCCCCTTCGTATTTTTCATATTCTTCCCGTAAAACGACTTCCGGCGCACCCAGTACATAAATTTCTTCCCCGAACACAGCGCAGCTATACTTTAATGCAGATGTAAAAGGAAAGATAGTATCCGCTAGTTTCCCGTTTTTTTCCGTAAAATATGCTTTCATCGCTTCCATTGTACTATTGTCACTGCTCATGGAAGCTACAAAATCTCCCACTACTTTCAAAATTTTCCCTTCGTCCTCTATCGAACTTTCCTTGTCGGAAGATGAAAGCACTTCTGCCGACATTATTTCCTTTACACTCATCTTGTTATCTGTAATCGTTCCTGTCTTATCCACACATAGCACGTCTACCCTTGCAAGTGTCTCAATACTCTTCATATCATGGAGCAGCACATTCTTCTTCGCAAGCCTCATAGCGCTTACAGCAAGCGCTACACTGGCAAGAAGGTATAATCCCTCCGGTATCATTCCGATAATAGCTGCCACCATAGAGGTAATACTGTCTCTCAACGTCTCGTGATTCATAAAAAAACCCTGAATAAAGAGCAGAAGTCCAATAGGCACCAATACAATTCCTACAAACTTTACCAGTTTATTCAGTGAGCGGATCATTTCCGAGTTCTCTCTCTTTTGCATTGTTTTGGCTTCAAGTGTAAGTCTTGAAATATAGGACGCTTCCCCCACTGCTGTCAGTCTTGCCCTGCATTCTCCTGAAACAACAAAGCTGCCTGACATTAATTGCTTGCCTTTTTCTTTCGTAATCTCATCGGATTCCCCTGTAAGCAGGGATTCATTCACCTGAATCTCCCCGCTCACTACAACTGCATCCGCACAAATCTGATTTCCGGCCTGAAACACCACAATATCATCTAGTACCAGTTCCTTTGATTCAACCCTGCTGATTTTTCCTTCCCGCACTACGAATGCATGAGGTGCATTCAGCATTGTCAGTTCCTCCAAAACTTTTTTCGCGCGGATTTCCTGAACAATCCCAATTAATATGTTTGCAATGATAACCGGCAGAAATGTAAGATTCCGAAAAGATCCGACCATACATAAAAGTGCTGTAAGTACTGCAAAAATAAGATTGAAATAAGTAAATATATTATCATGTACAATCTCTTTTTTCGTTCGAATAGGCGTTGACACTTCCACATTTCCCCATCCGGCACACTTATATTCCTGCACCTGTTTTTTCGTAAGCCCATAATCAGGATTTACCTCGTAACGCATAACTGGTGCATTTCCTATACTGCCTTCGTTTTGTGAGACTGCCGTTTCTCTGTTCATCCATCTCATATTTCCACCTCATTATCTTCGATTTCATTTTTCCATATTCAAGGTTTTTTTATTATAACAGAATATCCCTCTCCTATTCTTAACAGAAACTAATCAATTCTTAACAATTCTTAATGCCTATGAAATCTTGTGTAGATTTTTCTTCTTGTACCCTCTCGCTAATGGTCATACTCCCCCTCCATAGTACATTTACAATCATCCTAATATTCGCTATGTGATTATTCTAATGCTTGGGAGCCATCTATTTAAAGCTTCAGAGCCACCTGGATCCAGTGTATTTTAAAGCTTGGGAGCCACCACTATATATTGTGGTCATCCAAATATATTGCTTAAGATAAGATCCCTCTTTTAAGAAAACAAAAGTAAGACAGATTCTTGAACTTCTTCACAAGGATCTAAGTGCCAGAGAGATCTCTAAAACTTTGAATGTCTCTCGTAATTCTGTTGCATTTGTGAAAGAATCTTATGATAAATGTGACAAAGACTGGGATGAAATATGTCTGATGAACGATGACGAGATCTATCAGCTTTTTTATCCCCATACCTTCAGGCCAAGAAACAGATTTGCTCCAGTGGACTATTCGTATGTCCACAGTGAATTGAAAAAGGTCGGGGTTACAGAAATGCTGCTATGGGAGGAATACTGTGAAAAGTGTAATGCGCAGGGGCTTTCCCATTGCTGTTATGCTACATTCGCAAATGGCTATAAACGCTTTATAGCTGATAAAAATTATACCAGTCATATCGAACATAAACCGGGAGTAACTTTGGAGGTTGACTGGTCAGGTCCCACTATGAGCTACATGGATCCTGACAAACAGGAACAGCAAACGGCATATCTATTTGTTGCAACTTTCCCCTACAGCCAGTATACCTATGTAGAGGCTGCCGCTTCAATGAATCAGTCAGACTGGCTGTCATGTAATGTCCACATGCTAGAGTTCTTTGGCGGGACACCTGTAAGGATTGTCTGTGACAACCTAAAAACAGGCGTGATCAAACACCCGAAACATGGAGAGGTCGTGCTGAATGATTCCTATTTATCTTTTGCAGAACACTACCAGGTTGCAATTATGCAGGCACAGGTAAAGAAACCCAAACAGAAAGCAAGTGTCGAAGGCGCGGTGGGAAAAATTGCAAGAAAGATCATCGGTATGCTCAGAAATGAAACTTTTCATTCTATAGAAGGGCTTAATTCGGCAATCAGAAAAGTGCTTGACAGGCTAAATGACAAACCCTTCCAAAAGAGAAACGGCAGTAGAAAAACAATTTATGAGCTGGAAGAAAGACCATATCTCAGACCCCTGCCAATGCTTCCCTTTGAGATCTGTGAGTGGTCATATAATCACAAAGTAGGCCCGAATTCCCATATATGGTTTCACAAGGGACAATACTCTGTTCCAAGCAGTTACATAAATAAATACGTTGATGTGCAGTATAACAGTTCTCTTGTTTGTATCTACGCCTCACATCAATTAGTAGCTGAGCATAAACGTATTCCCACAGGCATTCGGAATGCGAAAAGAACAGAGATGTCCCATCTTCCATATCCTATATACACTCCGGATACAATGGAATCAACCAACACGCTTATGCCTTATGTGAAAAGAGCTGCAAAAAACAGAAAAAATGATCTTACAAAAAAGAATGTAAAAGATCATAAGCAGGGAATCGTAAGAGGTGCGGATTATTATAGAGAGGATGGTAGAAATTTATGAATACAGAGATCAAGAAACAATTATCAGTATTAGAACTCAGTGATTTAGTGGCTGTGATGGAGGCTCAAGAAAAAGAAGTATCTTTTGTTGACCTGACTTACAATGAGAGACTGGAACATCTGCTCTCAGCTCTAATAACAGAACGGCAGAACAGACTGATCACCAGGCTGACAAAGAATGCGGATTTAAAGTATCCCAATGCAAGCCTTGAAACTTTAGACTGTGATGCACGGGATATCAGTAGAGAGAAGATCGCAAATCTTGCAACTATGGGATTCGTAGGTGCTGCAACAAACCTGATCATTACAGGCCCGACGGGTGCCGGGAAAACCTATCTTGCATGTGTCCTGGGTGTAGAAGCATGTAAACAGACTCTCCGGACGTGTTATATCAGAATGCCGGATATGCTGGGACATTTTCAGACCCACAAAGATAACCTCAGAGAGCAGGTACGATACCGGAAGAAACTGGGAAACTATAAAGTGCTGTTCATAGATGAATGGCTGAACTATAAGATCAATGAGAAAGAGTCAAAATTCATATATGAGTTGGTAGAACAGCGTTGTGGAAATAATCCGACGATCTTTGTCGGGCAATACGAGGTCTGTGACTGGCATGAACGGTTAGGCGGCGGAACCCAGGCCGATTCTATTATGGACCGGATCATACATAACTCTTATTCCATACCGACTACCGAAAATAACCTCAGAAAGCTGTACGATTCTCAAAAAGCCAGAAAACTTATGGAGTCCTTAAACTCATAAAATCGCAGATTTATTTTTATAAGTGGCAGATGATAAATCAACCGTTAGCAGGAAACACTGATGACTCTTTAGATGCCACAACATTTATTCCTTTTATCAGGAAGTTTTTAATGAAAATAAAGTTAGACGAACCGACCATTCCTAATGGTATCTGACAAAAAATACGAAATCTACAAGTATTGCTTGATCTGGCAGACAATTTAAGGGATGAAATCCTGGCATGGTATACAGCCGAACTAAAATCTTATGATTTCAGAGCTGATGCACAGCAAGAATTATTTGATCCTGGAACAGGAACCACTGTTGAAGGGATCTCAGAACTTGCCATCATGGAGGCACTTTCCGAGCTTCAGATTTTCAATGAAGTAAGAAAGAAAAATATGAGATGAAATTTATTTGCCCTTAATTTGAAGCTGTTATTTTAAACTTTGTTCAAGTTTTATGCAAAAGATTGTCTCGGTGATTCGATTAGCAGACAAAGAGAGGGCAGAGCCGGTCATCAAAGGTTCTGTCTTCTTTCGTTCGAAAAGAGAATATGCTGGAAAAATAAGATTTCGAGGAATTTCGTATCAACATAGCTGGCCAAAGGTCTGCTTTGTTATTTCTTAAATTTTATTCAGGAACATTCCTAAATTACTCTGGACAATTCATGATATTTTCAGTACAACTATATCTTGTATCTTATAGATGGCTCCCAAGCTTTAGAATAATCATACAGACCAAAATGGAACTTTTGTTCTGTACTTTTTTATACCTTATCGGACGGTAGCCCGCCCCGTCAGGGGCATGTATTACGGGATGCCCTGATGGGTATATCTTTTTATGCTATTCAGTTATGCTTTATCTTAGTTTCATGCAAGAAATTCTCTGATTTATTCTATATAATTATCTTTTGAAAAATCTGTACCGCTTTCACTTTCTTCTTTTGGGATTACTTCATCAATAAACGGCTGGAAATCGTCTAAGCAGTCCCCTATGATTTCCTTAATGCTGCCAAATGGCATAGAGGTATCCTTTAGGGTTTCGGCGGTATCTCCGTAAACATCTATGGTGATAATTTCTTTCGCATGTCCCATGAGCTGTGATACTGCTTTGGGATTAAAATTGTTCTTTAATAAGATAGTGCAGAAGGTGCTTCGCAGATCATGCCATCTTATATCGGGCAGTCCATTGTCCTCCAACATCTTCTTATAATGCCTCCAGTGAAAGTCCTTGCTTCTCGGACGCCCATAGGAGGAACAGCAGATATAATCCAAGCTTGCTACGGTATGCGACACTCTTTATGCTGCATACGATCTGTTGCTTTCCGCCGGTCTGTCTGAATGGCGTTTTTCTGTCCCTGCCCCTCTCAGGCAGCATTGTTTCCCTTACTCTCCAAAAAATTCTTGTTCGCACTGGCAATTAGTTCATCGGAAGGCGGTTTGCTCACATATTCTTCCAACGCATATGCACTGTCTTCCCAAAAATTCGTAAAATCAAAGCCCTCAAACATATTTTCGGTTCCTTCCATTCTGATTCAACTTCGATATTCTAGTATGTCAAATTCTGATATTACACTTTCTGTCACTTCCCGATAACCTGAAAGTATGCGTTCTGCTTAATCACTTATTTGGACTATATTTTGTCCCTGTAACCAAACATAAAAACGGTATTCTAATACTTATTTCGCAACAAACAAAGGTCGTAAAATATGACAAAAGTACTGTGCTTATAAATATAATAAAAGTGCGATTTCCACATATTTCATACAATAGATACTGGAACAAAACAACCCATATAAAATGATAAATATAAAACAGAAAAGACCTTTTTCTCATGTAATTTGATACTTTTCCATTAAAACTCAAATATCTTTTTGCTAAACCTATTAAAGCAATTACCATAATCCATTCTGATACATATTTGGTAATAGTATTAAGCAAAATGTATTCTATATCTGCCCAAATAAAAAGATATACATTGAGAATAGTTGCTACTATTCCAATACCGAACAATAACCAGCTATTCTTATCAGCTATGCTTATTATTTTTTCATCAGCAAAAACAAAATACCCCATCATAAAGAGGTATGTATACTCTACAAGGCTTTTTCCACCTATGGAAAGCCATTCACTCAACAATGGTAATGGTAATCCCAAAATAAAAACAAACCAAAATGGAATTGATTTTTTTGTTGTAGAAATAACCTTTTTCATTAGTACGGATACTCCAACACTCACAATTGAAATAACCAACAAATACAACAAAAACCAGAATTGTCCTACCGAAAATCCTCCATCAGCACCTGTCAAATCAGTATATCTTGTATAAAATACGGCATAATGTTGAAAGAACCCTTCACTATAAGAACAATTAAACTTATCAGCTATATACGACATTATAGGCATAAAGACTATTGTTCCAAACAAAAACGGAATAAACAGTCTTTTTGCTCTTTCAATAAGATATTCCTTATTTGTCCTCTTTTGAAGTGCATACTTTGTACTTATTCCTGCTAACACAAATAGTAGAGGCATAAAATACGGACTAAAAAAAACAGTAATACTACTAATTAATCTGTTCCCTTCAAAAAATATATAATTTGGTTCACCCCAAACATTCCATGCCTGTGCTGTATGATATGGTATAAGTATCAAAAGTATTATCCATCTTAAATTATCAATATAATGCTTACGCATACCTGAATTTATATTTTCTCACCCCCAAATTGTTATCCGTTTCTGAACGGATCATCTGGGTCTATAAGCCAACAGTTATATCCATCAATATATGCGCCGCCAGTTATGACTGGAATGATAGCGTCGAAGTTACCGACTTTGGCAGTACGGTCGATTCTGCAAGTGAATCTACATCCCAAAATACTATCATATTCGAAAGCGCCACCCTGAGCGATTTCGCCAGCAGAAAATTTCTTTGCAGCCATTGCGGTGGTTCCCGTCCCGCATGGCGAACGGTCAACCTGACCCTCGCCAAACACAGCCATATTTACAGTTCTACCGTTCGGTTGCTTCTGATACAGATCAATTACATCGATAGTATGTTCTTTCCATCCAGTTTCATACCGAACTGATCGGCATCCACCAGCGCACAAAAGCTGCCGCTAAACTCCAGGTCGTATTGAATAGTACCGTACTCAACTACTGTGGAAAGCCCCTCACGATATGAGAAAGTAGGAACATTCTCAAGATCTGCCGATACTGCTTTGCCATTCCGGATATTAACATTGATTGAAATCATTCCGGCAGGCGCATCGAAACAAACATGTGTTACAGGTTCAGTCCTCTCACCAAGTCCTGCCTCAACGACAGCAACGGCAGTTGCGATAGCACCATGACCGCACATATTAACCACTCCGCCGCTCTCCAGAAAGAGGACGCCAAAATCTGCCGCGTCGTGGACTGGCTCAACAAGCGCCACACAGAGCATATCCTTGTGGCCGCGCGGTTCAAATTACAGTGAAGTTCTGATATAATCGCAGTGCTCCATGAAGAACTGTTTCTTCTCCATCATCGTCGTGCCTTCAACCATTGGAAGCCCACTCAAAATAATTCTTGCAGGCTCGCCTTCCGTATGGGCATCCAACACTCTGAACTCTTCGTATTGATTATGAAACTTAGGCGTCAAATCCATTGATTTACCTCCCTTGTACTTACAGGCATTCCTCTTACCTGAAATAAAATGCCATTTACATTATAGCAAAAATCTGCAATAAATCAATGGTCGTCATATACCATCGTCATAAGCGACAAAACCGCAAAAAGCAAAATGGATGGAGATTTTCGGAAATTTGTGAAAATTTTTTTGTCCTATTCATTTGTTAATGTAGGTATCTGATTCATTCTAAAATACCTCCAGATAGCTTTTTACGGTTTTTCGTATTGTGGTATGTCCTTAATTTTCTTAGCGGGAATACCACCGACAATCATATTTGCCGGAACATCCTTCGTAACAATAGCTCCTGCGGCAATTACTGCGCCATCACCAATCGTCACACCAGGCAATACCATCGCATTTGCTCCGATCCATACATTCTTTCCTATGTAAATAGGTGCAGGCTCCAGATTTGCACGCTCTTTTGGATTCATGCAATGATTTAAAGTCGCAAGCACCACATTATGACCGAGCAATGCACCATCATCAATAGTAATCCCGCCTTGATCCTGAAATTTGCACCCGCTGTTAAGGAAAACATGATTTCCAATCGTAATATTTTTTCCGCAGTCCGTATAAAAGGGCGGGAATATGTTAAGTGTATCGTTCACTGGCTTTCCTGTTAGCTTAGCGAATATTTCTCTTATTTCCTCCGGCGTGCGATAGCTGTTGTTAAGTTCCGCTGTCAGCTTCAGCGCTTCCTGTGAAAGCATACACATGTACTGATGGGTTCCCGAACCGGCGGTTATGGTTTTTCCGCTGTCCATATATGCAATAAAATCCTTTAATTCCATATTATCCTCATTCCCTCCATTTTGTTTTGCATTATCCTAATGAAAATGTAACGGTAACATCACTGCTTCCAAGCGCATCTTCCCAGCCGGACAGATCATCTATCTTGCCGAGCCTTGTGTAACTCCACGAATTAGAGCCATAGAAAATGACAATCTGATTTCCGTTATATAAAACAATATCTCCAGGCTTCGTTGTTGTCTGACTATTGCTGGTCGGCAGGCTTGTTCCCAAGGAACCGACCTTTTCAAAGCCGGAATAATCGCTCATCTGAATCACAACCGGCGCTTCACGCATCATATCCACGAGAGCTTCCACCGCTGCATTACTTTCTAAAGTTACTGTAAAACTGCTATTTCCAATTTGTAAAGTCATTTTTTCCACTATGCTTTCCTCCGTGGCAGAATTATCATTTGCTTGTGACTCAGACAGATTTGATTCTTCCGGCATTTTCGGCTGCGATAAATTTGATGAATCAGAGTTGTTCAAAAGCGTAGACGATTCCTCACCATCCAACGGCGAATTATCAGTTTGATTGGGCGTAGACTCGTTGTTTGCCACAAAATCTTCTGTGTCAGAACCCATATCACTTGAATGCCCGTTATCGGCAGCCTGCGTTGCTTTACTGATCGGCGGTATGAAGGCTTCGGTATTGCTGCCGTTTTCTATACCTGAACAGCCAGATAGAAAAATCGCTATGACTATAACGCAGAACAATAGTTGCAAAAACTTTGCTTTCATCTTAAATCGCCCTCCCCATTTTGTAAGCCTTCTCTAATGCAGAATGACCGTCTATTTCTCCGACACCATTTACGCCGCCTGCGAATACTGTACCGGCAAGGCATGCTTTCGGAAAACATTCAATCCACCCGCCAAGACCGCTGTTTGCACGAGCGTCCACACCTTCTTCGTCCTCATGCACAGCAATCGCAGATTTCTTTTTTACAAGCCTCGGTTCCCACAATCACTTCTTCGTGTGCATTTTCAATATCCATAATCAGTTCACCGACTTCGGGTACATAGATATGACCGGACAGAGGATTTTTAATGCTGACAATCGGGGCGGTGAGCGTCGCTTCTACATCGGATCGCTCGAAGCTCAAATCGGTATCCGCCATCTCACAAGCAATCAGCTTCAAGTTTTTGCAGTAGCAAAGAGGCTGTGTACCGATGATTTTGCAGTTTTCAAAGGTGATATTTTCGCTGTACCACGCAAGATATTCACCCTTTACAACGCTGTTTCTGACTGTAATATTCTTTCCATGCCAGAAAGCGTCTTTTGTATCGAACACACAGTTTTCAAAAACGGAATCGGTGATGTACTGGAAAGAGTATTTGCCCTTCATACTGACATCACGGAAATTCAGGTGGTCGGAGCGCATCATAAAATATTCGCCCAAGACGGTGCAGTCCTCCATTTCAATCCCACGCACTGACCAGCCAAATTCGGGTGAAATGACATTGCAGCCCCGCATTTTGATATTGGCACATTCCCGCAGAGCCTTAATTCCGTAGAGCTTGGTATTGTTAATCTCCACATTTTCAGAATACCAAAGTGCGGCTCTGCAAAGCTCGGTCATCTCCGAGTTTTCGATTTTCAGTCCTGTATCATGCCAGAACGGATAGCGGAGGTTGAAAAAACAGTGATCTACGGTAACATCTCTGCTTTCCTTAAAAGCGCTTTCCCCGTCGGCAGGTCCGTCAAAGGCACAGTCTTGAACAGAAAGGTCATAAGCCGCATATAACGCCCGTTCTTCGTCAAAGGTTTTATTTTTAATCGTTTCCATAATAAATACTCCTTTCGGTTATTAGTTTGTTTTTGCTCAATTTTCCTCTTTTCTATGGGTAAGTTAATCACCATCGCTAATCAATACAATTTTGTTGCCCCAGCCCTCCAAAACAGGATTGTTTTCTACTGCACTGCGAAATTCCTCAGTATTATCGAAATATCCAACAGAGGTATATTCACCTGTCACTTCGGCATCGCCATAGAACAGAACAATTCGGTTAGGTTCAGAATAGTAAACTGTTCCTGCCGCTTCTTCGGTAATCGTGTCAGGATCAGACGGGATTTCATAACGAGAGGGAATATCGTAATACTGCATAACCTCCCAATTTTCGTAATCGTCATAATGATAGATCGGCAATCTCCAATCAGCCGTTCCTAAGCCAGCGGAGCTTCCATAACTCGAATATCATTTTTATATAATTCATGATTCCTGTCCTCCTGTAACCATGAAAGTATAAGCAGTGTTATAATCCTCACGGTGATAGTACCTAACCTCGCCGGTGGTTTGGTTCATCACAATGCTCCATTCCGTAGCTTCAAACTCTCCGAAATTGTCTTTGCTTACGCTGTCAAGAGCGTCTCGGACATCGTTCATCTCCATTGTTTCGGAATCTTTAAGGCGATTTATCAGAAGCTCGTAACGCTCATGGGATTGCTGTGTTCCAATTCCGTTCTTTTCTCCTTCGGACAGATAAAAGTTTGTGACTGCGGGTGTTTCGGTAACAAGCATTTCATTGTTTACATATTCCACTACTACGCTTCTACCTGATTGATCTGCGATGGCGAAATGCACCATATACCCAAAAGAAGCGTGCAGGTCATAACTATTTAGTAATTCAATCGCTTCCTCAACATCTGCGGCCTGATCTAGCAGCAACCGGACAGCCGTTGTGGTTGTAACATCCGGCTTATCCGTATTCTGCTCAATGGTAGTATTGTCTTGAATCATATTGACGGAAACTGCAAGTCCCATTTCATTTAGTCCATCAAGGGGCGCATAAAGTCCGGCGAGCGCCTGTATCTCATCGGGCAGTAACGACAGCCTGAGCCCGCTTACTGTTATAAAATCCATATTAACAGTAGAAATGGAGGCGTATCCATTCTTCGGCACATTTTGGATAATCATCGCATGACAGGTATTCCAGTCGAAATTTCTGCCAAACAGTGCATTGCCGTTTTCATCTTTTACAGCCAGCGTACTACAGCCAAATGGATTGCCGCCAAACAGCAGAGTCCCAAAATCCGCAATCCCGCTTTCCAATAAGAATGACACGACCTCGGCATCCGATGAAGCGCCGCCTTGTTCTAAAAACTCATCAAATCCATAATCCCCTATATGTCTGACAGCCGATAGTCCGCCCGTTAATTCGGTAATTTTCTCCGATAAAACAATTACATTTGCTTGTTCCTCACCCTGTATATGGGATGTTACATGGTTACCATCATCAATAGGTACTATTTTAAAAACCGTTGTTAGGAATACGACAGCCAGTAAAATAATAAGTATTCTTTTCATCGTAAACGCTCCTTAGGCTAAATGCTTTTCTGATACCTTTATTATATCTGCGGTTCAAAGAAATAGCAAATACTCATATTAAATACACTCCCATAGTTGACAGGCATACCAAAACATGTTACATTATAAACAGTTGAAGGAGGACGCTTTTATGGAACTAAGAGTATTACAATACTTTTTGGCGGTAGCACGGGAAAACAGTATTTCCGGTGCGGCAAAATTTCTGCACCTCTCGCAGCCTACGCTGTCCCGTCAGCTCAAAGAGTTGGAGGACGAACTTGGAAAACAACTATTTATCCGTGGAAACAGAAGGATCACCCTTACCGAAGATGGCATGCTCCTCCGCAAGCGGGCCGAAGAAGTAATAGAACTGATTAAAAAGGCAGAGGACGAAATTACTTCGTCCTCTGCTATGCTGGCCGGAGATATTCTGATTGGCGCTGGAGAAACGGACGGAAACCGTTTCCTGATAAAATCTATGAACGCCATACAAAAGGAATATCCGCTTGTGCATTTTCACATTGTAAGCGGCGATAAAGCAATAATTACAGAAGCTATTGATCGTGGCTCTATTGACTTTGGAATCGTTTTCGGAAATATAGATACTGCAAAATATGACTCCATACCAATTCATTATAAAGATACCTGGGGCGCTTTAATGCGGCGTGACGCAGAACTTGCCAAGAAAGAATTTGTGACGGCAGAGGATTTAATGGATAAGCCTCTGATCATTTCAAGACAGGCATTTCAAAATTCAGAATTAAAAAATTTCTTTCACATAGAACTGGAAAAACTGAATATTGCAGCCACTTACAGTCTGCTTTTTAACGGTTCTTTAATGGTGGATGAGGGAGTTGGATATGCGATATGCTTCGATAAACTTGTGAATGTTTCAGGGGATAGCAATTTGTGTTTTAAGCCGCTTAAACCAAAGCTTGAAGCCCACATGAGTATCATTTGGAAAAAGTATCAGGTATTTTCAAAACCAGCACAAAAGTTCTTGCAGAAATTACAGGAAACAAATACCTACAAATAGAAATTCTGGTTTTCGCTATACCTATGCTAAGACTTTTGATTATACTTCAAATGGGTTCAAATGTTTGCAGGAAGGGTTCACATTCAAGTTTCGCTTCCCAAAAGAGTATAGATTGCCGCAAAAAGAAAAGGGCTTCCGGTTACACATGATATGCCGAAAGCCTTTATTTCTATCTAATAGCCCATTTTGATACAATTTTATTATCCCTATACTTTTTTATTTTGCCTTCAAAGGGGGTTCAAGAAAAAAAGCCACTCTACCAAATGTTAAGTAGATTTTAATCATTTTGTAAGTAACCCACTCCTTTGGCTTATACGCTTCGGCTCTCTTAGCGATATGATCAAGCGGCACTTTGCCCTCACCCTCGCCAAACTCACTTTTACGTTGATTACACTGTCGGTTTTTTGTGGGAAAGCATTACAATAGTCTCCACATGATAAGTCCCCGGAAACAAATCAACCCCCCTAATCCTCTCAACCTGATACCCTCTCCCTTCAAGCATCTCCAAATCCCTAACCAAGCTAGTCGGCTTACAAGCAATATAAACCATCCTCTCCACCCCAAAATCCGTAATCTTCCGAAGGGCCTTCGGATTCACCCCATCTCTAGGCGGGTCAAGCACAATCAAATCCGGTGTCTCCCCCAATTCGTCAATCACCTTCAGCACATCCCCTGCCCAGAACGAACAATTAGAAAGCCTGTTCCCTTCAGCGTTCTCCTTCGCTGCCCTGACAGCCTCCTTTACAATCTCCACCCCCGTCACCTTGCCGGCAACCGGTGCAAGAATCTGCGCAATGGTCCCCGTCCCACTGTACAAATCAAAAATCACCTTGTCCTTCGTCTCCCCAATATACTCTCGAACCGTCTCATACAATACCTCTGCACCAAGAGAATTGGTCTGGAAGAAAGAAAAAGGCGTAATCTTAAACGTAAGCCCCAACAACTCCTCATAAAAATAATCCTGCCCATAGAGAACCTCTGTCCCCTCGTCCTGAACCACATCAGCCACGCTGTCATTCCTGGTGTGCAGGATTCCCACAATCCTTCCTCCAAGTGAAAGGGAAAGCAGCCGACTCGTCCACTCCTTCCCCCCAAAATCTTTGTCAAAATCAAACTGCCCTGTCGTCACAAGATCAATAAGAATCTCACCCGTCTTTGCTGCCTTCCTCACCAGCAAATGGCGGAAAAATCCCACATGGCGCATCCGATGATAGTAGGGAAGCCCACTCTCCCTGGCATATTCTAATGTGCAGGCAAGCACCCGTCGGAAATCCTCGTCCACAATCTGACATTTTGGTACATTGACGATATCATGGAAGCTTCCCCGCTTGTGCATCCCCAATGCCAGCGGTCCGTCTTTATACTCGTCTCCAAAGGAAAATTCCATCTTATTGCGGTATTCCTGCTTCAAAGGACTGGGTCTTACACCCTCCCAGACATAATCGCCAGTCACCGCCCCATCCATCATCTCCTTAAGCTGAGCCTCCTTCAACTTCAACTGCTCATCATAGGGAAGATTCTGATATGTACATCCCCCGCACTGTCCGAAATGGGGGCATGGAGACTCAATCTCCATATCCGACGGGCAAATCACCTCCAATATACGACCCAAAGCCTTCCCCTTACGAACCTTATTGACAGAGAATTTCACCCTTTGACCTGCAATCCCGTTCTTTACAGTGACCACTCTCTCCTCCTCAGGAAGAAGAATCTTCCCATGATTCGGAAACTCAACCCTGTCGATTACACCTTCATACACTTGACCCTTTTTCATAATCCCCCGCTCCTCTTTCCAAATTCACTAATAATAATTTATCAGAATCCCTTCTTATATTTTGCCTTTAAAACCGTCCCCTCCTGCTCCACTTCAATCCGGTCAATACTCTTAACATACTGATTGAACTGTGCATACCCATAATCACTGATTTTAAAATCTGCATACTCCTCATACACCTTATTCCCAAGGGTGCTAAGCTCAATGCCGTTCCGTCCAGCCTTCTTCACCAGATAAACCACATACCGGTCAATATCCTCCTTCATGCCCCAGTCCTCTTTTAGCGCCACTGACACCAGGTTCCCATGCTTAATCAACTGAATACGAGAGAATTCCTCCAAAAACTTCGACAGCATATTATACCCATAGCTTCGGACGTCAAAATCCGGATACAAGCTTACAAGGCGGCTCCCCACTTCGCCAAGTCCAGTCACTTTATTGTCATCCTGATTCTCAATAATCATTTTAATAATGGCATCCTCAATCTTCTCCTTGCTCAGACTGTCATGAGGCTCCTCTGCCTTCGTACTTCCTGGCTCCTGCTCTGACAAAAGATTTTCCAATATGGTAAACTTATCACAGGCCTTACGGAAAGGCTCCGGCGTCTTATTCTCTCCCATGCCGATTACCATTTTCGCGCTCTCCCGAATCCGCGTCACCAGACGGGTAAAATCACTGTCGCTGGAAACGATACAGAACCCGTCCACATCATTGGTATATAAAATATCCATGGCGTCAATAATCATTGCCGAATCCGTAGCATTTTTCCCCTGGGTATAGCTGAACTGCTGAATCGGCATAATAGAATTAGTCAAAAGCTCGTCCTTCCAGCTTGAGTGCTGGGTATTCGTCCAATCCCCATAAATTCTTTTATAAGTAATTACTCCATATTTTGATAATTCCGTAAGTATCGGTTTAATATATTTTGCAGATACATTATCAGCGTCAATCAATAATGCATAACATTGTTCATCCATCTCATTCTCCTTTCAATATCCTAAAAACACAGTCTTGCCTTGCCAAATAAACCCTCATAAAATTCTGTCTAAAAACTAGTCCCCAACACAATGCTTCCAGACAGCAGCCCCAATTATGAACCCTCACGAAAAAAGCAGGCAAGATGCCCTTTTCTTCATCTGATAGGCCTCCAACCTGCTTCCTCTATCGTACATCCTACGACATATTCTCTTATACCTGATCATCTTCATTGAAGAAATCATCATCAAAATCATCCTCAAAATCTTCTTCAAAGTCTTCGAGATAATCGGGTGTAAAAAAACAATATACCGCATAAGCGATTGCTGCAATACCTGCAACTGCGCCCATGATTGCAAGAACCCACAAAAGTGTCTTGCTGTTCTTGTCTTCTTCCTTCTTATTCATCAGCTCACTCAATCTTGATGCTGCAATCAGTTCTTCGACTTTATTCATGCTCCCACATCCTTTCCATATGCTTTTCCCAGCAATTCAAATATTATAAATATTATAACACTATATTTTTAAGATTACTACACATTTCTGGAAATCTTTTTAAAAAGTTACACTATATCTTCTGAAGTTTTGCAAATGATGCGAACATCTTCTTAATTCCCCGCTCATCAAAATCCACTGTCACCTCATAATCCCGTCCGCCTTCCACAATGGCTTTCACGGTTCCTTCCCCGAATTTCCCGTGAAGCACCCTGTCGCCTGCCTCATAGGCAAGCTTCCCGCCGGAAGGCGTCCCAAACTGTTTTGCAGGTTTTTGCGCCGCATACAGCTTCGTCTGAAATGCCTGCTTTGCCTGTTTATAAACATTTTTAACCGGCGCCTCCACAGGCTTTTCCACCTTCACCCCTGTAGATACCAACTCCACAGGAACCTCATTCACAAAACGGGACATCCTGTTATACTGAGTCTCCCCCCGAATCATACGGCGTCTCGCACAGGTCAGGGTAAGGTTCTTACGAGCCCTCGTAATCCCAACGTAACAAAGCCGCCTCTCCTCCTCCAAATCTCCCGGATCCTCGGAGGTAATCGTCATATAACTGGGGAATATCCCATCCTCCAATCCTGCCAGATACACATGAGGGAATTCCAGCCCCTTAGCACTATGTAATGTCATGAGAACGACGTAATCCTTGCTCTCGTCCATGCTGTCAATATCCGCCACCAGGGCAACCTCCGCCAGAAAACCACTTAAAGTCACAGGCTCATCCATTTCCTCGCAAGTCTCCTCGTAGGCGACAATCTTACTGATTAACTCGTCAATGTTCTCAATCCTTGCCTCCGCTTCCTCGTCTCCCTCAGCCTTCAGGCTCTCCACATATCCTGTCTCCTCGATGATCTCCTCCATCAGCTTGGACACAGACATGTCCTTTGCATCTGTCTTAAAATGCTCGATTAAGGCCACAAACGACTCAAGCTTGGACGCGCCTCTACCAATATCTGGAATCAACTCCACCGCCTTAAGGGCATCATAGAAGCCAATCTCCCGCTTTGCGGCATATTCCTGGACACGGTTGATACTGGTCAGACCAATCCCCCGCTTCGGCACATTTACAATCCGGCGCACAGCCAGGTCATCCTGCCCATTATCCACCGTTTTCAGATAACACAGCAAATCCTTAATTTCACGCCTTCCATAGAAGTTAATGCCTCCGACAATCTTATACGGAATATTCTCAGTTACAAACTTTTCCTCAAACATACGGGACTGTGCATTGGTTCGGTACAGAATCGCATGATCCTGATAAGTACGCTCCCCATGGGCTACATTTTTTTTGATATCATTCACAATATACTCTGCCTCGTCATATCCGGTATCAAACTGACGAAACGCCAGCTTCTCCCCCTCTCCGTTAGCCGTCCAAAGAGTCTTGTCCTTTCTTCCCACATTATGACGAATTACTGCATTAGCCGCATTTAAAATATGCCCTGTAGAACGGTAATTCTGCTCAAGCTTAATAGTCCTGGCATCCTCGAAAACCTGTTCAAAATCCAGAATATTCTTAATATTTGCCCCACGGAACTTGTAAATGGACTGGTCGTCATCCCCCACCACACAGAGATTCCGGTACTTCGACGCCAGAAGCCGCACCAACTCAAACTGTACGGTATTCGTATCCTGATACTCGTCCACCATAATATAGCGAAAACGCTCCTGATAATATTCCAGAACCTCTTTCTGTGTCTGGAACAACTGTACGGTCTTCACAAGCAAATCATCGAAATCCAACGCATTATTGGCCCGAAGCTGCTTCTCATACTCCTCATACACCTCACCAATCTTCTGCCTGCCAAAATCCCCCTCTGCCCTGCGCCGAAACTCTTGAGGCGTCAGCAGCTCCTCTTTTGCGTGTGATACCGCGGCCATCAGAGCTCGCTCCTTGTAAACCTTGGTATCAATCTTCAACAGCTTACACACATCCTTCATCAAGGTTTTCTGGTCATCCGTATCATAGATGGTAAAGTTTGTATCATAACCAAGCAAGCCGATATGTCTGCGCAGAATCCGGACACACATAGAATGGAAGGTGCTGACCCAGACACTCTCCGCTCCGAATTCCACCAGCTTATCCACACGCTCCCGCATTTCACCCGCCGCTTTGTTGGTAAATGTAATCGCAAGGATATTCCACGGATTAACTCCCTTTTCTTCGATTAAATAGGCAATCCTGTGAGTCAGCACCCTCGTCTTTCCTGAACCTGCCCCTGCAAGCACCAAAAGTGGTCCTTCTGTATGAAGCACCGCCCTTTTCTGTTGTTCATTTAACGTATCGTATATACCCAATCCTCTTGTGTCCTCCCTCATCTGCATTGTTAAGCTCTGCATTTTACAAAAGTAACTGGATATATTATAGTGTTTTCCTGTGAAAACTGCAACAATATTTCACATATTTGTTGCCGCTTATGCCTGAGACGGAAGCAACAGCAAATATACTTACATCTGGCTCATCAGGTTCACCATCTCAATCGCTGACAGGGCGCAATCATAGCCCTTGTTGCCCGCTTTACTGCCTGCGCGGGCGATTGCCTGCTCAATATTCTCCGTTGTCACTACTCCGAATATTACCGGTACGCCCGTAGCAAGTCCCACCTGAGCCACACCTTTAGAAACCTCGTTGCACACATAATCATAATGGGAGGTATCCCCGCGAATCACAGCCCCCACACAGACTACCGCATCATACTTGCCCGACTTCGCCATCTTAGAGGCCACCACCGGAATCTCGAAGGCGCCTGGCACCCATGCTGCCGTGATATTTTCCTCCTCCACGCCATGGCGCACCAAACCGTCCACAGCGCCGCCCAGCAGTTTATTTACAATAATCTCGTTAAATCTGGACGCTACAATTCCCACCTTCATTCCCTCTGGTGCAACTACTTTTCCTTCCAATACCTGAATCTGTTTCATGTTCATTTCCTCCTAAAATGTAATATTGTTAAATATATGTCCCATTTTTTCCTGCTTTGTCTTCATATAGTTGATGTCATACTTCTGAGGCTCAATCTCAATAGGCACACGCTCGCGAATCTCCAGCCCAAAATCACTTAACCCATAAACCTTATCCGGATTATTGGTCAGCAGACGCAGAGATTTCACCCCAAGCTCAGACAAGATTTGGGCCCCCACCCAGTATTCCCGCAGATCCGGCGCAAACCCAAGGCTTATATTCGCCTCTACAGTGTCCATACCCTCCTCTTGAAGCTGGTAGGCCTTCAGCTTATTAATCAGCCCGATTCCGCGTCCCTCCTGGCGCATATACAGGACGATTCCACGTCCCTCCTCCTCAATCTGGCGCATTGCTTCCTTTAGCTGATTTCCGCAGTCACAGCGAAGGGAGCCGAACACATCTCCGGTCATACATTCTGAGTGTACCCGACAGAGAACATTTTCCCCGTCGCCAATCTCCCCCTTGACCAGCGCCAAATGATGCTCGCCGGTAATATCATTGACAAACCCATGAATCTGAAAATGCCCGTACTGGGTGGGCATTTTTGCACACGCCTCCTCTATCACATGCTTTTCATGAATCCGGCAATAATCCTGTAAGTCTTTGATTGTAATGAATTTAAGGTCATAGGCTTTGGCAAGCTTCCACAGGTTCGGCGTACGCATCATGGTGCCGTCGTCCTCCATAATCTCACAGCAGACACCGCACTCCTTAAGCCCAGCCAGACGCATAAGGTCAACCGTGGCCTCTGTATGCCCATTGCGCATCAAAACCCCGCCTTCTCTTGCAATCAAAGGAAATACATGCCCTGGTTTCCTCATATCCTCCGGCCTGGTAGTATCGTCCACGCATTTCATCATAGTATAAGAACGCTCTGACGCCGAGATTCCAGTTGTGGTATCCACATGGTCAATGGACACAGTAAACGCCGTTCCGTGGTTATCCGTGTTCTCCGTCACCATGGGCGGCAGACCAAGCCGAGACGCCACCTTTTCACTCATTGGAGTGCATATGAGCCCCTTGGCATGAGTCGCCATAAAATTAATGTTCTCCTGGGTTGCAAACTGCGCTCCACATATCATATCCCCTTCATTTTCACGATCCGGATCATCCGTTACCAGAATAATCTTCCCTGCCCTCAGTTCTTCCAGGGCCTCTTCCACCGTATTGTATTGATACTGCTGCTCCATATCATATCCTCCTGTGCGTATGTATTTTTCCTCATCGTTCTTATGCTGCAGCCTTACTCTTAGATTCCATATTCCTTCAAAAAATCCATGGTAAGCCCTGAAGCCCCTTCCTCTTTCTTTGTATTGCCAAGCCCCAACAGCTTCTCCACATATTTCCCTACAATATCATTCTCCAGATTGACCAGATCACCCGTCTTCTTCTTAAGAAACGTCGTCTCCTCGCCTGTATGGGGAATGACCGATACCTGGAAACCCGTCTCACTGACCGATGCCACCGTCAGGCTGATTCCGTCTATGCCCACAGACCCCTTTTCCACAATGAGCCGCAGCACAGCCGGCTTTGTCCGGATTGTTACCCATACCGCGTTTTCCTCCCTGCGCAGCTTCTCAATCACGCCTGTACCGTCAATATGCCCCGACATGATATGCCCTCCAAATCGCTCTCCCGCTGCCATCGCCCTCTCAAGATTCACCAAATCACCGACTTTTTGCTGTCCCAGAGCGCTTCTTCGATAAGTCTCTGCCATCATATCCGCGGTAAATCCGTCATGGCTTAAAGATGTGACTGTCAGGCACACGCCGTTTACTGCGATACTGTCCCCTACTTTAGTCCCCTCAAGCACCTTCCTGGCCTCTATCTGAATCTTTCCAGAGCTTCCCGCCAACAAAATCTGACGAATCTTTCCCATTTCTTCTACGATTCCTGTAAACATCTCTCCACCTGCCTTACTTTATATTCTATCAGCAAATCCTCCCCTATCTGCGTCGCCTTCCCAAATTCCAGCAAAATCCCGTCTTTAGGAAGTTCTGCGCCCACGCCTGCAACCGGAGTCCGTGCGTCATTTCCGCCGAAAATCTTTGGCGCGATAAATGCCTGCACCTCCTGAACGATCCCTGCGCGCAGGGCGCTGTCATTTAATATGCCGCCGCCCTCCAATAAAATACTGTCGATTCCCTGTTCTCCCAGAATCTCCATGAGTTTTTTCAAGTCAACCTGACCGCTTCCGTTAGAAACCATAAGCGTCTGCACGCCAAGGCCCTCTAACTTCCCTATCTTCTCCTGCAGCCGCACCTCCTGCACAGGGCCTCTCTCCTTCTTCCATACAGAAGCCTCACCGTCACTATTCAGGTCTGTGGCATATGCCACAATTGTCGGATATTCCTTTGCTGTTTGGACAAGCTGGCTGTCAAGGGGAATCCGTAAATGGCTGTCGCAGATAATCCTTATCGGACTCTTTCCCTCCAAAAGCCGGACATTTAACATCGGGTCATCGGCAAGTACCGTCCCGATTCCAACCATAATTCCCATGCATCTGTGGCGCAGCTTCTGTACCTTATTACGCGCCGCCTCCCCTGTAATCCACTTGGACGCACCTGTTTTCGTCGCAATCTTCCCGTCCGCAGTCATGGCATATTTCATAATCACGTAGGGAGTACGGCTGGTAATATAATGAAAGAAAATAGGGTTCAGGCTGTCGCATTCTTTGCGCATAAAATCTTCATCCACCTGAACGCCTGCGGCTCTTAAAATTCCTGCACCTTTCCCAGCCACTTTAGGATTGGGATCAGAAGAACCAATCACCACCCTCCTGATGCCATTTTCAAGAATCGCCTCCGTACAGGGCGGTGTCTTTCCATAATGGCAGCAGGGCTCTAATGTGACGTACATCGTCGCTCCCTGAGCCGACTCCGTCAACGATGCGATGGCATTTCGCTCTGCATGCAGCTCTCCGTACCGCCTATGATAACCTTCCCCTATAATCCGACCATCCTTCACGATAACAGCACCCACTAGAGGATTGGGATTCGTCCACCCTATTCCCCCCTTAGCAAGCTCTATGGCCCGCTCCATATAGTCCTTGTCCGTCATATGCTTCCCTTCTTTCCTAAACATCCGTCTGCCGCCTTTACTTATCCCAGTCATCCATATCCGAGCGTTCGGCGGCAAAATAAAAACCCCCGCAGATTCGTCTACAGGGGGGGATACCAAAGGGCACACCGTAAAGCATACCCTTTGGGTAGGTGGACTACGTACAGCAAGGTATACCCAAAGGGCATACCGTAATACATGCC
>ERZ808028.382-NODE-382-length-39253-cov-7.761742_pt1 | contig 39253 bp, 50 predicted proteins | sample MGYA00380184_ERZ808028 | MGnify/ENA primary metagenome ERZ808028 (study PRJEB31490, sample SAMN06133397) | mouse gut metagenome | isolation source: J8_1 | host: mice | place: China: Chengdu | collected 2015-05 ...
AGAACTCTCATCCAAGCTCCGCTTCCGCGAACTCCGCTATTCTATCACGCTCATCCAGCTTTGTCAAGACCTTTTTTACCGTCCCAGCAAAATACTTTTTACTGTTCTGGAAGCGTCTGGCTCGCTTGAGCGCTTTGCTAATATACCAGACCACGGCGCCTTTGTCAACACCTTTTTTCGCATTTTCCCATCTTTTTTTCTGCCTCCCTTCCGACCACAAAATATTGCATATCCCCGCCCTCTCAACCACTATTTCTTCCCTCCCGGCGGAAACGCCGCCGTCAGCGCGGCCAGCGCCGCCGTCCCCAGTGCGGGCGTCCAGACCGGCAGCCCCTCCGCCGCGCCGGTGAGGGCCAGCGCCAGAGCCAGCGCCGCCCCCAGCGCGGGCCAGCGCCGCTCCCCCCAGCTTCGGCTCAGCAGTCCCGCCAGGGTGAGGTCGGGCAGCAGCCACAGGGCGGAGACCAGCCCCTCCAGCCGGGCGCTGTCCCCCAGCAGGCCCGCCGCCACAAAGAAGGGGCCCTCCACCTGGGCCGCCACCGCCGGGCTGAGCAGTCCCGCCGTCAGGGTGCTCAGCGCCGCGCTCACGCAGGCCAGCGCCCCCAGCCACACCAGCCCCCTGCGGATTCCCCCCGGCTCCTCCTTTACATTATATAATTGAGGCAGGGTGAACAGTCCGGCTGACAGGATCCCCGCCGCCCCAGCCAGCGACTCCTCCCAGCCGCCCCCCGGCTCCAGCACCCAGCGCCAGTCCACCCGGGGCAGTCCCAGCAGCAGGATGGCCGCAGTGGCGGCCAGCGCCGCCAGCCAGAAGATCTCCACCGCCCGGAAAAAGGCGGTCTCCCCGCCCCAGCCCATCCAGAGCAGGGGCAGGGCCAGCAGCACCAGCAGCCAGCCGGCGCCGCCGACCGCCCCCGCCCCCTGGTGAAGCCGCTCCGCCGTCCGCCCCAGCGTCTCTGCCATCAGGACCACCGCCCAGCCGGCGTACAGCCACTTCAGCACAGGGTGGAGGGCTCTGCCCCCCACCCGCCGCAGCAGCAGCCACCCCAGCAGCACGCCCAGCGCCCCCGCCGCCAGCAGCCAGCGCCAGTCCGCCCGCCCCGCGGCCGCCGCCGCAGCGGACATGCCCCCTGTGAGCACCGTCACCGACAGCTGCCTGGGGGAGAGTGCCTCCTTTTTCATGCCGCTCTCCTCCATTCCTCCCAGTCGATCAGCTCGGGCCCCGTCCCGTCCAGCAGGGGCAGCACCAGCCCCTCCCCCCGCTCCAGGGCGGCCAGCGCCCCCACCGCGGTGGGGGCCTCCACCCCCTGCCGGGTCAGCAGATCCAGCCTGCCCGCCGGGTCTCCGCAGCCGTCCAGCAGGGCCCCGGCCCCCTCCTCCGCCAGCCACACCGAGGCGGAGGCCCCCAGCTCCCGGTTGCGCAGCACCGCCAGCAGGGTCTGCTTCAAGTCCACGTCCCGCCCCACCACGAGATAGGACACACTGGTGAGGGACAGCTCCTCCTCTCCCGACCAGGGCAGCCCCTCCAGAGCCTGGCCGAAGTCCCGCCCCGCACACCGGCCACGGCTCTGGTTTTCCTGGTCGTCTCCGCCGCACACCGCCGTGAGGGTGACGGGCCCGGCCCCGTCCACCCCCAGCACCCGCACCAGGGCCATCCCCTCGGGCTCCCTGGGGGCGGGCCGCCACCCCGCCAGAATTACAGCCAGCCCCACGGCCAGCAGCACCCATTTTCTCACCCCTGGTTCCTCCTGTTCTCCGTGTTGAGATAATCCGGCCTGGTTTTCACCTCCGGCAGCGGCTCCCGGAGCACCACGTGCCCCTCCCTCTGCCGTCCGGCGTTGGAGGCGAAAGGGGTGAGGTAGGCCACCCCGAAGGTCTCCAGCGCCGCCAGGCGGTACACCAGCGCCGCCCCCGTCAGAGCCAGCCCCGGCAGACCCAGCAGCCCCCCCGCCAGCGTCAGCCCGAACCGCCAGATCCGCAGCGCCCCGGCAAAGTCCTGGCTGGGGGCGGTGTACCCGGCGATGCCGGCGATGGCCACCACCACCAGCACCGCGGGGGACACCAGCTTGGCCTCCACCGCCGCCGACCCCACCACCAGGCCGCCCAGGATGGACACGGTCTGCCCGATGGAGGAGGGCAGGCGCAGCCCCGCCTCCTGGAGCACCTCAAAGGCCAGCAGCATCACCAGCACCTCGGTGAGGGTGGAGAAGGGCACGTCCGCCTTGGCGGCGATGATGGACAGGGTGAGCTTCACCGGGATGAGCTCCGGGTTGAACAGCACCGCCGCCGCGTACAGCCCGGGCAGGAACAGGGTGATGAGCATGCACACATACCGCAGCACCGACAGCGCCCCGGCCACCGCCCAGCTGGTGCTCCGGTCCTGGCCGGTGCGGAAAAAGCTGTCCAGGGTGGCGGGGAACAGCCAGCCCATGGGGATGCCGTCCACGATCACCCCCACCCGGCCCTCCGCCAGCCCGGTGCAGAAGCGGTCGGGACGCTCAGTGTAGGCGGTGAGAGGGAAGGCGGTGCGGCTCTCGTCGGTGACATACTGCTCCAGGCTCCCGGTGGTCAGCAGCGCGTCAATGTCGATGTCCTCCAGCCGCGCCTTCACCTGGCTGGCCAGGGCGGGGTCCGCGATTCCCTCTACATATAATAGATCCACCGGCGTCACCGACCGCCGCCCCACAATCTGCTCCTCCACCTTCAGCTCCGGGGCGCGGAACCGCCTGCGCACCAGGGAGGTATTGGTGCGCAGGCTCTCCACGAAGGAGTCCCTGGCCCCCTTCACGTCGGGCTCGTTCTCCGGGCTGGAGACGGAGCGCTTTTCCTCCGTCCCGGCGGACAGGGTGAGCACCTGCTCCCTGTCCGGGAAGAACAGGGCCACCCACCCGTCGATGAGGTCAAAGATCACCTGGTCCGCCGTGTCCCGGGTCTGGACGGACAGGGCGTACAGACCCCCCTTGGCCATCAGGTCGAAGGCGGCGTCCAGATCCGGGGCCTCCCGCAGGGCCTGGTTCTGGGCCAGGGGGCGCAGCACGTAGTCACAGGCCCGCTCGTTGCGCACCTGCCCGGTGATATAGAGCATCTCCACCTGCCGGGCCGGGTCGTTGTTCAGGTAGAGCGTCCGCCGGCTGAAGTCGGCACAGCGGTCAAACACCCCGGCGACGCTGTCCGCCGTCAGGGGGATGTCATACCGGGGCTCCCGCCGGGGATGGGGGGGCGGAGTCTGTTTTTTTGTGCCGAAGATACCCATGGGCGGCCCTCCTTTTCCCTCAGTATCCCGGCCTGGGGCAAAAATATGCACAGTTTTCCCCCCTGCCGTCTCTTCCGGGGAGAAAAGCTTCCTGAAATTTCGCGCAGACCGCCGTTTGTCAAGAGAAATGCGAAAAATTTTATAAATTTTTTTAGCACAATGCGGGGAGGCCAGGAAAGGCGGCGGCGAAAAGCTCCGCCGCGGTATGGAATCCGAACATTTTCCGAGGATAGTTATTGATCCATTCTGTCGTCTCCCGGAGCTTTTTCCGGGAGACTTTCTTAAAGTCCGTCCCTTTCGGGTGGCGGCGGCGGGTCATGCCGTTTTGTTTCTCATTGGAGCCCCGTTCGCTGGAGCTGTACGGGTGGCAATAATAGACCGTCGTCCTCTTTTCTCCTGGACGGAGACAAGACCGCTCCATACCCTCCACGTCCGCAAACTCGGAGCCGTTGTCAACGGTGATTGAACGGAACACGACCGGGAACAAAGCCCCGAGTTTCCGCTCCAGGCGGTCCAGCGCGGCAACGACCATTTTCGCCTCGCCCGTTTTAATTTTTATGTTTATTTGGTTCCTTGTGACGCGGCCAGTCAGGGCGAGGACCCGCTCCAGGCTCCCGTCCTTGGTGCTCTCTACTGTGTCCATTTCCCAATGCCCGACCTCCTCCCGGGCGTTGATCTCCCTGGGGCGCTCCTCTATGCTCTTTCCCCTACAATTCCGGGCGGCCCTTGGCTTTTGCTTTTCTTTCTTTTTGCCCTGGTTCCGTTTAATGGGGAGGTCTGCGCTTGAAATGCCCGGTATAATCCCCATTTCGATATAGCGGTAAAGGGTCCGTGGCGATATTTTAGTATCAAATTCCATCCCTTTTACCGCAATTTCCCCGAGGGCGGCCTCCGGGGACCGATAGCCGTCCTTTAGGACCTCTCCGAGGTAGTTTGCCAGCTTGTGGTCCTTCCCGATCTTGAGGTCCGGGCCCTTGCCGGAGAATGTGGCCTCGTATTTCTCCCGGGCGATCTCGGGTATATAGCACTCATAATCTATGAGGTCCGTCGTGCGCTGGACGCCGAGGCCCCGCTTGATCTCCCGGTAAATAGTGGAGACGTGCCTCCCGATCTCGTCGGCTATCTTTTGGGGGTTCCATCCATCCTTGAGGCGGGTTTCAATTCGTAGCCGTTCCCTCCAGGTCAAATGTTTATAATGCTTTCCCATAACGCAAGCCTCCAATATATAAAAATCCCCGCTCGACCACTGGCCGGGCGGGGTTGTGTTTTAGATCAGGTCCCGAGGGTGTACGCCGAGGGCGTCCGCAAGGGCGAGGGCGTTCTTTAGGGAGGTATTCTCCACTTTTGAGGTCCCGCCCTCTATCCCTTGTATTTGCCGGATACCTACGCCGGATAGCTCCGCAAGCTCGCGGAGCCCGAGCCCCCGCTCGGCCCGGAGTTTTGCGAGTTTGCTCGTGCTGGCCGTTGTTCCCTTTCTCACGCTGTCCGCCTCCCTTGTGTTTGTGCCTCTTATATTACGCTAATTTTACCATAAAGTCAAGCCCAAAAAATCCGCCGGGGGAAATTCTTCCCGCGGCGGGTGTTTCTATCCCGATCCGATCAGCCAGTCCGCCGAGACGGCGAAAATTTTCGTTAAGGCGAGGAGCTCATAGTCGGTCACAAGGCGGGAGCCGCTCTCGATCCGGCTTATTACGTCCTGTTCCATAATGACGCCCTCCGTCGTCATTTTCGCCGCAAGGGCAGACTGTGACAATCGGGCCCGGAGGCGTAGTTCTCGGACGCGGTCCCCGGATATGTTCCCCTTTCCCTCAAACTGGAATTTTTTCACGGTTCCGCCTCCTCACTATGGAAATACCCCATATTTTAATTGACTTTAACATGAAAAAGCCTCCTGCCTATGGTAATATTCCATAGCTTATCAAAAGAAAAGGCGTACCAAAAGCAAAGAAAAGGGCCGGAGGCGTTACCCTCCAGCCCTTTTTTCTACTGCTTGCCCTCCCGGGCGTCGTGATATGTGGCCGCTACGACCACGGCCTTGAGCGTCTCCTTGCGGAGGTTGAGGTCCGTCTCGCATACCTCCGCCGGGGTTCCGCCGTTCACGGCTCCGGCCTCCAGGAGCGCCGCGGCGGTGGGTTTCCAGTATTCCGGGACGTCCTTCAAATCCTTATAGACCGGGTTTTCCTCGTCGAGGACCTCCCGGACGGTCTCCCGGATCAGGGCCTTTAATTCCTCTTTGCTCATGTTCTCGATCTCCTCCTCATAGTTGATATAGGGGATTTTCCCCCACTTGGTCCACTTGCGGGCGTTGTATCCGGCCTTTGTCCCGATATTGGAGACGGCGGTCACCTGGACCTTGTTCCTCCATTTCGGAGTACATTCGACCGCGAGGCCGTCCCCGATATATACCCCGATATGGCCGGAGACCCAAACCGCCGCCCCGGGGACAATCCGGGAGAAATCGGTGGAAACCTCCTTACAAATTTTAATCATGCCGTCCGCCGACACGTCCGGGCAAGCCCCCGCCGCAAATGCCGCCGCGGTCGGGTAGGTTGCGCCGCCGTATCTTTTGGAGGCGTCCCCGCTCCAGCCCCACAAAATCCCTTTTATGAGGTTGACGCAATCAAAGCCGAATGTATCGGCGGAGGCGGCGTTGATCCGTGCCTTTTGTGCCTCGCTTGTATTGTAGGCGTGATTTTTGGTATATCTCGCCTTGTTCTCCGACGTCATAGGGGCCCCAAAGCACCCCATGATATAAAGGGTTTTGAAATTCCCCGCCACGGTGAGGAGCTTGTCCACAAACACGCCGGAGGGCATGAGGCCGGAGGTGTCCGCCGGAGCGTATCGGTCAAAGTAGGTTTTTCCGTACCCGGCGCGTCGGGCCCGGGCGGCCTCGCCCTGGTCGGCGGGCCGCTCAAACTGGAGGAGGACGGCGTCGGAGGCGGTTCGGACGTCCTGGGCGCTTTTCAGCGCGGAGAGGACGCCCTTGTAGCTCCCGGCGAGCTCCTGGAGTAAAAAGCCGACCTGTGCCTCCAGGTCCCCCACGGACCGACCCGCCGCCCGGACATAGGCCAGGAGGGCCGCCTTGCGGGTCTTATAGGTCCACTGTGCGAGGCCGTACCCCGCGCCGTCCCCGGCGAAATTGGTATAGGTTCCGGCGTCCACGGCGTCGGTATAGGCGGCGTCGGTGAGGCCGAGCTTTTTCTCGTGGGTGTTTTGCAAGTTCGCCGGGTTGAGGCCGCTCTCGGCGTAAAGGTTCCCCATGAGCCCCGCCGTCCCCGCGGGCGTCAAGCCCGCGGCGGTGAGGCGGCTCCAGATATATTTTTCTCTTTCTGCCCCTGTCATTTCAGCAGCTCCTCCCCCTTATTTTCCGTTGTGCTTTTCAGTTTCTCAATCAACGCCACAAGGAAAGACGGGAGCGGGACGCCAATCTGCGAAATGTTTTCCAGGATCGAAATACACTCATTGAGAACGAGCCAGATTGTCACGAGGAGGCCGAAAAAGAAGAATCCGCCGAAATCGACCCCGATCTGGCCCGCCGCCGTCTGTACCACCCAATCGGCCACAATCGCCACGACGACGGCCAGGAGATAGGCGGCCTTTTTTACAATCCCCATAATTCCCACGCGGGAACAAAGCTCGCCCCGGGTCCATGCTCGGACCATGCCGGAGATATAGTCCACGACCATAACAAGGAAAAGGACCGCCACGGGGAGGGCGAGTTCCTGGAAGTATGCCGCGGCTCCGGCCACGGCGGCGGCGATCACGCCACGAAAAATATTTTCTTTCATTGTCTTTTGTTCCTCCTTCTTAAAGCTCGGCCTTTATGGCCGCCACAATATCCGCCTTGAGGGTTTTCCCGGCGAGGTTGATCCCGCGCTCCTTGGCGTATTCCTTGAGTTGGGGGATCGTCATAGCCTCCAGGTCTGCGGCCTCCGCCGCCGCGGGCGCGGGCTTGTCCGGGAGGCTCCAGGCGTCCGGGTCGTCGTCCGGGCCGAAACTCGTCTCCCGGATACACTCCCGGACGGTCCCGTCTGTCCAAACCATATACTCGCCCGCCTTATATGTATCATGGGCCCCCTGGACCTCCACAAAGGGGCGGGCGGTCTCCGGCGTGTTTCCGTGGAGGGGCCTCCAGAATGTGCGCCACGCGGTCCCCTCCGGGGAAATGTCCGGGTAAACCGCGCTGTCGTGCTCCTGGAAGCACTCCCACGTCTGGCCGCCCGCGTTCCGCACGTCTCCGACCTTATAGGCGACCCCGGGGCTCCAGTCCTCATAAAGGGCGGAGACCGCGATCCTCTGGCCGTCGTCGAGGTCCAGCCCCGGCAACGTCAGGCGGGCGATCTTTGCGGCGGCGATCGTGGCCTCTGGGCCCATGCGCTGGACGGTCGCGGCGATGGGGAGGGTGTGGTCCACCTCCACAAGGACGCTCTCCAGCTCGTACCATTCATAGAAAAAGCCTCCTTCCTGGGCCTCGTGAATCAGGGCCCCGATTATGCACTCGTAAACGCTCCTTTTGTCCTCCTGTGCTCTTGTGAAGGATACGACGGGGTCCAATACCTGGATCGCCTCGTCGGATTTAATACGGAGGTAGCGGCGGGGCCGCCCGCCGTCCCTCATTATGCCGATCGTGTATTCAAGCATAGGTTTCTCCTCCTTTTGTCCGCCTCCCGGACGGCGTTTTTCAAAACTGGCCGGATCGGGAGGACGTGCTTTTCATACTGTTTCTTTCCCGCACAATGTTTAAGCTGTCCAGCCCTGGACAGAATCCCCCGGGCCTGTTTCGGGTCTACCCGCCGCCGCGCCTCGATCCGTTTACTCGCCCGTGTGCATTGTCTTTTTAGGCGGAGGAGGTTCCGCTTGCGGATCAGGGTTAAGCCCCGTTTCATGCGATACCCCACGGCGTCGACCATGCGCTTTCGGGTATTGTAGACTTGCCAATTTTCCTTTAGGCGTAGGCCCATACGGGCGAGGTATTCCATGATTGCCCGGATCGCCTTGTGGAGCTTTTTCTTGTTCGGGCCGAAAAAAGTAAAATTATCAATATACCGCCCATATCGGCGGATACCGAGCTTTTCCCGGATATAGTGGTCCAGGGGCTCAAGTACGGCGTTAGCGAGCCATTGAGAAATATAAAAGCCTATTTTGATCCCGGCCTTGATGATCTTCCATATCAGGGCGAGAAATTCCCGGTCCTTGATTTTCCTGCAAAGGAATCTCATAACCACGCGAGGAGATAGGGAATCATAGAATTTTTTAATATCCGCCTCGCCGCCGTACTTTGTCCCCTTGCGGTCTTTGTCGAGCCATTTCTCAATCGCTTTTTTCTCCCTGTGCGGTCCCCGGCCCGGGATACTCCCACAACAAAAATAATCCATGCCCCTCATAAGGATGGGCTTTAAGACTTGGACGATCATGTGGTGGATATATTGGTCCGGCCAGAGGGCGGGCTCGTTGATAATCCTGGTTTTCCCTGCGGTGGGGTCGTACCGCTCAAAGGTCCGGGCGGGTTTCGGGTGGAAGTTCCGGGCGATCTTGCAAAGCTCCTCCGCCCGTTCCTCCTTCGTCCGCTCCACCCATTGAGCGGTTTTATTGTCTTTGCGATCCTCGTTTATTTCCTCGATCGCCTGGAGGGCGTTCTCCTTTTTACAAAGCCTCTCCATGAGGAATCCTATTCTTTTCATGTTTCGCCTTTCGGATGTAAATAAATTTTCTTATTCACCTCACGGTCTTTCAAACCAAAAAGGCTTACTAACATGTCCCTACGGCAATTTTCACCGAGCGGTGCGGAAAAGGCTATGTGGTGAGGCTGTGTCTTGAATAAGTAGGCGCGAGCCGAGGTTGGCGTTGGAGTTGGTGGGCGTGTTGTTGCCGTTGAGGTAGAACGGCCCCGCGTTGGTGCCGTTGCCATAGTTGCCGCCGACATTGAGGGCCCGGACCCCGGTGTTATAATTGCAATAATCCGGGACGCGGGAGCCAAAAAGCCCGGTCGCATAGCGTAGCCAGTCCCTTTTTATTTGTATCCCTCCTTTTCGTCAATGTGTGTTTATCGTTACCTCCGGGGGGTTGCGACCCCCCGGTCCCCCCGGAGGCTACGCCGCCCGAGGGAGCTTTTGAAGGCGCGAGCCGAGGTAGGCGTAGGAGTTGGTGGGCGCGTTGTAGCCGTAGAGGTAGAACGGCCCCGCGCGGGTGCCGTTGCCATAGTAGCCGCCGACATTGAGGGCCCGGACCCCGGCGTCATAATAGCAATAATCCGGGACGAACGTCGTCTCGGACCCGCCGACCTCCGAGGGATAGATAAAACTCGGGTCGTTGGTGTCGTGGCCCCATGCCTTGATCCATCCACTCGACGCGGCCCGTTTGTTGCTCCGCACCACGGCCCCGGTCCCGTTGTAGGCGTCGGAAAAGTTGGCCGGGTTGTTATAGGTGCAAATATTGGTGTCGGAGAAAATGATCCCGTCTCTCCACTCGCGGACGTTGCCCCACGGGTTTTCAATGTTCCGATACTGGACGGCGGTCTGGCCGTCTGTCCCCGCGGCGCGGCCTGTGTGGTAGGTCATGGAATCGGTGGCCCCGGTGTTGATCTTTGCGCCGGAGCTTACGTTACCCTGTCCGATCGCCGTCTGGCCGTTCCAGTCCGCATATTCCACGATATACAAAAACCACCACGTCAAATGTAAAGCAATATCCGCTTGCCAATACTCCGCGCCGAGGGCATGAATCCCGCTCCTGAAGGTGGCGAGGGGCGTCGAGACTTTCGGGGCCTGTCCGCTCCTGGACATATAGGAGCCGTCGCACTCATAGCGGCCAATATAGACAACATCCCGCTCGCCGACTCCGTCCCCGCGGTCCCGGTGGGCCGGGGAAACCTGATAACCCGGGGTCGCCTTGTCCGCGATCTGGACCTTAAAAGGCGCGTGAGATACCTTTACCCAATATTTCGGAATTTTCACAAGGACGTTATTCCCGTCCGTGACTTTTGTCATGCCGGACCACGGGAGGCGGTTGTCAAAGGGGGAGGACCCGGCCCCGTTTCCCACGGCTGGGACGGGGTCCGTAAAGAGGGCCGCGTCGTCGCCTCTTGTGAGCTTGGTTGTGCTGGAGCCGTCCCATGCCGCGCTATAAATATGGACATAGGCGAGGGAGAGGGTTTTTGTCTGGCCGTTCGCCGTGATCTGTACCGTCCCGCTCGCCTCCTGTCCGCTCTTGGTGGCGGTTATGGTGTAGGTGCCCGCCTCCTTTACCGTAAAGACGACGGAGCCCGTGGAGGTCTTTGTCTGCGTGTTGGAGCCCTTCGCGCAAGTGACGGTTGAGCCGCTCTCCACGTTGACGGTAATCGTAGCGGAGAAAAATTCAAGGTTTAGGACTTTCGACTGGCCGCCCGCCGTGATCTGGACCGTCCCGCTCGTGGTCTCTCCATTCATGGAGCCTGTGATCTGCCACGTCCCCGCATTGTGGACCATAAACACGACGGAGCCGTTGGAGGTCCCTTCGAGGGAGGTCTTGCCGTCCGTACAAGTGACAAAAGCCCCAGCGGCGATATTGACGGTAATCGTGGATCGGAAATATTCAAGGGTGAGGGTTTTCGCCTCGCCGGAGGCGGTGATCTGGACCGTCCCGCTCGTGGTCTCGTCTCCCGTGTTGGCCGTTATGGTGTAGGTGGCCGCCGAGGTGACGGTAAAGACGACGGAGCCCGTCTCGGAGGTTTTGGTCTGCGTTTTTCCGCCGCCCTCACATACCACGGAGGAGCCCGCCTCCACGTTGACGGTAATCGTGGACTCGAAAAAGGCCAGGGCGGCGGCGTACTGCTTCGCCGTGTCCACCACGATCTCGACGGTGTTCGAGGGGAGGCCGTCCCGCTCCGCCGAGACGCTCCAGGTCCCATAATCCGGGACATTGAACACGACCGCCGCGCCCGTGGAGGTCTGCTCGTAGCTCTTGGAGCCGTTGGAGCACGTCACAACGGCCCCCGCCGCCACGGTCACAATAATTTGAGGGTAAAGCCCGCCCGCCGCCTTGGCGGTCTCCAGGGCCTCGTCTGCGGTCTTTTTCGCCTCTCCAGCCTCTTTCTTCGCGTCGCTGGCCTCCGTGGAGGCGGAAGTAGCCGCGGTCTGTGCCGTCTCCGCCGCGCCCTGGGCCGTGGCCGCCGCGTCCGCCGCGGTCTGTGCGTCCTTCTTTGCCTGTCCCGCGTCCTGGGCCGCTTTCTCCGCCGTTTCCGCCGCCTCTGTAGCTTTACCCTCCGCCTCGCTTGCGGCCTCTTGTGCGGCCCTTGCGGCGTCCTGGGCGGCCTTTGCGGCCTCCCCCGCCTCCGTCGCCGCGCCCGCCGCCGCCGTGGCCGCGCCGCGGGTCTCCGAAATGGCGGCGATCAGGTCGGCGTGATCCTTCGCGGTGAAGTTCCGCCCGATCAGCTCGCCCGCCGTCCAGGCCCGGGCCGTACCCTCGACCCCCCGCTTGCACCCGGAGAGGGCGATCTCCGTTTTGGCGGTGTAGAGGATGGTCTCGCCCTCCTCGTCCGTTCCAATGGTGGCGAGGTTCGGAGCGGGCGGAAACGCCGAGGCGTCCGAGACCTCAATAATGGTATCCGCCGCGCCGAGGTTGTTTGTGAGGGTGGCTTGCGGCGAAAACGCAATACCGGGATAGAGCACTGTTGCCATAGAAAAACCTCCTAAACTGTTTTATCCCCGCGGGATTGTATAAAGCCCTGGACAATTAGATCAATGCTGATATAGGCGAGGTCGTCCGGGCGGACCTCCAGGGACAACCAGCTCCCCCGGGGGATCATGTTGTCCGAGCCTGTCAATAGGTCCGTAATATCAAGCTCCGCCGTCCTCCCGGAGAAATCCGCTTTTTTTATCCCATTGATATAAAGCCCGAATTTTTGAGGGTTCCCATATTGATAAATCCCCGGCGTGATATTGTGGGAATGAGAGGGGACCGTTACCTTGTGGGAGTGCCCCGGGATCGTGATCGTGTGCCTATGGTCCGGGATGGTGACGCGGTGAGAGTGGCCGGGGATCGTGGTCGTGTGGGAGTGGGCCGGAATGGTGAGCCTGTGCGAGTGGTCGTCTACGGTGTGCGTGTGCGGCGGGATGGTGTGGGAGTGGGCCGGGTGGATATGAGCGCCGGAATCCACCCATATTTCGTATCCGTCCGCAATCACGGCCCCGTTTTCATCCACGCCCCCATATATTGCAATCCGCACTCCGTTATGGAGGCCGTGGTTGTGGACCGCTTGCCCGGTTGTTTGGCTCGGGAGGACGTTCGAGCTTTCGAGGGCCGTCGCGCTGGAGGTTGCCCCGCCGCCGCTGGAGGTGGTTTGTCCGCCGCCGCTTGTGGTGGTCGAGGTGGTCCGCCCCCCGTCCGAGCTTGTACGGGTTTGGTCGTCGCTGGTGGTGGTGGTTGAAGTGGTCCGCCCCCCGTCGGAGCTCGTGCGGGTTTGGTCGTCGTTTGTGGTAGAGGTGACAACCTTCGCGGCGTCGCTCTCCGTGCTCTTGGAGTAGGCCCGGAATTTTGTCATTCGCACCTTGACGAGGACCTTGTTTATAATCCGCATTTCCTCCGGGATGAAAAAGTCCATTACCGCCCCGGAGGAGCGGTCACAATTCGCCTGGAGGGCTTGGCTATAAATTTGGGTTGCTCCCTGGGCGTATGTCTGCTCGATCCTCTGGCGGTCCGCCATATCGGCCAGGGAGGAGGCGATCGAGGTCTCCTTGTTCGCCACAACCAGGGAGGACCGCTCCGCGTCCTCATAGTCCTGCTTAATCTCTGTTATGAACGTGTCCACGCTCTCCCCGATCTCCGGGTAAACCATGCGGAGGCGTTTTCCGACCTCGGCCTTGTCAAAGTCGGAGGCGGTCATTTCCTGATAGCCGACCGAATAGGAAACGGCGGGTTCCTGGAGCTCCCGGAGCATAGCCTCCGCCGCGGCCTTGAGGGAGGCCGGGTCCTCATAGCGGCGATCCGTCCATACCCTTTCAATAATCCCGTATTTGTCCGTGATTGCTTTCGGGCTCTGGAGGTATGGGACGCCCCCGTTCACGCTCCCGATCCCGAGCTGGTTCACGCCCTCGCCATAGCCGAGGGGATAGAGGCGGGTCACAATATTTTGAGGGTCCCGGCTCCGCTGGTAGCTTGTCATATTGTGCCGCCGCCGGACGTACATTTCCGGGCGGCCCGTGGTGTCCAGGCGTTTGAGGGACAGCCGCCACGGATAAACCGCCGTATTTGTCCGCCATATGTAGGGGCCCGCGAGGGGCGTCGCCACGGAAAAGAGGGCGGAGAGGAGGGACTCTTGCTCCCACCCATATTCAAATTGGTTTCGATAGTCGCACTCGTCCAGGACCCAATTTTTCACAAGCTGGTGATCCAGGACGTACCGGATCACGTCGGGGGTATAGGTCCCGAGGTTCCCGACAACGTGATACCCGAAAAGAATATTGTCAATCAGGGTTGCGAGGACGTGCTCGCACTGATAGGCCACGCTCCCGGACTCGTCCACGGCGAGGGTCTCCGGCATGATCCGGTAAAGCTCCCCGCCGTTGTGGCGGACGTAATAGAAGGGCTTGCAATACTCATTTTTCGGGTCCTTGTAGGGGAGAGAGAAATAGAGATACCAAACGGCATTGATCCGCTTTTGCTCTGAAATAGCGTGGGCGTTCTCCGCGATCGCTACCCGCCGCCGCTGTTTATCAAAAATTTCTATCATAGGTATCTCTCCGTATAAATGAGCTGTCCCCGGAGCTGGCCGCCGGAGGCACTCTCGATAATGAGCCGGAGGAGTTCCCGGGATACGTTGATCCAGTCCCCGGACTGTGTATGCAAGGCGTTTTCCCCATTCAAGAGAACAAGAAAAAGCTCGCTGTCAATCCGCAATTCTCCCCCGGGCGGGATCGTGAGCTGGAGGGTTGTCCGCTCCGTGGTCTGCGAGGTTGCCTCTAACATGGAGGTCATGACCTCGGAGACCTTGAGGGAGGCCGTGACATTCTTCGAGCCCGCCGCCGCCGCGGTGAGATGGTCCGCAAGCTCCAGGGGCGCGGGGACATTCTTCGAGCCCTGGGCCCGGGCGGCCAGCACGTCCCGGACGGTCAGGGCCGCGGGCGTGTTCTTCTGTCCGTATATGGAGCCCTGGATGGCCTCGGAGAGGACGGCCCGTGTCACTACGTCCGCCGACATTCTCGCCGTCGTAAATAGGCGGTCAGCCGCCGAGAACGTGGAAATAACAGAGACCGTCCCCCGGGCGGAGCCCTGGAGGGCCTCCGCGTATTTGTCCCGGAAATCAACGGGGATCGCGGCCCCGGCAACCGCCCCCATAGCCTCGGAAAAGCTCTCCGCGATCTCGACCGTCTTTGTCTCCTGGTTGACGGAGTACCGGGCGAGGCTATACCGTCTATCGTTATACATGATTAGTTGATCCCTACCTCCACGGCCCCCTCCGCAATCGTGGGCATATAGCCCCGCTTGAGCTCCACGGACTCCGTCAGGGGCTTAATATAGACGGGCTCGCCGGAGGTCTCGGCGGAGTAGAGGGCGGAATAGGTCCAGGTCCCCCAGGCGGTCGAGGGCCTGGGAAACGCCGCCGCCTGGGAGTTTCTGGCGATAATCTGGCCGGAGGTCTGCTCCGTCGGGGCCCCGAATGTGAGGGGGACGCGCTGGTAATTGTCCCCGGACAGCTCGGAGCCGGAGGACTCCGGCGAGCCGTTCCAGAGGGAAAAATAGGGCGTGATCCCCTGGATGGAGTTTCCCCGGAGGATATTCAAGACTTTTGTTTTCCACGCCTTGGAGAGGTTCCCGGTGAGATAGAAAAGCACGTCCCCGGCCAGGAATACCGGGGGTTCCTCCGCCCCGATAATGAGGGGCTCCACCAGCTCGCCCCGGGCGAGCATATTCCCGCCCGTGAGGGAATCCACGACGCCGATATGGGTAATGGTGCCCGCCGCCGAGACGGGGGTCGGGAAAGTAATGTCGGTGAGGTTCTGGACCCCGATCCCGCCGTTGGAATCCGCCGGGGCGGAAAAATCAATTTCCATCCGCTTGTATCCGGTATAGCTTACCTCCGTCCCTGCCGTGCCGCTTTCCCCGGGGTCGTTGAGGTAAAGGGCAAGGTAACATTTCGCCGGAGCCGCAAAGGTGACGCCGCGGAGGGCGTTCAAAATCCCGTTTTCCAGGTAGTCGCAAGCGTACATAGTGAAAACTCCTTTTCTGTGTTGTCCGCCTCCCGGGCCTGTGGTAGAATTTCGGCGGAGGGAGGGGGTGATACCATGACAAATAAACAAGCAAAGGTTTGTAAAGCTGTGCGGAAATATAAAACGCTTGGCCGCATTATTCCTAAAAGCGGCATTTCGGATTATATGGAGCTCCAAGAGTGCCTCGGCCCCGGTATGCTCGAATTTTCAGATTTTGATATGACGGACGATACCGTCGTCACTCTTTGCGATCAGCTTGTGGAGGAATTGGAGGACCGGGGCCGCGCTACATTTCGGGAGGTGTTCACCTGGGTTCTTTCAATCTGTGCAATTATTATTTCTATAATTGCCCTTTCCCGATCATGAGCCCTACACGCCGACAACCTTATCCATGAAATGATCCAGGATCACACACTTTTTTCCCGTCTTTTCACTTAACCGCTTTTCGATATTTTCCAGGTCTGCCCGCCGCATAGATACCCTTGTAAAGAAAATCAGGGTATCCGCGGCGGGTGGAACACTTTCAATCTCCCTCGCCTCAATGAGGGCCCCGTCGTCTTTTTCAATGAGTACACGCATTTCTAAACACTCCTTTTAATGGCCGTTATAGTGACGGTGAGGACGTCCGCGTCGGAGAGGTTCCTCAAAACGATAATACAAGGGGTTTCCGCTGTGCCCCGGTAGTCGACCGGGTTCTCCCCGGAGGTGATCGGCTGGGTCACGGTCCGCCCGAGGGCAAAAGGCGGGTTATAGTTCCATGTGAGATCAAACTCCCCGTATTTGAGGTGTTGCGCCATAGGGGGCCCGCCGGAGATACGGGCCGTATAGTATTTATCCGGTTCCTTATCGTAGGCGAGCCGCCCGGTCCCGGACAGCCAATAGGCGATCTCCCGGCATACCTCCGGGACAGTTTTTCCTTTCGGGCACTTAAACGCACAATGAATCGTCTCCGCCCGCTCGTCGTACACATTCCCGGCCACGCCGTCATAATAGCCGGAGCGGCCCGGGATCACGACCTTTCCCTCCCGCCGCGGGGGGAGAATGATCCGGCTCGTGTCCTGTGTATAAATTCCGAATTTGCTACTATGGACACCCCGGAAAGAAAAACCGCTCATAAACTGCCGCCTCCTCTCGACCTCTTTTTCTGTTCCGTGAGATAGTAGAGCTCCCGGGCGACGCGCTCAACGTCGGAATCGTCCCGGACCTCCAGCTTGTCCACATAGATAGCGATACCTCCAGGCGTTCCGCCGTCCTGTCCCCGAACCGCCGCCACGATCGCCGCGGTCTGTCTGTTGATGGCCGCCGAGGTTGGCGGTTCCTCCACGCTGGAGGGGAGGCTTTTCTCCATAGCCGACAAAGCGGTCCGGCCCGCGTCTGCGTAGGTCTCCGCGAGGTTGGCCTTTTCTGCCTCCGCGCCCTTTATAATGCCTTGAATATCAAAGCGGCCCGCCTCGTTGAATTTCTTCGAGGGGGAGGCTTGTTCGACCTCCTTCTTGTAGGCGGCGAGGGCGGCGCGGCCCATTTCGGCATACTTCCGCACGAGCTCCGCCTTTTTACTGGCCGTTCCGTCTATGAGCCCTTGTATATTGTTTTCGCCGATCTGATAGGCGTCGTCGGATAGGTCCATATCCTGGATCGCGTCGTCCAGGTCCCGGACAAGTTCCTCCATTTGATCCGAAAAATCGGTTTCCATTTCGGCCACGGTCTCCGAAAACGCCTCTTTGCCCTCCTCCACCTTTGCGAGCTGTTCATTGAGGGCCGCTATATCCTCCTCGCCGCCCTCCACAATGGCCGCCAAAATTTGCGCGGACTCCTCGGAGCCGTCGGACAGTTTTTTAATTAAGCCCTCGTCCACACCGAGCTCCATAGCCTTTTGAATGTTGGCCGCGTAGGTTTCCATATAGGAGACCTGTCCCTGTAGGGTCCCGATCAGGTTGTCAATGGAGGTTTTCGCCGATCCGTCCAGCTCGTTAAAGAGGCCGAGTTGTCCGTCTATGCTCTCCATAGCGGCGTTATAACTTTCCTCATAGGCCGCTTGGAGGGTCTCCATTTTGGCGGTTATATCCTCCACGCGGGAGGTCATTTCCTGGGTTTTGGCGGCGGCCTCCGCCTGTTTCTCTCCGTATTCCCGGGACGCCTCCTCAAGCTCCGCATATTCCGCGGCGTTTTCATCCAGCGCGGCGGTGAGCTCGTTAATATTATTATTAAGCTCCCTTGTATTTCCGACGCCCGTCTCCTCGGCCTCATTCAGCGCAAGACGGGCCTCTGTGAGCCGTGCCTCAATCGCCGCCCGCTCCGTGTCGAGTTCGTTCAACCTGGAGACCTGGGCTTCATATTCTTCCTTTGCGGCGGCCCGTTCGAGTGCGGACGCTAACTCCGCCTCTGTGAGACCCTCCAGGGAATCCCGCTCCTTGTCGTAGGCGAGGCCGAGTTCCGGGATCGCCTCGTTTAGCTCGTCTACCTTTTGGGCGATCAAGTCCTTTTGTAGTGCCGACTTTTCCTCTACGGCGAGGAGTTCTTGTAGAGAGGCGGCGGTCGCGGCGGTGGTCTCTTGCTCTGCCGCCATTGTTTCGGATAATTCCTCATAGGCCGCCTTTGTTTCCTGCATGGACTCTATAAAGGTTTTTGTTCCCTCGTCTGCCTCCTTCGAGGCGGCGATCCATGTCCCTATTGCCACGGTCAGCCCCACAACCGCCGCCGTTACTGCTACAACCGGGTTTGCGGCGAGGAGGTCAAGCGCCACTTTTAGAGCCGCTATAATTTGCGGAGCGGCGGCCAGAGCGGCCACTCCCACGGACATAGCGCCGAGGGCGGCGGTTACTCCAACGATCGCTCCCACGATCCACGGGTTTTCATTTACAAAATCGGTCGCCCATGTGAAAGCGTCTGCGCCCGAGTTATATAACTTTTCAAGCGCGGGGTTCAGTTGGTCGCCTATGGCAATTTTCAAATTTTCTGAGGCGGTCGTCATTCGCTGTTGTGCAAACTCCGTTGTATCCGCCATAATCTGAAAATTTCGCTCTACGGCCCCGGAGCTGTTCGCCATGACTCCGAGGGTCCGGTCAAATTCTTCTGCCCCGGTATTGAGGAGGGAGAGGGCCGCCTTGCCCGCCGTGGTGCTACTCCATAGGTTAGAGAACGCGGTCGCGTCCCCGTCCACGCTCTCGGAGAGGATCGCCATAATATCGCCGAGGTTTGACCCGCCCTCCATGAGTTCTGAAAAGCTCTTTCCAGTTTGGTCCTCCAGAATCCCCGCCACGTTGGAGCCGTTCTTTGCCAGCTCATCAAGCATAGCGGAGAGGTTGGTTGTCGAAATGGCCGTATTTGTGCCGCTCTTTGTGAGGAGGGCATAGGCGGTCGTCAGGTTTTCAAGGCTCACATGGTAGGCGGCGGCGGATGGGATGATCTGGCCCATGCTGGCGGCCAGCTCGCCGACGGAGGTTTTTCCCTCGTCCTGTGTCTTTACAAGCATAGAGGCCACGCGCTCGGCGTCCGACCCCTCCAATTTGTAGGCGTTGATCGCGGTAGTGAGGACGTCGACGGCGGTCGACGCCTCCGTAAAGCCCGCCGCCGAGGTCTTTGTAGCCGTGGCGACGAAATTGACCACGCTCGCCGTATCCACGCCCGCCGACCTCGCCTGATAGGCCGCCTCGGCCAGGGCCCCCACGGCGACGCCTGTCTCATTTGATAAATCTAATAACTGCGCCTTTATATCCGACATTGAATAAATTTTTGTATCTATCAATGTGGATAATTTCGCTAAAGAGGTCTCAAACCCGGCGGAGGCTTGGGCGCACTCCGTGAGGGCGTCCGCAATTTCCTTTACTGTTTTAGCGACGCCCGCCGCGGCCAGGGCGGCGGCGAGTTGTTCGATCCCCTTTTTTGACTTGTCGACTTCGTTTCCAAATTCGTCTATGGAATCCGCGCACCCGTCGGCGCTGTTGCGGGCCTCGTCGAGATAGCCGTTATTCTTGTCGATCTCGTCGGAGAGACCGTTTAACTCGACCTTTGCATTATTAAGCTGTTTTTGCCAGTTTTGGACGCCTCGCTCCGCCGCCGCCTGTCCGGCCTGTGCCTCCTCAAGTTCGGCGTTCCATTTGTCGAGCTCCTTTGTGAGGGCCTCTTGCTCTCTGGAGGTGTCCCCGGTGGACCGCCGCAAGGTTTCAAGGGCCCGCTCGCACCGCTCTATATTGCTTTGTGCCGTGGATACCCGGGAGGAGTATTCCTCCTGTGCCCGTTGAGCGTTACGGAGGGCGGCCTCCAGGGTGGAGACCTTCTCCTGTTGCTTTTTATACATGGAATCCAGGGCGGCCCCCTTGGCCGTGAGGGCCTCCATGCTGTTAGCGTTTCCGCGAAATTCGCTCTCCACGAGCGCAAGGCCCGACTTGAGCGTGGACAGTTCGGAATTACAAGCGGCGATCGCCTGTTTATATTGGGCCTCACCCTCTACGGCGAGTTTTGTTGAGATCGTCCTTGCCATGCGCGGCGGCTCCTTTCTATGGTAATAATCAATTTTTTACTTGACATTACCATATTTTCGGGTGATAATTTCCCTTGTGAAATGCGACATTTTCGCGCTATTATTGGAGGTGTTTTTATGCGGAAAAAATATCTTTTGTGTTTTGTGCTTATGCTTGCGTTTGTCCTTTCCGCTTGTGGAACAAGCGCGGGGGAGGGAGCGACGGATCAGGAATTGCTCGACCAATATCGCGAGCGAGAGGCGCAAGCGGAGGAAATCGCCCCACGCCTGGAGGCGGCTCTTTATGGTATTTGTGACAGTGACAAGGCGGATATAAGCGTCTCGAACACGTCCGGGACTATCAATTCTTTTGTTGAAGTCCTGTCGAATAGCGCCGATCGTGCCGATTTTGGTTTGATTGTTTCCTCTCTTGCTACACGCTTTATTGAATTGCCGGGGGAATATAACGATTATTCTTTTGGGGACATATCGTTTTTTTATTACACCGCTATGCGTAACGGAGACAAAATCGTCGATCCTGTACTAACATACACTCTCGGCGTTGATGAAGATACCGGGCGGCTCATGGAGCCCGATGGTGATTTATCTATGCGGCTTATGACGCCCGAGGAGGTATATTATTACTTGCCCGGCGTGTCTCCCGATACGAAATCAATCCCCGATCCAACCACGTTACAAGAGATGTCTTTCCCTGAAAATGCTTTTAATCCCGCTCCAGAGGGGGTGTTTTCCGGTCCCTCTGTTCTCAATGATACGGAGGAGTACGAGGGGCATACTTTCTATATATCCGGTACAGTCTCCGAATGGGTAGAGGTCAGAAATTCGGAAATGATCCGCTTTTCTACTGAATACGGCGATCTTTTTGTTGACTCCCTTCTTATTCCGATCCCCGAATTTTCCGCCGGAGATCAAATGACCTTGTTCTTTGAGTATGGAGAATGGAATACCGCCCGAAAAATCCCCGTCGTTTACTATGCTTATCACGAATAATCTCCGCCGCCGGAGGGGTTCGCCCCCTCCGGCTTTATTCGTCCTCCGGCTCCCGCTCCTTCTTTACGCCCCGGGCCTGGAGGTAAAGCTCCCAAAGGTCCCCGATCTCTCCAGGTGTGGAGAGGAGGGTCTCTTTTTTTGAGAGGCCGCCCGCCGTCCCCATGCGGATATAATGGGCGCGGGTTACTACGTTTTTTTTGCGTGTTGAGCTCCGCAAGGCCGAGGTCCACCTCGTCGGCGTCGGCCTCAATCTCCCGGCCATAGCCGAGGGTCAGGGCGGAGGGGATCGCAACCTTGAGGGCGGCGATCTCACTCGGAGCCATTGTCGCCGCGATTGTCTCGGCGTCCGTCATAGGTTCCGGGTCATACCCGAGGCCGCGCCGGACGAGCTCTCCTTGTTCTGCCAGGATTGCGGCGGCCTCGCAAGCGATAGAAAACCCCTCCCGGGTGTCCGCTTTCATATCTTCGAGGAGTTTGGAGGTCCCGCCGAATTTATCCCGCATTTGAAACATAGCCTCCCCGGTAAAGGCGAGGTATCGCACCCGGCCCGCAAGGTTGATTTTCACGGCTTTCATAGCGCCCTCCTGTAAATTCTTGTAGGGAGGCGGGTTGTCCCGCCTCCCTGTGTGTTACTCCGTCAGGGTATAGTGAGCCTCCAGCACGTCGGAGGCGGCGAATCCCTCGGCGGTGGCGATCGCCTTAATCGTGGTCTCCTCCGTGATCTCAATAGGGGCGGAGTAGGCGGGGGAGGTTTCGGTCGGGTCGGAGCCGTCTGTGGTGTAGCGGATCACGGCGTCCGGCGTGGTGGTGGCGAGGGCAACGGTCGCGCCGCTGGCGACCGCACCCGCCGCGGGCGTGGCCGTGGGCGTGGCGGCCCGTTTCTTCCCCTGGAGCTGTTTCTTGATCCAGGCGATCGCCTCGGACTCCGTCTTAAACTCCTCCGTAAACCGCCAGTCGCCCGTCTCACAAGCGAACACTGTAAAAGTCGTGTTGTTGGTCCCGAATGTGATACTGTCGGTTTTGGTCTGCGCGGTGTCGTTTCCGAGGGCGGCCTTGACGAGGGGGTAGAAATATCCCTTGTAAAGGACCTTTTTCCGCCTCATAAGTTTCTTGAAGTACGCAAGGCCGCCCGCCGGGGGATCGTCCCCGACATTGTAGCGGACCATTTTTCCCTCTACGGTACACCCGTAAACCTCGCCCGCGACGGCGTCCTCCATGTCGTCGGTCTCCATAGCGATAGAGCCGGAGGAAAACTCCTCCACACTCTCGGCGAGGCCGTCGTCAGCAAAGAGCTTGCCGGAGGCGAGGTTTACGGTGAGGTCCGCCTTGACGAGGCGGCCCACCCGGACGGGTTCCTGGTCCTTGTAGACCGGGAGCTTGCCCTCCGGCTCCTCCGCCACGGGGTTAAAATAGGGATATTTCGCCCCAAAACTTGCCATAGTAAAGCCTCCTAAAATTTATAGGTTTCTGCTGTCGAGAAATTGGTTATAGACCCGCTCTCCGGCGTCTATCGCCTCTTTCTCTTTCTTCTTGTTCGCGGCGTCGATCGCGGGGCGGGCGGCTATGTGCCGCCCCGGGGCCCCGTATTCATTGATGAACGCGATCTCGGCGTTTCTCGTGCTCTGCTTGCCGCGCTTGCGTGTTCCCTGGGGATAGATGGAGAGGGAGCGCCCGTCCCTATCCTTTTTTACCTTCCCCTTTTTGACCGACTTCGAGGAAATCCCCAAAGAGTGCGGCCCTGTCCACTGTTTTTCAATCTCCGCCCGCTGGGCCGGGAGAATAACGCCCGCCTCGGCCTCAAGAATCCCCTCAACCACGCTATCCGGTAGGCGAGCCAGGGCGGCGAAATCGTCGGAGAGGGCGTCAAGCCCATTCACGGTGAGGCGTCCCATTCTCTTTCATTCCTCCTCTAAGCCCTCGACGGTTTCGCACTCAAAAACATGGTGCTGACCATCTTTGTCCGAGGCGTTGGTATAGGCCGGATAGGTGAAGCCCGCCGAGGCGAGGGCTTTCTTAACGGCCCGCCGCTTCGCGGTAATGTCGTAGCCGAGAGGGGCGTATAGATGGACCTGGACGGAGACCCGCTCCTGTTCCGGCTCGTCGTCCCCGTAATTGATCGGGGTCGTGTGGTAATTGAACGTGATGTAAACCGCTTTCTTGCCCTCGTAGGCGTCCGCCTCTGCGGGCGCTATAGGCTCCAGGACGGCCCGCAAGGTTTCATTGATACTCACCCCGCCCCCTCCTCGTCCGGCCCCTCCTGGGCCGTTTCTGGCGGCTCCTGGGCCTCTTTACAGTTGAGCTCGTAGGTCTCGCCGCTTTCGGTGTAGGCCCTCACGACCTCATAGAGGTGGCCCTCGTACTCCACGAGGGTCTCCTCCTGGTAGTCCGCGCCCCGCACCTCCAGGACGAGGGCGATCTTGTCCCCGGCCTGTTTTGCCGTGTAAAACTCGGAGCGCGTGGCGGTCTTTTTGTTGGCGAATACCTCCCGCCGCGTCTTGACCGTTTCCTTGTAGCCGTTCGGTTTTACCCTTTTTTCCTCTCGAATGAGGGCGGCCTCGTCTCTCCAGTACACGGCTACACCTCCCCGCCGACGTAGTCCGAGGACATAGCGAGGGAGACCTTGAGGCGTTCATAGACGGCCCGGAATTTTTCCGCGTCCTCATTGTCGAGGCCAAACTCCGCCTTGATATAGTTCATAACCGCCCGCTTAATGAGCGGGTCCTCCTCGTCCTGGGCCCGCTCGGGGAGGACTCCGCCGAGGGCGAGGTCCTCCCGGGCGGCGCGGATCAGGTCCACGATCTCCCCGTCAAACGCTGTCGACTTCGTTCGTACAGACTGCCTCCCCGCGGCGAGATACTCCTCCGAGACGTCCGCCGCGGGTTCCCGGGCGACGGGTCCCCGGCCCATGCTCTCGCTCATGCTCCGCCTCCTTACGCCCCGGCGCTGGCCTTTTTCTTGATACGGAGGAATCCGTTTTCGGTGATAACATTCCCGCCGATCATAGCCTCGCCCATGACGGCGAGGAGGCCCTCCGCGAACTTATAGTCGCGGGAGACTTCCACGGTGTAGGGCCCGAACAAGTCGAGCTGATAGGCCAGGGGTTTCCCGTATGCCATGCAATAGGAGCCCGCCGCCGAGGTGGCCTTGGAGAGGGCGGGGAGCTCGTCCACAATGCAGAATTTCACCGCGAGGCCGCCGTCCTTGATCGTGCCCGTGGTGGTGCTGTTCTCGGAAAACTCAATTTCATAAACGGCCTTTTTCTCGCTGGTCCCGCGAATGTCGCCGAATGCGATCAAATCGTCCTTGTTGAGGAGAAGCACGCCGCCGCCCTCGACATTGTTCGCGCCGCCATACTTGAGGGCAATCGTGCGGAGGGTTTTCTCGTCAATCTCGCCGATCTCCACGTCGGAGCCCGCCTCAATGGCTGCGGCTTTGAGAATACCCGTCAGCTCGGGAATGGTGGCCGCGGGGTCCCCGGTGACAATGAGGCCCCCGGTTTTCTTGCGGAGGGCGGTCAAAGCGCCCTCGGAGACCCGCCCCTGGTAGTTGAGGGGGGTCGTGCGCTGGATGTTCCGGGAGACATAGGACAGAGTGGAGATCAAAACGGGGGTAATCTTGGCGATACGGAGGACGGGGTCCGTGGTCGCGGGGGCGGTTCCGTCGTCCTTCTTGGTGGCTGCCGTCTGGCCGCCGCTTACCTCATAGGCCACGGAATCCTCGCCCATACCGTTAGCGTCCACGACGCGGACCATGTCCACGATCCCGGAGACGATATTCTGGCCGGGGTTAATCCCGGAGACGCGGGTCGGCTGGGCGATATTCCCGCTGGTGAGGGTGAGGGAGCGGCAAAGGGCGTCGGTGGTGATCTCCATACGCCCGCCCTCGGCGAAACGCTGGGCGCGGGCCTCCACGTCCTGGAGGGGAATCCCCTGGAGGTCGGCGAGGTAGGCGGCGCGGCTCTCCACGCCCACGGGGAGGCCGCCCCGGGCCTCGCCGCCCCCGGCGATCGGGTTCACGGGGCCGGGGGTGGGACTTCCGCCGCCCTCGTCGCCGGAGCCGCGGTCGCCGTGGCCGCCCTGCTGGCCGCTCCGGCCCTCCAGGTCCGCCCCGCTGTTGAGGCGGCGGGTCGCGGCCTCCCGGCGGTCAAGGTCCCGCTCCTCGGCGTCCAGGGCGTCGAGCTCCCTCTCTAGGGCGTCCATATCGACGGGGTCCTCCCCGGCCAAAAGCGCCCGAATCTGGGCGCGGCGGGCGGCGATCTCTTTGCGTCTTTTTTCAAACATAGCTTTTAATCCTCCTGTTTCTGTGTGGTGTGTGGATAGGTACGGGTCCGCGCTAAAAGCCTCCGCCGCCGCGCGGCTTGCTCCAAAGCCTTGACCTCCTTCGAGTGCTCCACCTCAAAGAAGGATCGGGCGGAGAGGGACGTCTCCTCATAGGCGGGAATATCCACCGCCGAAACGTCGTATAGTTTGCGGATTTTAGTTATCCTCCGGGTGTGGGTTGCGGCGTCATACTCCGCCGCCCGCACCACAAAGGAAAAACTCATTTTGTCGATATAGCCGCCGTCGATCTCCTCGTAAAGGTCCCGGCCCGCTACTGTGCCGGAGAGGTCGGCCTCCATATCCAGGCCCCGGTCCGTGATGGTGAGGACGAGGGTCTTGTTGCGGAGGCGGGCGACGACCTTCCCGCCGTGGTTGTAGTTCATAATCACGTCGGAGAGATCGCACCCGTCCAGGGCGTGGCGGTCGATCACTTCGTAATACTTGACGCCGTCGACCTCAAAGAGGCAGGTCGGCGTATCAAAGACGATCGCCGTCCCCCGCACCTTGTAGGCGTCCGCCTCCCCTTCCCGGGGGACGAGGGAAAAGCCCTGTAATGCGCGATACTCGCGCCCCTTCTTAACGGGCATTTTAAGCGCCCTCCTTTCCGTCTTTCGGGTCTGCGGGTTCCTGCCCCTCCTCGCCCTCCGGCGGGTCCTGCTGGGCCTGGGAGGGCGGCTCCTGGGGCTTTTGCGGCGGCGGGTCCGCCTCCGCCTTTGTCCCGTTGCTTTCGAGCTGGTATTTGTCGGCGATCGCGGCGTTTACCATGTTCAGCGTTTGGACGCGCCTCTTTCCCTCCTCGCCGCCGATCGGCGGGAATCCGAAAACCTCCAGCACTTGGTCCAGTTCCAAAGCGCCGATATTTGTCAAAAACTGTGCCGCCTCGACCCGCTTGTCCAGGGTCTCAAACTGGATACGATCCATTTCACAAAGGACCTCATTCCCGAAACTCTGTTCCCGCTCCGTGAAAATGGCGTTTGTGAGGCCCTGGGCGAGTTGCATATAGAACGGGACGAGCTGGCCCCGATAAAAAGCGTCCATTTCCTCCGGTGTGGCCTTGTTCTGGACAATGGCCTCATTCATCCCGAAATAGTCGTGAATCTCCCGCCGGACAAATTCAAGCTGTCCTGTCGGGATCGGCGTCTCCTTTTGCTGGATGGGTGTATATTTGTGTTTGCTGTCCGTGATAATCACGCCGGAGCCGTTGGCCTCCATGCTGAAATTATCCCGGACAAAGGCGTCCCGCCGAGCCGCGAGGTCCTCTTGTTTTGTGACGGTCGGGGCCTCCAGAATACCCCGGATCACGGAAACGAGGCGGGCGAGCTTGCTCATGCTCTGATTGAAGGCGTCCGCCGTCTCCAGGGCAGGGAGGAGGGGGCGGTTATCGTCCCCGAAAATATCGTTGTCCAGGTAGTGACGCCGTAGGTGGACGAGGTGCTCATATGGGACGGTGTAGACGTTCCCCGTCGCAAAGGTGAGGCGGGCATACATACCGCCCATATCCTCCACGAGGTCCACCCGGGAGGCGTTGATCGGATAGAGGGCGGTCAGCTTGCCGCCGTCGAACACGGGGAGGATAAAGGCGTTATTATACACAACGAATTGAGCGGCCACGCGGTAATAAAAGGCGTAGGCGGTCATATACGGATTAGGCCGGACCCGGAGAATCCGCTCCACGCTGTCGGAAACGGTCTCCCGCCGCCCCCCGGCCCGCCTGATGTGCCGGGGCTGAATCTTTGCCGCGTTCCGGGCCCATGCGTCCACGGCGGAGCGGACGGTCCCAATGTCCCACGCCCGCCCATTGAACGGCGTAAAACTGGAGTCGTAGGAGGACAGGAGCCGAAACGCCGGGAGGTTGCTCCCGCTCGTGGAGTGCTTGCCGAATATGCTCTCGAAAAGGCCGCGAATATTCAAAATTGCCATTGTTTCACCCCACGTTATACATGAAATCTTCAAAATATTTGACGTAAATCACCCACGCATTGAGGAGGGAGACCGCGCCGTCGATCCGCCGCTTGTCCGTGATTTTCACGGGCTGGATATTGTTCAGCCCCGATTTTTTGACGGCGGTATTTGTCAGGCACCAGACGAGGATCGGGTTCCCGTTATAGTTGACCTGTTTCGCCTCCAGTGCGGCCCCCATTTCTCGCATTGGCTGGCTCCAGGTATAGGGGCCCTGGGCGACGGCCTCCATGTCAAAGCCGTTCGAGGTCATTTCATCCACCCAATACCCGGCGAGGGCCCGGTCATAACCGACCTTGATCGCGTCGATCTTCCACTCGTCCCGCATTTGGCAAAACCACGCCGTCACGTCGGAATAGTTGACGCGGTTCCCCGGGCAGATGGTGAGGAGGCCGCGGTCCGCCCATTTCCGATATGGGGCCTCGTTGGTGTTCTTGTCCTCCAGGTGCTCCACCCGTTTTTCCGGGAGGAAATATTGCTGTAGAACGTAGACGATCGGGTCCCCAGCTTTGCGTATGAGAAGGGTCGCACAAGTGAGGTCCGTTGTCGCGGAGAGGTCGCACCCGCCGAGGGCGTAGGTGTTATAAACGTCCTGGAACTCAAAGCGGAGTTCGCTTTGTATCGCCTCAAAGGATAGCCAGACGGCGGCGGATACCTCGCGGATGTTGAAATCCTTACATAGGACGCCGGGGAGGTCCTCCGGCTTGATCTTTGCCCTCTGGACAAAGAGCGCGAGGGTCTTGTATTGCTTGATCGTCCCGAGCCCCGGGTTTGCCTTTTGCCATTTGGTGGGGTCGGTCCACTCGTCCCGGCTGTCCAGCTCATATAGAATCGGGAGGAAAGTCGGGTCCTCCTCGACGCCGTCCGCGATCTTACAAGCAAGCTCATACATTTCGTCGAACACGCTCTCCCGGACCATGCCCGCCGTCGTAATCATGACGACAAGGGGCTGGCGGCGGCTGGAGGTGGATTGCTTCATAACCTCGTAGAGGTTTCGGTCCTTGATGGCGTGGAGCTCGTCAATAATGACGGCGTGGGCGTTGAGGCCGTCCAGGGTGTTAGAATCCGAGGCGAGGGCCTCGAAAATGGAGGCCGTGGCCGCAAAATAGAGGTCGTTCCGCCGCTTCTTGAGGACGGCCCGGAGCTCCGGCGATTGCTTGACCATGTTGATAGCCTCGGTGAGGACCTTTTTCGCCTGGTCCTTTTTCGTGGCTACGCTGTAAATCTCCGCCGCGCCCTCATAGTCTGCGATCAGCATATACAAGGCGATCGCGGCGAGGAGGGTCGACTTGCCGTTTTTCCGGCCCACGAGGAACATGGTCTCCCGGTAACGGCGGAATCCGGTCTCCTTCTCCAGGAATCCGAAAAGGGCTTGAATATATGCCTTTTGGAAAAGCTCCAGCACGAGCGGGGCCCCGATCACGCCCTGGGACTGTTTACAAAACCGCTCGGCGAATATAATCGGGCGCTCCCCGATCTCCTCGTCGAAATAATACGGGGAATCCGGGTCCGGCTCCTGTATCTCCCGGGCGAGGCGCTTGTAAACGGCCCGGACGCGGCGGCTTGTGACAACCTTCCCGCTCTCGATTGCCTCCCAATAGGCAAGGATATAATTCATTTTCTACCCGCCCCCGGGGGCTTAGTTGCGAAATTCATAAGCTCCTCCCCGGCCTGTTTTTGGGTCTTTTCCGGGAGGAGGTCGAGGAGGCTTTTCGATAGGGCAGTAAACGACTTGATCGTGGTATTGTAGCTTTTGAGGGCCGGATTTTCGCGCCGGAGCTTTTGGGTTCCCTGGACAAAATCCTCGATCAGTTCGCCGTTGTTGATCTCCTCCACAAGGCGCTCCAGGGTGACAGTTGTCACGGCCAGTTGATAGATCAAACCGTCTGCAAATTGCTTCTTTTCGGCGGGCAATTCTCGGAAAAGTTTAGCGATTTTCCGCTTTTTTACCTCCGTTTTTTCAGCGGTTGAGAGGCTTTCATAGGAAGTTTTTGGTTTTGCCATAAGATGTATAAACCTCCTCTCCGGCGGGCTGTACCCCCCCCCCTTATGTGTGCGCCCGGGGGGTTATAGACGGGGATGGGACGCGGTTCGGAAAAGCCCACCCCCGGGGGTCCGAGGTGGGGGGGGGAGGGCATGAGCGCCGAGGACTCGCCGCAGCTCCGCGCGTTTGCTTTCCCGCTCGCCCGCCGCCGAGGCGCTGGCCCTGCGTGGCCGGACGGATGGGCGGCCCGGGGCCGGGATGGGTGGGCGTGTTCTGTTGGGCTTGCTTTCTCCTGTGGTTTATTTTCCCTTGCGCTGTGATCCGCTTTTGCTATGACAGTAACTCACGCTTGACAACATTTCCCTCGTCGTCGAACGTGAGCCCGCTGTCTGTTGCCAGCTCCCCGGCGTGGGCGAGGGCGTGGCAGTTCCGGCAAAGCAATTCGAGATTGTCCTCGCCGAGCGCAATCTCTGGATTGCTGATATTCTGCGGCGTGAGGTGTTCCTTGTGGTGAACAATCTCCCCGAGCTCCCCACACCTCACGCAAAGGCCCTCGTCACGGTCGAATATATAGGCCCTCGCTTTCCTCCACTCTTTCGAGAGATAGAACGCTTTCGCAAAATCACGCACCGCCGCCGCCCTCCTGTCCCTACCTGGAGCCGAGGGGCCCGGGCCTCATATCCCGGCGCGCGGCCCCGCTCCATGCGGCTATATCTCCACAAGGTAAATTAAACCACGTCCTGCGGCCGCCGTGCCCCCGAACGGGGCTCACTCGGAAAAATATTTTTTCCGGCCACAAAGGCGGTCAAGTGAGACCTCGAAAAAGTCGGCCAGTGCCTCGGCGTCCGTGATGGAGGGGACCCGCTCTCCGCGCTCATATCTGGCGATCGAGTTCTTGCTTAATCCACAAAGCTCCGACAATACCCGGCGGCTCATTCCCGCCCTCTCTCGTAGGCGGCGGAGTTGGTTCGGAAATTCACTTGTCATGCGGTCCACCTCCTCCGTAGTTGCGATCAGTTACCCCCCCCCCGCCGCCGAGGGGCGTCCTGGGGCGATCATACGGTTTTGCCTCCGTGTCTGTACTCCCGCCCGAGGTTGTATTTGTGCTTTGCCATAACCACGGCGTCCACGTCCACGCCGAGGGCGGCCATGAGGTCCAGAGTGCGGAGAAGTACGTCGGCCAGCTCGACGGCGATCCCTTCCGGCTTGCAAGGACCGTCTGCGCCCTCCGCCCCTGGTTGGCCCACTCTGTCGCATATGGCGTAATACTGACAATCCTCCTCGGCGAGGGCGCACGTCCCATAAACGAGCGGGGCCCCGTTCCGGTATTCCTCCAGGGCCTCGGAGAGTTCGGCATGGATCAGACAAAGCGCCTCGGGGAGCGCGGGCGGCTTGTCCCACCATCCATGAGCGACGGCGTTGTCGTGGACCTCTTTCGCTAACTGGTTGATGTTCATTTTTTGCGATCTCCTTCCTGCTGTGGTTTGGGTTCAAAACTTTACACATTTACAAGGCTTTCGAGGCGGGTTTATTCCCGCTTCTTTTTGGGCCGCTTTCTCGGCGGCGGCTTGAGGACATACTTATAATAAAGGTATCCGTATTTCGTCGCCGTGGCCTCTACGAAAATATAGCCTTTCGGCGGCCTGGGCGGCTTGTCCTCTGTATAGTTGCGTTTGACAGTAATCGGTTCCTCATAGTCCGGCTTTTGGAGGGTTTTCCGGGAGCCCTTCCACCTGTGGCCGCCGACCTCCGGCGTCCAGTGGTTAAATAAGTAATTGGCGAGGCCCGTATAGTCCCGCCCCCGGTCCACGCCGTCGTAATAGTTATGTTCCCGGAGGTTTTCGATCCGTAGGACGGAGCCCGCGGTCCATTGTCGGCGGATCAGGTCCTCCGGTATGCCCTCGCTTATCATGTGGAAGTGTATCCGGTGAGTGTTTTTGCCCCGGCCCATGTAAATCATGATTTTAGCGCCTGGGGTGTGGTACATGAGGCGATTATAGAAATTGTCCCGGAGCCTCCTTGCCTCCTGGAATGTGTGGACCTCGTGCTCGTCGTTCATGGTCAAGGTGCTATATTTAGATGTAGGCCCGAAATTGTTGTTTACAATCCGAGCGTGTTTCCGGCGGGAAATTCCGAGCTTGTGGGCGGCCCGCTCCTCCTCTGTTTTGAAACGGGGCCGCGGCTCCGCCTTGTCCAGGTTTTTTATTCTGTCCGGGACATTGAAAACCACTTGCTCGCATACGGCCCCCGAAAAAATTCGCCTTTTGACTCTTTGCATATCAAAAAACCGCCTTTTCTTTTGGCCTGTGGCTCTTGCCTTTTTAGCCCGGAGGTGGTAATATAATAGTGGTATAGCAATCAGCCCTCCGGGCGGTTGCGCCCCGGACGCTCTCGTCAAGCGTCCGGGGCTCTTTTTTATGCTCTGGAAATGTAGGCTTTCGCTGTGCGGTCCTTCCCCTGGGCGAGGTCGACGCCGATCACATAGCCCCGGGCCCGCTCGGGCGTCGTGGCTTTCGCCGTCTCCACGAGCTCCGGGCGGCGGTCCATGCACTCGCACCGCTCGCCGTGGTCCAGGTGGTCCCCGCACCTGGGACAAATTTTATAATTCCTCCCCATGTTTTCCCGCTCCTTTCCTGGTCTCGCTCCGCGGTTCCGGGGCGTCGAGATCATAAAATAAAATTTTGTATTCTTCCGGGACGCACGAGCGATCCATAGCCGTTTGTAAAAATAGGCTTATTTCCCTCCAACGTGCGGAGTATATCCTTTTTCTGCTGTCGTCGGCGAGGATCAGTTGGTCGTATTTGTATGCACAAATTCCCGAGCCCGCCGTCCCTGGAGTTATTGCCGTGATCCGCGTCCCGTCCTTTAGGGTCAAAAGCCCCATTTTCAATAAATCGATTCTTATTTCCTCCTGATTGTCCCTTGCAAACCGTTGAAACGCCGCCTTTGTCTGTTGGGTGTCGTATCCCATGAACGCGATCTCAAGCCTTTTTATCGTTTCCTTCACTGTCTGCCCCTCCATAGCTCCCGGAGTTCCACAATCCAGTCCTCGGCGATCCGTTTCCCGGTGTAGTAGATAAAAGGAATTACGAGGAGGAGGTATTCCCCGCCGTGGGCGGTATAGCCTCGCTCTATCAGGGCGGCCCGTTGCCCCCATGCAAAGGCGGCGGCGGTTGCCAGGAGGACGGCGGCCAGCTCGACCGCCGCCGCGGCCCGGTTCTTTCCCTTTTTCACGGCTCCGCCTCCTCCCCTGGCTCCGGCGTGGCCCGGTCCGTTTCTTTCGGTTTCCAGTGCTTTGTAAAACCGCTTTCGACGCACTCGTCCCAAAAGACAGCGATCAGGCTATTAGCGCACCGCACATTCCCGCAATTCTCGCATGAGTTCCTCACGGCTCCACCGCCTCCCCGATCTTTTCAAAGGTGCAAGCGCGGGCGATCTGCGTCCAGGGAGTGCGCCACAATTTCGCGGCGGCGATCATAGCCTCATACCGGGAGGCCCCGAGGACCTCGACCGCCTCAAAGCCGGAGCCCGGAGGAGGGGAGACCCTCCAGCGATAGACCCGGCGGCTCACGGTTCCACCTCCGCCGCGGGCTCATACTCCCCGCCCAAAACGCCGACCTCCACGCCCTTTACTCGAATAAAAAGGATCGGCCCATACTGCCCCGGTGCTTGCCGGACTACCTCATACACGCCGCCCACCTCCGGGCGGTTTTCTGGATCGGTCGGGAGTTCTTTTGTAATCTTGATTTTCAAGCGTTTTCCTCCTATCCCCGCCTCGGGTCGTAGTCCTCAAAGCGCGGACACGACCGGAAAATAAACCGATTGTTTACCCACCTCTGGAGGAGCTTTATCTCCCGCGGAGCGGTTTCTTTTTCGTACACCATGACATAGGGGTCATATCCGAGATCGCGGAGAAAATAGACCCTCTCTAAATCCTGCTCCTGTGTTGAGTTGAAATTTACAAGGACATAGACGCCGAGTTTTGAATAGTTGAGATCGCACTTTTTACGGAATTTTTCAAAATACGACCTCAAATTCTGCTCCGGGTTGTCCCACGCGAAATGAATCCGTTTTATTTTTATAGCTGTTACGAGGTCCTCGACGCCCTCGATCAAGCGAATATCGAGCCCCTGGGTGAAGTCCACCCACGCGCCGGAGGCGGCGAGCTCTTGGAGAAGCCGTTCCCGATCCTTGCACGCTAAAATATTAGGGTCGAGGAGCTTAATTTCCCGTTGTCCGTTCCAAAACTCGGGGAGATCGGCGACTTGCCGGGAGATCGTCCCCTCCTTTTTCCCCACAATGCAGAATCCGCATTGACGAGGACAGCCCCGCGTCAGGAATCCATAGGCCCGCCCCTCCGCCTCTGGATATAGGCCATAGTCCGGGAATGTGTGCTCGATCTCCTCCGGTAGGGGCGGGCCGCCGTCTGGATAGAAATAGCCCGTCCCGCCCCGCTCGATCTCGCCGGCGTATATGACGGAGTCCACGTCCGCCGAGCCTGGGAAAACCTTACTCATATAGACCTTGTCGTAATGGTTCATAGGAAACCACAGCTCGACCTTGTCGCCCTTCGCCTTGTGGTATGCGGATATTTTCATAAGCGGGAGGGACGGCCAGTTGTGGCCGTCCACGTCGATTAAGCCAATTCTCACGGCGGCGTCTCCCTCGCCGCCTCCGGCGGCGGCATATCCCCCGGAAGTAACTGGAGGGCGAGAAGGCCGCCTTTTGTTTCTCCGACTTCCCGGAATCCGGCGAGCTTGTAGGTGTACCCCCATGTCTTGAGGCCGTGGACCATTGTCGGGCGCACTTTTCGGCGGTCGATAAAGGTCACGAGGCCGAGGTCTGGCGGCTCTCCGAAATAAGCCCGCGTCGCGGCTACTGCGTCCCGGATCATTTCGGAGGCCACTCCCGCGCCCTCATTTCTAAAGGCCGAGCATACCCATGCGCCCGCCCATGCGTGGCGCACATATTGCGCGAATGGGTAGGACGTTACCCAAAACGCCCTCCCGGTCTCTGTCTCTGTATAGAGCACGAGGGCGCGGCCCGGTGGCACAAATTGAGGCGTCCCCGGTTTTTGTCTGTTATAGTGACGGTCCGCCACTTCTCGGGCCCGCGGGTCCGCCTTATAGCTCAATTCCCAAATCATGGAGTAGCCTCCCCGTCGAAAATGCTCCTTTGTATTCCGTCGAAATTCATCCAGAGTATTTCTTTTCTGGCGGCTCCCGAGTTTGATCTCCCGTTATACATGACCCGCCGCCATTTCCTCAATTTGTCGTTATACAGCTGATGGTCGTAACCCGATAGAATCACGGGCCCCTTGTGGTCGAGGAGCGCGTCCATGAGTTCAATATGGGCGGCGGTTGTCAGCATTTCGACCCTGTAAATTCGTTTCCTCCCGCGGGTATCCCCTAAATACGGCGGGTCGGCATAAATCAAACAATCCGGGTTATTGCAATCCCTTATCAGCTGTACCGCGTCCGTGTTTTCTATTTGAGCGTTTTTCAATCTTTCCGCCGCCTCGTATATTGTGAATGGAATCCTGCTCCAGATAGCCGCATTATTCGGCCCTGCGGGCCGTTTTGTGTTTTTCCATCCTACGCGATCGGCGAGTTTGCTCCCGAATCCTTGACAGCACCGCACCAAGAAACGGCGGGCGTCCTCGACGGTGTCTCCCGTCAGCTGTATATCTTCACCCGCGGCCCGTTCCTGGATGGAGAGAAACTCCTCCCTTGCAAACGGTGTCAAATTTACGGCCCGAGCCAGCTCGTCCGGGTATTCCCGGCATACCCGAAAAAAATTGACTACGTTCCCGTCGAGGTCGTTTATCGTCTCATACTCCGCGGGTTCCTTGTTGAAAAATACTGCCCCACTTCCAAAGAACGGCTCAAGATAAAATTTGTGCGTCGGCATTTCCCGGACTATCCGCTCAGCAAGGGTCCATTTCGAGCCCGGATATTTTAGGATAGCGTTCACTCCCCGGCCTCCAGGTCACAAGAGCGGGTTTCGCTTCTGGAGACCTTGATCTTGCCCTTGCTGGTAATGGAGAATTTCGCTTTACACTGGCCCCGGATATTGAGGGACGCCGAGGAAATCGGCCCACGGGCGATCAGCTCGACCACACGCTCCAGGAGTTCGATCGCGCCGTCCCCGGCGATCGGCTTAAAGCCGAGGTCCTCAGCCCTCTCCCCGAAAAGGCGGTTTACACGGTCCCGGGCGTCCTCGATCTGTTCCGCCGTGCGGCGGGCCGTCCGGGCACTCGGGCAGAAACAAACCTCCGTCGCCGTCTCGTCCGCTGCCGCCTGGGACGGATGGGGGCCCACCTCCTGGAGCTGGCCGCAATACCTACACGCCCCCGTCGTGACGGCAAAGGCGACGCCGACCTCCGGCTTTCGGTTTTCCACGGCCTCCGGGCAATCACAAACGCGGGTCGCGGCGGCGTTGGCCGTCCGCTGTGTGGGATAACCGCCGCCCTTTGCGCCCTCCAGGGTAACGCCCCACTCTCGCCCGCAATAGTTACACTTGCCAAAGGTGAAGGAGCCGACCTCCTCGTCCTCCTGGGTGTCAAGCGTGGTTTGTTCGCCGTCCCCGGCGGGTGGCTCCTCCCCGGTCGGACCATCCTCCGCCACGGCGAGCCCCTCCAGGTATGCGGAGAGGTCCCACTCCTCCTGGATCAACCGTTCCTCCTCAATATCAAGATTGTTTGATACCTTCGTTTCGGCGTCAAAATTAGCGATCTCGCCGCGGCGGGAGCGGATCGCCGCGAGCTTTTCCCGGGCGCGGTCTGCTGTGGTAGGTGCCGGGGCTCCGGCGTCCTCCAGGGCGTGGCGGAGTTCCGCCTCCTCTCTTGCAAGCTCCGCCTGTTCGGCGTCCAGGGTGGCGTCCTCCTCCTGGAGGGCGGCGCGGTCGTTCGGGTCCACCTTGTCCCGGCCCTCGAAATTGAGATAGGCCAGCTCCCGGCGGCGGTTGTCAATCCTGATTAACCGATCTTGCACTTCGGCGAGGCGGGCCCGGTCCTGGTTGATCGCAGCGATCATGCGCTCGTGATCCTCCGGGCTTATGTCCCCGGCGTATGTAAAATAGTTGGAGCCCTCCTCCGGGCTGGGCGCGTCGGAGTAGGGGAGCGCCCCGGCCTCTCCGGCCTCCGCCGCGGCCTTTGTGACGGCCTCCAGCGTGATAGACCAAACGGCGACATTTTCGTTATAGATGGGCTCGACCTTGCTCACAACGGCAAAGCGGCGGGCCGCCGACTCCGGCATGGATACGGGGGAGGCCCACTTATAGGCGGTCTGTCCCTCCGCAACGGTGGAATCCGCCGCGAGGATCACGCGGTCCGAGGGCTCCTTTGTGGTCGGGTCTATCAGGCGGTGCCACGGTTCCCGGAGGAAAACAATGTCCCCGCGGCAAACGGGGGCCTCGTAGGTCCCGCACATTCCGACCCCGTTGTCCAAATAGTAGGCGCACGTATTAGGTTTGTCTGATACCATAGGGACCATTTGCGCCCCTTCGATAAAGGGCGGCGCGGGCTTGATCGGTTTCGTGATGGTGAGGCCGCCGAGCTTCTCAAACTCCCGGGCGTCCTGGGTTGTCATTACAATGGCTTTCATGGTATAGCAATCTCCTTTCGTTATTTCCGCCGCCGAAACCGGGCGGCCTCCAGGCAAGTTTTCCAATGCGGGACAAATGCAACCTCAAGCCCCTGTTTTTCCTCCTCTGGAGGTGCCCGCCGCCCGAGGAGGATCGCGCCCTCGTCTGTGACAAAGCGGTCCAGGCCGTCCCCCTCAATGACGAACACGGGCTCCGGGTCTACGGGCATATACTTTCCCTCAGTGGTTGTGATCCAGTCGATCAGGGCCCCGCACCCTTTACAAGTGCTCACGGGTTTCCCTCCCTTTCTTGCGCCTCCCCGCCCTGTGTGGTAATATTTGAGCGGGAGAGGGGGTGATTCTATGGCGTTCTGTCCGTTTATGACAGCTAATCCCGGCCATGTTGGCGGGGCTGTCGCTTGTCTTGATAGCTGTGCCCTAAATGTGGAGGGTCATTGTGCTATCAACATTCTTGCGCGTGTTTCGCTATTAAAGAACGAATATCATAGTCGTCCGGCTGATACGCAACATCAGCAGAAAAACGATCAATCTCGCTAATTTCCGCTTTCCCGCCGATCGTGATAACCAGGACCGGGGCCGGGTCGTCGCTCGGCCATACCTCCGGCCATTCGTCCAGGTCCAGGGCGAGGCGTTCGACCACGTTGTCCCCGCATACCTCCACGCAACGGGTAGAGCGGAGCTCCTGGGCCGTTCCTCCGGCCACGCCCTCGCACTCATGCGGGCCCATGCGGTGGACTATAAAGACGCGGTCCCGCTCCTGGAGGACAGCGAGGAGGGCGGCCAGCGTCACGCAATCCCGCCGAGTTTCGGCCATTTCTTGACCGCCTCCTCTCTCAAAGCCTCCACCGCCGCGGCCCCGAAAAGCTCGAAAACCGTCCGGGAGGTATTCGCCGCCGAGTGTTCCGCCCGGATATGTTCCGGCGATCCCTCGGGATAGAGGGCGAGGTCCGCCGCCGCGAGGAGGAAATAGCCCCGGAGGGTGGTCAAAATGTTGTTGTCGGTATTCTTCACGGTATAGCAATCTCCTTTTCTTTAGTTTGCCGCGGCCCGCTCGCCCCGGCGCTTGATGTTCCTCTCAAAGGTCCGCTGTGCAACCTCGGCGCTATACACCCGCCGACCATACTCGTCTACGGCCCCGGTGTATCCGTTGGGGAGTTCTCTGTAAATCGTCGCCGTGTGATAGCCGATCCTCTCGGCAATCTTCGCCGCCGGGGTTCCTCTGTTGTGGAGCTTCTCAATTTCTGCCCGCTCAGTCGGCCCGAGATAGCGGAGCTTTCGGCCCATGTTCCCCGTCCTCCTTTCCTCAAAGCATAAAAAAATTGAAGTGCGTCGAGCTCTTTCGAGCTTTCGCACTTCAATGGTAAATCAACAGAAAATTGTACTTTCCCATTTTCCTATTGACTTTTTTATTATTATGATATATCATAATAATTAGAAGAGATGTATATTTCTCGTCTCTTCATCGTACAATATGTCAGAAACGTCCTGCCTTTCTCGAAGCCTTGCGTTCCTACGTGGGGTATTGATGTAGAGAGGGTGGGCCGTTTTCTTTTTACCTCGGTACAAATTTCCAGTGACTATACGGCAACTCCCAAGCTGGATTCTGATAATTGCGCACTCCTGTCGAAATCCCAATATTGAAATGTGGCAGTATTTCACAAATCCTGTTATTGATGTGTTTATAGAGCTTTTCTTTGGCAATCGTCCGCTTTCCCCGACGCCAAGAACGTGGGCCTGCTCTACTGCTCCGGCGAGCCCAACTCCGTCTATCAGGTGGAGGTGGTCTCCGAGGCCCTCACCGGCATGGGCTACACCTGCGCCAACTTTGCCTTCACCGATGTGAACGACCTGGCCTCCGTCACCCAGAGCGCCTGTGACAGCTCCGACGTCATCTACATCCCCACCGACAACACCGCCGCCAACAACACCGAGGCCATCGCCAACGTGGTCATCCTCGCCGGGGTGCCCGTGGTGGCCGGCGAGGAGGGTATCTGCTCCGGCTGCGGCGTGGTGACTCTGTCCATCAGCTACTACGACATCGGCGTCTATATCACCTACCGCATTCTGGACGTGGCCGACCTGACGGTGGACGGCTCCCTGGCCACCGGGGGGGCGCCTGCGTACTGCTGGCCCTCAACGGCGTCAACATCTGGATCGCCACCCTGTGCGCCATTCTGGCCGGAATGCTGGCGGGACTGGTCACCGGCCTGCTCCACACCCGGTGCGGGATCCCCGCCATCCTGGCCGGGATCCTGACCCAGCTGGCGCTGTACTCCGTCAACCTGCGCATCATGGGCTGGGGCACCGCCACCGGCACCCAGGCCACCCTGCCCATCCGGGTGGACAATTACGCCTTGCTGGTATCCTCCCGGCATATCCGGGCCGCGGGGCTGAATAACCCCCTGTTCCTGCTGGCGCTCTTAGTGGCGGCCGTCATCGCCGTGCTGTACTGGTTCTTCGGCACCGAGCTGGGCTGCGCCCTCCGGGC
>ERZ808028.383-NODE-383-length-39244-cov-6.974673_pt1 | contig 39244 bp, 40 predicted proteins | sample MGYA00380184_ERZ808028 | MGnify/ENA primary metagenome ERZ808028 (study PRJEB31490, sample SAMN06133397) | mouse gut metagenome | isolation source: J8_1 | host: mice | place: China: Chengdu | collected 2015-05 ...
AACAGCCTAGCACCGATGGAATTTCGGTACCAGGCTGTGGCATAAAGCTTTTGTTTTTTCGTTGTCTACTTGACAGGGCGCAGTTCATTCAATTGGTTGGTTATTTTTTTGAAAAACGTTACCAAAATGAAAAGTTCACGTCTAAGTAGTAAAGGGAGGTGGGGGCGGTGTTGAATGAAGAATGGTTTGATGATTATGCTGATGCTGTTTACAGCTATATATTATTAATGGTGGAGGATCGGCATTTGGCGGAGGATTTGACACAAGAAACATTTTTAAAGGTCTTTACAAAAGCGTCTCAATTTAAAGGGGAATCCGCTGTAAAGACATGGATTTTTAGAATAGCATATACAACAACAATTGATTATTTTCGGGCAAATAAAGGGCATTTATATTATTTGAATTTGAATTATTTAAAGGCAGCAAGATCTTCCGAAGAAGAAATGCTACTACATGCTGAGCAACAGCAATTTTATGAAATACTTAAAAATTTAAAACCAAACTATCAACAAGTCATTATATTACGAGAAATCAAAGCATTTTCGACGAAGGAAACAGCCGAAGTATTAAACTGGTCGGAAGGGAAAGTGAAAATGACTTTGTTAAGAGCACTTAAGCAATTCAAGAAAGATTTAATGAAAGGAGGGTTTTCTAATGAAACAATCATTCGATGATGAGATGAAGCGGGAGTTTGAAGCATTAAATAGCGCTTCACAGATGTCGCCAACTGAAAAAGAACGAATGAAACGTACGCTTCAAAATGGGGAAATATACCGTCATGCACCAAGTCGACGTTCCATTTTACCAAAAGTGGTTTTTTTGCTCTTGCTTTGTACAGTTACGTTTACGATATACTTACTAGTACCAGGAACGATGCCACAACAGCAGACACAGCCGCTTGTAGATCAACAAACCCCTATCGAATTAACGACTGCTACGGGAAGTGCAGATGCTTACTTGATTGACTGGCAAGGAGATGCGATGGACCGTGGTAATCATAATTTTAATACGGATTTTCATGGGAAATTAATCGTAGAGCCTAACTTCTCAACCATTGATCGGGGAGATCCTGTCTATTTTAAAATGCCTAAAGTCGAGTTGGAAAATCCAGATGCACTTTTGCCAGCTACTTCAATCGCAAGAATTGTCGGTTTGCCTGGTGAAACGGTTGAAATAAAAAAAGGGCAAGTTTATATTAACGGTCAACCGCTTGATGCTTTTTACGGTCGAGCGACGATGCATGGTTTAACGGAAGATGCTTATTTTAAGAAGATAGATGCGAAACGGATTGAAAGTGAACAACAAACACGTGCCTACTTTAATACGGATTTAAAAGCTGTTCGTGTGAAAGAAAACGCTGTATTCGTTTTAGTAGATGAATGGTGGCGTGGGATTGACAGTCAGGATTTTGGACTACTGCCACTGACAGAAATTGAGGGTGTAATTATCGGACATGAAGCAAAATAAAAGCTGCTGAAAAACAAACCACCAGCCTATCCTACATGCGGATATGCTAGTGGTTTGTTTGAATTTATTTTAAAATAATGGATTGTCTTCAATAAATTGATAAATTTTTTCTGTTAATTCTTCAGGTGTATCTGCTTCTACTACTTCTCCGTTAACGAGCGCGTAAAGAGCGTCAGCGCAAACTGAACAATAACTTAAACAACCATATTCTAATACGTCAATATTCGGGTCTTTTTCTAATGTCTCTAATGTTTTATGCGAACCATTGGCAAGATTGGTCATGCAAAATTCAACCATCGGATTCAAAACACTCACCTCACTACTAGGAATAGTACGCTTTTTTTTGAAAAACGTCAATTGCGAAGTCTTATTGTGAAACTTGTCACAAACTGTTACAATTAAATAGAATAGGACGGAAATAGGGAGTAAAGGAGAAGGGATATGAGAAAACTAGTTTTATTAGGTGCAGGATATGGTAATATGCGCATTATGCTTCGTTTATTAGCAAAAGATTTACCAGAAGATATCGAAATTACATTAATTGATCGCACACCTTTCCATAGTTTAAAAACAGAATTTTATGCATTAGCGGCGGGGACGGTTTCTGATACGGTCGTACGAGTTGGGTTGCCAACACATAAACAATTGAAGTTTGTAGAAGGAGAAATTACTGAAATTTCTCCCGATAAAAAAGAAGTGCATTTAGGGGATGGACAAGTTATTCCCTATGATGAACTCGTTGTCGGCTTAGGATGTCATGACAATTACCATAACGTGCCTGGCGCAGCTGAAAATACATATAGCATTCAAACAATTGGCCAGTCGCGCGTTACTTACCAAAAGTTACTTGGCTTAAGTGGCGGTTCGACGGTAGGAATTGTTGGAGCTGGTTTGAGTGGAATCGAGCTTGCGAGTGAGCTTCGTGAAAGTCGACCAGATTTAACGATTAAATTATTTGACCGCAGCCCACGTGTATTACGCGATTTTCCAGAGCGACTGAGTAATTATGTAAAAGGTTGGTTTGACGATCATAATGTTGAAGTGATTGCTGAATCAAATATTACAAAAGTAGAAGAAAATGCCTTGCATAATCACGATGAAACGATTCCAGTCGATGCAGTCGTCTGGACAGCAGGCATTCGTCCAGTGAAGGTTGTACAAGATTTAGATACTGAAAAAGGTACATCAGGCCGTCTCGTGTTAAATAAATATCATCAATTACCGAACTACAATGATGTTTATATTGTAGGGGATTGTGCTGATTTACCGTATGCCCCAAGTGCTCAAGTAGCGGAAGAGCAAGCGGAGCAAATCGTACGTATTTTACGTCTTGTGTGGAAAGGTGAAGCACTTCCTGAGAAGTTACCTGAAATTAAATTAAAAGGCTTCTTAGGCTCATTAGGTAAGAAACAAGGCTTTGCTTACTTAGCAGACCGCACAGTGACAGGAAGAATTGCACGCTTATTAAAATCAGGTGTTTTATGGATGTATAAAAGACACAATGGATAATATAAAAAACGTCTCCTCGTATTGCACGAGGAGACATTTTTGTATGTTATTCTGCTTCGTAACCTAATTTTTCTAAAGATGAAAAGACTGGTTTTAATTGAATATGTCCTTCGCCAATCATTTCTTCATTAATCATGACGAGTGGATAGAAATATTCGTCATTTTGAATTTGTTCAGCAATTTCAATTTCACGTTCGTCTGTTAACTCTGTCTCAATATCGATGTATTTAATTGAGAATTGTTGGTTTGGATATTTACGACCAATCGCTGCCTCCAACCATTCATACGTATCCTTTGAAGAGGGTGCATTCACACAGCTCGCACAAATAATATCCGCACCATACACTTCAATATTTGCCATTTGTTTTGTCATAAAAAATTTCCCCTTTCGGTTTCAATATTGGCTTTTTTTCGCATCCTTGTTTATAATAATTATTATAAAGGAAGGAGCTAAAAAACATGTCAAACACTACAATGATGGAATCAGTTCAAGAAGTACTAAATAAATTACGCCCATTCTTACTTCGTGATGGCGGCGACTGTGAGCTCGTAGACGTTGAAGAAGGAATCGTTAAATTACGTCTATTAGGCGCTTGTGGTACATGCCCAAGCTCGACGATTACACTTAAAGCAGGAATCGAGCGTGCATTGCTGGAAGAAGTACCAGGTGTCGTTGAAGTAGAACAAGTATTTTAATTCCAAAACTGTTGGTAAAAGGGCCTGAATCCCTCAGGCTTTTTTCATTTACAACTTTTTATTCTCGATTATTATCTTTCAATAAGCAGATGTTAATGTTAAAGTGTGTCGCTGCTTATTGAACTACTTAACTATTCTTTCAAATAACTATCCCAGACACAATCTATAAGTTCGGAAGTTTTTGAAAGAATAAATAAGAATTACTTCATATTTTAGCATAGATTATGACTTAAACAACTACTGACGACTCGTTCGTTTGCATATAAAAGAAGAACATTGTTATACTAAATAAAAGACATTAGGAAGGTGAAACTAGATGACTGAACTCGTTTATTTATCAGAAGCAGCAGCTTTTCATGTAAAAAAAATGAAAGAACATAATGAAGATGCTGGTGCGTATTTAAGAGTTGCTGTTAATGGTGGTGGCTGTAGTGGATTAACGTATGGATTAGGTTTTGATAATGAACAAACGGACCAAGACCAATTAGTAGAACAGCATGGTTTGAAAATATTAGTTTCTAATGCAGACGTTGATGTATTAAAAGGTACTGAGATTGATTATAAAGAATCATTAATGGGCGGCGGTTTTACAATTGAAAATCCCAATGCAATTATTTCTTGCGGCTGTGGAACTTCGTTTAGAACAGCTTCAAATCAAGGAAAACCATCTGTCGATTGTTAATAAAATGATATTGTAAAAAAGCTATTTGCAAACTTTTGTCGAAGATTTGTAGATAGCTCTTTTTGCATTGATAAAATTAGTGGATTATGTTGAAATCAAAGCTAAAAAGATATAATATAGTAAAGAAGGCTTTAAATTAATCTAGCAAAAACAACGCATTGAACGAGCGAATCATTCACTCGTGCTTTTTCCGTGTTTAAATTAAAATAATAAAAAGGTGGTTCGATCTTCGTGAAGAGACCTACAATATTAGTATTAGGTGCAGGATATGGTGGTTTAGCGACTGTCGTAAATTTACAAAAACAAATTGGAACTGATCAAGCAGATATCGTTCTAATCAACCAAAATGAGTATCACTATGAGTCTACTTGGCTACATGAAGCTTCAGCTGGAACAAAATCTCCTGAAGAAGTACGCTACAATATTAGCGATGTCATTAGCTCACAAAAAGTTCAGTTCATTCAAGCAACTGTTGAAGCAATCGATGTAAATGAAAAAGTGGTAACGTCAAATGTGGGAACGCATACATACGACTATTTAGTAATCGGCTTAGGTTTTGAAGGTGAAACTTTCGGAATCACAGGCTTAGACAAATATGCATTATCAATTGCAAACGTTAAAGCTGCACGTTATATTCGTGAACATATCGAAAGTCAATTCGCCACATGGTCACTTGAAGAAGAAAAAGATGACAGCCGCTTAACAATTGTTGTTGGGGGTGCAGGATTCACAGGTATCGAAATGTTAGGTGAGCTTGGAAACCAAGTACCAGTATGGTGTAAGGAATATGACGTACCAGCTGAAAAAGTGCGTGTACTTTGTGTAGAGGCTGCTCCAATGGTTTTACCTGGTTTCGATGAAGAGCTTGTTCAATATGCTGTTAAGCAATTAAAAGCAAAAGGAATTGAATTCTCAATCGGTACACCAGTTGTTGAAGCAACTGAAGAAGGTGTTAAAATTAAAACAGGTGAAGACGAGTTTGACTTCGTTAAAGCTGGCACTGTAATTTGGGCAGCTGGTGTTCGCGGAAACAAACTAATCGAGTCTTCAGGTATTGAAAACATGCGTGCTCGCGTTAAAGTTGAAAAAGATATGCGTGCTCCAGGTCATGATGATGTATTTATCGTTGGTGACTGTGCATTATTAATCAATCCGGAAATCGACCGTCCATTCCCACCAACAGCACAAATTGCGATGCAACAAGGGATTACAATTGCTGAAAACATCGTTTCATTGATCAAAGGTGAAACGACTAAAGAATTCGTTCCTGATTTAAAAGGTAGCGTTTGTTCATTAGGTTCTGACGATGCAATTGGTGTTGTATTTGGCAAAAAAGTTACAGGTAAAAAAGCATCATTCATGAAGAAAATGGTTGATAACCGTGCATTATTCATGATTGGTGGACTAGGCTTAACAATGAAAAAAGGAAAGTTTGACGTCCTTTAATTCTATAACAATTATAAAAGACTGTTTCGTTTATCGATGGTGATAAGTGAGGCAGTTTTTTTAGTATGTCATTATTGTGCCAATTAGAGTTGTTTTCGTTTCGGGTAAGGATGTTTGCGTTCTAGGTTAGACTGTTTGTTTTCCAAGTAAGGGGACTTTCATTCTAGGTTTTTCGAGTTACTTTCCAAGTTTGGCTGTTTTCTTTCTAGGTCGGGATTTTCATTCTAAGTTCCGCTGTTTTCATTCCAGGTTTTTCGATTTGCATTCTAGGTTTGACCGTTTTCATTCCAGGTCATCATTTCTTTCTAGGTAAGGGCATTTGCATTCCAGGTTGGACTGTTTGTTTTCCAAATTGCCCAGCTTGCTTTCCAGGTCGACTTATCTTTCCAAGTAAAGTCTTTTCCATTCTAGGTTTGGTCATTTTCATTCTAGGTTTGACCGTTTTCATTCCAGGTCATCATTTCTTTCTAGGTAAGGGCATTTGCATTCTAGGTTGGACTGTTTGTTTTCCAAATTGCCCAGCTTGCATTCCAGGTCGACTTATCTTTCCAAGTAAAGTCTTTTCCATTCTAGGTTTGGTCATTTTCATTCCAAGTTTGCACGTTCTCTTTCCAGGTTGATCCCATTGCTTTCTAGGTCGACTTTTCCACCCAGCTAAGGTCACTGGTATTCCGAGCAGGCCCACTTGTACCCTTTAAAATTCTAGTAGTTTCGACAAATTATTGAAGTAGGCGCGTTTCATTGAAAGCTCTCTCGATATCATGTAAAATAATGAAAGATAAATGGGGGTTATTGAAGATGTTAAATCAGTTTATAGTATTGACTGCTACAGCGCCTGTACAACAAATTACGTTGCCACAAGCAATTATTTCAGCATTGCTTTTCCTTGTAATCTTTTTTGGAATCGGATTCTTACTCAATATGCTATTGCGTATGACTTGGTTAATGGCAATTGCCTATCCGATTGTAATGATTTTAATTATTGATAATGTAAAGTTTTATGAATATATTACGAAGCCAGCCTATGCATTTTCAACATTAGGTCAGAAATTAGCATCGCTTTCAGTCGTAGACATTGTCATTTTCTCTAGTGGTTTATTAGGCGCGATCATTTCTGGAGTTGTCATGAAGTTATTGCGAAAAGCTGGCTACCAAATGTTTTAATGGTTGGAATGCCACCTGCTATTTATTGAAATAGTAAGTAACGAAAGTACGCGAAATTTATTTGAAAAGTTAATGAATGATTGCTATGAGTAAGGTACTAATTTGCAAATCTTACGATATACATTAAAAGCCTTCCAAGTCACAGTCAACTTGAAGGGCTTTTTTTTAAATGATAAAATTATAAATAATGACGGAAATCAAGATCCCTAACAAAGCGCCGACAAATACTTCGCTCGGTTTATGTCCTAGTAATGTTTTCAGTTCTTGAATTTTTGCCTCTTCATCTTTCTTTTGCCAACCTTTAAATTCATTCACAAATGTTTGGAAATCTGTTCGCATTTGATTAATAATGACTGCTTGTTGGCCAGCTTGGTAGCGAATGCCAGTTGCATCAAACATGACAATGACCGCAAAAATTGCAGCTACTGCAAAAATGGTAGAGTCCAATCCATGTTCAAAAGCGACGGCTGTCGTTAAAGAAGTTACAGCTGCAGAGTGCGAGCTTGGCATACTCCCTGTAGATGTCATTAGCTTCCAGTCGAGTTTTCTAGTGAAAATAAAAGTGATTGGAATCTTAACAAATTGTGCGAAGAGAATACTAAATAATGCGGCTAATAACGGGATGTTTTGAAAAATAGTCATCGGAATTCACTCTCTTCTAAATAGATTCTTGTATGTTTATTATACCATAAAAGTAATGTATGAAAACTGAAAATGCGCATTAATACAATAAAATGTAAAAATTTGAACAGATACGTTATACTTATTAAAGTAAAACAAATGATTCACCAATGTAGTTGATGAATTCAAAGAGCGATTGTTATCAATTTGATAGCAAGATACAAAATAATTTAATGTATTCAAGGGGGAAATTGAAGTGCAATTTACAAACGTACAAAGTTTTGAGGACAGCAAACAGCCATTATTAGTAGTGGGGGTGCCTACACATCCTGAAAATATTGATGGATGGGATCAGTTTACAACATTTTATCATGAAGACTTAAATGAATGGGTGAAAAATAGCACGATTACAACAGATTTTAAAAAGTTCGCGACATTGCCGACATTTAATCAAGGTCTAGTAAAGCGTGTATTATTCGTTGGTCTTGGACATAAAAAAGAATTGACTGAAACACGATTACGTGAAGCATTTTCTGCGATTGGTCAACAGGTAAAATCTTTAAAAGAAGCGGCGATTACTATATGGGCTGAGTCGTTTACAGCTGAAGAGGTGACAGAAGAAGACGTCGCATTTTTAGCGGCAGAAGGTCTAACTTTAGGAAGCTACCAATTTGCGGACTATAAAACATCTTCTAATGCGCAAGATATCAATATTGAAACGGTTGAAATTATTTCTAAAGAAGATGAGAGTGCATTAAAAGCAGCATTCGAAGTAGGGCATATTAATGGTTTCGCGGTGAATGAAGCACGAACATTAGTGAATATGCCTCCGAATTTATTAACAGCGACAGAAATGGCAAACTATGCAAAAACATTAGCTGAAAAATATGATTTTGAAATTGAAGTACTTGGAAAAAAAGAAATGGAAGAACAAGGGATGGGGGCTATTTTAGCGGTTAATAAAGGATCAGTGGAAGAGCCGAAATTAATTGTTTTAAAATATCAAGGTACTGACAACTGGGATGATGTCGTCGGGCTTGTTGGAAAAGGCATTACATACGATACGGGTGGTTATTCCTTAAAGCCAAAAGATGGTATGGTCGGTATGAAAGGCGATATGGGCGGCGCAGCAGCAGTGCTTGGAGCGATGACGGTCATTGGGGAAACAAGACCTGCAAAAAACGTTTTAGCTGTCATTGCATCTACGGATAATATGATTTCTGGGGAAGCATTTAAGCCGGATGATGTGATTACTTCATTAAGTGGTAAAACGATTGAAGTGCTGAATACAGATGCGGAAGGCCGTCTCGTGCTTGCGGATGCAGTAACATATGCAAAGCAATCAGGAGCCGATTATTTAATTGATATAGCGACGTTAACCGGTGGTGTCATTGTTGCATTAGGAATGGATAAAACAGGCGCATTAACGAATAATGAAGCATTTTTCGAACAGTTTATGGAAGCAGCACTTGAAACAGATGAATTTGTTTGGCGACTGCCGTTAACTGAAAATGATAAAAAGCGGTTACGTAAAAGTGATGTCGCTGATTTAAACAACTCACCAGGTAGAGATGGGCATATGATTTTCGGTGGTGGTTTTGTCGGTGAATTTGCTGGAGATACACCTTGGATTCATTTAGATATCGCAGGAACATCTTCAACGAGCGCAGCACATGCACTAGGACCAAAAGGTGCAACTGGTGTGATGGTTCGTACATTGAGTACGTTAATCGAACGTTTAGTAGCGGAGAAATAAGCTTAATAGGCGATTGACCTCGTTCGTTATCGGGCATATGAATATGCTAATGACGAAGGAGGAGATGAATTGGCTAGAGGTTTTGACAGACATCAAAGCGGTTGGGGCAATGAAGGTTTCGGCTTTGGTTTTGGAGGACCGTTTTTAGGTGGCTTAGCTGGTGGTTTATTAGGTAATGTTTTATTCCCAGGTGGAGGCGGCGGTTATGGCGGCTATGGTGGCTATAATTATGGTGGCGGCATGCCATATTATCCATATCCCTACTATTATCCGTATAATTATGGAATGCCACCTTATCCATATTACGGGTTTTATTAAGAAGTGAATCTGTTTAAAAGGAATTAGAAAAAGCTGCAGTCGTATGTGATTGCAGCTTTTTTATGCATTACATAAATAAATAGACGGAGAAAATAACGGACACCATAAATAAAATATTTAATGGTAAACCAAGTTTCAAGTAATCACTAAATTTATAGCCACCTGGACCGTAGACGATTAAATTCGTTTGGTAACCGATTGGTGTAGAGAAACTAGCAGAAGCAGCGACCGCAACGACAACTGCAACTGAAACAGGGTCAATATTTAAGTAAGTCGCCACTTCTAATGAAATTGGTAAGACGATAACAGCTGCAGCCGTATTCGTAATGACTTCTGTTAAAATATTAGTAATTAAGTAAATACCTGCCAATAAACCGATTGTGCCGAAGTTTTCGGCAACTAAACCGATCATCGTACTGGCAATTAAATCCGCAACGCCAGATGTTTCAATGACTTTACCAATCCCAAGTGATGAAACAACGAGCAATAATACTTCAAATGGAATACTCTTTTTAACTTCCGATGGTTCAAATAAATCGAGTAATAAAAACAACCCAATACAAAGTAAAACAGCTGAGAACATCGATAAAAATCCGAATGCGACAGACGTAATCATTGCAACAAATGCTGTGACTGAAAGAACAGTTTGTTTCGTACTTAAAGGTGCGGTACTATTAATCTCTGTTAATGCGTAAAAATCATCATTATTATAAGCATTCATTTCAAAATCTTTACCTGCAAGTAATAGTAAAACATCCCCGGGTTTTAACCGAATATCCCCAATGTTTTTATCAATAATTTGATTCTTTCGGTGAACAGAAACGATGGAAGCATCATATTTCCCGCGGAAGTTAGAGTATTTAATCGGTTGATGTAACATCGTTGAGTTATGTGAAACAACTCCTTCGATTAAACGACCATCATCTGTTTGTAAAGAATTTAAAGAGATATTTTCATCGGTCTTAATCGATAAGTTATTAAACTGCTCTAAGCTTTCAAGGCTTTCAAGACTGCCTGCAAAGATTAAAATATCCCCCTCATGAATAATATCATCCAAACGAATTGGCGATAATGTTTCGTCTCCGCGAATAATTTTCAGCAAATACAAATCTCTTAACTTTTTAAAGTCGTCTGAAGTAACCGTTTTACCAATCAATCTACATTTCGCCTTTACTTCAGCTTCGTATAAGAAACGGCGGCTATCATTGTAGCGATCACTAATGCCCGTATCCGTTTTAGGAAGCATTCTTTGACCGAATAAAACAAGGTAAATGACACCGATAACAACACCTAAAATCACATAAGGTGCTAGTTGGAAGAAAGAAAAACCTTCTAATCCTTTACCTAGTAGCCATCCATGGACAATTAAGTTTGTACTCGTCCCGATGATCGTAAACATTCCACCGAAAATCGTGAGATAAGAGATCGGTAATAAAAATTTACTCGCATGTAATCCTTTATCTTTACACCATTTTTGAATCGCTGTTGTCATCATAACGACGAGCGGTGTATTGTTGAAGAAAGCTGAAAACCCAATAAGTGGACCTGTCAAACGAAGTAAAGCACCTTTTTCGGATTTTGAGCTATTTAAAATACGGAATAAAATACGCTCAGGCATTTTCGTACGATCAATCACTGCTGTGACAATAAACAATAAAGCTAGCGTTAAAACCCCTTCATTGGAAATGGCTTCTGTAATTTCAACAGGTGAAATATAGCCGAGTAAAAAGAAAAATAATACTGTAAGAAATGCGATGATTGCCGGATGTGCGACTTCGAAAATCATTAAGCCTAGCATAACTAAGACCGCAGCCAAGACGATAATTTGTGTTAAGTCCATAAATGAAACACCCCTTTCTAAAAAAGGCAGATTATAAACCCTCTATCTGATTTATAATCTGCCTGCTAAATTCTTATTGATCTTGTTGTTTTTTAGCTTCTTCTACAACTTTTCTCAAGTCATCACTGACAGTAAGATCTGTCGGCTTGACGCCTGAAAAATAAGCTGCACGGCTCATTAGATGTCCACCGATTGGCGCTGTGATGAAGAGGAATAGAATACCGAGTAAGATTCGGACGCTGAAATACCCTTCATTAAACCAAAAGTGTAAAAATGTACCGACTAAAATACTCAGTACACCTAAAGTTGCGCTCTTAGAAGCGGCGTGCGCTCGTGTGTAGACGTCTGGTAAACGCAAGACACCAATGACAGTGACAACAGTGAAAATGAGTCCAACGACAATTGTAATGATAATCAGGCTATTAGCGATTACGGTCATGATCGATAATCTTTCCTTTCTCAATAAATTTCGAGAAACTAACAGTCCCGATAAACGATAATACTGCGAGTAATAAAATAACATCTAGAAAGAATCCAGTGTCAAATAAAATCGACAGTAGGGCAGTCGTTGAAATAAACATGACCCCAATTGCATCGAGTGCAACTAAACGGTCTGGCGTGGAAGGTCCGCGGAAAATTCTATATAGCATGCCGAGCATTGATAAAATGACGATGATAATAGAAATCCATATAAATGTAGTCATGGTCTGCTTACCTCCTTAATTGCTTTTTCAAACGACTCTTTAATAGAATGAATTGCATCTTCTACATCAGCTTCATCAATCGCATGAATGTACAACATGTTTTGGTCATCTGAAACGTGCACAACAATTGTTCCTGGCGTTAATGTAATCAAACTAGACAGCAATGTAATTTCCCAATCCTTTTCTAAATCAGTAGGCATTGCAAAAAAACGTGGCTTAATGTCTAGCTTTGGTCGAATGACTAAACGTAATACTGAAATATTGGAAAGTGTCAGTTCACGTAAAAAGATTAAAGTTAATTTGAAAGCAGCCCAAATCCATTCAAAATAAAGCCGTTCATTAAAAAATCTTCTTGTCATTAATAATAAAATAATCCCGATTAAGTATCCGATGACGAAAGTTCTTGGCGTCATCGAAGAACTTAAAAACATCCACACAGTGGCGATGAAAAAGTTCAACACTATTTGAAATGCCATTTCGTCATCTACTCCTTTAATACCGCGTCAATATAAGTTGACGGGTTTAATAACACATTTGATGCATCTGTCATAAATGGTACGAGCCATTCTGAACCGACCCCGTAAGCAATTGATACAATAACGAGCACAATTGCTGGGAAGAATGTTTTTCCATACGGCATTTTCGCTTTTTGAGCCTCCAATTTTGGTTCGCCCCAAAATGCATAAATGAATATGCGAATGACAGACAATAAAACAACTAAACTAGAGGCAAGCATAATGACAGCACCGACTGCATTACCAGCTTCGAAAGCCCCTTTTGTAATGAGTAATTTCCCTGTAAATCCACTTAATGGTGGAATACCAGCTAAACCGAAAGCAGTAACTAAATATACCCAACCAAGTGGTGCATGAGTCGTCATCAGTCCGCCCATTTTACGTAAATTGGACGTTCCTGTAATCGCGATGATGATCCCGATTAATAAAAATAACGCTCCTTTAATTAACATATCATGCATTAAATAGAACATTGCACCAGTCATACCGTTTTCATTCATTTGAGCGACACCGAATAAAATAACGCCGACTGCAATAACGATGTTGTAAATCATAATTTGTTTTAAATCAAAGTAAGCTAATGCACCTACACATCCTAAAACGATTGTTAAAATTGCTAAAATGTACAGAATTTCATGCGTGACACTAACATTAAGCACGAAGAATAATGTGAAAACGCGCGTAATTGCGTAAACGCCGACTTTCGTTAATAACGCACCAAATAATGCGAGTACAGGCATTGGCGGTGCAGCATATGAGCCTGGTAACCAGAAATATAAAGGGAAAATGGCTCCTTTAATTCCAAATACGAGTAAAAATAAAATCGCAATAACGGTTAAAATCCCAGGTTGTCCAACTTCCGCAACTTTCACAGCAATATCAGCCATATTTACTGTTCCAATGACCGAGTAAAGTAAAGCAATCGTAATGACAAATAATGCAGATGAAATGACGTTCACGAGTAAATATTTCAAGGACTCGCGTAATTGTCTTTTTTCGCCACCGAGAACGATTAGTACATAAGAAGCCATTAACAACACTTCAAAGAACACGAACATATTGAAAATGTCACCCGTCGTAAATGCACCGTTCACTCCCGTTATCATAAATAATACAGAAGGGTAGTAGTAATGTGTTTCACGTTCACGGCCGATTGTCGTAAAGCTGTAGACGACAATACATAATGTAATTAAAATCGTTGTTGTCACCAGTAAAACTGACAACATATCAGAAACCATTGTAATGCCAAATGGTGCCGGCCAACTTCCGAGTGTCACCGATTGGATACCATCAGCTTTCACTTTTGCCATTAAAATAAGGGCAGTAATTAAACTAAGGATGAGTCCAATTGTCGTTAATACTCTTTGGATGACGACCTTCTCTTTGAAAAATAGAAGAATCATCGCGAAGAAAAACGGCAAAATGATTGGCAGTAATAATAAGTTAATCATGTTCGTCATTTCCCTTCATTAGATTCATATTATCTGTTTTATGCTCTCCGTATGTTCGATAAGAAAGCACTAAAATAAATGCCGTTACACCGAAACTAATTACGATCGCTGTTAAAATTAAAGCTTGTGGAAGAGGATCGACATAATCGGTTACACCTTCAGCGAGAACTGGTGGAGCTTCTCCTTTAAAGCCACCCATTGTTAAAATGAGTAAATGAGCACCATGACTAAGTAAACCAGTTCCTAAAATCACTTTTAATAAGCTTCTTGATAAAATTAAGTAGACAGCTGCCATAAATAACACGCCGATGACGATTGCCATAACAAATTCCATTACGCATCGCCTCCAATCGATTGGATCATCGTAATTGTAGAACCAACAACGACGAGGTATACACCCGCATCAAAAATCATCGCTGAATGTAAATCAACTTCGCCAAATAATGGCAATGTAAATGTACCGAAAGCATGTGTGAAGAACGGTACATTGAAGATAAATGAACTAGCAGCCATACCTAGTGCCATTAATAAACCAACTGCTACGACAATCATAAAGTTAAACGGTAAAGCTTCCTGAACTGTTTTTAAATCGAATGCAAGGAGCAGTAAGACGATTGCGGCCGTTGTTAAAAGTCCGCCAACGAAACCGCCACCTGGAGCAAAATGCCCTGCAAAGAAAATATGAATCGAGAAAAGGAAGATGATGAAAAATACTACTTTCGTTGCCGTTTGTAAAATAACATCATTCGCTTTCATCGGACTTCTCCTTTCCAGATAAACGTAATTTAATCATGCTATACACACCAATTGCAGCAATTGCTAATACCGCAATTTCAAATAATGTATCAAAGCCACGATAGTCAACTAAAATCACGTTTACGATGTTTCCACCTGCTGCTTCTGTAAATACCGTGTCTTTATAGTACTGGGAAATCGACGGAATTAACTTATTAGAATGCGCTGATAATGCGACAAGTGATACCGTTACCCCAACTGCAGCTGCAATGACAAGGTTCGTTATACGATGTTTTTTCGTTTCACCGTGACGTTTAATTTCAGGTAAATGTTTAAATGCTAATAAAAACAATGCAACAGATACAGTCTCAATGACCAATTGTGTTAATGCCAAGTCTGGCGCTTTATAAATGACAAAGAATAAAGCGACAGAATAGCCGACGCCACCTAAAGCGATAAACGCAGCAAGTCTCGTTTTCGCAATGACCACCATAATGACTGCCAAAATTAAAATAATCGCTGTCATTACACCGTACGCATTGAGTGGAGTGAAGCTATCCATATCAACTTGAAATGCGTCTTGCATAAATAACACAGTTGTTGTAATTAAGAAAATCGAGAAGAACATATAAATTAAATACGTTCGTAAAACGCCAGTCATATAAAAACGTGAAAGACGATTCATTCCTTTTTCACTAAATTGCATCGTTGAATCGTATAATGCATTTAATGATAAAGCCTGTGGTTGAACGTCATAAAGTTTTTGCCAAGATTTCATTGTTAAGAATAAGATTGTTCCTAGTAAAACGATTCCAATTGTCATATATAACTCCGGTTTAAATCCGTGCCAAGCGGCAATTTCAATTGCGACATCAGCTGGACTTTCATAAATTCCCGCTTGCATTGCTACAACTGCTGGTTTGACAAAAAGTTTTGCAATGATATTTGGGATAAAGAAAATCGCTAATACAATCGTTGCTAAAATGACAGGGGAAATGAGCATGCCAATTGGCGCTTCATGCGGCTCTTTTGGTAACGCTTCCGTTTTACGTTCGCCTGTAAATGTTTTAAAGACAAAATAGAAACTGTACACAAAAGTAAAGACGCTCGCAACCCAAGCGACGACTAATAACACGACGCCCCATGTGCTAAAGTTGAATAATTCGAATTGCTGTAAGTTTAACATTGCCGTTAAAAACAATTCTTTACTTAAAAATCCGCCGAATGGTGGGAGTCCCGCCATCGACATAGAACCGATAAACGCTACAGTGAAACTAATTGGCATAATGCCCATTAAACCGCCAAGTTTGCGAATATCACGTGTTCCTGTTTCATGATCGACAATTCCAGCAATCATAAACAAGCTTCCTTTAAACATCGCGTGGTTCACTAAATGGAAGATTCCTGCGAATGCTGCGACTTTAAAGATGGCTGAAGTTTCACCGCTAACGTGATAAGCAATGGAACTTGCCCCAAATAAAGACATAATGAGCCCTAATTGGCTGACCGTTGAAAAAGCTAAGATGGCCTTCAAATCGGTTTGCTTCACTGCAAAGAATGAACCCCAGAAAAGTGTTAACACACCAATACCTGTTACGAGCCAAATCCACACTTCACTCGATGCGAAAATAGGTGTGAAGCGAGCAACTAAATAAAGTCCTGCTTTAACCATTGTTGCTGAGTGTAAATAAGCACTGACTGGTGTAGGTGCTTCCATAGCATCTGGTAACCAAATGTAAAATGGAAACTGAGCTGATTTGGTAAATGCTCCGAGTAAAATAAGGACAATCGCTAATACAAAATAATCATGTGTTGCAATGACATCTGCATTTGCAATTAATTCCCGTATTGAGTAGCTACCGCCCATGATAGATAATAGAACGAAGCCCCCAAGCATCATTAATCCACCAAATACTGTAATCATCATCGACTTCAGAGCTCCGAAACGTGAAGCATCTTTCGTAAACCAATAACCGATTAATAAGAAAGATGAGATAGATGTAAGTTCCCAGAATAAGTAAAGGGAGATGACGTTATCTGATTGGACAATTCCTAACATAGCTGTCATAAACATTAATAAGTAAACATAGAAATTATTTAATTTCTCTTTAGATTTGTCCAAATAGAAAATAGAGTAAAGGACAACAAGTGCACCAATTCCACTAATTAATAAGGAGAATAAAATGCTAAGTCCATCCAAATACGCCGTAAATGAAATATTTAATGACGGCATCCACGGTAATTCAGAAATATGTACTGCGCCGTTTTGGATGCTTTTTATAAAACGGCTATAATAAATGACCAAAAACACTGGGACAAGTAAGACAAACCAACCTGTGTGAATGTTTTTTACCGTTTTATAAAGGATCGGAATAATAATCGCTGCCACAATTGGCAAAAAGATAAACCATACGAATTCCAAAGTAATCCTCCTTCAGTAATTTAAGTATTTTGAATAGTTGTGAGAATGAAAAGAGTCCATCACAAAAAGGCATAGATATCCCTTTGTGACAGACTCCTCCAAACGTTCTTGTATACAGCTATGCCAATTAGTATAGCATGCACAGGAATGATTGTAAAATGAAAGTTCATGACGAAAATTGTAAATTAGCCGCCAAATTGCATGACAATATAATACAAAGTCATTAATAAGAAACCAAAAGGCAGCCCGAATTTTGCCCAGTCGCTACTTGAGATGTTTAATTGCTTGGCAATGATGATATTTGGAATATTACCAGGAATGAGCATCCCTCCAGAAAGTAATAGTCCGATTAAAATCGCTTTGACTGAATCAAGAGGCAGTGCTGAAGTCATTTCAGCTGCCGCCAATGTCGCATTGTCTAAAATCGCTGAAATTGTATTCAACCAATATAAAGTAGACGGTGTTAAGTGAACGAGATAAGTGGTCGCAAAAGGTTCGAAGCTTGCGCCAAGTAAGTGAAGTGCTAAGACGAATAAATAGATTTTAAAACTTCTTGTAACAGCTGTCCAAATGAAAGAAGATTGTTGCACAGGTTCTTGTGTTTTTGGAGTTGCCTTTGTCGGCATGAAAAAATAGACAATGACTGAGATGAAAATTAAAAACGGGATGACTGTTGGGCTTAATAAGTAAAATAAGAAATGAAATGGCACGTTTAATTGTGCTGTCGTAATGGTAGCAAGTGGTTCACCAATCGGTGTTAACACAGCGCCTAGCCCGATGGCAAAGCAGTTTAAAATTGCAAAACGAGTAGCAGCTGTTTTCTCTAAGCGAAGCATTGGAACAATTGTCGCTAATATAAAAGCAGCGATAATGGCGGTAATGACGCTTGATAATAAGCCAAGTATGATTGGAAATAGCGCTAGAAAAAGTTTTCGAGGTAAACGCCGATCCCAAAAAAGCACGATACGAATAAGCAGTGGATGGGCTAGTGCAAAAAGAATGCTTGCACAAAATACTGCAAATGTAATAATCAGCGGTGTTTGAAGTGCTTCTTTGATGAAAGGGAGTGATAATTGTCCACTCCAGATGACCGCGATAATACCAGAACAGAGTAAAAATGATTCTAGTTGACGTTCGATTGTTCGCGAGCATAAAGGTAATAATAAAATCACCAATAAAATAAAGATTAAAAATAGCAAACACATGCTCCTTTCTATCATTCAACAAAAGAAAACTGTCGGTCTTTTCGATATTTGCTATACTAATAAATGATATGAAATGAGAGAGGGAATGAGAAGATGAAAAACCCTTATTTATTTGGGTATTTACCTTTTATAACAGTGATCTGTTTCTCGTTAACATTCGGCGTATATACAGTTGGATTTTCTATAGAACTTTTCAAAGAAATCGGTTTATATACAGGAATGCGGGAGTTTTTATCAGATGTTGAATTGCGCGTATTTTTATTAATTGTCTATGCATTATTATTTTTCATGGTTTTTTCAGCTTTAAAGTTAATCGGTGAAACGATCCACAATACCGCGATGTTATTTTTTTCAAAGGACGAGGAAGGGTTATCTTTAAAAGAAGCGCAAGCGGGGAGAGTCATTTATTTTATTGGCGCACTTATAACAGCGACTGCAATTCAATCGATTGTCATTATGGTCCTCATTTTTTTAGTAACGACGATCCTTTATTTTATGTATACTGTCTATAAATTAAGTTTATTTTTATCCATTGGCAGTATGATAGGTTTAATTATGTTTGAAGTCCTACTATGGGGTGTTTTCATTTCCACAATCGTCTATATTATGTTTAAATTATACAACGGTGTTTTAGCCAGTTTGCCAGTGTAATTTTGAGTTCAATAAATCATGCATTTCAGATTGAAATTTGTGAATTTAGTAGTGAATAAAATAATGAAAGCATCGACCACCGTATATTTTGTTGTCGATGCTTTTTCATTTGTAAATCATGCACGATAGATCAGTTCGGTTTATATTTTGGATTTCAGGAAAAACTTTAATTGTACAGAGGTTCAGGGTGAAAAAATGCTTTTTCAGAAATAGATTCAATTGCTCATGCAGAAGATTCAACCATTCATTGAAATGATTCGACTACTTAAGAAGGTGATTCGACCGTTTACGAGAAACATTCATCGCTCATCGAAATGATTCGATCATTCACAGGATTAATTCACCGTTTAGCACTTGAATTTAGATTTTTCTAGCTTCTCGGCGGTTTGAAATGTCCACAATAACATGTGCATATTCTTACGGCTCAGCAATTAAAATATTAAAAGCTTGTAAGTGCTTGTTTTGCTTACTCGCACTTTCAATCGATGCGGGTGTATCATAGCCTAACCAAATTGTCGCTGTGAAACGATCATTTAATCCTGCTACCCATAAATCTTTATGACTGTCAGCTGTTCCTGTTTTGGCACCTGTATAAGCTGAGCTAGAATGAATGCCTTTACCCGTTCCATTTCGTACAACATCAGCTAATAAGTGACGGATTTCTCGCACGGTGGATTCCGACCAAACTTGTTCAGATGTATCGGGCCATTCATATAATAATTCCCCGTCTTTATTTTTAATCGCACGAACAGCATGCGGCGCGCGGTATGTGCCATCAATAAATGACGTATAAGCACTCGCTAGTTCTAAAGGTGTTAGTCCATCATTAAATCCGCCTAAAGCAGCTGCGTAATGATAATCTTGTGCAGAAACTTTTTTAAATTGAAATGGCTTCATATACTGGAAAGCTTGATTGATGCCCACTTGTTGGAACAGTCTAACGGCAGCTGTATTATGACTATGACGAAAAGCTTGTTCAATCGTCGTCGTACCATAAACGAAACCACCTACATTTTTAGGACAATATTTTTCTATGCAAATCGGTCCACTATTAATCGCTGTCTTACTTGAAAAACGTGTTGTTTCAAATAACGGTGCATAAACGAGTAGTGGTTTAATTGCTGAAGCAGGTTGTCTATATGCTTGGAAGCCGCGATGAAATTCATTGGCTGCATAATTTTTACCTCCATATAATGACACAATTTCCCGCGTATCATTTTCAATGACCGCACCGCCTGCTTGGTATAATTGATGTTGTAAAAATAAATCGAGTCGATGATTATCTTGTGCTTGTTTTTCTGGCCAAAGAGCAGTTTCAATGACGAGTCCTTCATTTAATAAAGTTGTAAAGTGCTCGCCGAAAGCTTGTTGAACGTTTGCTTTAGTTTCAGCTGTTTGAGCTTCATCGGCATCTTTTTTAAAGCCATCCGCACTATAAATGAGTTGTTCAACTTCCTTCATGACATAATCACTATACATTGGATATTTATTTGTTTTTGTTTTAACTGATAATGTAATTGGCGTATTTTTCAATTTCTCTGCCTCATCAACAGTTAAATAATCTTTTTCTTGCATCGTTTTTAACAATCGCTCTTGTCTACTTTTCGTATTATCAAAGTTTCGTAGCGGATCATATAAAGATGGATTGTTTGGAATCGCCGCGATAAAAGCCATTTCAGCAGCGTTTAATTCATGTAATGATTTATTAAAATAATAAGTAGCTGCCGAACCAATGCCATATACACGGTTGCCAAAGTACATTTGATTTAAATAAGCTTCTAAAATATCATTTTTTGAAAGTTTCTTCTCGAGTTCCGCAGCATATAAAATTTCTTGTACTTTTCTTTCGTATGTTTTTTCTGTTGTTAAATATTGCATGCGGATCAGTTGTTGGGTAATCGTTGAACCGCCTTGTGCACTATTTTGTGTTTGGCTATTAACAACGAATGCACGCATAATGGCTGCAATATTATAGCCGCGATGTTGATAAAATTCTTCATCTTCACTCGCTAAAAAAAGCTGTTGTACAAATAAAGGAACATCTTCTAAGTTTAGCGGTTGTCGCCATTCGACATAAATTTCTGAAAAAGTTTCTCCGTTTCGATCTTGCATCGTAATCGGTAAACTATATGTTGGTTCAGCTAATTGAATCGACTCTGCTAATGTCGTTTTTAAGTGTGCATTTTTATGAACTTCTTGAATAATCGCTTGTTGCGCAAAGTAAAGTAAAGGGATGAAGCAAATAATAATTGCCGTTCCTAACAAACGCTTCACAAAAACGCCTCCTTCAGAATGATGCTATGCCAAAATAATAGCATACTCCAAGAAAAAGAGTATGCTAAAAAATAAATTATTTTGAAGTTGCATGTTGTAAGGCGATAAAATCTTCGAAATCTTGAGTTGGTTTTTTCAATGCTAAATACAAGAAGGCAAAGGCGATTAAAAACAATGCACCTGTAACGAAGAATACGGAAGAAATGCCGATGTATCCGCTAATAATCCCTCCTAACATCGGTCCAATAATATTCCCTAAAAAGCGGAAACTCGTATTATAGCCCATTACTTCACCTTGAATTTCAATTGGTGCTTCACGGCGTACAAGAGCGGTCGTAATTGGAATCATCCCACCAATCGCAATCCCGTAAAATAGACGACAAATCATTAACTGCCATAATTCAGTAACGAAGGCTTGTGGAATGATGAAGATAAAAGAAAGTACGAGCAACACAGCTAATACTTTTTCATAGCCGATGTCATCGCCAATCTTGCCCCATTTTCTCGCAAATAATAAGTTACCAAGACCAGCTGCACTAAAAGTTATCCCAGCTAAAAAAGCAACATCTTTAGCATCCGTTAGTTCTGCGACATATAAAGAAAGAAGTGGTTGAATACTGAAATTCCCAACTTGAATAATCGCAGTGACGAGCATAACGTTAAACATTAAGCGGTGTTTAAAAAGTGCTCGAATAATTGTTTTACGTTCATATTGAATGGCTTGTTTATTTTTTACTTTGCGGATTTCATGAATACCAATAAAAATAATGAATGTGGATAAAAATAAGGTGCTAGATGTAATCATAAATGTGTATTGAAAACCGAATACATCTGCTAAAAGTCCACCGAAAATTGGTCCGAATAACATCCCAGAAACACTGCCCATTTGCAGTGTGCCAAGCATTTTACCGGCTTCTTCTCGCGAAGTTTGTGAAGAAATAAAGGCGAGTGATGTAGGGATGAATCCTGTGACAACCCCCATAAATAAACGTAGTAAGAAAAATGCTTCAACAGATTGAACGAAGCCCATTAATAACACAGAAGTACCAAGACCGAGCCCGTTGATTATTAAAATCGGTTTAAAACCGTGTTTATCAGCGATGCGGCCCCAAATAGGAGACATGAAAAATGCAGAAACGAAAGTTGCACCAAAAATTAAACCAGACCATTTCTGTACATAAGCGGCTGAATGGTCTCCGAATGTATCGATATACAATGATAAAAAGGGCATGATCATTGTCATCGTACCAGCTACGAGGAAATTACAAATCCATATGATGATAAAGTTCTTTTTCTTTGTGCTCATTCTTTGAAAACCTACTTTCTAAATTTCACACTTTAACTAGTATAAAACAATTCGGGACCCGAAGGAAGTAACATGCTTAATCGTCGATATTTTTAAGGAGATATGGTAAAGTGAAAGTGTTGAAATAAAAGTAGGAGGCTACAACTATTATGTACCCACAATTATCAAATGAAGTTCAAGAAAATGAAGCACTTGTTGTCATGAATACAAACAGAGGTGCAATTAAAATTAAACTATTCCCAGAATTAGCACCAAAAACAGTTGAAAACTTTTTAACACATGCTGAAAATGGTTATTACGACGGGATTATTTTCCACCGTGTTATTAACGACTTTATGATTCAAGGTGGAGACCCAACAGGTACTGGTATGGGTGGAGAAAGTATTTGGGGCGATTCTTTTGAAGATGAGTTCTCTATGGAATTATTTAACTTACGCGGTGCGTTATCTATGGCAAACGCTGGTCCTGGAACGAACGGTAGTCAATTTTTTATCGTACAAAACGGACATGCACCTGCAACAGCTGACCAAATGAAAAAAGGTGGCTGGCCAGAGGAAATCGCTGAGGCTTATGAAGCAAACGGCGGAACTCCACATTTAGACCAAAAACATACCGTATTCGGTCACGTTGTCGAAGGTATGGACACAGTAGATGCAATTGCAACAGTAAAAGTAGGTCGTCAAGATAAGCCTGAATATGATGTTGTTATTGAATCAATCGAGATTTTACAAAAGTAATTCACACTAAAAAAGTAAGGAAGTGAATGTAAATGAACGCACTTTTAATGCCGTTCCTTTACTTCCCAGAAGATAAAACTGAATATATTCCTGCAGCATTTTCATTTCTGATTTTCATGATTTTATGTGTCCTTGCTTTTAGATGGATTCGTAATCATTCTAAAAGACAAGAAGAAGAAACAAGAGAGTTAGAAGAGCGAATTTTACGTGAACGTCGTGAAGAAAGAGAAAAAGCGGGACATTAATAAAAAGGTTGGTAGAGTCGAATTCTACCAACCTTTTATTTTATGGTTACGATCTGTTGCGTTAGTTATGCTAGACAGTAACAAGATTTGTGCCATTCAAGGAATACTGATCTTTATTTTACAACGCCTAATTGTTATATTGGATGTTGTCGTTAAGATAATGCTTTAATAAAACGCTCCACACCGTCTTTTACCGTTTCGAATGGGCAAGCGACGTTCATACGTAAAAAGCCGACGCCAGCTTCTCCGTATTTACTACCTGGTTCTAAAGCTAATTTCCCTTTATCCAGGAGTTTATCCATCATCTCTTCTTCAGAAAGTCCTGTCCCACGGTAATCCACCCATAATAAATACGTCGCTTCAGGTTTACGTACTTTGACATTTGGAAGATGTTGCTCAAATTGTGCAATGACATAATCCATGTTACTAGAAACCGTATCTAGTAATTCTTTTAACCAAGGACCGCCTTCTTCGTAGGCTGCTTTTAATGCTGCAGCGGCGAATGGACTTAAATTCATTTGACCATGTGCAAGTGCATTTTGATTTAATTGTTCACGTAATTTTTCATCAGAAGCAATCATAATCGCTGCTTGTACACCTGCTAAGTTAAATGTTTTCGTAGGCGCAACGCAAGTTACAATGCGATTTGCTTGATCATTTGCGACAGCAGCGAGTGGTCTATGTTGGTGTCCTTCGAATACTAAATCTGCATGAATTTCATCAGATAAAATAAGTACATCATATTTTTCGCATAGTTCGGCAATTTTTAAAAGTTCGTCTTCTTTCCACACAATGCCCCCAGGATTATGTGGGTTACATAAAATAAATAATTTCACATTTTGTTGTAATGCCGTTTCAAATTTCTCGAAATCAATCGTGTAAACGCCATTGTTTTCATCCATTTCACAAGTAACGACTGTACGCTCCATATGGCCAGGTACTTGGAAAAATGGCGGATAAACAGGTGGTGTTACTAAAATGGTATCCCCTTTTTTAGTGAATGTTTCGACAACTGAGCTAATCGCTGGAACAACTCCGTGGTGAAATAACATCCAGTCATTTTCTGTTTGCCATTGATGTCTTGTTTGCAGCCAGTTACGTACTGCATCTTTACAGGCTTCGCATATGTATGAATAACCAAATACCCCATGATCTAATCTTTCACGCATTGCATTGATGACAACTTCAGGTGCTTTAAAATCCATATCAGCAATCCACATCGGTAAAACATCCGTTGCATCTTCAATGCCGTAAATCCCTTCCATAGCATCCCATTTAATGGAACGAGTTTCTCTTCTTTCAACGATTTCTTCAAAAATTTTCATGAAGCTTTCCCCCTTTTCTTTTCCATCTCCTATGCTATCATATACTTACTGAAATAAAAATAAGGTGAATGAAATGGATAGAATGGAAATGGATAAAAAAGCAATTGGATTATTATCAGCATGGGACCCCCTAGAAAAGGGAGAAGGTGCTTACGAAGAGGAAATTCAATCTGTTGTAGAAGCTCTACACGAGCATGATCATCCCGCGGATTTAGCAAAAAGTATTCGTGAAATATATGAAAAAACATCTTCTTTATGGATTCCATTAGAAGAATGTGTGCAAATCTCGTATAAACTAGTAGCAGTGAAGTACGAAGCAGAAAAAATTGTGTGAGCGGAAGAATAACGTAAATGAAATGAGAGCAATGGTGTAGTGTAAAATGGTATACCTCTAAACATTGCTCTATTTTTGCGTATATAGGACAAAGTACTTATATAATGATTTGAAAATAAGTCGATAAAAAATGAGAGCAATGACTTTGTTTCAGGAATTTAGTTGGGGGGAAGAAAATGAAAACTTTAAGAGCGCAAATAATGTTAGGGTTTGGCGCGGTAGTACTACTGGTTGTCATATTAGGCATTAATAGCATAATGGGGATTAATGGACTTGTTTCACATGCAAGAAGTGTGGCTAAAGAAGAGTTACCAATGTTGGCAGCTGATTCGAAACTATCATTCAATGTCGCAGAGCGTGTGGCATTGGTTCGAGGATATATGCTTAGAAAAGAAGATTCATACATAACTCGTTTTGAAGAATTAACAGAAGAAAGTGTTCAGTTACAAGAAGCGTTGTTAAAAGCAGAGGATTCGCCAGAAAACCGAGAATTAGTAGAAATGAGTATCGAGTGGCGAGAAATTATTACAGATCGTGTCTTCCCAGCTGTCAAATCGGGAAGAGTAGCTGATGCACTACGGATTGATGCACAATCAGCAGATCCACTCGCAATAGAATTATTAGAACGCTTCAATCAATCGTCTACAGAGCGTCAAGATGCAGTCATTAAAGCGAGTGATAATCGTGCATTAAAAGGTCAATATACAGCATTAATCAACTTTATTTTAGCAATTGTTGTGATTATCGCTGGAATAGTGATTAGTTTTTATATCGCACGTACAATTTCGAAGGCAGTTGTTATGTCATCAAAGCGTGTAGGACGTATGTCGGAGGGTATTTTTAATGACCCGCCGCTTGAGACAAAACGTCAAGATGAGGTTGGTCAACAAGTTCATGCGATTAATACGATGCGAGAAAAAATTCAAGCAACTTTATTAGGCACATTACAAACTTCACATCAATTAAATGGCAGCAGTCAGCAACTATTGGAGGCAACTGGCACAGTCAGTGATTCTTCCAATCAAATTGCTGCGACAATGGAACAGTTAGCGGCTGGTTCAGAAGCACAAGCACACACAGCTTCTAATATGGCGGAAATGGTTGGAGACTTCTTTGAAGATGTCCAAACAGTTAATCGTGCGGGTGGAGAAGTAGCGACCGCAGCAACTCAAGTGTTAGATCGTACAAAAGATGGCAATGCAATGATGGAAAGTTCAGTTGAACAAATGAATGAAATTTACGAGGTTGTTCGTGCGTCTGTAGAGCAAATTCAACAATTAGATACACAAACAAAAGAAATTTCTGAACTTGTTACGGTGATTAGTGAAATTGCCGATCAAACGAATTTACTCGCATTAAATGCTGCGATTGAAGCGGCACGCGCTGGGGAACAAGGTAAAGGTTTCGCAGTCGTTGCAGATGAAGTGAAGAAATTAGCAGAGCAAGTATCAGCATCAGTTAATGAAATTACGACGATTGTCGAACGTGTCCAACAAGGTTCCTCAATCGCAGTGAAATCTTTAGAGAATGGTTATCAAACGGTTAGCGGTGGACAAGAAAAAGTGTTAGAAACGAGAACTGTTTTTGAAGATATAACAACTTTAATTACCAATATGACTGATTTAACGAATGATATGTCGACGAATTTAAAACGAATTGAAGGTATTGGAGAGCAGTTAACGACGGGCGTTTCTGAAGTGGCGTCGATTGCTGAACAATCAGCAGCAGGTGTCCAACAAACGACAGCTTCCGTTGAACAAACTTCATTCCAAATTGATACAATTAATCAAAGTGCGATTGAACTAGCAGATTTAGCGAAAGAACTGCAAACATCTGTGAATCAATTTGAAATTACAGAGAAAAACGAATAAAAATTGTATGAAAAACAGCCTTACAAGCGTAAATGCTCTTGTAAGGCTGTTTTCATGTTGTGAAAAATTGTTTTAAATGGACTTTAAATTTTTACCCAATTACTTCGATGATCCAAGCAATAAAAATAATGATAATTGCCAATGGCACAACATATCGAACGGAAAATTTCCACAGGGCGTGAAGTTTTGGGTATACATCTAGTTCTCTCAATGTTTCTGCATTCGTTAACACAAAACCAGCGAATAAAGAAATGAAAAATGCACCGATTGGCATGCCAATTCGACTTGTAATAATATCAGCAAAATCAAAGAAGGAATTCCCTAAAATTTTCACATCCGCCATTACGCCAAATGATAAAGCACTTGGTAGACCAATAATGAAAATTAAAATACCTAAAGTCCATGAAGCGCGTCGTCGTTTTTCGTAATTTTGACGAATACCTGTTGAAATAACGATTTCGAATAATGCAATCGCAGATGTCAATGTCGCAAACAGCATTAAAATAAAAAATAAAATCATAAAAATAGAACCAAATGGCATTTGCTCAAAAATAGCTGGCAACATAATGAAAATGAGTCCAGGACCTTCTTCGGGAGAACCACCTAAAGCAAATACTGCTGGAAAAATAACGAGTCCAGCTAAAATAGAAATGAAAATATTTAAAAATGCAACGCTGAATGCAGAACGGCCGAGTCTTTCATTTTTCGGTAAGTAAGAAGCATAGGTCATCATCGCGGTAACCCCTACGCTTAAGGAGAAAAATGCTTGTCCAAGTGCAAGTAAAAATGTACTACCGTTTAACAGTGACCAATCTGGAACGAATAGAAAACGAACGCCTTCCATTGCGCCGTCTAATGTTAAAGAACGAATTGCTAAAATGATAAAGAAAATAAAGAGGAGCGGCATCATCCATGTACTTGCTTTTTCGATTCCGCCTTTAATGCCCCCTTGAACAATCCAAATCGTGGCCAACATGAAAATAAATTGTGCAATTAATACTTCTGTTGGATTAGAAGTAATTGTCGCAAATAATTCACCATGGTTTTCACCCGTTAATTGTCCAGTAATTGCACGGAAAAGGTATGATAAAATCCAACCGCCGACAACACTGTAAAATGATAAAACAATGAAACCAAAGGCAAATCCAAGCCAAGCAATACTTGGCCACCATTTACTTTTTCCGAATTCCTCAAAAATTGTAATGGCATCAGCTTGTCCTTTACGCCCAATAATAAATTCCGCTAACAAGATTGGTAAACCAATTGCAAGGGTACTAATGATAAATAATAATACGAAGACACTGCCGCCGTTTGTACCAGCCATATAAGGGAATTTCCAAATTGCCCCTAGTCCAATTGCGCTACCTGCAGCTGCTAAAATAAATCCTAACTTTGATGTCCATTGTTCGCGTGGAGCCATCCGTCATCACTCTTTCTGTAAATCTATTCATTTGTTCGGGATTAATATTAAATGTTATGAACATCCATATTAACAGTTGAAAATCTGTTCCCAATTGTATTCATTTAGCCGATTGTAAGTTCTCGTAAAAGAACAAGTCTTAAAGGTGAGAAGAAATGACTTTAAGATTTTGAAATGGTCTTTACTGTACGAAAGGTAAATGTCTTTTTATTTTACATGAAAAATTGAAAAAAAACAGTGGCTTTCAAAAACCTTCTGAATTGATATGAAAAATGAGAAGATGTTGTAATAAAAAAATAAGGAGTTTTTTTTAATAACTCTTTTTGCTCACTATTCTAAACCGTGTTATAATTAGGGCGACCTATTGGTGTAATGGAATTTAAAGAGAGGGGAGCTGTTCTATATGGTAAAACGATATAAAACTGGAGAAAAGCTCACCGGAAAAGTCACTGGGATTCAACCATACGGAGCATTTGTAGCATTGGACGATGAGACGCAAGGCTTAGTTCATATTTCTGAAATTACTTATGGCTTTGTGAAAGACATTCATGATTATTTGGCAGTCGGGGATGAAGTAGAAGTGCAAGTTTTAGCAGTAGATGAAGGAGCTAAAAAAATAAGCTTGTCGATTCGTGCATTACAAGAGCGTCCAAAAGAAACACCTTATCAAGCGAGGAAATCATTGCAAGCACGTGTGAAAGAACGTGATGCGGAGGGGTTCAATTCTTTAAAAGAGAAGTTGCAGCATTGGATTGATCAATCCCGAAAATAAAAAAGGAAGTAACTTGTTGATTAAATTTAATTCAGCAGTTACTTCTTTTTTTATGCCTTTTTAAAGCAATTATTCAATAATGCAGTTCGTTAGATGAAACTTATTTTTCTTCTTTTAACTTTTTGATGCGGTATTGTAAACTTTGTCTACTCATACCAAGTGCTTTTGCCGTTTTGGTAACATTGTTGTCGTATAAATCTAAAGCTTTTTCGACATAATAAGCTTCCGCTTCTTTTAAATATTGATCCAAAGGTAGTAAATCCTTTTCTTTTTGAACAATGAAATGAGAAGCTTGTGTCGCATTATTAGTCGCTATATCATTTTTCACGCGGAAATGGAGTGGCAACATATCATACGTAATCGTTGTTTCAGTTGTAACAACGGAAGCGACCTCATCCAATAAAATTTCCAATTCGCGAACATTGCCTGGCCAGTCATATGCTTTGAAAAGCTTTTCGACATCAGGCGCAATAGATTGCAAAGTGTTTGGATAAAGTTGGTTTCTTGTCGCTAAATAAGCAAGTACAAAGGGTTTAATATCTGTTTTACGCTTTCTTAAAGGTGGAATTGTAATCGCGAACGACGTAAAGAAGTAGTAAAGTTCTTTTAACAAAGTCCCATTCGTGATGAGCTCAATTGGGTCAACGCCAATACTTGCAATCAATTGCATACTTTGTCGGTCTAAGTTTTGTAAAATGGTTAGTAATTTCTGTTGCAATGGAATGGGTAATAAATCAATCCGCTCACAAAATAACGTAAAGGATGAATTATCTACCACTGCTTCTTGCAATTTAGACAAAGATACGGCATCTGAACTTTGGCAGTTTAGCGTATAGAAATGGGTGTTTCTAGGCTCTAGAGCGCTGTGAATACATTGCGCTAAAATATCTTTTCCAGTACCAGGTTCACCGATTAAAAGAACAGGTAATTTTGCTGTTGCTGCTTTTTGAGCAGTAGAAATGACTGTTTTCATTGCATTAGAAGCTGCAGTCAATTGTGAAAAATTGGCAGGCTCATGATGATGTCGAACAGGTTGTTGCATCATTTTTTCAAAAGTAGTAATATCACGTGCTAATTCCACAGCTCCAATTAATTCATTTTTTAAGAAAATGGGATATGTATCGTTAATCGTTGTAATTTCAATACCATTTCGATTCCAATAAGTTTGTTTTACGTTCAATAATGTTTTTTTACTTTGCAATACTTTCAGTAAAGTACTTTCTTGTTGTTCAAAATTAAACAATTCGACAATTGTTCGGTCTTTTAAATCGGCAAAATCTAATCCTTCGATTTCTTTCATTTTTTCGTTGTATATAACGGTTTTACCGTCAATATCGACTGCATGAATCCCTACAGCCACTTGCTCCACGACGAAACTGTGGAAAAGATGTAAATTGTCTGTGAATAAACTCAAAAATCTCACCGCCAAATCTTTTTTAAACAAATAGTATTTAATACTTGAAATTCGCAATAATCTTTTGCATTATTATATATGTAATCAAAACTAAAGTGCAAATATTTTTTGCGCTCAATTTTTTGAAGGAGGAAATCACATTGATTCCATACAAGCATGAACCATTTACAGATTTCACAGTCGAAGAAAATAAGAAAGCTCTTTTAGAAGGCTTTAAAACGGTAGAAGGATACCTTGGTCAAGACTACCCACTAATTATTGGTGGCGAACGTATTATGACTGAAGATAAATTAGTATCTTCTAACCCAGCAAATAAAGAAGAAGTAATCGGTCGCGTTTCAAAAGCAAGCAGAGACTTAGCTGAAAAAGCAATGAACGTTGCAGACGAAACATTCAACACTTGGAGAAAAGTTAAGCCGGAATTCCGCGCTGATGTTCTTTTCAAAGCAGCAGCAATTATCCGTCGTCGTAAACATGAATTCTCAGCACTTTTAGTTAAAGAAGCTGGTAAGCCATGGAACGAGGCAGATGCAGATACCGCTGAAGGTATTGACTTCTTAGAGTACTACGGTCGTCAAATGCTTAAATTAGCTGAAGGTGTTCCAGTTGAAAGCCGTCCAGGCGAATACAACCAATTCAACTATATTCCACTAGGTGTTGGTGTTGTAATCTCACCTTGGAACTTTGCATTCGCAATCATGGCTGGTACAACTGCAGCAGCTTTAGTTACTGGTAACACAGTATTACTAAAACCTGCTTCAACAACTCCAGTAGTTGCATACAAATTCATCGAAGTATTAGAAGAAGCTGGCATGCCTAAAGGCGTTGTAAACTTCATCCCAGGTTCAGGATCTGAAATTGGTGACTACATCGTTGACCATAAACGTACTCGCTTCATCTCATTCACAGGTTCACGTGAAGTTGGAACGCGTATTTATGAGCGTGCAGCTGTAGTTAACGAAGGCCAAATTTGGTTAAAACGTGTTATCGCTGAAATGGGCGGTAAAGACACAATCGTTGTTGACAATGATGCGGATTTAGATCTAGCAGCAGAATCAATCGTTAAATCAGCGTTTGGATTCAGCGGACAAAAATGTTCAGCTTGTTCACGTGCTGTTATCCATGAAGACGTTTATGATGAAGTTCTTGCAAAAGTTGAAGAGTACGCGAAAGCAGCTACTCATGGCGACCCAGCAACAAACGAATTCTACACAGGTCCAGTAATTGACCAAGCTTCATACGATAAAATTATGAGCTACATCGAAATTGGTAAAGAAGAAGGTCGTTTACTAGTAGGTGGTACTGGTGACGATTCTAAAGGTTACTTCGTAGCGCCAACAGTAATCGCTGACTTAGCGCCAGATGCTCGCATCATGCAAGAAGAAATCTTTGGCCCAGTTGTTGGCTTAACGAAAGCGAAAAGCTTTGACGAAGCAATTGAAATTGCAAACAACACGGACTACGGTCTAACAGGAGCAGTTATTACAAATAACCGTTTCCACATCGAACAAGCACGTGAAGATTTCCATGTAGGAAACTTATACTTCAACCGTGGTTGTACAGGTGCAATCGTTGGATACCACCCATTCGGCGGATTCAACATGTCTGGTACTGACTCAAAAGCTGGTGGCCCAGACTACTTACAATTACACATGCAAGCTAAAACAACTTCTGAAACTTTATAATTTTTAAGGAAATTATAAAAGAGAAGCTGTATAATTAAATAAGCAGACTGCGATTATGCGGTCTGCTTCATTTAATATTTGGGGAGGGATTGGAATGTCAATCACAAAAGATTTAATCGTTCAAACAGAGAAATTTGGAGCGAATAACTATCATCCGCTACCAATCGTCATTTCAGAAGCACAAGGGGTATGGGTACAAGACCCAGAAGGTAATAAATATATGGATATGCTTGCAGCATACTCAGCAGTAAACCAAGGGCATCGTCATCCGAAAATTATCCAAGCATTAAAAGATCAAGCTGACAGAGTTACACTTACATCAAGAGCGTTTCATAATGACCAACTTGGTCCGTGGTATGAAAAGATTTGCCAATTATCAGGTAAAAACATGGCATTACCGATGAATACAGGAGCAGAAGCGGTAGAAACAGCATTTAAGGCAGCACGTCGTTGGGCATATGATGTCAAAGGTGTAGCAGAAGGTCAAGCGGAAGTCATTGCATGCGAGGGGAATTTCCACGGTCGTACGATGACAGCGGTTTCACTTTCTTCAGAAGCAGAGTATAAGCGCGGTTTTGGTCCAATGCTTCCTGGTATTAAATTAGTTCCTTACGGAGATCTAGAAGCATTAAAGAAAATGATTACGCCAAATACTGCAGCGTTTATCCTTGAGCCGATCCAAGGGGAAGCGGGTATTTTAATTCCACCTGCAGGCTATATGAAAGCCGCGTATGAATTATGTAAAGAAAACAATGTGTTATTTATTGCGGATGAAATCCAAGCTGGACTTTGCAGAACGGGTAAAATGTTTGCAACTGAATGGGAAGGCATCGAGCCAGACATGTATATTTTAGGAAAGGCATTAGGTGGCGGCGTATTCCCAATTTCATGTGTTGTTGCAAATGAAGATATTTTAGGTGTCTTCAATCCAGGTTCACATGGTTCAACATTTGGAGGAAATCCAATGGCTTGTGCAGTTTCAATTGCATCATTAGAAGTGTTAGAAGAAGAGAAACTTGCAGAAGCATCTTTAGAACTAGGCAACTACTTTGTTGAAGAATTAAAGAAAATCGAACATCCGTCTATTAAAGAAGTACGCGGTCGCGGCTTATTTATCGGTGTTGAGCTAAATGAAGAAGCTCGTCCGTATTGTGAGGAGTTAAAAAATCTTGGTTTATTATGTAAAGAAACACATGATACGGTTATTCGTTTTGCACCTCCATTAGTCATCACAAAAGCAGAGATTGACTGGGCGCTTGAGCGAATTAAAAAAGTCTTTAATTCATAATAAAAATAGTTTGAAGGTTCTTTGTTATATGGTATAATATATGAGACAAAAAAATTTTATTCAAAGAGGCGAAATACAATTGGCTGATAACACTCAATTACTCACATCCACACAAGAAGTCATTAAGGAAGCACTTGATAAACTTGGCTACGACGATGGCATGTATGATCTTTTAAAAGACCCAATCCGCATGGTTGAAGTACGAATTCCTGTTCGTATGGACGACGGTAAAGTAAAAGTATTTACTGGTTTCCGTGGTCAACATAATGATGCAGTTGGTCCTACTAAAGGTGGCGTACGTTTCCATCCGGAGGTTGACTACATAGAAGTTAAAGCTTTATCTATGTGGATGACTTTAAAATGTGGTATTGTAAACGTTCCATATGGCGGTGGTAAAGGTGCGGTTGTTTGTGACCCACGTGAAATGTCAATGGGAGAACTTGAACGTTTAAGTCGTGGATATGTTCGCGCGTTAAGCCAAGTTATGGGACCTGCAAAAGATATCCCGGCTCCAGACGTATTTACGAATGCACAAATTATGGCATGGATGATGGACGAGTATAGTCGAATTGATGAATTTAACTCACCTGGATTTATTACTGGTAAGCCAGTTGTACTTGGTGGTTCACAAGGACGTGACCGAGCTACTGCAGAAGGTGTAACAATTGCAATCGAAGAAGCTGCTAAAAAACGAGGCATCGACATGAAAGGTGCTCGCATCGTTATCCAAGGTTTTGGTAACGCTGGTAGTTTCCTTGCGAAATTCCTTCATGATGCAGGTGCAAAGGTAATTGCAATTTCTGATGCTTACGGTGCGCTTCATGATCCAGACGGATTAGACATCGATTATTTACTAGATCGTCGCGATAGCTTCGGTACAGTAACAACTCTTTTTGAAGATACAATTACAAACAAAGAATTATTTGAACTTGACTGTGATATTATCGTTCCAGCAGCAATTGCAAACCAAATTACTGCAGAGAACGCTCCGAATATCAAAGCAAGCATCGTAGTAGAGGCTGCAAACGGTCCAACTACTGCAGAAGCAACACAAATTTTAACTGAACGTGGCATTCTTTTAGTTCCAGACGTATTAGCAAGTGCTGGTGGTGTTACAGTATCTTACTTCGAGTGGGTACAAAACAACATGGGTTATTACTGGACTGAAGAAGAAGTACGTGAAAAATTACGTGAAAAAATGGTTGAAGCATTCGATAATGTTTACACAACTGCGACAACACGTAATCTAAATATGCGTTTAGCGGCTTATATGGTTGGTATTCGCGCAACAGCTGAAGCTTCGCGTTTCCGTGGCTGGGCTTAATTAGTTAATAAACAAAAGGTCTATCTGCTTTGTCTCCATTGAGAACAAATAGGTAGACCTTTTTATATGTTTGTTTGTGAAACTCTTTTCACTCTGTCGCTTTTATCGAACTATGCTTTTTAGCTATTTGTAAACTGTGAAATCCTTATAATGACGGATTGAAATTCCGACAACGAGCGTTGTTTTCGATTGCTTTCATTTTTTATGCAAGTGTTTTGTGCTCCTCCATTTCTTCGATATTCCTCCATTCTGTAAATAATGTACTTAAACTAATTAACCCTGAAATACCAATCACTATATAAAGCAGTCGTGCGAGTGGTTCGCCAACGCCACCTGCCAATTGTGCAACGACATCAAATTTAAAAATCCCGGCAACACCCCAATTAAGTGCACCAATAATGGCAATCGCTAATGCTATTTTTTTAAGTGTATGCAACTGTAATCCCTCCAATTAAATATTTTGGTCCATCGTAAATTGTGCTTAATCTACGATAGTAAAAAATGTCACCCTATAACTGAAAATACGCTTTATTCAAAAACTGTACTAGATAATCATAATGAATTCAGTGGATAGAATAGAGGCATCTCTCCATAGTGAAATATGCAGTCAAGCACATGTTTTGATGCAAAAGCAAAAGTGAATTCAAAAGTCCTTCACATAGTATGGTTATTTTTTTAGAAATTAAACAAACTGTAACTTTAAAATTATGTCGCATCATGTTGAATGCAAAACTAGAAAGCATATAGCTGAAATTTGCAAACAACATGCCAATAAAACATAATAAAGAAGAAGTGTTCAATATGGTTTGAGAAAATGGGATGAGGAGCGATTTAAATGAATGATTTTACATTTTATAACCCAGTGAAATACCATTTTGGGAAAGGGCAAATCAATCGACTGAGAGAAGAGTTACCATTATACGGTAAACGTGTCCTTGTCGTGTATGGTGGGGGAAGTATCAAATGCAATGGATTGTACGATGAGCTAATGGCGATTTTACAAGAACTTGAGATGGATATTTTTGAATTACCAGGCGTTGAACCAAATCCAAGAGTATCAACTGCACGTAAAGGCGCTAAAATCTGTAAAACTGAAAATATTGACGTGTTATTAGCAGTTGGCGGTGGGTCTGTCATTGATTGTACGAAATTAATTGCTTGTGCGGCAAAATATGATGGAGATGCATGGGACTTTGTTGATAAATCGGCGAAACCGACAGCTAGTTTACCTTTTGGAACAATATTGACCATTGCAGCGACAGGTTCAGAAATGAACTCCGGATCAGTTATTACGAATGAAGAAACAGAAGAGAAATACGGGTGGGGGAGCCCACTTGCATTTCCGAAGTTTTCGATTATGGATCCTACTTACACATTATCCGTACCTAAAGATCAAACGGTATACGGAATTGTTGATATGATGTCTCACATTATTGAACAGTATTTTAATGAAGCAGACAATACACCGATTCAAGACGAAATGTGTGAAGGTGTTTTACGTACAATTATTGAAGTTGCACCTAAATTAGTAAATGACTTAGAAAACTACGAGTTAAGAAAGACGATTTTATTAGGCGGAACACTCGGCTTAAATGGCTTTTTACGTTTAGGATATATTGGCGATTGGGCAACGCATGAAATCGAACATGCCGTTTCAGCGGTATATGATATCCCTCATGCCGGGGGATTAGCTATTTTATTCCCAAATTGGATGCGTTATAATGTGGCGGTAAATCCAGAACGTTTTGCGAAATTCGCTGTTAATGTCTTTGGTGTATCTAATGGAGAAAAAACTGTTGAAGAAATCGCGCATGAGGGAATCAATCAATTGCGTGCGTTCTGGTCAATGATCGGGGCACCTGAAAAATTAGCGGATTACGACATTGATGACTCGAAACTTCGCGTTATGGCTGAAAAGGCAACTATAAATGGTACGACAGGTCGTTTCGCAAAATTAACGACTGATGATGTAGAAGCGATTTTACGTACATCTTTATAAAGAAGTATTTAATGGAACGTGCATACTAAAAACTCTGAAACGCTCAAAACGAGGTTTCAGAGTTTTTAAATGGCATGGATTCGCACCGATCATCAATCAGTTTATCTAAAGAAATCAATATCCACACTGTAAACATAAGGTAGCTCTAATAACTCTTGGTAAAGTTCAGGTGTAGATTTCTTAGGAAACGTTGTAATTTTAAAGAATAATTTATGGCGTATTTCATCATTAGTAATAATTTGTTTAATTCGGAGATTTTGAATCGAAATTTGTTGTTTTGTTAAATGATCAATAAGCACTTCTATATAATCACTATCTTTTAAAAAGATTGTAATAGCAGCTTCACGCTTTCTCAATCTTTTAGGTCCGAACTTTCCTAAAAATGGTGCCAATACTTCAATGACAAGCATAATGCTGACAACTGCAAAGATCGCTTCTATGTAAAAACCTGCACCTACTGCAATCCCGATACTCGCAGATCCCCACATCATAGCGGCCGTCGTTAAACCTGTAATGGTGTCATTATCTTTCCTTAAAATCGCACCTGCACCTAAAAAGCCAATGCCACTAACAATTTGTGCGGCTAATCTTAATGGGTCCATCGTTACATTAATATCATCGCGAGCTGGTACGAGATAAGCTGCTTCTATAGAAATCATCGTTAACAAGCAACTGAATGTCGCGATAATGGCACTTGTTTTAAAGCCAATTGGTTTTTTCTTGATTTCTCTTTCAATCCCTATAATTAAACTAAGTCCTAAAGCGACCATCATTTTAAAAAATGCTTCAGCTTCAAAAAATATAGAAAAAGATTGTAACATACCATCCCCCGCCTTCCTTAAAATGCTATACTATTCATTGTATTTCCTTTCTGGAGGGAAAAATAACTTGTTTTATGAAAGAAGTGTGTTAAGAAATGGAAAAACCAGCGATTCACCCTTATATACCAATTGCAATTGGTGTGATTTCAGTTGCTTTATCAGCTATATTTGTAAAGCTCACAACAGCAGAAGCAGGAGTAACTGCTTTCTATAGAATGCTTTTCTCTGTTTTAATGATGTTGCCGGTATTTTTAATGAAATATAAGGACGAACTGAAAATATTTAGAAAGAAAGAATGGATCTATTCATCAATAGCCGGTATCTTTTTAGCTTTTCATTTTATATTTTGGTTCGAATCATTAAATTATACGTCGGTTGCAAGTTCTACAGTGCTTGTTACCTTACAACCAATCTTCGCTTTTGTCGGAACATATTTCTTATTTAAGGAAAAAGTTTCTATGAAAGCGATTCTTTCTGCGGTCGTTGCGATTACAGGGAGTTTCATTATTAGTTGGGGCGACTTTAAAGTGAGTGGCACTGCGTTATATGGAGACGTACTCGCTTTAATCGGCTGTGCACTAATTACTGCTTACTTATTAGTAGGGCAAGATGTGCGTAAACGTATTTCATTAATTACTTATACTTTTGTAGTTTATTCTATTAGTACAGTGACATTATTGTTTTACGTTCTCATTAAGGGTGAAGCATTAATGAATCATCCAACATCAGATTGGTTTTGGTTCATTATGTTAGCACTTATTCCAAACCTATTAGGACATACACTATTTAACTGGTCTTTAAAATGGGTAAGCACGAATGTTATTTCGATTGCAATCTTATTCGAACCAGTTGGAGCATCCATTTTAGCGTATTATGTATTCCATGAAACGTTATCTACTAGTCAAATAACGGGTGGAATCGTTGTTATAATGGGGATTCTATTATTTGTGGTGGATGGTAGAATGTTTAGAAAAAATAAACTTTAAAAAAAGGCTTGCTATTTGTTTTGCATTTGGTGTATATTAATACATGTCCTTAAGACAGCAACTTAAATAAACGAAACAAGTTGAAGTTTTACTACTGAAAAAGTTTTAAAAAAGTTGTTGACAAGGAAATGGTGAAATGTTATATTTAAGAAGTCGCTTCTGGAAGAAGTGATTCGCCAAATGCAAAACATGAACTTTGAAAACTGAACAACAAAACGTCAAGATATACAGAATCAATTTTGATTCAAATTTAAATGACAT
>ERZ808028.385-NODE-385-length-39206-cov-6.777071_pt1 | contig 39206 bp, 50 predicted proteins | sample MGYA00380184_ERZ808028 | MGnify/ENA primary metagenome ERZ808028 (study PRJEB31490, sample SAMN06133397) | mouse gut metagenome | isolation source: J8_1 | host: mice | place: China: Chengdu | collected 2015-05 ...
GAAAAAAGGCTAAAAAAAATAAATTGTTAGAGACATTGAAAGAAACTGGGTTAACAGAATCTAATTACTTAGAACTGCGATTGAGTGGTTTATATGATTTTGAAATCTATCGTAGTGTGGGAATGTCCTCAACGAAATTTCAAACGTGGAAAAAAGAAACTGGACTGTTAGAAAAAGCAAAGGGGTTGTGAGTATGGCAACATTGGTGGAAGGATTTGAACAAATCGATATTTTCACCGTACTACGTGAGATAAACGATATTGAGTTAATTGAAAAGAAAATAAATGGGTTAATGCCAGGAAGTAAAATATCGACAGCTACATGTGAAGTAGAAAGTGAAAATAAATTCATTGTCGTTAGATCGTGCGACTTTGAAGAATTATTCACCAGTACAGATAGTGCCTTAAAGTATATAAAAAGCTATTTTGAAGGCAATAAAAAAAGTGTCAGCGGTAACTGACACAATAAGCAAAGGTATAAGTTTAAAACTTCCCACAAACATTATAACATAAGGAGTGTTGAAATTTGGAACGAAATGTAAAGCAATTACATGAAATCGATTTAAGTAAAGACGGTGTATTTTATATTAAAGATGGAAAGATAAATATTGTAGACACATTGCCTTATGGATATGGAACACAAACAATCACGTGGCAAAATGGCAAGGTGGTTCGTACAGAACTAGCATATAGTAGAAAACTTTGATATTATAAATTTAACTTAATAAACATAGAGCTGATCAGGAACAACCGGGAGCACTAAAATGAACGCAAGTATTTATTGCGCGCATTTAGTGTTCCCTTTTTTTGTTCAATTTGTTCATAGGGGGAACGAAAATGAATGATTTAATCCAAGAATATAAACGTACTTTAAAAGATACAAAGACATTATTACCAATACGAAAAACAAAATTACTACGTGCTAAACAGATTCAAGATATGGAAGAAATAAAGCGATTAGAGAATGAAATCAAGACCATTAATAGTTGGATTAGTAATCTACAATACGTTATTCAATGGTTACGAACGGGCAGACAACCAGGTACTACAAGAGGTGTTGAAAATCGTGCAGCCTATCAACGAGAAATACCTGTACCATGCGATTGGCTACATACAAATATAAAAGTTGACTCACTTTTAGAGGAGAAAACAGCAGAAGAAATAGAAAATCAAAAAATGAAAGAACAATTAATAAAAGATATTATGAAGAACATTTGTAAGGAAGATGGCGAAATATTTATGATGTATGCAAATAACTATTCGCAAGAAGAAATTGCAAAAGCAATGAATGTAACACGTGATCAAATAAAAAGAGCAATTGTACGATGCAAACGTATTATTAAAAAAGAAGGCTGGGTGATGGTATGAGATATGTACAACCCATTCGTGATATGGACCAGGTTCAAGAGTTTATGGAATATTTTGAAGCAACAGATAAACGAGATTTTATTATGTTTATGTTGGGCATTAATTTAGGATTGCGTATATCAGATATTTTACAGTTGAAAGTAAAAGATGTGCGTGAAAAGAAAAAGAATGGCCAGATACGTATTCGAAATAGCGTCAAAATCCAAGAAAAAAAGACAGGTAAGTTTAAGCAACTGGTGATTAGTTATGAGTTAAAGAAAGCGTTAAAAGATTATACACAGGATATGAGCGCACATGATTATCTTATACAAAGTAAAAAGAAAGGTCCTCATGGAGCACGTAAACCTATTACACGAATACAAGCCTATCGTATTTTAAAAGATGCTGCTGAAGCTATCGGTTATCGAGGTGATATTGGGACGCATACCATGCGTAAAACGTTCGCCTATCATTTTTATCAAGAAACAAATGATGTAGCTACATTACAAATCATTTTGAATCACCATGACCAAGCAGACACGCTACGCTACATCGGTATTGAAGAAGATAAAGTAAATAAGGTAGTGAATGGACTATTTAAACGAAGAAAAGAAAAAGACTACGAATAGCGACAAACGTTGATATAACAGCGTTTGTTTTTTTATGCAGAAAGCTAATGTAACATAAAAAGATAGTTTGTACATTAGAAAGAAAAAAAGTTTAAATAAATTTCAAAACGTTGATATGACAGGGTTTATGAGCCATAGAATTGATGTAACAAAACAAAAGATATGTTACATAAGACCACAAAACCGCCCAGAGAACACACTTATAGTGAGAGGGTTAAATATTTAAGTTGATTAAGACATACAAAGAAATTCAAAACTAACCCCTAACAGTCCGTTTTCTTTTGTATGTCTTAATGAGTTTAAAAAAGGGGTGATGTTTTGAAATGAATCGATTTGTTGAATTTTTAAAAGAATATTTCAAAGGCATTCAAAGAATATGGTCGCGAATCAAATTCAATCTATTGAAGTTATTTGGTAAAAGCGATGTTCGAAGTAATGCAGGAATCAGTTGGTTTGATGAAATGAAAAATTGTAATGAGCAACCGAAAAAGAAATATCCAATCAAACTGGATTTTTCGAGAAAGGTATTACACAGTCAAGTGATCTGTAGAAAACCTAAGCATCTAATCAAAAAAGTTATTTAACTCGATATGAGTAGAAGGGAAATGGTGATCTATAATCTCGCGATGCCAGGCGTTAGTGGCAGAGGTTCTATTGGGTAGATGTTGCAATGGATTGGGATTATTAAGATTAATGATACTTATTACATTTGAAAGAAATATCATTTGTAATAAATATCATTTGATACATTTAGACATTAATGTACAAATAGAAATATAGAATAATGTACAAGGAGCGTGGAAGGTATGAAGAAAATTAAACGTGCTATTAAACGCTTCATCTTAAAGCGTGAGTTAAAGTATTGGCGGTATGAATTGGAGTCACTTGAATTAGCGTTAGAGTATTGCAATGAAGTACCGGATGATAAAACACAGCAGTACTTAGATGCAGTACATGAATGCTGGGCAATTATCAATGGTTTGAAACTAATACTAAAGAAAACACAGTAGGAGTGTGGAAGATATGACGAAGACTTATTTAGTAGCATTAGTAGATGGTCAACGCTTTTCTGTAGATGATATCGTACGACTTGATGATACAAATAATACGTACTCATTCTACGATTCATTAGGCAATATTGTTTATTCAGTTCCTTTTATTAGAGTAGAAGGTGTTTGGTTGAGGAGCATCGACTTTACAAACGATATCAAAGCAGAAGGCAGTGAATAGTATTGGGTTATGTCAAAGGCAAGAAAGCCAATCCATTTTACTTATCACGCGCATGGAAAGATAAACGCTTAGAAATACTTGAACGTGACAATTACGAATGTGTGATGTGCAAAGCAGAAGGTCGTGTTACTACACGAAATGATGCCATTTTAGAAATCGACCATATTCAAGAATTAGATGATTATCCAGAGCTTGCACTGGTTGATACAAATTTACGCACGCTTTGTCGCACCTGTCACAATAAAAGGCATGGTCGTTTTGGTTTTACTCAACAAAAAAATAAGTGGGCAGATGATGAAAGCTGGGATTAAAGAACTACCCCCGGCTCAAAACCCTTTGACTTTCAAAAAAAATATTGGGCTACCGGTGGGTGGGGTTATTTCAACAAATGTAACGTGTTCGTTTCACCCACCCCACCCCTACCACCTCAAATGAAAGGATGTGATTAATTTGGATAAACAAGAAGTAGGCTCACGAATGCGCAAAAAAAGAAAAGAAAAAAACCTGACGCAAGTAGAATTATCAAAGGCTTGTGGCATTTCCATAAACTATTATTCCAGCATCGAGAATGGACGAAATTCACCGAGTTTAGATGTGCTCAATAGCATTGCTAAAAACTTGGGTGTATCGTTAGTTTACTTATTAAACGATAGAATTGATGAAATGGAACATCGAGTAGCAGCTGAAGAAAATCGAATCAAACTACTTTTTAAGACGATTCCAGAACCACAACGGAAATTGTCAGATGGATTAATCACACAAGCTGCACGACTCCGTATTTTACTCGATGATAACTGGAAAGATATTTTAGAAAATGGTGAGTATGAAAAATTCTCACAAAGTGAAAATCAAATTCCATATGACCGAAAACGACCAATTGTAGAAAACTATGATAATCGTGATCGCACGTATCAATCCATCATGAAACAATTAACTGAATTACTTCCACAAGAAACAAAATCTAAAAAGTCGAAGTTATTAGGTCGATAATAGATGTTGCAAAATGATTATGTAGATAGCTACATACAAAAGTGGAAAGATGGAGCGATACTTTTAAATAAAAAGCGTGAGCAATTATTAACCTTAATTGAAACGATGATTCTACCACGTGACGACTTGTATTATTTCAACGAAGAACAAATTAATAACTATATTGAATTTAGCCAAGTTTGGTATTTTGAATTAGATGAATGGGAAACATTTATAGCCCCATTCATCTTTTTATTTTACGTAGAAGATGACGAACCTGTATTTGATGAATTTGTTATTAATATGGGACGTGGTGGCGGTAAGAATGGATTTATTTCGACACTGGCCAACTATTTCATTAGTGAATTGCATGGTATTGATTATTATGATGTATCGATTGTGGCCAACTCGGAAAAGCAGGCAAAACGTAGTTTCCAAGAATGCTATCGGGTCATTAATAAAAAAGACAATGAAGATTTATTAGAGGAATTTGAAGCCTATAAAAGTAGCATCACTGGTTTAACCACGCAAAGTGTTTTTGAATATAAAACAAGCAATGCCAGTTCACAAGATGGTGGGCGTGAAGGGGCTGTTATCTATGATGAATATCACGAGATGGAAACAACGGAAATTGTCGATGTCTTTTCTGGTGGTTTAGGTAAAGTCGATTGTGGCCGTCAATTCTTTATTGGTACAAAGGGTTTTGTACGAGAAGGGTATTTTGATATTAAATATCGTGAGTGTGAGGATTTATTAAATGGGCATACACCCTTCAGAGGTTTATTCCCTTATATCTGTGAACTAGATAGCATTGAAGAATTAGATAAGCCAGAGGTATGGGCAAAAGCTAATCCAGCGCTGCAGGAACCATTAAACAAGCGTGGAAAACGTTTGTATACCAAAGTGTATAAAGAATATGAAAAATTGGCTAAACAACCTTCTGGGCGTTCTGCGTTTGTTACAAAACGGATGAACTTCTTAGAGGATAATATGGAAAATTCAGTTGCAACCAAAGAAGAAATTACCGCAACAAACCGTCCATTCTTTGAACTAGATCATGTCCCTATTGGTTCGCTCGATTTTGGGAGTGTTCGAGATTTCGCAGCATGTGGCTTACTTTTTAAAAAGAGTGAAGAATATGTATTTAAGACGTTCTCTTTTGCCTGTAAACAATTCTGTGATGTGCATTATGGCTATTCTAATAGCGCTAGTGATATCGGAACTGAAAAACGTGCACCGATTAAAAAGTGGGAGAAACAAGGCTTATTAAAAGTAGTAGACGAGCCTTCTTTAAATCCCATGCATATTGTGAACTGGTTTATCGAGATGCGTGAATTATATGGCGTTCGTAAAATTGTAGCTGATAACTATAAGCTAGATATTTTACGGCCTCTTTTAGAAGAAGCTGGTTTTGAAGTGGAATGTATTAAGCGCCCTACGAGTATTCATCCATTAATGGCCCCACGCGTTGAAGATGGATTTGCTAATCACAAGTTTATTTTTGGAGATAATCCTTTAATGCGTTGGTATACCAACAACGTATATGTAAAAGATACGGCTAATGGAAAACAATTTCTGAAAAAAGAAGAAACAAAACGAAAAACAGATGGGTTCCAGGCATTTGTTTATGCGCTTTATCGTGCAAATGAATTAGATGAAATTAACATCGATTCAACGTTTGATGCATATAGCGAATTTTACGCATAGGAGGGAGGTGGAAAATATCGGAGTCCTCGATTTTTTATTTAATCGACACAAGGAATTAGGAGAAATGCTGGACTTAGAGTATGTTGTAGAAATTGAACAACGAACCTACTTAAAGGAATTAGCCATTGAAACGTGCTCTAATTTTATTGCGCGGTCTGTATCTCAAACGGAATTTAAACATATGCAGGGAAAGAAACGATTGCTAGATAGCGAATTGGATAGGGTTTTTAATATACGTCCAAATACAGATGAAAGTGCGTCTGATTTTTGGCAGACGGTTATCAATAAATTAATTCGAGAAAATGAAGTGCTCATTATTCCATACGAAAAACAATTATTAGTGGCTGATGGCTTTCATCGTGTAGAACGTGCGCTATATCCAGATACATTTGAACAAGTAAGTATTAAAGAGTTTACGTTTACCAATAAAAAATGGAATATGGACGAAGTTATTTATTTAACCTATAACAATGCGCATCTATCGAAGTTCTTAGATGGGTTGACGAGTGATTATGCGGATTTATTTGGTTCGCTTATCGATGCGTCTAAACGTGGGTATCAAATTCGTGGTTCTTTTTCGTTTGATACAATTAATGATCCAAAGAATATTGATAAGCCTAAAGATGTGATTCGACGAACACTAGATGTCGTCAATAAAAGTATGGTGGCTGTCTTTCCAATCTTTAAAAACTCTACTTATACGGAGTATGCAGATGGTAGTAAGTCTGGTCCAAGTATTGATGAATCTGAAAAAGTGAAGCGTGCATTAATTGATAATGTAGCTAATATCTTAGGTATTCCCGTTAATCTGATTCATGGTGATGTAGCCGAATTAGAAGATGCAATGAAAGCCTATGTAAAGTTTTGTTTAGGACCACTTTTAAAGAAGATTGAAGATGAATTGAATGCAAAAATCAAGCTAGGAAAAGATGAAAAAATTCAATTGCGTGGTATTGCCATTCATGATGTCATTCAAAATTCGGAAGCTGTAGATAAATTGATTGCGTCCGGAGCTTTCAGTCGAAATGATGTACGTGAACTATTTGGTATGGACCGAGTAGATGATCCAGAGTTAGATATGTATGTTTTAACAAAAAACTATGAAAAAGTAGATACGAATACAACCAAAGGAGGTGAGAGTCAGTGAAGTTAGAAGTAAAAGGTGCCATTATTTCAAATGATGATAAATGGATTTATGATTGGTTGGATATGGATAGCACAGCACCCAAAGATATTGTAGATTCGTTACCCACAACAAATGAAAATTTAGATGTCATTATTAATTCGGGTGGCGGTGATGTATATGCTGGTAGCGAAATTTACACAGCATTAAAAGAATATCCTGGTAAGGTAAATATTAAAATTGTGGGGATTGCAGCGTCCGCAGCATCTGTGATTGCGATGGCTGGTCATGTAACAATCAGTCCTACAGCACAAATTATGATTCATAACGTATCGAGCTTTGTAGCTGGGGACAACCGTGCAATGCAGCATGAAGCTGATGTGCTAAAGGGATTTAATGAATCAATTGCGAGCGCTTATGTAGATAAAACAAATCAGCCATTAGACGATATTTTAGAATTAATGAATAAAGAAACATGGCTTACAGCTCAACAAGCCATTGAACTAGGATTTGCAGATGAAGTAATGTTTTCTGAGAATGCGCCAAAACTTGTTGCAACGACAGGCGGTGGTCTATCACCAGAAGTCATCAACCGTATGAAAACAATGATGAACAAAGAACCTGTTGTAAATGTGAATGTAGACATAGATGAAATTGTAAATAAAGTAATCGGAAAAATGAATACACAAAGCGAACCACCAAGCCCTTGTAATAAAGGGTTTGGACGGTTCGTTTTTTAACTTAACTAGGAGGTCATATACATGACAATTAATTTAACAGATGATTTTAAAACAGCGCGTCAAAACTTCTTAAATGCCGTACAAAACGGTGAATCAGAAGAAAAACAAGGCGAATTATATGCTGAAATGATTAATGAATTATTTGAAGAAACAAAAAAACAAGCGCGCGATGAAGCTGAAAAATTCGCTGCTACAACGCCAGCTGAAGCTAAGATGACGGCACGTGAACGTACATTCTTTAATGCGATTAATACAGAAGTTGGTTACAAAGAAGAAACGCTTTTACCAGAAGAAACAATTGATCGCATCTTTGAAGATTTAACAACTGCACATCCACTACTAGCTGAAATCGGCTTACAAAATGCTGGATTACGTTTGAAGTTCTTAAAATCAGAAACATCTGGTACAGCTGTATGGGGCAAAATCTTTGGTGATATTAAAGGGCAATTAGATGCAGCATTTAATGATGAAGAAGTGATTCAACATAAATTAACAGCATTTGTTGTTGTACCAAAAGATTTAACAGATTTTGGACCAGCTTGGGTATCTGCATTTGTATCAGCACAAATTGATGAAGCATTTGCGGTAGCGCTTGAAGCAGCTTTTCTTGCCGGTGATGGAAACGATAAGCCGGTGGGGTTAAACCGTCAAGTACAAGAAGGTGTGGCGATTACAGGTGGTGTTTATCCAGAAAAAACAGCACAAGGTGAATTAACATTTGCCGATTCAACCGTAACGGTAAAAGAATTAACAGGTGTTTATAAATACCATTCAACAGATGAAAAAGGAAAATCTGTGTTAGTAGATGGATTAGTTGTGATGGTTGTGAATCCAGTAGATGCATGGGACGTGAAAGCACAATATACATCATTAAATGCCAATGGTGTATATGTAACAGCCTTACCATTTAATTTAACAATTGTTGAATCTGTTGCCCAAAAAGCTGGTACTGTTTTAACGTTTGTGAAAAAACGTTACGATGCTTATGTAGGCGGCGGGATTACATTACGTAAATATGATCAAACTTTAGCTATTGAAGATTTAGATTTATACACAGCAAAACAATTTGCATATGGTAAAGCAAAAGATGACAAGGCTGCAGCTGTTTGGACACTTGCGATTCCCAGCTAATGCCGGCTCATTAAATGTGTCGGCTAGTCCGAATGCTAAGAGCGCCAATATTTCATGGGAGGTTGAATAATGGCTACGATTAAAAATAATGGCGTTGTGGTGTCAGAAGATGCTACATCGCCTTTTAGTTTGCAAAATTTAACACCAAATACGACCTATACCGTCGAAGTTGAAGAAAATGGTGCTACAGGTTCTGTTCAATTTACAACAACGGATATTGTACCTGGTGCCCCAACTATTACGGTAACAGCCAAAGCAGGAGCCATTGACTTCACAATTGTGGACGGTACAAACGATGGCACAGCGATTACTGGCTATACCATTTATTACACAGATGGCACAACACCTAAAACACAAAACACTACCACTAAAACAGGTACTATTACAGGTCTAACAGCAGATACTGAATATACGATTCAAGCCACAGCTAAAAATGGTAAAGGTGAGTCAACAAAATCTGCTGCAGTTAAAGCGACTCCTACTGCATAAAGGAGTGATTAGATGGATGAATTATTAAAGGCGTTCAAACGTCGTATGAAAATCTTCCACACAGCAGAAGATGAAGCATTATTAACTATCCTTTCTGCGTCTGTGGAGGATTTAAAAGTGAAATGTGGTCAATTCGATGTGGCATCGCATGAACGTGCTAGAGAGCTTATTATGGAGCGCTCACGCTATGTTTATAACGACAAGCTCGAAGAATTTGACACCAATTTTTTATCTCAAATCCAATCGCTGCAGTTTGAATTATATGAGGTGATTGAAGATGGCACGACAACTTACTAGCGGTGATTTACGGACACCTATCACGTTCTTTGGTTATGAGCCTATACAGGGTCCAGAGCCGGGCGAACAAGAAAAGGAAACGTTACATTATTGCTTTTGTGAAATCTACGCATCGAGTCAAAAGGATTTAGAAATCTTAAAAACGGTCAATGCAAAAGAATCGATTACGATTAATATTCGAGATCCGTTGATGGATTATATTCCAGACCGTAAGCATTTTGCAGAGATTGGCCACTATCGTTATACCGGAAAGGTTTGGAATATCGTTGAAGTAAGACCAGATGCACAATCACTTGGTTTTATTAACATCGTATTGGCGGTGGTTTAATGAGTGTCGAATTTCATGGTTTAGCCGAAATCCAACAGCGTTTAAAACAAATGATGTCCGAAAAAGAGTTTAAAAAGCTAACAGATACAGCTGTAACTGCCGGTGCAACGGTATTGAAAAAAGAAGTGGCCAGAAGGCTATCAAGTAGCTTAGGCGACTATTCAATCGGGGCAACAGTTGACGAGATTGTCATGAGCAAACCGAAATCAAAGCGTGGTGCGCGTACTGTTCAGATTGGTTGGAATGGTCCATTAGAGCGTTATCGTATTATCCATTTGAATGAAAATGGCTATAAACGCGATGGGAAGTTTTACGGTCCGCAACTAGGTGGTTACAAGCAAATCACAAAAGCTATGGAAACTAAAAAACAGGAAGTATTTGATGTAACGCGAAGGGAGATGGCCAAACGTTTATGAGAGATTTGATGATGGAAATTAATCAGGCACTACGCGAAAATGCGCTCATTGCAACAAGTTGTGGTGACCGGATTAAATTTTACGAGTATGCAGAAACAGGCGACCTATTAAGTCCATTTATTATCATTACACCGTCACAACCAAGCAAGCCAAGTAGTTATGGCAGCAACACTAATCATAGTGAAAGCTACTACTACCAGATTAATGTGGAAGCCACAAACCGAGGAGTCCGGGACTCTTTAGCATATGAAGTACGAAAAGTTATGAGGACACTTGGTTTTGAACAACAAGCCGGTGGCCTGGACACATATTTTAAAGAAACAAAGCGCTACGTAAACACACGTTTATATAGCGCTATTTTATTTACTCAAAAAGAGGAGGAAAATGAATGAACGCAGTAGGATTTGAAAAAGCGGAAATCGCGGTATTAGATGCCAATTTCCAAACAACAGAAGAAAACATTTTTACACTTGAAGGAAAAACAGATAAAGGGGCAACACGCTCATTTAGTGTAGAAGGATTAACAGCTGAAGCTGTGAAACAATTCGGTTCAAACATTCCTTATCGTACAGCAAAACGTGGTATCGGTGACTTGTCAGCGACTTTAACAGCCATTGATGTACCACTTGATTTTGAAATGACGATTCTTGGGATTGCAAAATCAACAGAAGGTTTCTACGAAGGTGGCGATGATACAGAAGCACCGTATACAGCGACTATCTTCTATGATAAAACGCCACAAGGTGAACCATATGCGATTGCACTTTATCGCGGATCATGGTCACGAGATTCACTTGAAGGGGAAACACTTGAAGGTGAAAACAAAGAATTGCCAGAAGAAGAATACACAATGGCGTGTGTTGTTGGCGATGATAAAAAAGGTTACGGAATTGCAGTAGGTGCTGAACAAGTAGCAGCATTACGTGCCAAAGCATTTAAAGTTACACCCAGCGGTGGCGCTTAATGTGAGCGCTACGCCAGAGGCAAAGCAAGCCAATATTACGTGGCTATAATTAAATTAAAATTCAATGAAGCACTCCGTTTGGGGTGCTTTTTTATTTATATAAAACATACTGGAGGGCTATTAAATGGCTATTTATGAATTAAAACTAATGAAGAAAAAAGAAATTGTGGACGGAAAAGAACAATTTGAATATGAATCACGCAAATTAGATTTCGTGTCGATTAAAGTTACACGTGATGCATTAAAAGTAAAGGCAGAGTTAGAAAAAATGGCCAATGAAAAAGAGCCAGATGAAGTAGCAATGCTAGAAAAACAAATTGAATTTGTCGCAGATGTTTTCCAAGTATCGTCTGATGATATTTGGGAAGGGCTTGATGCATCAACAGGTGCATTAAAAATTAAACATATTTTTGAACAAATCTTAGGTGTGGAAGAACTGGAAAAAGAAGAAGAAAAAAAGATGGCCAAAATGATGAAGTACATGCAGAAGTAACGTATGAATCATCATTAGAAACCATCGATAAATTGTATAAATCATTTATGGAAAACGGCATGGCTTATCAAGATATAGCAAATGCCGATTTCTTTCATTTAGTTGAACTTTTCAACAAAGAAAAGAAAGAAGAAAAAAAGGTCGGTAGTATGTATGAAGCCTTAAAAGGATTTATGTAAGGAGGTGGCAGTATGGCAAATAATGCACAACCATTAGGTCAGATGATTATTGAAGTGGACATTTCAAGTGTCGGTTTTGAAAGCAGTTTAAAAGATATGCAACGTGCATTGAAACAAAATCAACAAAAGATGAAAGCTGAAATGGCGGTTTACGATACATTAGAGGATAAAATCGGGAAACTTGAAGCAAATTATGACGGTTTACGTGACTCCATGAAGCTCAACGCAAAACAAATCGATAAGCTCAAACAAGCCTATGCAGATGAAGTGGCAGCGAGTGGCGAATCATCGGAAAAAGCACGAGAATTAGCGCGCCAAATCAATAAAACAGTGCAAGAACAAGCCAAGTATCAAGCACAGTTAAATCGCGTTACATCGCAATTAACGGATGCGCGCGATGGTACAGAGGAATTGCGGAAATCGATTAGTCTTTTAAGTACAGAGAATCGTTCAATCGTGGCAAATTTGCGTTCACAAGGGAAAGAACTCGAAGCCCTTGAAGCCGATTATAACGGGCTAGAACAAGCTGTGGAAGAACGGACACGTTTAATCGACAAGGAAAAGCAAAAGATGCAACGTTTGAAGCAACAATATGGCGAAAATAGCGAAGAATATCGTCGCCAGGTGGCACGTGTACGTGACTTAGAAACATCCAATAATGAAGCACGAAATGCAATGAATCGATTAGAAAACGAGATGGAAGATTTAGCTAATACATCTTCTAATTTGAAGAATAAAATTGGCGATCTTTCTAGTAATTTAGATGGTATTGCTACAGCTTTATCTGCATCCGCAGGCGGTATCGGTTTAGCTGCAGGCAAGGTGGCTATGACTTTTGACGATATGAAAACCAAGATAATGATTTCCTTAGGTGAAACTGAAAAAGCTGCAGAAGAATCTGTAAAAAACATTCAAAAATCTTTATCTAAAGGTTATGAAACAGAAAATATTACTGATGGATTTATCGCAATCAATCAAGTATTAGGTGATATGTTATCGGATTCAGAAATTGGTGATATGAATGAAGAATTTGCAGCATTAGCGTCAGTCATGGATATAGATGTTGTAGAAGGTGTACGAGCAGTAAACTCAGTCATGCGTAACTTTGGTGATACTGGACAAGAAGCAACAGATGCTATCACATGGGGGATGCAAAATGGTTTAAATGTTTCTGGGGATTTCTTAGATACATTATGGGAATACGCCCCACAATTTTCAAAGCTAGGTTATTCGTCAAAAGAAATGTTAGCACTCATGTCTGCTGGTATGGACGAGGGTGCTTTTTCTATGGATAAATTAGCTGATGGTGTAAAAGAATTCAGTTTACGCGTAACAGAAATCGATAAAAATGGTGCTGGAGCCTTAAAAGAATTAGGATTTAATGCAGATGAAGTTTCAACTGCTATGAACAAAGGTGGCAATGAAGCTAAAAACATGTCATTTAAGATTGCCACCGCATTATCTGGTGTCAAAGATAATACGGATAGAAATGCAATGTCAGTAGCACTATTCGGCACCCAATATGAAGATGTTGGAGATAGTGTTGTAAAGGCACTGGGCAAAATTGATACTGCTACGGTAAATACAAAAGGTTCAGCTGATGCAGCTAAGGATGCTTATGAGAAAGCATTCAGTACGCGTTTGAGAGGTACTATTAGTGAATTAGGACAAGCGCTACAGCCAGTTGGTGATATTATGCTTAATTTTGCTGATCGTATTATGCCAGCTGTAGAAGAAAAAGCACGTGCATTGTCTAATTGGTTTGAAAGTCTATCTGCTGAAAATCAAAATCTAGTTGTTGGTCTAGGGGCCTTATCTATAGCTGCTGGTCCTCTAACTATGGCTTTAAAATTTTTAGTTACGCCTTTCAAACTTTTATGGACTGCAACTAAAGGCTTTTTCAATATTTTAAAAGCTGTAGGTAACTTCCTACCATCTATGAGCACCGTTATGAGTGGATTAGGAAAAGCTGTAGATATCGCCTATAAGCCAATTGTTTGGCTAGGTAATGGCTTATCAAAGCTATGGAATGTGCTTAAATTTATCGCACCATTTATTCGTACAGGATTAGTTACAGCGTTTAGAGCGCTACTTGGGACAGTCGGTTTAGTTATCACAGCAGTTTCTTTACTTGTAGCTGGATTCAAATATGCGTATAAGCATTCTGAAACGTTTCGTAATTTCGTTAATAAGTTACGTGATAGCTTATTAAACACCTGGAACAATTTAAAAGCGATGGGCGTTCGTGGCGTTGTAGCAGCGATGTGGAAATCGGTTAAAGGCGCTTTTGCAACTGGCTATACCTTTGTGAAAACGAAAATCGAAGGCGTTAAAAATGCCATTTCAAACGCTTGGACAAATGCACGTAAATTAGCAGTCGCTAAAGTAACAGGCATGTGGACAAGCACAAAAACTTTATTTGCATCGGGTTATAATGCGGTGAAGTCGCGTATGGCCAGTGCAAAAAATTCAGTAATTACTACTTGGACAAACATTAAAAAGGCTGCAACCGACAAAGTATCATCGATGTGGACGAGTACTAAAAACTTTTTCACGACAGGTTATACAGCAATCAAAACCAAGATGTCTTCGATTAAAACAGCCATATCAACTATTTGGGCAACAATTAAAAAATTGACAGTTGAAAAAGTCTCAAATATGATTGATCACATTAAAAAAATGCCTAAACGAATGGCAGATGCTATTGCTGCCGGTGCCGGTGCACTTAAAAGAGGTGGTAAAAAATTATTAAATGGATTAATCGGTGGCGTTGAGTGGGGCTTAAACAAGGTAATTGGTGGTATCAACAAAGTCATGGGCTGGGTTGGTGCGGATGATTCTAAATTAAAAAAAGTTGAATTAGAGCGTTATGCGAAAGGTACACCTAACGGCGGACATACTGGTGGTTTAGCAATGGTCAACGATGCACCAGGTAGTAACTATCGTGAGTTGGTAGCATTGCCGAATGGCCAAACATTCGTACCAAAAGGACGAAATGTGGTCATGAATCTTCCACAAGGTGCGGAAGTATTGCCCGGTCATAAGACGCGCGATTTAGCCAAACGTGGTGTCATTCCACAATATAAATCGGGTGTTGGTGATACACTATCTGGTCTGTGGTCATCCACAAAATCGGGTGCATCCAAGTTATGGCAAAGCACAAAAGATGTGGGTTCTGCAGCATTTAATAAAGTAAAAGATTGGTCTACAGAAATTTGGGACTGGGTAACGAGTCCAGAAAAAGTGAAAGAACTTTTGATGAATGTAATTGGTAATGTTATTCCTAGCCAATTTTCATCTGGCATGGTGCCATCAATGTTGAATGGCATGATGAAAATGATGGTTAATAAAGCAAAAGATTTCGTTTTTAACATTGCCGATTCAATGGGCGGTGGAGCCGATTTTGGTTCTTGGTCACCATTTACAGGTGATTTTAATAAAATTAGCAACAAAATGGGCGTATACGATTACCTATATGATTTAGGTAAACAAATCGTAAATCAATTTAAATCGCAGTATCCTTCACTTTATATTTCAAACGGAAAACGAAAAGAATCGAAAACTAAAGCAGGTACTACATCGGACCATGTTTATGGACTTGGGTTGGATTTAGCGCGTGGTGGAATTAGTGATAATTCCTATTATCAAATGGCGAAATCGCTACAAGGACATCCTTATTTGAAATATGTAATCGGAAGTGACAAATGGAGCCAAAATGGTGGAGAGTTTAAAAAGTTCCCGTATGGCGGGCATATGAATCACCTTCACTTATCAGCTAAATCACCAGCTGAAGCAAAGGCAGCGAAAGGAAGTTTTGGTGCTGCAGGAAATGTTTCTGGTAGTGCAAAGGCATGGATTCCACAAATCAAGAAAGCCCACCAAGCTATCTATGGTCGTGCAATTTCGAAACAAGGGTTAAATGAAGTGCTTGAACAAATTCAAACGGAGTCCGGTGGTAATGCGACGGTTCGACAAGGAATTGTCGATGTAAATACGCATAATGGTTCTGGCGGTGCGAAAGGATTACTTCAATTCATTCAATCTACATTTGATAATTATAAAATCAAAGGACACGGCAATATTTGGTCTGGGTACGATCAGTTACTCGCACTATTTAACGTTTCAGATTGGTACCAAGCAATCACACGTGCCGGCAAAGGTAAGGGTTGGTCGCCACGTAGTGGACGTGTTAAGCCTTATGCAAATGGTGGCATTGTCACAAAAGCACATATGGGGCTAGTTGGAGAAGATGGGCCAGAAGCTATTATTCCATTGGATAAAGCGAAAAAAGGACGTTCTATGCAATTACTTGCACAAGCTAGTCAGTATTTGAATGGGAATAAAGCGACTACTTCTACTGCATCATCTGTGGAAGGTATTGTAGCAGCTATCATGGCGCAAGGTGCTGAAACATCTAAAAAATTAGATGCATTAATTGCTTTACTTGCATCGGGTACCACTATTCAAATTGACGGTAAAGAAATTGCAAATGTCGTTAATCGTATTAATCAAACGAATGAGCGCATGAGCATGCGAGCGAAAGGAGTGACAACATGATAATTACAGCAGAGCCGTCCTTTACTTATGACGGGGCTTATATGAAACAGCTTGGTTATTTTTTAAATGATGCAGTTGTTTCTTCGCCAGAGATTTCACCAGAGAATGTGAATGTACCTGGTCGACTAGGGATTTTAAATATGGGCAATGATATTGGTTCACGTCAGATTACGTTAGATGTGAGCATTTATTGTTCTTCACAAGAAGATTTTAATGAAAAGCGACTATATTTAGAGAATCTAGTCATTTTACAAGAGCCAGTAGAAAAGCCACTTGTTCTAGATACAGATGCACAATGGACATATTATGGACAGTTTACCGGTATTTCTGATTTTGAATGGATTAACGGCTATGACCATAAGGTGACTCTTACATTTACTTGTGCGGATCCATTGAAATATGGTGAACAAATGACGTATAACATCGCCAATAATATCTTGAAGTTTACGCCCAGAGGACAAAAACAAACGTTTCCGGTCATCCATGCAATCGCTCAAAAAGACGCAACATGGTGCGGTTTATCGACTGTAGACCAATTTGTTTACGTCGGAGGTAAAGTTGATGTAGAAACTGGTGAAACTGCTACAACGATTTATAATCCTGTTTTAACGGATACAGCACAAAATATGGACTTGTGGCAACGGCAATCTAGCGAAACATTTACGCAAGTAGATAATGGCACTGTTGGTAAAGGTTCTTATTTTCAACAATCTGATGATGACATTAATGTAAAAGATTTTGGAGAAAATACTGGTAAAAGTACAGAATGGTATGGCCCAGCGCTCAAACGTATGCTTACGAAACAACTTTCAAACTGGAAAGTGACGTGGCGTATACAGTCGATGAATAACTACAAACGTGCCGAAAATAAATTTGAGTTGTATTTATTGGACAGCGCAGGAAAAGTAATTGGCAAATTAGGTATTAAAGATAATGGGGAAGGTAGCGAGCAAGAAATCAATGTACAAGTATATCGCGCAGATGGCAGTGTGAAAAGTGTTGGCCAGTTTAAACCAACTGTTAAAAATAAAAAAGCTGTTGCACTTTCAAGGAAACAAAAGGTTAAAAAAACCGATTCAAAAGGCAAAGTAACATATAGTTATATCACACTAAAAGAATCACTTAATGAAAATAACAGTACAAATGATTTAACAGATTTTTATGGCTACATCGAAATTGAGAAAGTCGGCAATAAATTTTTTGCGACAGTCGTTAAATTAGATACAAAAAATCGGAATGAATTAAATCGTTGGGAATCTGTTTGGACCGATGAATTTGATACATTTAAAAAAGATTTAGCTGGCTTTGTATTGTATGCAGGAAAACGTTCAATTACAGAAGATGCTAAAGGAATTAGCTACAAATCGAACTACTTAGCATTCTGTGATTTAAAGGTTTACGAACGTGCGGAAATTAAAGAAGAAACCATATTATCGTCCACACCAGAGGTCATTATTTGGGAAGGTGATGAACTTATTTTTGATTGTGAACGTGGTCGTATTTATAAGAATGGCCAACTTTTCATGGATGCAATGCACATCGGCACCGACTTTATTAAATTCATAGGCGGCGTACAAGATGAAATTGTATTTGCAGAAGGATTTGACTGGACGATGCATATACGCCCGACAGCATTATAGAAAGGAGGTAACCAATGAATCTACTCATTTTAAAAGCAGATGCAGCAAGTCGTTATGCTGCTGACGATTATAAAACAGTGGCCGTTTTAAGCAATGATAGTACGCATTCTTGTCCATTTTACGATGACTTGCGTACAGAGAAACTAGAGGATTTTTATGACACGTATCAATTTAGCGTACCAGCTAATGAAGAAGAATCACAGCACATTGTGCGAGGGAATTATGTAGTATTTCAAGATGAAACTTATAAGCACCGGTTGTTTCGTATTTATGATGTAGAAGATGCACTATTAGGCGATATACACGTGAAAACAGCTTATGCAGAAAATGCATTTGTACATGATTTATTAAAAACACTAGTGCCACGTGCCAAAATTGGGACAGTCAATTTTCGCGATGCATTCGCACATTGTTTAAGTAATAGTGGTTGGCAAATTAAAAATGCGGAATGGTTAGGTGAACTAATCGCACAAGAATTCGATGGCACTACAACGGCACAAGCAGAGATTCAAAAAATTTGTAAAGATTATCGTGGAGAAATTGATGCTTATGTAGAATTAAACGATGCGAATAAAATCATTAATAAGTGTTTTGATCTTGTGGAAGAACGTGGTCGACATGATACAGGTAAACGATTTGAATATCGCAGAGATTTAGTAGGTGTCACACGTAGAGCATCTGACGCAGAACTTTATACAGCTATAAAAGCGCGTGGAAAAGACGGCATTACATTTACAGATATGAATAATGGTAGCGATACAATTTATGATAGTGCTGCCAATGATTTATATAACGGTGGTCGTGAGTATCTAATAAAGTTTGTTGAATATAGTGAACTTGAAACGCCATCGGCTTTATATTCTGCTGCACGACAAGAATTAAATGAATGCAATCGCCCAAAATACCAATATGAAATTGATACTGCCTTACTCAATCAGATGGCTGGTTATACAGATGCAGAACCGGTTTGGCTAGGTGATAGTGTACGAGCAGTCGATTTTGAAATGGCACCAGAGCTTACAGTAGGTGCTCGTATTATCGAAAAAGAAACATCTTTTAGTGATTCTACGAAAAATAAAGTTGTTTTAGGCGAATATGTTGAATTAGTAAACAATACACCAGATGAAATTAAAAAAATACAATCCGATTTAACAACGCTAAACAATAGTTTATCGACTGTTTATCGTATTGAAATCCGTCCAAGCGCCGGTTTAATTGCACGTAACGGTTACCTTCAAACGACTGGCGATGCAGTACTTGAAGCAGTAGTTTACAAAGATAATATTCGAGTGAATGGCACAAAAGAACAATACGTGTGGGAAAAGATTTATCGTAAGACAGGTGAACACGATACAGCATGGGAAATGGCGCAACAGAATATTGGTAATACTGTCACAGTGACGGGTGAAGATTATGCCAAGAACTGTGATTTTTATTGTCACTTTTTAGACGATTCATTTAACTTTGTTGCTACAACTTACTTTAAAACAGCAATTGAAGATACGGTAAAGAAAATTGAAGCCTTACAAAATACGCATGCTATCATTCCTTTTATTACAGATACGCACTATGCAACAGATGGAATGGAATATACACAATCTAAATTGCGCTCGATGGATCATATCCGAAACGTTGTTGAAATTACACACCAGGTTGATTGTGATTTAGTTGTACATGGTGGAGATCTAGTGGATGGTAAAACATCTAAAGCGCTCACTCTTTCTAATTTACAGGCTGTAACCGCTATGTTAAATCAGTCTGATTGCCCCGTAATGTTTACGAAGGGGAATCACGATGATAATGGTCTTGGTGATGTACGACAATATGGAGCAAAAGGTGATGGACTTGTAAAACCAAAGGAAATGGCCATGATTTTAAAAAACCAATATTTACAGCATGATATTACTTATAATGATGCGGATAATGCAATCTACAGCTACTACGATGTGGAAGATAAAAAGCTAAGAGTATTAGTATTAGATGCATGGGATTTACGTTATGACTTACTTGATGATGTAAAAAAAGTAAAGTATCAATCTCGTAAATATTTAGGTTTCCAAGCCACGCAAATTCAATACGTGGCAGACGTTTTAAAGCAAACACCAAGTGATTACGGTGTTGCTGTATTCGTCCACAATGGATTAAATGGTACGGTTGAACTTGGTGATTGGACGGCTATTAATGATGAAGTAATTTCAGGTGTATTTAATGCGTGGCGTACAGGTACAACATACGATTCGACAAAAGATGCGCTGCACACTGCTAATAAAAATAGTGATTATCCAGTCACCATTAAAGTAGACTACAGTGAACGTGGTCCAGGAAAACTAATAAGTTTCTTTGCTGGGCACAAGCATCGTGATTCTGCTAAACGTAATGGGTTTGGCAATACACCAACAATTTTAACGAATTGCTCTTATTCAGCAGGGGATGCAGATGATAAAGAACGTCGAATTATCGGTACCGTAAACGAGGACTTATTCGATGTTATTGCAATTAGTGTTGATTTGAACGATATTCAATTGATTCGGTTTGGTGCCCAGTTCAATAATCGTCCTATTCGACAATATGTAGGAGGTGCGTGATGAAGGAAAAACGAGTTAAAGCAACAAGTAAAGTTTCACTTAGTAATAACACAGACATACATGTAGGCCCCACGCCACCCCCATTCCCGGTTGAAGGTCAACAGTGGTTAAACACATCAACTAATCCTCCACAGTTATATGTGTGGGATGGCGAAAAATGGGTACTACAACAAATCGATATTGAAAAACTAGACCCCGATTTAATCGATGAATTAAAAAGTGATACGCTACAAAAACACCAAGAATTATTAGACGAAATTGAAGGTATTAATACATCGATGGATAATTTAAAGCAGACAGTCGAAGAACGAAATCAACAAGATGATGCAGCGTTTGCAACTATGACGCAATCTATCATTGATAATCGGTTGGAAGCACTTGGTTGGTACGAAGAAAACGATGGCCGTATTAGTGGAATTGCTCAATCAATGGACGGGTTAGTTTTAAGAGTCGGAAATGCTGAAAGAGAATTAACGACTTTGACATTAACAGCCAGTGGTCTGCGTTCGGAAGTAAATGCCTTGAACAATGGTACAGCGTCGATTATGACGCAAATGAGTGACCGCATTAATTTACGTGTACAAAAAGGTGATGTTATTAGTCAAATCAGTGTTGAAGCTGATAAGGGTGTTTACATTGCCGGGAAAGCCATTTATTTAGACGGTACGGTAAAAGTAGCTGATACATTCGTTGCACCGCGTATTATTAGTGCCAATAGCGCGAATACAGCTTATACAAAAATTGAAGGTCAACAAATGACGTGTTTTGGTTATTTTTCGAATAACTGGCGTGGAAAAACATACGCTGGGAATCATTCACTTGAAGCCAAAGTCGGCTATATTAAAATGAAACAACTGGATGGAGGGAATACGAATGCTCTCTATTACAGTGCAAAAGGTATTTCAACGCGGATGGATGCTGATAATAACGGTTCTGCATCCGGTGTTATTGAATTCTTTGCTGATGGTTATACGTCGCAAGCTAACTCACTTGTACTTGCATCGAGTGGAAATATTATTTTAGAGTCGACTGTTGGTAGTAATATCTTTATTAATCCAGCAGGCGGTTCACTCTATGTATCTGATAAAAATTATAATATGTACGACATCTATGCAAAATTAGCTGACTTAAATCGTGTCAACGCTGTAACAGCAGGGATTGGGAACTTTTATTTTAATAGCACAAATATCAATTCCTGGAGTGACGCAATTAAAATTGGTGGTACAACAGGTAATGTTGTAATTTCAGGGAATATGACATGCGCAAAATTAGTGGAAACATCAAAACGTGAGTTAAAGAAAAACATCCGAACATACGAAGGCGATGCATTAGCGATTATTAATAGCATGCGTATTACAGAATATCAATATCTAGATGATATTGAAGGTATAGATCGCCCATACGTCGGACTAATTTTAGATGAAGCACCAGTTGAGGTTGCAGATACAAAAGGCGAAGGTGTTTTAGTTGCGCAAGGCACATGGCTTAACAGCCGCGCGATTCAGCAACTACTACATCGTGTGGAAGAACTAGAAAGGAAAGTGGCATAATGGCAGAAAAAACACCAGAGCAATATGAAGCAACGATTACGCGATTAAATCGTGTGATTAACAATATGGCATCGTCCAAAGCGGATGATGCTATTTTAATTGCAGAATTACAAGCAATTGTAGGACAGGACCAAGAAATTATTGAACACTTGGAAAAAGAAAATCAATCCTTAAAGCAAGCTATTACACATGCAGCAAAAGAAGGAGATGACGAGGTAAATGAAGTTACTACTGGTAAATGATATTGATACTTTAAAAAGTACCGATAACGCTACACAAGTTGAATTAGCTGTATTAGACGAAGAACAGCAACGTATTGATTTATCACAATTCACGACAATCGCTGTACAAATCGGCTCTAATGGCTCACTTTATTCAACTGAAACACCTATTATAAATGAAGAAATGAATACATTTTCGTTCACACTATCAAGTGAATTGCCAGCCGGTACTTATAGCATTCAAGTCAATTTAACAACAGCAGATAATAAGCTACACATTGCCCCAAATGCCGGTACACAACGATTACTAATTGAAAAGTCGTTTAATGAAGTTGGGGAAACCATTCCGATTATCAGTATCAATTCATTATTAGATGATATGGCTGAAACGTTAGTTATTGCAAAAGATGCTAAAACGGTAGCAAATGAAGCTAAAACTCATGTAATACAAGCTGTTGAAGCATCTGAAAACGCCGTATCACAAGTTGAAGGTGCGGTAGCAAGTGCGAATCAAGCTGTGCAATCTTCCACAGATGCAGTAGCCGTAGCAAATGAAGCGAAAGATGTAGCACAAACTGCGACTGCTACATCAAGTGAAGCTATGACACAAGCAGACAGCGCTAAAACATTGTCTACGCAAGCGACTACTGATGCAACGAAGGCAAAAACTGATGCCAGTAATGCATTATCAACAGCAAATAGTGCGAAATCGACTGCTGAAAGTGTGGAAAGTCGATTTAATGAATTAACCGAAGGCAATACAAATGATGAAGTAATTCAAGCCCGTACAGATGATGAAAATACAACACACGCTACGTTAAAAGCTCGACTAGATCATGAAGCAACAGCACGAAAAAATGCTGATGCTCAAACGCTTGCTGATGCGAAATCATATACAGACACAAAAGTTGGAAACATTGATTTATCGGCGCTATCAACAAAAGAAGAAACTGCCACAGCTGTACAATCTGCTAAAGATTACGCTGATTCAAAAGATATTGAAACATTACAAAGCGCTAAAGATTATACGAACAACGCTGTAAATGCTATCGATCTAACACCTTTCGCCACAAAAAACGAAGTCGCGCAAAAAACTGATGATACAGTTGTAAATAATCACTTATCTGATTTAATGCCGCACGATAGTGCATTGAGCCAGTACGCATCATCTGTGGACGAAAATGGTGTGTATAAAGTCATTACATTCAAACGCGCTGACAACACAATTTACATGATTAGTACAGCAAGCAACGTCGATGCTGATGGTAATTATCAGACGTTTACATGGGATTTTTACGATGATAACGGTGCTAATGTTGTACTGACAAAAGTATGGTCTGTATCATATGATGCTGATGGCGTAGCAACTAGTAAGGAGGTAATTTGATGAATATTGATTATGTAATGATGGCACACGGAATCGGCATAAAAAAACAGATTGTGGAAGAATCAACCCCACCGCCTAGCGTCACCGATTTATCAGTCACTCAAAATAATACTGGCACTTTATTTACGCTCACGTGGAAAAATCCAAGCGATGCCTCATTAACGAAAATCGAATTATATGCGTCCACAATTGATTTGTCTGGTCGTAATTACGAAGAAGTTTCAGCTATCGCAACGAAGATTGTAGATGGCAAAAATACTACCGTTACTCATGTTACAACACCAAATGCGACTTATTATTTTAAAGCATATGCGATTTACAGCGTATTTGGTCAAACGAAAATTGATAATGGTGTTAATGGATTTTTAAAAGCGGTTGATACTGTTCCGCCGTCGAATGTCTCGAATTTGACAATCAAAGAAGATGACCGACAACTTACGCTTAATTGGTCGAATCCGACTGATGCGGACTTTAGTAAAGTGACAATCGTGTACAAAAATAACACTTATCCATCTGATAAAAACGATGGCACCGTTGTATATGTTGGTACGGGGACATCAGTAAATTTAACTTCTTTAATCAATGACACGACTTACTATTTTAAAGTCTTTACCGAAGATGTTAATGGTAATATTGCTAGCGGTGTACAGATTAGCGGTACCCCAGCAGATGTTAAAGTGTATGGCGTTAAAATCGACACAACAAATAGTAATACAGAAACAGCTTTAACGTATACAGACAACGCAGTCGGTTTCACAGCCGCCAAAATGAACGGCGCTACTTTTGAGTATGGATCATGGGAAAATATTTACCCATTCAACGCAATTAAGCCATGCATAGTCAAAAATGGCGTAGTTAATTATTATCTAAATCCTAATGACTACACCAAGAAATTAGATGGTACTGCAGCTGATATTACTAGCGGTAATAATGGCGATGTGATGATTGAGTTCCCGAAAATTTGGTGGAAGCTTGAAGTGGTAGGCAATGATTTATATGTACGTTATGCGACTAAACAAAAAGATGCGACATTTAAATGCCTAGCACATATGCGCGGTACGACGGAAAAAGATTATTGCTATGTAGGTGCTTATTTAGGCTTTGAATCATCTTCGAAATTACGTTCATTAAGCGGTAAAACGCCAACAGCATCAAAAACTATTGGAGCATTTAGAACACTAGCACAAGCTAATGGTAGTGGATATGATCAAATGGCATACTATCAACTTCTAATGTTACAAGTTTTATATATTGTAATGTTTAAAGATAGAGATTCACAAACAGCTTTAGGTAGAGGGTATGTTGATGGAAACTCTGCTGCAACCACAACAGGTAATCTTAACACTAAAGGTTTATTCTACGGTGAAACTACAGGTAAAGTACAAATGAAATTCTGTGGTGTTGAAGATTTTTATGGGAATATGTTCTATTGGATTGACGGTATCTTTAGTGACGCATCAAGAAACATGTTGATTAACAATCAATCATTTAATAACACGGGTTCTAACTACACAAACTATGGACAAGTGGCTACTGCTAACTTAGGTGGATACATCAACAGTGTACAAGGTGGCACTGAAACAGGGTTTATCCCTAAAGCTACATCAGGTTCAGCTACAACTTATTATCCTGATTATGGTGATCTGACTGCTTCGCGTATTGCGACTTTCGGTGGGCGTTGGTCTAATGCCTCTAATGCTGGTGCTTTCAGTCTGAATGTGAGTTATTCTACGTCTGGGTCTGCTTCGACTCTCGGCGCTCGCTTGCTAGCTTTGTAAATTAATATGAAAGTGGTGATAAAATGAAAACATTTCAAAACGTACGCGGCACGCAGTCCAACGTAACAGAAATCGAAGTAAATGTAGATACAGTGTATGTACGCTCGAATGTCGAACGTATCGAAACAGAAGATTTCGTCGGTTGGCAATATGATGAAATTCAATATGAAGTAAAAGAATATATTGAGTTAATCGCCAATGAAAATAAAGATTTAAAGGTACGACAAGATTCAACAGAATCAGCATTATTAGATATTTTAATTTTAGGAGGAATGTAGAATGTACGCTTTTTTATTAAACATGTGGGTCATGAAGAAAATTGATGAGGTTTACTTATCAAAAATCGTCCAACTAGGGCGCTTAACGCAAGAAGAAGTAGATATGATTCTAGCAACGCCACAAAAATAGTAGGCGTTTTTATTTTGGTCAAAATGAAGAAAAGTAGGTGTCACATGGCAGAAGAAAAAACAGTCATGCTAGAGGTTTTCGAGAAATTAGGGAGTCTGGATGCAAAGTTAGATAACATCAATCAATTACGCAATACTGCGCAACGTGCTGAAACAAAAGCCGATTTAGCGCAAGACATTGCAGAAGAAGCAAGAGCAAGTTCAAAAAGCGCACATCATCGTATTGATCGCCATGACAAAATCGTTTTCTGGGCAGGTACATCCATCATCGGTTCAGTCATTGTAGCGATTATGGCGATCGTCTTAGGACAATAAAATAAGGAGGACAATTATGAATACGGAAAAACTAAAAGAATACATTGCTTTATTCGGAGGATTGCTTGGAGCAGTCCTTTTATTTTTGCAGACATTAGGTTTTGAATTTGCATGGTTTACAGATAAGTCAATTGAAGCATTTACGAATGCGTTACTCGCTGCAGTGCCATTTATCTTGATTATATACGGTGTGTGGAAGAACACGTATGTGGTAACAAAAAAAGCAAAAGAACATAAGCAAGTGATTGAGGAACACGAGAAGAAAAAGGAGGAAGCATAATGTCACAAATTAAAAATAACTATGTAGTGGTAAATCAATTTAGCCGACCAGGGTTAAAGCGTTCGATAACTAAAGGTATCATTGTCCATTACACAGCAAATCCTGGGGCATCAGCTGCCAATCATGCAACGTTTTTTGATGGCAAAGATGGAGGTGGTAGTCGCTACGCAAGTGCTCATCTATTTGTAGATGCCAAAGAAGCGTTATGTATTGTGCCATTAAATGAAGTTACGTATCAAGCAAATGATGTACAAAAATATGTGAAGGGAAAGGCTTATCGAGGTGCTGCGGCTGAACTTGGCCAAAATGCTAACTGGACAGCAGTAGGCGTTGAAATGTGTTTAGAAAAAGATGGTTCAATCGCAACGGCTACATTTAATCGCACAGTCGATGTAGTCGTAGAGTTGTGTAAGAAATATGGCTTGAATCAACATGATTTATATCGTCACTATGATGTAACAGCCAAGAATTGCCCGGCACCATTTGTTGCACGTCCAAGTGATTGGACACGCTTTAAAAATGAAGTAGCACGTAAATTGAAAGGTGACATCACAAGCGATAAATTTTATACGTATACGCCAGATCGTGTCGTAACACTTCGAGAAATCGGTTTATATGAAGATGTTACGTTGGAGAAAACGATTAAACGTTATCCAGAAGGTACGCGACTCACGATTACGGGTATCGAGTACGATGGGAAAACGCCACGCTTGAAAACAGCAAAAGGCTACATCACTGCAAACAAGCAGAATGTAAAAGGCTATCACACATCAATCGGCACAATCAAAGTACTTGTGGACGACTTGAATTACTACGATACAGCACGTTGGACGAATCCAGATGGACAAGTAAACAAAGGTGAAGTATTCACTGTTGTTAAAAAAGTCGGCAATATGTATCTATTAAAAAGTGGTTTATATATTACAGCATCTTCTCAATACGTAAAATTTACTGCGCATTAGTTAAATAAGAAAGCCCCGTATCTTCCACAGTCATGTAGAAGGTACGGGGCTTTTTTTATTCAAGAAAAGAAAAAACGACAATACTGTCACTGTTATGAGCACCATTACTAAACTTCATCCAAAAACAAAAACATGCTCAACATTAACGGTATTATATAAGTATCTATTTTAACTTCTGTTTTTTTAATAATTCTATTGCTTTTGCACGTCGGTCATTATATTTCATCACCAAAATCTCATTATCAGACTTTTCAGCTTTAACTCTTTCGATCGCTTCATCTAAAATAGTAATTTCATTTTCATAATCCTTTACCTTACGATACGCCATTGCGTAGGCATTATATAGCACCGGTGCATTATAACCATGATAACGAGCTGCGTCGTATAATTCAATGGCTTTATCTATATTTCCAGCTTTTCTTTCGACATCTCCTCTTTCATAATATGAGAATCCCTCTTTAAATCCTTTTCTCCAGTCATGAAGATTTTTAATATCCTGCAAAGGTACCCTATCATGAAAGGGATTAATAGCGAGTTCGGCCTCTGAATTTGAAGATGCTATATCATTGATTTCAGCTTTTAAGAATTTCCAAACATCTATTAGATGATATACAGGGATTTCTCTACCTAACTTTTCATGCGCTTTTTTTTGATCAATTAAATAATTGTGAACATCGTCAGTTCCAATATATATCCAAGCAGTAATAGACTTCGCCATTTTACTTTTTAAAATTTTATTTCCATTAGCTTTTAGGGTGTTCATTACTTCATTCTTATACTTTTCAACCTGTCCCCCGTAAATAATTGTAATTTCATCTCTTATACCAGTTGTAATAAAAGATACAGATTTCAGTTTTTTATACTCTACTTTGTCAAATGGACGATGTTTCACATTAAAATAATGTTCATCAATCTCATTAGCATATAAAACAGGAGCTACCTCAAGTTGAATTTCAGGTGTACTAGGGCTAGGGCCATAACCATTATCTCGATTTGTAAGGAATGGAGTGATTCGATTTGTTAATCTATCGGATGTTTCGTTTAAAATACGTGTCATTTCTTGACTTTCTAGCTCAATTGCTTCCATTTCGGTTAATCCTGTATCTACAAATCGACTATCCGTTTCGTACATTTCTCTAATTTTCTCTGCTGCATATGCGCGCTGGTGAAACTCTTTGTATCTATTTCCACGCCCCTTACCTACATAGAAAACTTCCCCAGTTTCTTTAATAAACCATTCATAAACATAATAATCATTCGTCTTACCATCAGTAGGCATTCCTATAGGCAAAGAATTGATACTTATTTCATTTTCTGGTGTTATTCCAACAGAAATGCCTACACCTAAAATATTTTTTGATTGTTTATTATCTGAAATCTCATCTACTTCCTCTTCTACTACGTTACTTTTATGGATTTCTTTTACATTCTCTTCTTTTCTCACAAAAAACTTATTAAATATTTTCATTATTTTTTAAGGCCCCTTGTATTTTAATAATCATTTTTATTCAATAAACTTACAATGTACTTATTATAAGATAAATGAAGTATATATTTCCATAACTCTCCTATTTTGGCTGAATTTAAAATTTTCTCTATTTGTAAAAATCGCCCTTTTAGAAAAACGTCTTTTTACTGGTTAATTTAAGTAAACTTAGTTATATCAATAGTTATAGAGGTTTCATAAGTTATCTTTTCTTTGGATATCTCATATATTAGCCTTGTGGATGACACCACACGCAAATACTGATAATACGGGCTTATGAGTAATAGCCAAATAACGGAAATTTATCATTGTATATTTCTAATGAGCGAATTATATTTAGAAAAAGAGGTGGTAATTATGAATAGAAGAATATTAATGAAGAACGAAAATTACATCATTGTGCAACATTCATACTACCCAGTGATGAAGATACACCGTAAAAATCATCTTACTACATACGATATTCAAAAAATGCTGTCTCATAACAAAGCATTTGATTTAACTAATACGTTATTTAGCAAAAAGCATGAAAAGAGTCCCGGACACTTTTACCAAGAATGAAAAATAAAATCCACCGACGGTACTGCGAATACCGACAATGATGACATATCTTTATTAGACATCTCACAAAAATATCAATTGTAAAAATGTTATTTTGTAATATGTATCAATTGATACATTTTTATAATGTTATATATATTTATATCTATCCACTTTTCTATTATTAAGTTGACTTTTCCATATGTATTACACTATACTTAATTCAACTTAAAAAAGAACGCAAAAAAAGCAAGCGGTTAATAAAGTATGGGGATACTTTATTAACATGCTATATCGTACTAGAACTACGATACGCACTTTCACTTGCTCTTAATGCTTACTTAATTGCTTATTATGATAAATCATTTTAGGGGTTATTTCAAGTATTAAAAGCTAAATTACTTTATAGTATCTAAAAATACTTAAAGCGTGTGTATCGAAACAGCAAATCGATACCACGCTTTTTTTCGTTCTCCCAAAGGAGAAATGAAAATGGAAACTAAATCTAAAACGTTAATCTATACTCATAATCCAGTAGCTTATAAACGCTACTCTCAATTCAAATCAGTTAAACAGTTTAATTCAAATATCGAAATGTGGTTAGCAGATCATAAGTCTACATTTGGTCGCAAAGAACTGCAAGCTCTCAAAGTATTATTACGGCATTCTGCAAAGGTTGCTGGCATTGCTACGATTAAGTTCAATTCACTTGTTAAAGTGGCTGCCGAGAAATACGGCTTTGTGTTTAGTGTTAAAACGGCTAAACGTGCTGTGGCCAAAGCGAAACAATTAGGTATGCTTGTAACACTTGCTACTAAATCAGCCAAAACAGATTTAAAATCTCCATCGGTTTATGTATGGCAAAAATATCGAAATGTCCCTACAGAAATTACTAAAGTCACTACGGATGAAACTCCTACAAACGTTGATGTAACAACATCTTCACAAAATGCTACTGTATCAGCTTGTGAGGATGAAATGACCCTACATAAAACTGATGTCCATGAAGCTAGTATTATTAAATATTATATCCGTAAAAGCGCGAAATCTTTTAAAACAATCGCTTGTCACATGTCAGTTAAAAAATCAGCCCCAGCCGAATTAATTGAACAACCTGTAAAACCTAAAACAGCATTCAAACCATTACGTTTTATTTCACGTTTGAAAGATGTTGTCTATAAATCATTACTAAACAAAAAAGATGATGTACAAGCAATTGTTGAAATTGTTCACGCAAATATATATGCATTCACTAAATTACCTGCTTATAAGCCATTTAAAGACGAATTACTAGAAAAGGCATTACGAATCGTAAATGCTTGTTTAACAGCGCACAAACAAGGCTCACTAGACTATATTAAATCTATGCGTGGTTTTATCGATTCACGTATCAAAGCTGAATTACGTGCATTTAGTGAATTAAAAGTAATGGAAGCTGACAACTTAATTAATCAAGATATGCATACAAACATCGCTGATATGTACACTGATGCGTTAGAAGGTACGTATCAACCGAATTATAACAAGGGTATGTTTTATGATTGGACATAATTAAAAATCTTAATGTTTCACGTGAAACAAGTGAAAAATGATACATTGATACATTTTACAATTGATACATTGATACAAAAAGTTTATAGTTAAGCGAGGGGGTTAGCATATGACAACGATTACGTTTGCCAACTTTAAAGGTGGCTCTGGAAAAACAACAAATAGCACGATGGTCGCTTATGAACTAGCTAGTATGGGATATAAAACCTTGTTAATTGATTATGATCCGCAAGCAAATGCCACGAAATTCCTTATGAAAACATATAAAGCTATACATGGTAAAGCACCCGATTTTAATAATACTCTTATGGCTGCATTGCAAAAAAATAAATTAGAAGAAGTGATAATGGAAATCAAAGAAAATTTATTCTTAATTCCGTCTTATCGTGATTTTAAAAAGTTTCCTAAGTTTCTTGAAATGCAATATCCAAAAGATGATTTTGCACGTGTGAAATATTTAGATAATCAATTAAAAGAAATTAAGAAACAATATGATTTTATTATTTTTGATACACCGCCAACTAGTACACTATTTACCTCTGGAGCACTTTATGCTAGTGATTACGTTGTAATTACATTACAAACAGAAGAACGAAGTTTAGACGGTGCAGAAATGTTTATAGATGAATTAAATGAACTTTTTGAAATACCTGGATTCGATATAGAGATTTTAGGCATTCTTCCAGTATTATTTGAAAACAATAATGAAGTAGATGATATTATATTGAACGATGCTAAAGATATATTTGGCGATAACAACATGTTTAACGCTATTATTCGTCGTATGAAACGCGTGAAACGTTGGGATAGTGTAGGCATTACAGATGACCAAAAAGATAGCTGGGATAAAAAGACTCATGCTGTGTTCCAAGACGTCACAAAAGAAATGATTGAGAGAATAAAAAAGATAGAGAAGGAGAATTAGTATGGCTAACAAGAAACTTTTAAATAAACGTATGCGTGGGAACGAATTTACTCCTACTAATTCGGCTTTAGAAGAAAGCATAGAAGAAAATGAAGTTGAAGTTGTAAAAGAATATCGTGCGTCACTTAGGGTTACAAATGAAACGCGAGATAGAATGAATGCTTTAAGGAAAATTACAGAATTTAAGAATGTAGATGATCTAGTAAATCATTTAATTGATGAAAAAGTAGAAACATTAACTGATAAAAGTAGAAGAAAATTCGAAGTAATGGTTGAGAAATAAACAAAAGGACTTAGCTTATATTATAAAGCTAAGTCCTTTTTTCTTTTTATATCGAGTGGATCTAATATGATTAAATAATCTTTGTAGAAAATATCTTGTCCATATTGTTGGCGATAGTGTACTAGACATTCTTCTAAAAATTCCGGAACGATTTCAAGGTGAGCACATATTTCTTCCACAGTTGTTATGTATTTTTCATAGCACTCTATTAGATTATCTAAAGTTACAATTTTTTTATGTCCCCAACGACGTGCTATGATTTCTTGTTGTCTATCTCGAATTGTTTTCTGTTCAACTATATTACCCAGGGTAGTTTTAAAGTGTCCAAGTTCTTCAGCTAATACACAATGATATTTATTTTGAGTAAGATTATTTTTGAGGAAAATCCCATCATAATCATAAAAACCAGATAGTTTTCCTGGCAAAAAGTTTGTCTGCCAGATTGGCACTTCTTCATAAAATTCATCCCATAATGCTTCGAATCTGTTCATCATAAAACCACCTATATATTATTTATTCTTTTTAAGATTTTTCTTAAATTCAATGAATGCTAATATTTCTTCTATTTCTTCCTCTGTAGCATCGTCATCAATATGCGCTGCAAAAGTTTGAAAGCGTTCATCTGGAATGACATATCTTTTTAAGTCTGTTCTTCCTAATAAATAATCTGTAGAAACATTAAAATAGTTTGCAACTTTATCAATTTTATCTACAGATGGGCTTTGTGTAGCCCATTTATATAATGTATTTTCTCCCCAACCTAGATTTTTAGATAAATCTTTTAAGTTTATTTTATTTTCTTTTGCTAGAATTTTTATACGTTCTAGAAGTATTTTCATATACAAACATCTCCTAATCAGGCTATTAAGTATCTTTTTGGATATTTTTATTTGACAAAAGTATCTTTTTGGATTATATTAATAGCATAAGCTAATTTTTGAGCTAAAAAGAGTACAAAAAAACAAGACCAGCTAAAATATCATCTGCATTTGGAAGGTGCTTAAAGATTGATTTTATCGGCTTTTTTGGGTCTTATTTAACTATGGATTTATAGTATCATATTGGATACTTTAATTCAATATTATTAGCTAATTTATTAGCTATTTACCCTAAAATGATTCAATATTAGCAATTTTCTTTATTTATTTCAGAAGGATGTGAAAAAATGCCTGTTGATTTAGCTATTCAAATTAGATCGGAACTTTATAAGAAAGAAATGTCACAAAGCGAACTTGCTAAAATGTTGGGTATTTCAGGTGCTTATCTAACAGATATTTTGAAAGGTCGTAGAACTGGTCCTAAAGCGCAAGAACATATTATGTACATTAAAAAAATTTTAGAAATTAAGTGAGGTAATTACAATGGATAAGTTATTGAAAATTGCAGAAGAAGTAGAACGTATCGATGTAGAAGATGATGAAAGAATTGGTTGGTTTGATATTCCAGAAGGTGATCCTACTATAAGCGATAAATTAATGACAGTTGGTGTTCTTGGTTTTCTGCCTGCTGTAGCAATTGCCAGTGGCTTATTCGTATTATCTGTACTTTAAAAAATAGGAGGAATTAAAATGACAAACATTAAAGTAATGTATGCAGGACAACAGCAACAAACAATCACTTCATTAGAGGTGGCAGAAATGGTGGGGCGTGAGCATAAGAATGTAATGCAAGATATTCGCAAGATTTCAGCAGATTTAGGACAGCTGAAAATTCAGCCGTCCTCATATTTCACAGAATCAACGTATAAAAACAATCAGAACAAAACGCAGCCAATGTTTCTACTAACTAAACAAGGCTGCGAGCTTTACGGCAATCGAATGACTGGCATTGAAGGTACAGCATTCACTATTAAATTCGTTGAACGCTTTAACGAAATGGAACAAGTCATTCAACACAATCTACCTACAGATCCACTGGAATTAGCATTGACAGCTGCACTAGACACACGAAAAGAAGTGGCAGCTATTAAAGAAGATGTCGATTATTTAAAAGATAATATGCGCATCAATACGTACCAGGAGAAAACTTTGCAGGACATTGTAAAACGAAAAGCGATGAAGGCACTTGGTGGTTATAAGAGCTTGGCTTATGAAATGCTTGCTAACAAAGTATTTAGAGCTGCTTGGCGTGACTTCAAAAATCATTTTGGAATTTCTACTTATAAAGAGTTACCAGCAAAGCGTTTTGATGAAGGTGTGAAACTTCTAAATTATTGGGAGCCCGGTGCATCATTACGAATGGACATTGAATCGTATCAGAATCAACAATCATTAATAGATTGATTGTGATGGGCATTCAGGGGCCAAAAATGAATATTGAATAATCCGTTAGGGGGATAAAAAATGGCAGAACAAAATGAAATTCAAGGTGTGCAATATGAAGGCATCTTATCTAAAGGGTTTGGATTAATACCACAAATGGTTACCCGTGATAAAAGTTTATCAATTGAAGCAAAGGCAATATACGCTTATTTAGCTGCTTTTGCTGGTAATGATCAACAAGCATTTCCTGGTGTAACTCTAATATGTGATGAACTAAAAATTTCTCAAAAAAGATATTTGAAGCATCGCAAAGATTTGATGGAAAAAGGATATATCGAAATTAAACGAGAACGACTAGAAAATGGATTTTCAAAAAATCTGTATATCTTAAAACAAAATATTCCGTATACAGTCAATTCGTCTGCGTACGAAACGTTATCATACCAAAACGTACACGGACAAAACGTACGCGGACAAAATGACCGTACTAATATAAACAGCTCTAATAAAAACATCTTTAATAAAAACAGTATTAACAAACAACAACTACAAAAAGAGAAGCAGTCGTCGTTGTCGTCTGAAATCTTTAAATTCTATGAATCTGAATTTGGCCCATTAACCCCATTTGTTACAGAAGAAATCGAATACATGATTAAAGACAGCAATGAAGAACTTGCACTCGAAGCATTAAAGAAATCCGTACTCGCTAATAAACGCTCAATTAAATACGCTGCAGCGATTACTCGTAATTGGAAAAACGAAAATATTAAATCATTAGATGACTTAAAGGCTATTGAGCACAAGAAAGGACGTGAACGGAATGAAAGCAATTCAGCAAGCTATGAGCCTGCCAAAGAATATGATGATGGCGTTAACTTCTAATTACTGTGAAAAAGAGCATGTAAATGAATATGGCTATGCAATCAAACACCCGTTATACAAAGCTGATTTATTAGGTACAGCTTATGAACAGTATGGCACCCAATTAATTTGCTTACAGTGTTTGAAAGAGGAACGTGATGCAGCTTTTGTAAAACGTATCAGTGATGAAGCGATTGAACGAGAAAAGCATAAACGAAAAAACACCTTACATTATGCATCGGTCTACAGTGATCAGTCGATTGCAGACGCTGGATTTAAAAACTTTGAAGTTGCGACACCAGAAGAAAATAAGAATAAAGAAGATGCGCTGAAAGCTGTGAAACATTATCGAGCCAAGTTTGAAAAAGAAGCGAATGAGTATTTTACAACCATGTTGACAGGCTCAACTGGTGTTGGTAAATCCCATCTTGCAATGGCCATGTTACGAAACCTAAATGAAACACTGGATGCAGAGTGTGCATTTGTGAATGTGCGTCGCATGCTGATGATGATTAAAAAATCATGGAACGACCAGAAGTACCCATATGACCAAATGTATTTCATTGATTTGCTAAGTCGAGTGGACTTCCTTGTATTAGATGATTTAGGAAATGAAACTGGCAGCGATTCAGAAGCCAAGCAGTGGGTGAAGGACATCCTTACAGAAGCGCTAGAAGCTCGTCAGACAAAAGGAACGATTGTGACATCGAATTATACGCGTGACCAGCTTACAAAGATGTACAGCGAAGATAGAGCCGTTAATGCGCTAATCAGTCGCCTATTAAAAAACACTGCACCAATCGTTTTTAAAGAAACAAATGATAAGCGTGTTAAGTTATTCGACTTAGATGCGCCAATTGAGGAGGAAACGGAATGAATGAGAAAAAGAAAGTAGTTCAGAAGGAAGTACCAGTGATTAGAGAGATGGCAGAAGTATTCCTAGTACCGCAAGATGGGATGTGGAAAGAAGCCGTGGGGCATCGTCTCACAATTAGTCAGATGGAGTTTGGGGTCCTTCCAGTTGTAGAGGGGTTCGGAATCATCGATGTCCAAAGTGGATTGCCACTTTTTGTGCATGAGGTGTCAGAAGATATGCTGCGTACTTTAACTACAAAAGAAGAAGTCATTCACTACATGGCAACCTATGTAGCAAAATCAATAGTGGGCACGATAAATATAATGGGTGTAGAAGAATATAAACAACAACTGATGCATAGTAAGCAAGAAGTGACGAATCAATTAGGCGCTCGCCCAGCTATTCGTTGGTATGAGGAGGAAACGGAATGAAAACTTTAGAATTATTCGGTGGTATAGGCGCTCCGAGGAAAGCATTACTTAATTTAGGTGTGGATATTAAAGTGATTGATTATGTAGAAATAAAAGAAAGTAGAGTTAGAGCGTATAACGCGTTGTATGACCACTTACACAAGACACAATCAGTCGTGGGGTGGAATTTAAAACCGGACATACTTGTACATGGTTCACCTTGCCAGGATAACAGCCAAGCACAATTTAGCAGTCATACAAATAAAAAAAATAAAAAACGTGGTGCTGAAAAGGATAGCGGAACTCGTTCATCGTTAATGCATGAAACAGTGAAAATTATTAAACAAATGGGTGAATGGAAACCGAAGTTCGTTATTTGGGAAAATGTCACAGGCGTACTTGCTGGCAATACAATCAATGCTTTTAACACGTATTTACACGACATGAGTAACCTAGGATACACGAATAGCTTCGATGTAGTGAACTCACTTGATTTCGGTATACCGCATTCAAGAGAACGTGTATTTTGTATAAGCGTGTTAAACGGTGATGTATTTGATTTCTCTAAACTGAAGAAAAAAGAAATGCAACCAATTAGCGATTTTCTGGAATACACAGCAGCAGATTATGACAAAGTACCAGACGAATATATTATTAATATTCCTTCAATGCTTAATCGAATTGAAGAATTTAACCCTATTAAGCCAGGCGAAAAGTATAGGCGTCGATTGAATATCATTACAGAACATTGCTGGACCATAACCGAACGACAGGACAGATGCCCTAATTCTGGCATCTTGCGTATGAATAACGGTCAGTACCGATATTTAACTGAACGTGAGTGCTGGCGACTGTTAGGTTTTGATGATAAGGATTACAACAATGTAGCGAAGAAATTCCCAAAACAGCCCGGTAAACGTAGTGCAACGATGTACGCATTAGCTGGCAACAGCATTGTTGTTTCGGTACTTGAAGCGATATTTGAAGTGCTGCTGTCGGGTGATTATGCAGTTAAAGATGATATGACAGAAAAAACATCTAATTAATATGGAGGTAATTTAGGATGACCCAATGTATAAAAAGAACAAGAAAAATAATCAAAGCATTCGATAAATATAAACTTCAAGAAAAAATTAATGAGCACAGAGAGCGTGGATGGAAACAAGTCGGTGATATAAAGATGGAAGGATACTACGATGGAACCTATGCAGCATTAATAGAACTGGAATTAGATTACTAGGCTTATTATTTTTTAATTGTAAAATGTATCATTATTACAATTGATACTTTGTAATAATGAAAAAAATATCAATTTATAAAGGTGTGGTTGAGTTGAATAAGTATGATTTTTGGTATGAGGTTGCTATTTTTGTTTTTTGTATCTCGATGGCCATTATATTTTTAGTTTTGAAATAGAAAGTTGAAGGTGGAGAAGAAAATGCGTGAGATTAAGTTTCGAGCGTGGGATACAGTGTTAAGCAAATTCTTTGATGGCGATATTTTAAATGATTACAACTTAGGAGATTTTCTTAATGATGACAGATATATCGTGACACAGTATACAGGTTTAAAGGTTAAAAATGGTCGTGAGATTTATGAGGGGGATATTACAATAGACGGTTATGGCACAGTAACAGTTATTGAAAATGATGGTTTTCAATGGCTTGAAAGAATAGTGAGGTTAAGGGATAGACATATTAGTAAAGAGATTTTAATTATGACGAAAGCTAATGCTTTTCGTTGTGAAGTTATCGGAAATATTTATGAAAATCCAGAATTATTAGAAGGTGAGTAAATGAATATTCATTTAGGATATGATATGCCAGTACCGTTTGTACTTATTGCTTTTTATAACGACGATGGATTTAAATTTAAAAAAGTATGCTACACGTATGAAGAAGTAGAAAGTGTTGTAGTTGCTTATCAAAAGCAACAAGGAATTTATAAGGATACTACTTATATTCAGATAGCAAATGAATTAAATCATTCGGCTGATCTATTGGCCGAGTATAGTAGGGAGCTAAGGGAATGAACATAAAAATGGCGCGAAGTAGACGTATTATGGACCGTTTTAATCGTTCTAATTTAGCTGAAAAGCAAAATAGGATTAGTTCTAAGCATTGTATGAAATGTCCTCACTTTGGCGATGGCCATGTTGATAAGTGTGCAGCATGTCCAATTTTTCATCAATTAACGGAAATTGGTGATGAACTTACCGCCATTTCACACAAACGAAAAAAGGCTAAAAAAAATAAATTGTTAGAGACATTGAAAGAAACTGGGTTAACAGAATCTAATTACTTAGAACTG
>ERZ808028.387-NODE-387-length-39173-cov-10.493580_pt1 | contig 39173 bp, 33 predicted proteins | sample MGYA00380184_ERZ808028 | MGnify/ENA primary metagenome ERZ808028 (study PRJEB31490, sample SAMN06133397) | mouse gut metagenome | isolation source: J8_1 | host: mice | place: China: Chengdu | collected 2015-05 ...
ACCCCCTCAAAATTTTCTCATTTTAGGGCTTGACATTTATTTGCAGGACTCTTGAATGCCATTCAAGCGCTCTCCCACGTTAACGGTGAAGCACCCCCGTTTCCACATTCTCAGGCATAGCTCTGTTGAAATCTGCGCTGAAGGAGTCTTGCCGACCAGGCAGGGCTTTTCTTTTAGGCAGGCTTCTGTCCCTTGTACTCGTTGGGGATATCCAGCCCCAGTTCAAACTGTGCGAAGTTGATGTTGAACTCAATATGCAGGCGGTAGTCGGTGTAGACGTCGATCCGCTTGATGAGGTAGCCCGCCACCATCTTTTTGGTAGCGATGTCGCTGTCGTCGAACAGCTCGGACCACTTCAGAATACGCTGGTAGTCCTTGCGGATCTCCTCGGCCCGGCTGCTGTTCTTCTCAGCCTCGCTGCTCAGTTCGCTGACCTTCTCGCTGGCGGCCAACATCTTCTCCTTGGCCTCGTCTGCCATCTCGGTCAGCACACTCTCCGGCAAGCTGCTTTTACCCCGGATCACATCGTACAGCTTGGACTTCACCGCCTCATATTCCTTTGCGGCCTTGGCGAACTCCCGGCGGGCAGCGGCCAACTGTTCCTTCACGCTGGCCTCTACATTCATCTGCGTCCTGGAGACGATCTCGTCCTCCCGAATCGGCTTCATCTTGTCGAAAATCTGATGGAGTACCCTGGTTACCAGCCCATCCAGGATGTGGGTGGTATAGCCCGTCTGGCCGTCGCAGTCCACCCGGTGGCGGGTCTTATTATAACAGACGTAACGCATCCGCCTGCGGAACACCGTCCCGCCCTTCAGGTTGTGCCGGACAGTGCCGTTGGTGGTCAGGGTCAGCCTGCCGCCGCAGTGCCCGCAGAAAATGTTGCCGGACAGCATCGCCTGCCCGCTGATGTTTTTGGGCATGGTGCGCTGCTCGTTGTACTCATTGACCCGCTCCGCCATCAGCTTTTGAGCCAGCGTGAAGGTATCGGGGTCTATGATCTGGAGTTCCTCAAAAATCTCAGATTGACTCTCACCGCTGCGCAGGACGCCGGTGTACGCGACATTGTGCAGGATGTGCCCCACTGTGGCCTCGTGCCAGTTGGAGCCGGTGCGGGTTTTGATACCCTGACCGCTGATCATGTTGGCGATCTTGCACCGGCCATAGCCGGAGCTCACGCACAGGTTGAACATCATGCGCACCACCCGGGCCTCGTCCTCGTCGATCTCCAGCTTCCAGACCTCATGCTTCCTCTTGTTGAGGATGCCGCTGGGTGCCAGTCGATAGCCGTAGGGAACGCCGCCGCCCCGGAACCGGCCCTCCTGCACCATCTGGCCCATGGCCGTCTTGGTGCGGATAGAGGTTTTCTGGCTCTCGCCGTCCGCCTGCCAGTAGCGGATGTAGTTGGTGAGGCGGTCGGTATGGGATTCGAAACGCTGTTCACCCTCGTTGACACTCCACACCCGGACGCCATGCTTTACGAACCACTCTACCACAAATGGCGTCTCATCCGATTTGCGGCCCAGGCGGTCGAACATGAACACCAGCAGAATGTCGAACTTGCCCTGCTCGGCCCGCTTTTTGATGAGCTGCAGCTTGTCCCGGTCGTTGGCGCTGACCTTGTAGCCGGACACGCCGGTTTCCTGTTCCTCGTTCACGATGATCCAGCCCATCTTCTCGGCAAAGTCCCTGCAGGCTTTGCGCTGCACCGGGATATCCGCCTGGTTCAGTTCATCGTGGTCGACCTGCTTGGTCGTAGAAACACGATATAAACAATCCACTCTTTCAGCCATTTTGTATCCATCCTTCCAATCATCAATGTGCAAACAGGTGGGAGGATCGGATACCTTTCCATATAAAATTTTCAAGGTCCACTGGCTTGCGCCACACCGATTATCCCACAGCCTGCGGGGAATGTCCAATCATTTCGCCGAACAGCTTCGGCAGCCTAGATGTATAAAAACGGCGCTGTCCCGATATGGGAACAGCGCCGCTTCAAGATATATGTTTTTTGACAAGGGCTTTTATTGCTTCTGGAGTAAGTCGGCATATTTGGGACGGTCTGTCTCAGGCAGCTTTAACGCTTCCATTGCCTGTTCAGCAGACCAGCCCATGCTGGCCATCAAGGCACGGATGGAGGACAGAAGCCCTTCCGTGCGACCTTCGGCACGACCCTTGATGCGGCCCCGTTCCTCTACGCCCTGAGATAAATTGCACATAGCTTGCACCTCCGCTTCCAATGTCTCTGTCATAGGAATATCAAAATCATATTGCAAAACCTGCCGCTTTTCCGCTATCCCTGTTTCCGAAGATAGGAGCACGTCCAGCAGCTTCAGCACTCCATCGTAGTTTTCACCTTCAGCGCCGCCCAGGCACAGCATGACCACGCTTAGCAGGTCATAGTTCCTGACAGGCTCCTTCACATTTCCAATCAGGTTTTCTTCCACCAGACGGTATCGGGTAATGCTGTTTTGCCGCTTCTTCGGAGGCGTCATACAGACGAAAATAGAGTAAACTTTTTTTATCTTCTGATATTCGGAATGAATGAACTCTGTTCCGTATTGTGCGGAAATCATCCGGCTGCAATGGTATATGCCCCGTTTTACCATTGGATAGCCTGTGTTCAGCTTACCCTGTGCCTCAACGTTAATGATAAGCTGGATCATCTCATTGGATACTGGAGCATATGCCACAAAGCGAATATCGTAGGTGATTCTTCCCTCGCCCTGGACAGTATCCTCGTTGCCGATACCCCGGACCTTTGTGGCGTTGGTCTCACCCGGTGCTACCGCTACCTCGCTCACCTGGGGCGTACCCTCGATATATTTCTCCGCGATTTCTTTCACATCGCAGTTCTGGTACTCGTCCAGGCAGCTTTTCATAATCCAGGCCAGGATGATTTTCTCCGACAGGAGCTTCTTGCAGGCATCGTCATACTGGGAATTTTGATCCGTAATGCGGATATCCTCCGCAATGGGGGTGTTGACTTCCATATCCGCATCTCTCCTGTCTCTGTCTGTATTCTACCATATCCACGGCAGAAAATCCACAGTTTTTTCGCTATGCGCTTTGCCCGTCGTTGTTTTTGTGCTGTCGGATGTAGGAATCAATGAGGCTGGCGCGGATCTGCTGGGCTACGGTGGGATTCTGTTCCGGGGCAAAGGTGAGCCTGACCTGATGGCCGGAGATACTCAATTCTACTGCGTTGTTGCTTTTTTTCGCCGTGCTCATGACGCGCCCTCCTTAAAGTAGTCCGATCCTTTGAGACGGTAGATGAACTCTACCACATCCTCCAGGCTGCTGGTGACTGGTAGGTCAGGCAACGCGGCCTTCATGGCGTCGTGGTACCGCTGGCCAGGTACAGATCGCTCATCCAGGATGGCCACCACGCAGGTATCCGTCTCGGTGCGAATGGCTCGTCCGAAGCCCTGCTTGAGCTTGATCTGCATCTCCGGCACCACCACGGCCCGGATGAACGCCCGGAGAGTGGGGTATTCCGCCCGCTTTTTCTCTTTCAGAGCGTCAGGACGCGAAAACGGCAGACGAGGGATCACCAGCAGGGACACACAGTCCCCGGGGAAGTCGAAGCCCTCCCATGCGGCTCCGGTGGCCAGCAGGACGCTGCCTGGGCTGTTCCTAAACTGCTGGGTAGTATGTACCGCGTTTCGGCCCAGGGTGAATACTTCCCAGGGCAGATTCATCTCCGCCAGCCGCTCTTTGATGGCCGACATAGCGGCGTAGGACGTAAAGAGTACCAGGGCATGCCCCCAGCAGGTATCCAGAAGGGCGGCAATCTCCGCTGCAAGCTCATCAAAATAGCCGCTGTCTGCCTGTTCGGGAGGGTGGAGCGGCAGGTACAGTAGACAGTTGGCTTTGTAGTCGAAAGGAGAAACGGAGACGGATTCCGTGACCCGGCCATCCGCCAATAAGCCGGTTTCCTCCTTAAAGCGATGGAAATCTCGGCCCACCGCCAGGGTACCGGAGGTAAGGATGGCAGGCCGCTCCTGGTTCCAGAGGGTGGCTCGAAGTTGGGCGGTCATGTCGGCGGTCACGGCGCACAGCATGGTGCCGCCGCGCCGACCCTCCATGGCGTAAAACACCAGTCCATCGTTCTCCTTGGTGAACAGCTCCACGGTGGAGGACAACTTCCGAAGTTGCTGGCGGGTGGCCTTAGAAAGCAGGCCGTAAAGCTGCTTGCTGATGATATGGAGATTTCTGGCCGGAGCGACGAGGAAGCGGGAAAAGTTCTGAAAGGATTTCTCCGAATCGAAGGGCTGCTCCATCAGCCGCAGCAGGGGTGCGGACAGCTCCGCCAGGGACTCCGCCGCCAGCGCAAACTTTTCCCGGCGCAGATTGCGAATTAGGCCATGGATATCCCCGGCCTCCAGGGTAGTACCAAACATTTGACGGGCGGCGTCCAGCAGCTTATGAGCCTCGTCGATAACGACGGCGCAAGTATCCGGCAGGATAGCGTCTCGGCCCGTTCCTCGGTGGATAGCGTCTGCCAGAAACAGGTTGTGGTTGCAGATTTGGAAGGAAAACTCCCCGCTGCTGCAGTCCTCCAGAAAGGCGCGGTAACGGCAATCGTCCCTCCCGCAGTCGCAAACTTTGGGAACGCAGACACGCTCCCGGTCAAAGCTGCTCAGATGGGACACTCCGTCCACATCCAACCTGTCCCGTAGGGAGAGCAGAGCATCTATCGCCATCTCGTTTTTCTTACAAAGCCTCATCTGCCCCAACCGCCGTTCCAGACGATGGTCGCAGACATAATGGGATTTTCCTTTGCGGATGACAGCCAGGAGAGGTTGGTCGATCAGGCCGTCCGCAGTCATCGCGTCAGACAATATCGGCAGGTATTCCAACTGAATGGCGTTTTGCAGGGCAATGCTGGAGGTGGAGAGCAATATGGGGCGGAAGGGCCTACCCTGGTCGGCTCGGAAATGATGGAACGCTGCCCCCGCCGCCAGGTAGGCGTAAGTCTTGCCGATGCCGGTGCCAGCGTCACAGAGCGCGATGGAACCGTCCAGCAGGGCATCCAGCATCAGGTGGCTGAGAGCGATCTGCTCGGATCGCTCCGCCATACCCTGGGCGGGAAGCAGGTCGTGGAAAATGCGGTCGATTATATCGTGGGATTGTTTCCTGTTATCTTTGGTGTTCATCCGAATAATTCCCCTTGAGAGGCGGTCCTGAGCGTTTGCTCGGGACCGCCTGGATTCGTTTTATCATCATTCTCACCGCATTTGCAGCTCGCGCCCCGGTGAGGTTGGGAACAGTACGGGCCGGGTCCGGCGTGACCCGCGCGGGCGTGTACCTGAGGTCTCTACTGATTTCAACCCCAGGTTGAGCCCTGCAGCCTGGTTCTCAGGCCGGTCTAAGGCGTCTCATTGTATACCCGGACAGGGTCAGTGCTGGCGGTCTTGCCAAAGGCCGCCCCGCGCAGGTGGCATTCTCGCTCGTCATAGGGGACTATTACCCCCTGTGAGTCTCTGCGTGCGCTGCGGGACGCTCGTCTGTCTGGGTGGTTACCCGTACTGCTGGTATAGAATTGTCAAAGTACATGAGGTTTGTGCTGTTTCTATTATAAATGCGAATACCTTTATTCGCTAATGTCCAGCGGCCATATTCATATGCCCATTGGACATAAAGTTGTTAGAGTCGCTTTTCCAAAAGTATTAATTGGTCAATCAGATTTGCAATATCGACCTTCAAGTGTTTATTGCGTTCCGTTTCCTGTAACTCGTCCAACCCTATACCCAAAATCAGGGCATCAAGCGACACGTGAAAAAATTCAGAAAATTGTATAAATAAATCCACCGAACAACCCTTACGTCCAAGTTCAATCCGGCTCAACGAACTTTGATTGATGTTCATTGCTTTTGCAAGTTCATCCTGGGTGTATCCTTTTTGAATACGAAGATTTTGTATGTAGGCTCCACTGCGTTTCATATCATAATTCATGTAAAAATCTCCAATCTCAGAATTTTGGAAAATCCGAGATTGGAGATCAAGGGCAAACGAACTGTCGGGCTCTTATGGAGCTGTGTTGGCCATACTGCGCACGGACACCAACCTCAGATTCCATGGGGTGGAACTCTGAGGTTGGTGGTTACGGGTATTGGGTAAGATAAGGTTGCCATGTGGATTTTTTCGGATTGTCCGCATAATTCTCGACACTAGCCGACATTGTTCGACAGTTCAAAAAGTCCAACACGTATACCGCGTGCTGGACTTTTTGACCAGAACATATATTCGCTATATGTTTATTAACTTTTCTGTTCTTTAGAAGCCTATACGCTCCTGCATTTTTTCTCTCTTTCATTAACTTGTTAGGCTGTCGAGCAGCAGGCTATAGCGGGCGGGTATAGAATTGCATGAAATATGGAGGGATTTATTTCATAAGAAGTAAAAAAATGTAATTACTTAATGTTAAAAATGGATGACCAGCCGAGCATCTAGTCACCCATAACACACAGATTTGTTGCAATCTATCGTTTATACAGAAATATTGTAAATGATCAAGTAAGCCATACCCAATGGGCGTGGAGTCCTCCACCAAAGATTGGTGGAGGACTCCACAAAGTGAATGAGAAGAATAGCGTGGCTCAAAGAGGTCTCATAGACTGTATCGCCTACGCTTTCTTTGCTTTTTTAGGAGCTGCCTTTTTGAACAGCTCCGGGTGTGCCTTCTCCTGCTTTGACCGCAGCACGATCCAAGCCACGCCGCCTGCGGCCAGCAGCCCGATGACCACATCGGCTGCGATGAGCATCTTCATCCAGGGGGACATGGCGGTCTTTACCACCGCGCCGGGGGCCATCCCCTGCATGGTGTTGGAATTGGCTACGGTAAAAGCAATGTTATGAATGGCGTTTCGCATGACGGATCGAGCCGTGGGGCTGTCGTAGTCTGTCAGGCCCCACATCGCGGGGACGTACATACACAGATAGGTGTCACAGCCGGTGCGCAGGCACAGGTCGCGCAGGGGATTATCCGCCCACACCCAGTAGTCGGACACCACCATCCCCTGGAAGCCCCATTCCTGGCGCAGCACCCCGGTAAGCAGGGCGTAGTTAGCGTGCCCCACGGTAGTGCCCACGCAGTTCTGTGCAGGCATAACGGCGGTAGCCGCCCGCATGGTTTTTTCCGTTAGATTCCCGCCTTCGTCGTAATAGCGGATTGTCATCCGGGCTTCCTTGATGGCGATCTCAAAGGGGCGCAGATACAGCTCCCGCATAGTCTGCTCGTCCGCCCAGAAATTAGCCAGACGATCCCGGCCTGTATCGGTGTCGTTGAGGGCGAAGTGCTTCACGTAACAGAACATCCCCTGGTCTCCTGCACCGGAGATGACGGCGGCGGCCAGCCTGCCGGACAGAACCGGATCCTCGGAGTAGTATTCAAACACGCGGCCGTTGAACACGGAGCGGTGCAGGTTGATGGCGGGGCAGTACCAGCCGTTGATGCCACTTTGCAGGGACTCCTGACCGAAAGCCGCGCCCACCTCATAGATAAGCTCGGTGTCCCAGGTGGCCGCCATCAGCGGGGCAAAGCCGAAGGAGGAGCTCTTGCTCATGTCGTAGCCGCTGCCGTCCTCGGTCATGCCACCCACCTTCAGGCCATTGGCCCCGTCCATCTCCACTGTGGGGGGCAGGCCGATGGAGTCAATGGCCCCGGTGGCGTAAGCCGCGCCGGCAAAGGACATCAAAATGCCGTTTTGGTCACCGGCCCAGTCGATCTGATCCAACAGGTCGTCCCACTTGGGATCGTAGTAATCCAGGCCCCGGAGCTGGGAGAGAACCAGGCCGTTCTTCGCGTTGGAGGCGGGGGCCTGCTCCGCGTAGACCCGGCTACCTTCCACGTTGCCGAACTCAGGATCGGTGTTCACATCGAAGGAGGTCTCGATGCCCAGCTGGGCGGCAAACTGCGCACTGATCTCCTTGGTCTTGCCGGGAGTGGCCTGGGGCTGAGTGCCCGCCCAGTCGGCCCGGCTGAGAATGACGGAGTCGGTGTTCATATAGTCGCTGCTGGTCTGGAACTGGTTGGTGGCGTTGGTCCAGCCGCTGGCGCTGGGGTTGGCGGGCGCGCCGGTGAGGGTGCCGTCGGCGTTCATGCCGGACTGGGCGTCCTTCTCGCTCTGACGGATGTGGCCGTCATCGGAGCCGTCATACCAGACGGCGCTGTCCTGAGTGACCACGGCCTCGTCAATCACATTGTGGCTGTTGGCGCGCAGAGAGATCACGTACTCCCCGTCCTCCAGGAAGTAGCAGCCCATGGTTCCGTTCGGGTTTTGATGCGTGTAGCAGTAGGAGGCCATATCCTCCATGGCGAAGGTCAGCTCCACCGTTTCGGAGGCCCCGGGCTCCAGCACGCCGGTCTTGTCAAAAGCGATGAGGTTGACCACCGGCTTTTCGATTTTATTTTGGATGTCAATATCGGTATAAGGCGCGGTGTAATAGAGCTGTACCACCTCCCGGCCCGCTGTGCTGCCGGTGTTGGTGACCTTCACCTGGGCGGTAACCTGGCCGTCCCGTTGGGTGACGCGCACCAGCTCCTGGTTGTAGGTGGTGTAGGACAGGCCGTAGCCAAAGGGGTAGCACACCGCGCCGGGAACGGCGAATCCGCCCTGGCCGTCCAGCTCACCATAGACAAAGCCGTCGTCCATGAAGTCTGCGGTCTCATAGTAGCGATAGCCCATGTACACGCCCTCTTGGTACTCGGTGTACATCCGGGCGTAGGTATCCTCGCTGCCGGGCATAAAGCCGGGTTTGGTGACGTCCAGATTGCTGTAGCTGAATTCACCCAGGTTCTGATAGGATGGGTCCTTGGTGAAGTCGGCAGGGTAGATGTCCACAGTGCGGCCCGAGGGATTTACCTCGCCGGACAGCAGATCGGACAGGGTAGCGAGGCCCCGCTCGCCGGGATGGCCCACCCAGAGGATGCCGTCTGCTTCCAGCTCCCCCTCCATCAGCACGCCGAGCTCCATGGGTGCGGAGGTCACCAGCACGACCACTACCTGGCCGCAGGTCTCCTTGGCGGCGCGGATGGCGCCCTTTTCGTTTTCGGTGAGGGCAAGATAGTGGGGCGTACCGTCCTCATAGGCGTCATATTTCTGATCCTGCCCCTCTTGGCCCGAGCGGGTGACAAACACAATGCCGGTGGTATCGGAGGCAGAAGCAAGGCCGTCATAGATAGACGGGTCGTACTCATAGATTTTGCAGTCGCCGCCCAGCATGGACCCCGCCTCCCCGGCGGCGGCGGTGCCGGGCGCCTCCACAATGACCTCCGGCTCGCCGACGGCGGTCATCCGATCCGCAGCGGCGGTGTCGATGGAGAATGCGGAAAGTCCCTGTTCAGGCGTCACAGGCTCCACCACCCACTTGGCGGAGCCGCCGGAGGTGAGCTGGCCATAGATGGGGTGGAGGTAGGCATAGCCGAAGGGCATGATGCTGCTGCCCTGCGCCAGGGGGAGCACGCCGTTGTTCTTCAGCAGGATGCTGCCCTCCTCTGCCACCCGCTTGGCCACGGCATAGGCCGCCTCGGTGGAGCCGGTGCTGTCAGCGTGGAGCACGTTGTAGTAGTTCCCGTCCAGCCCTTTGGCGCTGCCGGGGGTGGAGATGTAGGGCTCTCCCTTGCCCACGTAGGTGTCCAGGGTGGAGGCCAGCAGATTGCAGGCCACATTGGCCACGATGGCCAGGACCACCACAATGGACATAATGGGAATCAGGATGGCGCGAAACTTCCGGTTTGACATTTTGAGCCGCTTCTTTTCCATGGTTCCGTCTCCTCTCATTTTGGGCGGCGCTCCGCCGCCTCTCTGGAACTATGTTAGCAAACAAAGAGGACGCCCCGCAATGGAGGCGTCCTAACCTTGCGTATTTTGGCGTAACCTTACACCTGCCGTTCCGGCAGGGGGATCAGGATGGTGAGGTGGAACATCTCGTCCACCAGCACCGTGGCCTGCCCGCCGTATTTCTCCGCCACCCGGCGGATAGATTTCAGCCCGTAGCCGTGCCAGCCTGTTTCCGCCTTGGTGGTCTTGGGCAGGCCGTCCTCGAACTCCAGAGGGCCGGAGAAGCAGTTGTCAATGGTGACCACCAGCATCCCCCGGCTCTCCCGGGCCTGGAAGCTGATGCACCGCTCCTCGGGGCGCTCCAGCCTGGACACGGCCTCGATGGCGTTCTCCACCGCGTTGCCGAACAGGGCGCAGATATCCCCCACCGGCATGAAGGACAGTTTTTGCCCATCCACCATGCAGGACAGTCGGATGCCCTGTTTTTCGCAGTAGAGGCTACGCTCGGTGAGCAGTGTATCTAGGGTGTCGTTCCCTGTCTTGACGGCCGAGTCATAGATGCCCACCAGCCGTTTTATCTCTTGAATCTCCTCCGGGGGGACCTGGCCGTCCCGCCGTTCCCAGCCCTCGATGCGGTGCTTCAGGTCGTGGCACTTGATGTTGATAAGCTCGATGTTCTCCCGGCTCTGCTCATACCGCTCCCGCTCGAATTCATACAGGCGGCGCAGCTCCGCCCGCTCTTGCTCCAGCTGACTTTTTTCCAGCACGCCGGAGCGGATATAGAGCAGGAAGACGCAGCAGAAGATGGACAGCAGTCGGGACACCAGCATCAGAGCAAAGCTATCCTGAGCATAGGCGTCCCGCACACTGCTCAGCACCAGCACCACCAGCAGAGTGGTCACCGACAGCCAGAACATCCGTCGCTCCACCGCCTCGGACTGTACGGCGTAGGTGGTGCGGCGGGCAAACAGGAGGTATACCGCCGCCGCCACGAAGGCAAACAGGACAAGCTGCACGGCAAACAGGCACAGCGCCTCCTTGGCGGACGCCCCCTCCAGCCTCCACGTCCTGCTATCCCACCATTGGGTCATCTGCAAAAGCTGGGCGCTGATATGCTCCGTCATGTAACCAGACACAGCGCACAGGATCAGGGTGGTGGGCCGCTCGTCAAAGGCGGCGAACAGCGAGATCAGGGACAACAGGAACAGCAGCAGGTAGCACAGGGTATTTTGAATGAGCCAGCTACCGTTGGAATAGCACAGCCGGAAAACCAGCCCGCCCAGTAGTAGCTCGGCCAGGAAGCCCGCAGAGATCCGCGCCAGGAAATTGGGCTTCCGCCGAACGTGCGTGGAGAACAGCAGGCCGCCGGCCAGGATTTTCAGCAGGAAGGGGCCGTACCCCAGCAGCGTGCCCAACGGCCCACGCAGGTTATCCATGCTATGCGCCCCCCTTTCCGTACCACTGGCTCAGATTTTCCATGAATTTCTTCCGCCGGGGGTGGCTGATTTGCAGCTCCTCGCCGCCCACCCTGACGGTGTATCCCCGCACCCAGTCGATGTAGCGGGGGTTGATCAGGTAGCAGTTGTTGCAGCGCAGGAAGCTCCAAGGGGCCAGCTGCTCCTCTGCCCGCTCCATGGTGCCACGGGCCTGAATGGCCTGGCCGGACAGATGGTAGGTGAGGCTGTGGCCCCGCACCTCCACGTAGAGCAACTCGTCCGAGCCGATTCGCACCATTCCAGAAGGCTGGGGGATGACCAGCTCCTTCTTCCGGCTGATTTGGATGGCGTTCATTGCCCGCTTCATTTTGAAGGCGAAATCGGCGTAGGCGACAGGCTTCACCATAAAATCCAGGGCCTCCACCTCATAACCCCGGGCGGCGTATTGGGCCATATTGGTGACGAAAATAAGCTTGACCTGGGTGTCCATCTTTCTTAAGCGAAGGGCACCCTCCATGCCATCCATATGAGGAAGCTGAATGTCCATAAAAATAAGGTCATAACCCCGGTACGGTTCCAGAAAAGCCGCGGCGGTGGGAAAGCAGGTGATATGAAACTGTTCATCCACAGTATTTTCGTACTGTGTAAGATAGCTCCGTAGTAACTCCGCCGCATCTTTGTTGTCCTCAACGATAGCAACTTGCAACACAACCTTTCCCCCTCTCCGCAGACTGTAGTGTTTTTACATTGTAGCACAGATAGAGTCTCGTTTACAATTGCTTTTGTAGGCATAGCGCTTGCTCCGCCGAAACAGTTAGATTTTTCTAGAAGATTTGCCTTAGCAGCCTCTATTCTTCGCCTGTTCACTCTCGTCAGCCTCCTAGAACTTGCCCCCGGAGCTTTCCGCCTTGATGATCAGACCGCGTCGAAGAAGCTGTCTCGACGCGGTCTGTATTTTCTTTTTTACTTTTTGAAACAGATGATCACATAATAGGGATTTTAATTTCTAAATCACTCAACGGCCAGGAGGCGCAGGGATGGAACCATCCCATCTCCCTGTCTATCAGCCGTCTCCCATCCCCGATTGGCGATACAAAGACCTCACCAGATAGCAACTGGCCCCGGCAATAGCCGCACTCTCCATTCCGGCAGTGGGTGTCCACCGGGATGGCAGATCGCTCCAAGGCCACGGCCACGCTCTCGCCGCCAGAGGCGGAAATAGTGTCTGCCTGCATTCCTCTATGTACAGTGATTTGATAGGTTTTTTCCTCGCTGCCCGCAGGATAGCCCGGAAGTGCCGTCAGCTCCTTCTCCACAAATTGGGCCATTGGGAGGGGCCCGCAGAAGAAGTAGGTGGAGTTCGGCGCGGAATATTTTTGGAGTAGCTCCTTGGATAAAAACCCCTTCTCCTCAGGCCAGGACGGGTCATCGGACAGGACATGGACCACCTTCACCCGAGAGCAAGCCTTCTCAATTTCCTCCAGTTCCCGGCGCAGGGGAATGTCATCCGCCTTCATGGAACCGTACAAGATCGTCAGAACACACCCCTCCAACCCTCCGTGGGCAATCTCTTTTGCCATGGAATGGAAAGGCGCAATACCGCTGCCTCCTGCCAGGGCGACGAGGTTTTTTGTATCCCGAAGGGGTTCATAGTAAAAGTTTCCGAAAGGAAGTGCTCCCGTCAACACGTCGCCTGCTTTGACGTTTTCAAACAGCCAGGACGGCACAAAATATGGCCGGTTGCAGCGCACCGTGATTTCAAAAAAGGGATGATTACCCCGGGCCTCATAAGGGGCGGAGGAGATAGAATAAGGCCGGGTGAGCACGCTCTTCCCGATCTTCAACCGAAAGCTGGCATATTGTCCGCTCTGGAACACCGGCAGATGGCCGCTGACCGCCTCGAATCGATAGGTCCGGGCGGTGGGAGAAGCGTCCCGAATCTCCGTTACCCGCAGCTTCAAATCGCCGGGATGGAGCCGGTCAGCCAGCTCACGAACGGGATCCTTGGGGTCAGGCGCGGCGGAGGCCGCCTCCCGCTTGTCACGGCGCAGCTTGGTCACACGGCCTGCACCGCCTACGTCCCGGAATAAACCTTCTACTTTGATGCTGCTCATCTCGCGCCCTCCTTTTTTGCCAGATCGTCCAGGATCTCTTTTGCCGCGGCCCGCCCGTTGGTGATCTGCGGGGACATCCCGTTGCCGGAAATGCCGTGGGCTCCCGCAAAGCTCAGTCCTTTGATGAAGCGGTCCTCCTCTTTCATTTGCAGCCGTGCCGCCACATGGTCGTCCATGGAGTGGGAGTAGCCGTAAATGCTGCCCTTCCAGGCTCCCACATAATGGGCGATGGTCATGGGCGTGGACACTTCGATCTCCGTGATGCGGGGGCGGAAATCCACGCCGGTCACTTTGATGCAGCTGTCTATCATCTCAGAGGCCAGCCGCCGCTTCAAGCTGTGGTATTCTTCTTCCGTTACCGTCTCGAAGGGCTTGACCGGCACCAGCGCCGTGATGGAAAGCTGGGTATACCCTTGGGGTACACAGTTGGGGTTGGCCAGGTTCAGGCAGATGGTGGTGATGTAGTTGTACGGTTCGGTGAGGTTGGAATAGTTGGCCCAGATTTTGTTGGTGTCCATGGTCTCGCCGGAGAAGGTGGAGTAATTGGTGATGCCGTTCTCCTCCGGCGTGCCGTCGATCACCATCATTACCGACACAGGGCAGACGGACAGCCTGCGGCCATTGATCATTTTGATCGCGCCCTTGGGTACCTCGGACAACGGCTCGATCATCTGCGTATAATCAGCGCTTGGGTACCAGCAGGATCAGCGGTCTCCCACACAGTGCAGCAGCTATGGTTTGGTGTGGTCAGACGATAATAGCTGCCCCGGTGAATCAAATCGTAATATTGCTTAAATGTATTGATTTGCTCTTTGATCGTTTCCCTTTCCGGTTCGCTCAGCTTGCGTGGGTCCAGCTCATAGCCGAAGGAGCCGGACATTGCCACGCACGCCCGGGTATTCAGCGGAGTGACCCGTCCGGTCTGATGACTGGGGACAGCGGCCACATGGGCCCCCATGCAGGAAACCGGATAGCCGAAGGACGCCCCATATTGGATGCGCAGACGGGCAATGGGGTCGGTGTTATCGCTTCCCCAGATTTGAGGCGTATAGTACAGCATCCCGGCGTCAAAACGTCCGCCTCCTCCACAGCAGCTCTCAAAAAGGACTTCGGGGAACCGTGTGGTCAGTTCCTCCAGCACCCGGTACAGTCCCAGAATGTAACGGTGTGAAAACTCTCCCTGCCGCTCAGACGGAAGGGCGTGGGTAAACTTGTCGCAGATACTCCGGTTCAGATCCCATTTGATGTATGAAAGGGGCGCGTCAGACAAAAGGCCGGAAACCGTTTCAATGATGTAGTCCTGCACATCCGTCCGAGAAAAATCCAGCACCAGTTGGGAACGGCTCAGGCAGGGGCTGCGTCCCGGTACCGCCACGGCCCAATCGGGATGGCGGCGGTATAGCTCACTGCCCTCGGACACACCCTCCGGCTCCAGCCAAAGGCCGAATTGCAGCCCTGCATCCAAAATGCGTCTGCCAAGCTCACCCAGGGTACAGCCCAGCTTGTCCTCGTTTGGGGCCCAATCGCCCAGTCCGGACTTGTCCCCATCACGCTTCCCGAACCAACCGTCGTCCAGCACAAACAGTTCTACGCCCAACTTTGACGCTTCCTGCGCAATAGATACCAGCTCGTCGCCGGTAAAATCAAAATAGGTGGCCTCCCAGTTGTTGATTAGGACAGGACGCCGCTTGTCTTTCCACACACCACGGCACAGGTGCTCCCGAACTGTCTTGTGGAAAATGCGGCTCACCCCGCCAAGTCCCTGACCGCTGTAGGCCATGACGACCTCCGGCAGCCACAGAGTCTCCTGCGTCCCCAGCCTCCAGGAGAAATTGTCCGGGTGGATGCCGCAGACCAGCCGGGTCTGCTCCATCTGATCCCGCTCCAGCTCCATCAAAAACTCGCCGCTGTACACGAAAGAGAGGCCATAGCATTCCCCCATAGTTTCCGTGGCGCTTTTCCCGCAGAGCATGAGGAAGGGATTGTATTGGTGGCTGCTGGCCCCCCGTATGCTGCCCACCGATTGGATGCCGTGGGCCACGTCCCGGCGCTGGATGTTCTGCTCCATGTTGTGCCTGCCATAAAAAGAGACGCAATCAAAATCGCCCCACTGCCAGTCCAGGTTCAGGCTGGCGGCCTTGAGCAGTTCCACCGTGCCGCTTCCCTGGTTGGTGAGGCACACAGTGCGGGTGATGACATCCAGATCCTCCATCACACCGTAATAGAGAGCGGCTTCCAGCCCGGTGTATGGGTCCTGTAAATAGATCACCAGCGTTTCCGCGCCCTCCTGGGCATAGAGCGCCGGCAGGCCCGGAACGGCATACTTGCCGGGTAAGAGCTGATGGGACCGGTAGCGCAGTCCTGCGGCAAGGCTTCCGTTTGGATTCTTTACTTTCAATGCCGTAATGCGGTAATCCCCCGTGCCGAAGCAGCTGTATTCCTGAGGCAGCGTGTCCAGGGAATATCCCCGGTCAGTCAGTCCAGTCTCATAGGGGTTGCCGGAAAAGCCCACATCATGAAACTGGCAGAAATAGGACTTGTCGCTGTCATCCGTCCGTGTGCCGTAATAGAGGTGGAGCAGCGTTCCCCGCTGATCCGCCTTCATCTGGTAGGTAGCGCTGCGGGTGTGCAGGGTAAAGAGCCTCCGGTCGTTGTCGATGATAATGGCCATGATCGTTCCTCCCTGATGTTTTGTCAGCACAAGCCCATGCGGTGCAGCTCCAAAGCCACACCGTCCTGTTCCACCCCTTCGCAGACCGCGTCCGCCAGGGCCTTCAGCTCGTCGCAGGCGTTGCCCATGGCCACCGCTACTCCGGCGCATTTCAGCATGGACGCGTCGTTCATGCTGTCGCCAAAGGCCACCGTGTCCTCCAGTCCTGCATTGAGGTGCCGGCATACCAGCTGGATGCCACGGCCCTTGTCCACACCATGGGGAATGATCTCTCCGTTGAAACAGGATGTGCTGCCGCCGTAAGGGTGTACCACGAACTCGAAACGATCCCCCAGGGCCTTCCGGGCCTTCTCCACCGGCTCCAGGCTCGTGCTGGTAAAGCACAGCTTGTAGGCCCCTTGCCGGGGGTACTCATCATATTTTCGGATGGTGAGCCCAGACTCGATTTCCTTTTGCATACGGATGAGCTCGGAATTCTTGGGATCGGGAGATGCCGTGCGCAGCAATTCCTCCATCTGAGGGTCGGTGTAGATGCCCTCCGGTGTCTCGATGCGGCAGAACATCCCCAGGCTGTGGAATACGCTGAGGCATTCTTGAACCAGCATCTCGGGCAGCAGCTGATCCAGCAGGATCTGGCTGCCCACCGATACATAGGCTCCCGCGCTGGCCACCACCCCGTCAAAGCCTATTTCCAGGATGTCCGGCCCGATGATGGCCAGATTGCGGCCGGTGCAAAGAAATATCAGATGCCCATTAGCCCGGGCCTGCCGGATGGCCTCCCCCACCGCCTGGGTGGGGGAGGAGAGGGCGGACACCAGCGTCCCGTCAATATCCAGAAAAATCAGCTTTCTACCCATAAAATCACGCCTTTTTGAATTCTGCCACCTTGGTTTGGGCGGTCATAGCCCCCGCTGTTTCTTTTGTCAGCACCAGATCGTCCGGCGCGTCGGTAAACAGCATGGGGATGGTGGTCTCGTAGCCCGCCTTTTTGATCTGCTCCAGGTCAAACTCCACCAGGAGCTGGCCCTTCTTCACGGTATCTCCGTCCTTTACATGGGCCTTGAAGAATTTCCCGTTCAGCTTGACGGTGTCCACGCCGATGTGGATGAGGATCTCATTGCCGCCCGCGGTCAGCAGGCCGATGGCGTGCCTGGTTTCCGCCAGATTGGTGACTACCGCGTCCGCAGGGGCGAACACCTTGCCCATAGTGGGCTGCACCGCCACGCCGTCGCCCAGAACCTTGGAGGCGAAGGTTTCATCCTTGACCTGCTCCAGGGGAAGCAGGTCGCCCTGGGCGTAGCCGAAAAAGGCTTCCTCAGTGGGGGTCTCGGAGGGGGTGAGCGCAAGGACGGCGGAAGCGGCAGAGGGGGTGGCGGCCTCCCCTTCGGGGGCCTTCTCCATGAAGCCGCTGAGGATCAGGGTGAGGATGAAGCCGCCCGCGATGGCCACGGCGTGGGCGATGATGTAGCTGACGTAAGGTGGGCTGACCCTTGGATTGGCGGACCCACTCGGCGTAGCTCACCGCCTGGGATGTCTGACCCGCCATGATGACAGACAACCCGTGCTCCCGGCACAGCCGGTCCGAAACGGCCCGGATCTGGCGGTAATATTCCTGGGTCGTGACGTGGTACTTTTCCCCGGTCTGCGCGTTCACCGAATTGAACACCAAGTGGGAGTGGATGTGCCCTTTGTCGACATGGGTGCCAATCACCACCTCATAGTCGGCCAAATACTCCGCCGCAAATTCCTTTGCGATTTCCAACGCCAGCTCCGGAGTGATTTCGCCGGGCTTGAAGGACTGGATAATATGGTAGCACTGGCGTCCGCCCATTTTCCCGACCTCTCTTTTGGTATCCAGCATCTGACGGCATTCCCGGCCAGGGTCACAGTTTTGATGGACGGTGAGGATCTGGCCGTCGGTCTTGTCGCCGTTCAGCACATACTGGATGATCCGGTCTATTCGGGCACTTCGGGCTAGAATCTTGGTAATGGCCATGACTTACCTCTAAAAAATACGGGCGGACTCCTATGAGCCCGCCCGTAGCGTCCTTCTTCAGTTTTTCAAGTATATGGACCGAAGCAGCGACTTTCCCGTCTCCGTTTTGAACATCTTTTTCAGCGTCTGCTCGATATATTCCCGGGTATAGCCGCCCTCGTCGACGTTGACCAGATAGTCCGCTTCCAGCAGAATTTGATAATCCGGCCCGTCCACCTTCTCCGGGGTGTGATGGTGCCCGACCAGATAGACCACCCGCCCCACGCAGGCTTGAGGCAGACCGCTGCCCTTCAAAAACTGGATGGTCAGTTCCGGGCCCTCCTGCTCCTGGTGCTTCCCATCGGCGCTGCCGTATTTTTCCCGGCACAGCGGACAGGCGATGTCGTGGACAATGGCCGCCGCCTCCAGGCTGGTCTGGGTCAGCTCATCCAGTCCCTCGCATTGGCCGATGGTCTTGGCATAGGCGTAGACCTTCAAAAAATGGTTGATGTCGTGGAGATTGCCGTCGTAAAACTTGATCATTTTTTCGGTGAGCTTCGCAATGTTCATTTCTTCAATCCCTTCAACGTAATAAGTCATTATACCATTTTGTGGTATTAGAAACAAACAAAAGAAGGTTAGCAACATTTCTTCCTTGTAAATACGAAGCACTATTTTTTCGCCACCTGGTACATCAGCTCGTAGATTTGATCCAGCAGATACAGCCCCCGCTTGGCGTCCTCGGCCCTGGCGATCCCGGCGTTGACGCTACGGGCGATCTGATTGATATTCACACCAATCTTGTGGACTTCCCAACGCAAATCTTTGATCTCCTGGGAGGGACGGGCTCGGACGGGCACCCCCTCAATGAGACGGACCAGGTAGGCCCGTTTACTCAGGCCGCACTGCTTGGCCTGGTCGGAAAGCATTTGGAACTGCGCTGGAGTCAGTTCAATGTGAAAATGATGTTTTCCCTTGCTGTCTGTTTTGCTCATTGCACCTCCTTCCCGCCCGCAGGCGGCATATGGGGACAGGGGGATGTTCCCCCTGCAAGCGTGCAAAATGTACATTTGCGCGATGCTTGCGGGCTCACCGCCGCTGGCGGTGAGCCCATCGGGCGGGCGGAGCCCGCCCTCCAAAGGAACAGGTCACCGCTCCGTCCCCTCGCTGGGCTGGCGGGGCTTCAGGTCGTAGTGCTCCACCGGTACATCCCGCAGGTCCAGGGCGCGTTTGTCGGGAACATACGCCGAGTATCTGGCATAATCGAAGCCCTGGCAGTCCACCAGGATACCGTCCCGGTTCCTTCTGGTGGTCACCAGCAGGCAGCGGGTCACGCCCTTGTCATAGCCGGTGAGGCGCTTATTGGCGATAAGGAAGGGCATATCCCGCAGTAAATTAGCTGAAAAGTTCTGAAACTGCTGCGCGGAAAGCTGGATGACCTTGACCACTTCCACACGGATGGTCTGCGCGGGCTTTTCCTCCATCAGTTCCTGGGCGTGGCTGGCCTTGAAGAAAAAGCAGCCGTGGATCGTTGTGATAGACATTCTTCACCTCCCAGGGGTCAACGTTGACCCCATGTCAAACAAATACCCCAAAATATAGACAGCAGGGGGTCACACATGACCCCCTGCCTTGCGCTCATGGCTCCCTCGAGCCTTGTTTCTAACCACCACCCTTTCGGATGCTGCCGTCATTGTCATCCATGCATTCAGCCATCATTCGAACGTCCAGCCGAAAACCCAGTATTGGGGCGCTTCTCCTTGATTATCGTTCGTGGGACTCTTTGCGCCTGGGGTTCCGCCGCTGGATGTCAGCCCGCTCCGGCGCCTGATATTCACCCAGCTCCGCTATGAGCGCGGAGGCCGACTCCTGCACAGCGGTGTTGTCCGGCAGCCCTGCGGCCAGTCCGGCTACGGCTTTTGCCAGCTGGTCCGTACCGCGCTTCCCTTCAGACAAGATGTACTGGACAGTCTGCTCGACCCACGCATGGCGCAGTCCGTCGTCCTTCTGGAGCGGATAGCACTGGTGCATAACGTCGTAATAGCGGGCGGCGAATCGGCCCGGCGTAGCAGAGGGGAACCAGGGATTGTCCCACTCCGCGAAGGAAACGACGGTCGAGGTCCAGGTCTTTTCGCCGGTCTGTTCATGCACACGCACAAGGTCGAATCCAATTTCTCGGGAGGCCCGGGCTAGGATGCCCATGACCTGGGGATCGTCCCGCAGCCGCTCCATCCGCACAAAGTCAGTGACCAGGTAATTCTGCCCCTGGCGCACATGGAGGATGTCGGCGGAGCTCATGCCGTCGGTGCTCTCCAGGCCAAGGGTCAGGCGGGCGGGGGGCAGACCGTCCGGGCCAGGGTCAGTGGCCTCGCTGTTGTATGCCTCGCCCCGCAACTCATCAAATCGGGCTGCAGTTTACTAGATCGCTCACATAGTTTTGGATGGCGTCAATGCTGTCGAATCCGTCCACATACAGCTTGTGCTCTGCGCGGCTGCTCTTGCAGCCGTCCTCGTAGCCCATGGCCTCAGCCTGACCGGCGGTAAGGATGCGGGCCTCGACACGGCCTTCCTTCTTCAGATACTTTTGCTCCAAATAATAATTATATTCCATGCTGGCGGCCTCCTCGTTTTGGTAGCAGAAACACTACCACACTTCGTTCAGGATATCCAGTACAATTTCCGAACAGTGGGGAAAACAAAAAAGAGGGGTAAGTGCGCTCAAATAGAAGCGCTCTTACCCCTCTTTTGGTCGGTATCCGATTCCTCAGTTTTTCTTAAAAAAGTTCAAACCACAAAGCCTTGGCTTTGTGGTTTGTTTGGTGGAGATAAGCGGGATCGAACCGCTGACCTCTTGAATGCCATTCAAGCGCTCTCCCAGCTGAGCTATACCCCCATATGAACTTTTTCCAGAACTTTTCCGGCTCAAACGCCACTTTGTTTGTGCTTAACGGCGTTTATTGTAGTACATTTTTTGCAAGTTGTCAACTGCTAATTTTCCGAACTTTTGGAACAAATTCGGGGTCGTTTCACTGGTGACGTGCCTGCAAATGACCAGAAAAACATCCCATGAAATTTTGTTGCGAATTTTGAATATAAATGTGATATAACATAATAAATATATGCGATTTGGCTTGGTTGCGTTAGCGACCATACCGCCAGCATCGCACGTTGTGCGATGCTGGCGGAAAATTTTTATTGAAAAATCAACTTTACACGTGAACAGAGACAACGTAGTCTGAGAAAATAAACTATCCAGCTTTTATGCTCTATTTCCACTCAACGTGGATGCCTTTTTGCTTTGCAGCTTTTCGCAAACGCTTGCACTTATCCCAAGACTGATACCACGGAATTTCCGGCAACAAAGATGATAGGCATTCCCACCTAGAGTAATCCATAGAGTTCTGGGCCAGGAGAGTATGGACTGTGCAGAATGAAAAGTTAAGAAGTTCTGAGGAAATAGCGACATTAGAGCACAAAATCAAGGGTAACACAAACTGAGCATATGCGGTGGCTGCTTCATTGCTGTTTCGGCAGAACCGTTGGTACAACTGTTCCCACACATCACCCGATATAGACAGGACCTCATCACAGCATGGGTCTAACACAGAAATCACTGCTGTAAACAGTACTGGAGCAGAAGAAGAAAGCATACACAATGCGTGAACGCTTAGGGCCGGATCCTCCCGGCATAGGCCACTCCAAGCAGCAGCCCGCTTGGTACTGTTGCCATTACCGAAGTAGGAGAAGTATACCTCAATGGCGTTGCTACCAAAGGTTTTGAAGACCTCCCGAAAGAGTCCACTATCACCGTACCGGAAAATAGAATGAAGAATGGCCACATCTTCTGCTTGAATTGCTACTATTCGTCCATCACCACACCAGAGTTCCCGCAGGGCCTCAGCCTGAAAGTCTTTCGGCAATTGCCACAGAGTCTCACACCGGGCTAGTTCTCTGTTTAATCGGAGCATAGGCAGGCACATAGCAGCGTTCTGTCGGAGCAGTTCGGTATATTCTCCAATGAAAAGACGGGAAACGATGAATGTCACTGCTACCTCGCCAGCGGTGTTTAACGCACAGGTAAGAAGTTTGGGAACTAAATCGACCATTTTCTGGCGGCAGTGCGTCCACAAACGGGTGAGAATGCTTTCAAGAGTCTGAGACCGAGTAGTATCTATGGAAACATACTGCTCGTCCAGTGTCAAAAAATTAAAAAGAGTTTCTGCCTGTGCATCGTGAGTCTTCTGCCGGTTCTGAGAGAATACTGCGCAGAACAAGGCCCATAAAATTTTGACAGTATCATAGGCATCTGGTTGGTTCCCAAGGGTTTCAATTGCTTGTTGAAAAGAAAAGGCGACGCCATTAGAAATCTCGGTATAAAACTCTTTGAAAAGAGGCCAGGAATGACGGTTATCGTACTCTGTGTTGCAGGAAAGTAGTAAATTTTTTGTTTGTTGAAAGGTTTGCAACGTCATAAATGATTCTTCGACAGTATCCTGTAAAGCATTTTTCTCCTCTATAGAAAGGATTCGACTTCCTGGGGCTGTGCGTAACAAAACTTTGAAAAGACGTTCTGGAACGACCTGCAAAGTGAGAGGCTGTCCCCCAAGTTTTCGGTTGGAGAGTGAGCCAGTGCAAAAGGAAATGTCCTGAGAGAACCGGGGACCGGTAAGGATAAGCAGTGCTTCCAATGCAGCGTTCCACCGTTTTACTCCAGATGCATACATAAGAAATGGTTCTGGATATCGGATAAGATTAGAAAAAAGAGCCAACGCATCCGTCTCTGCTTGAGAAGAGGTGGATGATGATACTGTATTTGAAGAGAGGGGAACGCTATAGCACTCTTGATAATTTGTTTTATCCTGCTGTGGCCTACGGAACAGACTGTCTAAATCAAGGTCATCCCAATGCGCCGTTGAGCCAGCTTCAAGAAAGAGCGTATGAGTCCAGACACACCCTGGACGCTCCATTTCGGGGGCAAACCAGGTTTTGCTCAAAGCATAATACCCATCGGCTGGCAGGAAGCACCCAGTTAGATAACCGTCAAATGTATTAGGAGCATCCGAACCGGACAGATCCGTCAAAGTTTCCAACATTTTTCGGGACGGGGTGGACAAGGCTACGGACGCCGAAAGTAGGTGGTGTCCGTTAGAATAGCCCCACAGTGCCTGATGAACTGTCATAGCGTTTCATCCTCCGTTTGTGCACCCATCATCTCCCATAATGGTAGTGTGATGTCATGGGATACTATCCCTGACTCATTTACCACAAGGATACGGTGCAGTGGCTGGTCTTCAAACTGTTCCACTAGACACTCAGCCTCTTCTGGAGATTGAAGACTACCGCCTTGGGCGCTGACCCCATAATACCGAGTAAAAAGAACGTCGCTATTGGAAACCAAGTATTGCCATAGCAGAGGGAGATGCTGTTTCACAAAATCTTGTGGAAGCCTATAATCATCCTTTACGATGTCCCACGCAGAAACCACTACTCCCAATTGGAACCGTTGCCAATTGCGCAAAGCCAAAAAGTCCTGTAAAAGTACTACAAGTTGGGCCGCAGTGGAGTCATCATCCAGGGGGTTCCGCTTTCTCCCCTCTATGCTCTCCGCATCCTCACTATGCCTCGTATCCGAAGGCAAATTAGTAATCAGCGTAGGTTCTATAATTTTTTCGGGGTTTAGGAACAAAAGAAAACTACCACTATCTCGAACCATTTTTGCCAAGGACTGCCGAATCTCACGGTCAATGTACTGAGCTTGGAACGTTTCCCCAGAGAGGTCTGGAAAAGTAACGTCATATGTGCTGCCATCTGTGTCTATCAATCCGAGATGTAAAGCATCCTGTTGGGTATTGAGCATCGTTCGGGAAACTTGGCTTCCGGCACACCAAGTCTCTGCCAACTTTACCAGATATTGCTGATTCCCAGAAAACTGCTCCCATTTGAGACGGGTGGGGGTTTCCCGTTGTTCTAAGGAATATGCCAGAGCCGCTAGGAAAGAGGTCTTGCCTGCTGAGGGAAACCCCACTATAAAACATGATCTTGTACCCATCATATGATCCTGCCCTTCCATAAATTGCACTGGGAGCGCATAGGAGGTGTTTCGTATTGTATAATTGGTTGTTGGGGCGTTTCGAGTAGTGCGTTCAGAAGTGCTGAAACATTGTAGCCCACGGGGACTTCTTCCGTAGCAACAGCAGGCATGGCAGCTAAGTGGAAAAACTCAAGGCGATTTTCTAAATCCGGAAGCTGAGATGTAATGATACCGGGGATGCGCTCAATCCTCGCGGCCAGTTTAGGATCGTTCTGCTCTAGAATTATATCGTACTTACTGACGGTAAGGAACACCCGGGATCGCTCGTTCAGTAATCCAGCATCCAGTAAGGTGTGCAAAAGATGAGCTGCCCTCTGGATGGTTGCAAATCGGGAGGTGCTACCAAGTAGCTTTGCACCGTCCAGCAACACCACAATATGCCGCGCCGCAGCGAAAAGAGCGGAAAAGGTTTCTTTTGCCGCATCCACATCTGCAATAACACTGTCAAAATCCTCTCCCTGCAGATCAGAGAAAAGAAGATTCAGCATCCGCTTTGTGTCCTGATTTTTCAATCGGAGGTGCAGAACATTTTCTTCAATGCCCCGTTGTGTTCGTTCCATGCTGGCATCGGAACGATAGGATGCAACACGAAGATAAAATGCGCGCTCTTCTAAAGCCCACAACGTCTCTGATCCAGCAAAAAGGAACGGGGCAGGAGACTTTCCATCTAAAAACAGATGATAGATTGAAGTAATGAGAGTCGTTTTTCCGCTGCCGGTATCCCCAATAATGGCAAAAAAGCGGGAGAATTCCTGAGCAGTAATAGGATATAAATCATCCAAGGGCAAGGCTCGCCCCAGGGCCAGAGGAAATGTGGTTTCTGCGCCAGTGGCGTTCTCCGAATATGCCTCTGGAATTGGGAGAGCTTCTCTTTCCATTATTTCAGCCATAAGTCATTTTATCCCTCACTACAACTCACTACAGCACCGTAATACAAGATGTTCCAAATATATCTGCCATGCGTAGTCCAAGAAAGTCTTGGGTGGAACATCTATTCCCCCTAGGAGCTCCTTGCGGTACTTTGGGTACCACTCATCCACACTTTCCGTGTTATCGGAACGGATAATGGCACTACACAGCGGCAGCATATTTGCAAGCGATGTGTTCTGACACTCTGTTATAACATCTGCTCGGAGTTCGGACGCCGTGTTTGCAATTATCTCACTAAGGGTAAAAGATGCAACTTCGCATGTTCCGTCCTCACAGGCCCTAAGTTGTTTTTGTAATACACCTTCCATAGCGTAAGGACCAGGAAAATTTTCTACCATTCTGGCGCCTTCCCAGCCCAGAACCAAGCATGACGTTTGGACCTTCACCATATGCAGGGAGCAGTGGAGCATCTCGCTCCACTCCGATAGAATCCACCATAGTAGCTGAGAGTCCTCTTCATAGATAGATGTTGCAGTGCTAAGTTGCTGCACCTTCATTCTTAAATCAGAATAAGACGTTTGAAACACTTTCAGAATTTTGATAATTTCAGTGATTTGCTTCGATTCTTCCTCATTTCCCTCAGCATTCATTTTTTCAAGTTCGGTAATTTGTTTTGCAGGGAATGGCTTTATAGAAACGTTCTTCGCTTTCTCCCGCAATTTGATTCGACTCGCATCAAACTGAGTGCGAATATGCTCCAGTATTCCCATCGTTGATGTAGGTGTGCGGCCGAAAGAAACAGCAAGAGACAGAAGTTCTGCAAGGTAAAAATAAGGTGAGTCCTCTGCTAAAGCCACCAGCGTGGCACCGGCCAGTAGTGCAAGCTCCTGCGTATTACGAACAGAAAAAGAGGGGTCCTCAGTAGAAAAGAAATCTGCAAATAAATTTCTTGCTTCCTCATCAACCGGGATACCATAATATAATTTAACAAGTGTTGTAATCCGCACAATTGTGTGGCCAGAGTCTTTTTCTTTTTCAAGGGCCTCCACACATTTCTCGATTCCCAGAACCCGCTTTTCCAGTTGTCCATCTTGAAGGATAATCCCAACATCCAGATACCATTCGTGCAGGTTACGATTCATGCTTTGTCACGACCTTTCTCTTTCATCCTGGACTTGTTTTAAAAGCTTCTCTACCTGGCCTTTTTCTTTGGCACGCTCTATGTAACAATCTAATAGTTCGGTAAGTGTCTTTCCCACATCCTCCGGTTGATCTAAAGAGAGAGTCTCTATAACGCGCTTTCTGGCATAAAACGAAAGATTCATAAAGTCGTAGATGAACGCTCGTTCCCAAGAACCCACTGAAAGTGGGCAACTCATTGGTTGCTTAGCCTCAGCCTTATGCACTGTGTTTGCCCCCTCAGATACGTTATCTTTAGGGATGTCTTCCGGCTCATCCAGAAAAATGTGATACTCAAGATAGTTCTGGCCGTTTTGGAGTGCGGGGTCAACAACGAATGCAGTCTCATCTTTGTTGAAAACTCGGGGGTATATATGAACTATCAAAATATTCTTTCCGGACTTTTGCCCAATCTCCAGAGTTAGCCAGTTATATCGAGGAATCCAATCCATCTCGGTCCGCACGGGATGGGTTGCGCCACTTCCTACAGCAATGCCCTGCTTTGTTTGCCGAACGGTTTGGAGGTGCTTGTGCCCGTATAACTGAACAGCTACCCGAGCATCCATTTTGGTTTGTAACTTACCATCCAAATCAATCCAGCACTCGGGCGGGTGGTGACAAAGACTGAGAAAAATCGTGTTTGCCTGCCGTTTGGGGATTTGAGAGAGACTCAGACGCATTGGACGTTCCGTGGTTTCATCCACATGATCTCTCTCGCTAGAAATCAACGTAGAGTTCATCCCAACAATACAAAGAGTATAAGTGCCATTAAGCGGCATATCTTGTTCCCAGAATAGAACATTTTGGGTAAATCCGCAATGATATTTAGTGGCAAAAGCATTGAAGTGCTCGATAGATGCGCATAGGGTTTGGGCATCCAAAGGATTGCGGCATATCTGGCCTAGAAGTTTCTCTGCTTCCTGTGGATTTGCTATCTCAATATCCTGCTGTAAGGATTTAATACTCCGGCTTCCCCTAGTCATTCCCTGATCCACGTCATGGTTGCCAGGTACGCAGAAAACCATAGATGGATCCAGGGAAACTTGTTGGCATAACTGTTCCAAAAAATCGGAGGCGACAGCGTACTCCTTTTTTTGGGCGCTGAAAGCGATGTCCCCACAAATCAGAATACCATTTGCGTTAGAAATGCTTTGGGGAAAATTTTTGCTGAGATCAATAAGCAACTCATTGCGCAGGTCAGCATCTAGGTCATAAGCGTCACCGCTATATTTTTGAAAGTGAATGTCAGATAAATGAATAAAGGACAGCATGCTCATTTTCACCTCTTTAGCACTCAAAATATTCGAGTGCTAACATTATGAATGAATAAGCAGAAACTGTCAATATCTTGTGTGTTAATTTTTTGTGAACACATCATATCTGCATTTTTTATGGCTTCTTCTAGCGTCTTCGTAGCTATGACTCGCATTAGTGCTATTCCTAACACCGGATAAAAGGGAAGAGACGGAAAAAGGACTAAGGACACTTCGACAGGAGTACCCCTAGCCCCTTTTCTTGGTATCCGAATCCTCAGTTTTTTCTTAAAAAGTTCAAACCACAAAGCCGTAGCTTTGTGGTTTGTTTGGTGGAGATAAGCGGGATCGAACCGCTGACCTCTTGAATGCCATTCAAGCGCTCTCCCAGCTGAGCTATACCCCATATTTCCCCAATATTCTGAAAATGACGACGTTTTATTAGAAAAACCTCCCCTCGAATTTTCATTCTGATTTTAGGAAAATATATGCGATTTGGCTTGGTTGCTTTAGCAACCATAACCGCCGGCATCGCACAAAGTGCGATGCCGGCGGCGAAAAATTTGAAATTTTCAAATTGGAAGATGAATACTCCCCATGGACAGATATATGCAAAATTGCCATAATGGAGAAATCTTTTAGAAAATGGAGGCTTCATTATGCAGGCATTGTCATCATTAATTGCCAATTATCTTGAAACAGGTCAGTATGAAAAGCAGCTGTCACCAGATACGATAAAGGCTTACCGTATTGATCTGCAGCAGTTTTCGGACTTCACGAAAGGTGTGTGGGCAGACAAAAATATGTTGGATCGATATATCAAGTACCTCAATCAACGGTTTGCTCCGCGCTCTGTCAAGCGAAAATTGGCAAGTCTCCGCGCATTTTACCATGAGATGGAGATATTAGGAGAACTGTTAGAGAATCCTTTTGACAAACTTCACATCCGCATCCATTCGCCGCAACAGCTACCACGGATTATTCCTGAGCAAATCGTGCAGTCCCTCTTACAAAGTGCTTACGATGCCTATACGCCGGGATGCCGGGAAGTTCTTCGGGATATCGTGGTGCTGGAACTTCTGTTCAGTACTGGGCTTCGGGTATCGGAACTGTGCGCGTTGTCACAGGACACCTTTCTGCTAAGTGAAAATGGATTGAGACTGCTGGTCAAAGGAAAGGGCCGGAAAGAACGTGTACTCCAAATTACAACGACAGAGTTGCTTCAAATTACGAAAACATACTGTGATATGTTTTCTGAGGAGATTCAAGCGCAAGGAGCTATTCTATTTAATCGGCGAGGACGTCCACTTTCTCCGCAATCGGTTCGACGAATTATCAACAAGTATTTGAATCATATTGATGCGTCCAGCCATATAACTCCCCACATGTTTCGCCATACGTTTGCTACGTCACTTTTAGAAGCTGGAGTGGATATACGATACATTCAGTCTCTGCTGGGACACAGTTCCATCTCTACCACGCAAATCTACACTCATGTAACTGCTAGGCAGCAGACCCTGTTACTGGCTGAAAAGCATCCAAGGGGTAAAATGACATTCTCTCTTCGATGATAATCAAAGGCCGCCAGATATCTGGTGGCCTTTGACTATTTGGTGGATAATCTCAAATTATCTTTTGTTGAGGCAGGTCGGTTATTATTAATTCAATGCGATTTAAAATTTCTGCAAAATCAAATTTTGGGGAGAAAGTTATGAAAATCGGAATTACTTATAATATCAAAGAACAATACGGATTTACATCTTTGGATTTAAACTTTACAGATTTTTTGAATGCGGAGGACGTCACTTTTGCAAAAGAGACCCTTGAAAAATGCGGGCACGAAGTGGTTTTGCTGGGGAATGCCCAACAGATGATTCGCAATTTAAATCAAAATGTATCTGTTGATTTGGTGTTCAATCTAGCCTGGGGCCATCGAGGGCGAAACAGAGAGGGGCTTATTCCTGCTATTTTGGAGGGCTATGGGATTGCGCATACTGGAACGGATTCTTTTGGATGCTCACTTTGCTTGGATAAGATACAAACCAAGCTTATTGCTAGCTTTTTAGGAATCCCTACCCCAAACTTCTTCTGCGTTACAAAAAATACATGGGATCAATATAAAGCGGCTTCTCCTCTGCCGTTCCCGATCGTTATGAAGCCAAGCAGTGAAGGTACCGGGATGGGCGTAACATTGGTTTCATCCGATTTAGAGTACCGCAATACGCTGAATCGGCTGTGTCTGCTGTACCCCGAGGAGCCAATTCTGTGTGAGACATATATCAAAGGGGACGAGGTAACAGTTCCAATTCTCGAAAATGTGCAGGGGCTGTACGCAGTGGGCGTATTGTCCATTCTTGATGCGCAGGGGAAGCCTATCGAATTATACGATGCTAACATTAAGACATCCCATACATACCAAAAACGGCTTTCAACCTTGCCAAGGAAAGTAAACGAGGCGGTAGAAGCATACAGTTGCAGGTTGTATTCCTTTTTGCAAGGACAAGGTTATGGAAGGGCCGATTTCCGAATTGCAGAAGATGGTACGCCATATTTTTTGGAAATGGCACCGCTTCCGCTTCTGGCACCGTACAGTTCTTTTAATCTGTGTGCATCGCTGAAGAACATGACAAATGAGGAGGTTTTTCAGCAGATCATCCAAGCTGCTTGCCGAAAATATAAAATAGTTAACGACTGATTACTCAATAAAGCGGAGCGTATGAAATATACACCGGTTTTGATAATACGTTTCGTACAGCTTGCTGTGCGAAATCCGGCTGAATTTAAGTTCCTCCTCTATCGGCGGTAGGTTCAGTGCTATACATATATCCAGACCAATGTGCGCGGCAAGATAGGACTGATCGTTTTTCAAAGTTGTGGCCCAGCAGGAGCGCAGCTTTTTAAGGCTCTGCTCAGGCTGGCCTTTTTCCAGATCATAAAATGCCTGCGCCAGCAAAACCGTGCGCTCATAGAACCCAACATCCTTGTTCTGTTTGCGTGCAGGAAGCTCATCGCATTTCCAAATGTATTCTTCACATTCTTGATACAAACGCAGTTTTTGACAACAGGCAGCGATGTTGGCGTATATGGTCATCTTCTTGAAATCATTGATCGGCATTTTTTCCGCTTCATAAAACAAACGCAAGGCCTGATGGTAATCTTGCTTAACAACCGCATACCATACTCCCATACAATTTATTCCATATACCTCATCCACACTTCCAATCTTTGCAAAAATATTTTTAGAGGTTTTCAGATTTTCCTGCGCCTCAGCTGCATTTCCAAGATACAGGTGGTCGACGCCGAGATTATGCACTGCTTTCCCGTATTCCTTTTGATAATTATGTGCTTTAAAATACCCAACAGCCTCTTTCAACATGGGGAGGGAAAGCTCCTCCGTATAGCAAAGATCAGCTTTTCTTAATTGAACATAGTATTCATATTCAAAACCATGTTCTTTGCATTCGTTAATTGCAAGGAGATACATCTCTGCAAACCTTTGATCGGCCTTTTCCCGATATATCGTGGCCAACAAGGAGATAACCCTGTAATACAGTGAATCCGTTCTGGAATTTGGCGATAACGACTTTTTTAATGACTCAGCCAACTTTAAGGACAAGTCTATCTGACTGGTGTAATAAGTACAGTAGGCCAAATGATACTGTATTTCTTGGACATCGAAACGATGGCAGCCTTTATATGCTTTGACAGCATTACGGAAGGCATGGCAGGCATTCTCGTATCTCCCGAGATTTTCCAGGCAGACGCCTTTGAATTCCATAAGGTGCATTAAAACGATTTGAGGAAGACTTTTTTCGCCGGGCAATCCATCAATTTTTTCCAGTAGTAGTAAGACCTGCTGGTAATTGCTTCTCTTCATAAATGAAAATATGGCGGCAACATAATAAGCGTTTGCCTCCTGGTATTTGTGGGCGGCCGCTGCATAAAAGGCCGCTCTTACGGCAATGGCCTCAGATATTGGGCTGTTGCCGCAGATCGACTGCTCCCACCGTTTTCGGTAATAGTTATAGAGAATATTTCCCCACTCCACTTTTTGCTCCTCTGAAATGATAGATTCTGCAAAATGTAGGGTCTCGCTGTTAGTGAAGGTATAGGCAGGGGGTGTTATCTCTTTTTGAACTAACAAACTGGAACATTCTTCTATCTGTTTTAGCAATTCGCTTGCCGAAATAATTTCAAATGAATTGACCAGCTGGGAGACATAAAATTCCATTCCGAACATGCTGGATTTTAAGAAAGCTGCTTTCATAAGCTCATCCAGGCGCTCAAACCGTGAGAGAAAATCTTCCTTTAAAATATTTGCAAGTATGCCGGTTTGCAGGGGCTTACATAAGTATTTTCCGTTTTTGTGAGCAATATAGTTTTTGCCTTTGAGGTAGTTTACGATTATATTCATCATGGCGGGGTTCTTATTTGCAGAATTGACAATATAATCAAGGTCTTTATCTGATATTTCAATGTTTGGATTCTCCGCTAAAAAGACGGCCCTTAGTTCATCGACCTCCACTTCATCAAAATGCAGATGTTCCTGGCTGGGGAAGCTATAAATAATCTGTGTCTTTGAAGTATATGAAGGATTATCCGAGTCGATTTCAACAAAAATGGAACAGCCTTTTCCTTTGCGTAAGATGGATGAGACCAATTTATGAATAAATTTGGAAAATTCTTGAGAATAGTCCATAAAATCATAGAGTATAATGGCGCACGAGGACGCACTACATATGGTCAAGACCTGCTCCAGCATTACTTCTTCATAGGTGAAATCAGAATAAGGAGCCGCCAACGTAAACGGTTGTCTGATGCTGCTAAAATGTTGGTGGAGGGCATTAATAATAGGGGCCAGATAGTTTTCACTGTTGGAAATTGCCTCAACCTGAATTATATTCTGATACTTGCTTGCAAATTCCCGCAATACGGTAGATTTTCCTGTTCCTTTCTTTCCCTCCAAACAAATCAGATGATTCCCGGAAGCAGCGTAAATGTCATTAACAGTGTGAAGGTTTTCAAGCATACATTTATACATAAGAATACTCCTTGACAAAATCACATACCTTTTGCAGGACAGAATCGCAAAGCTTTTCGACCGTATATGGATACGGCAAACCCGGGAATTCTGGGGTCAAATTGTAGTTAATAAACTGCAACCGGCCTTCTTCAAGATAAGCTTCTGCGTCCCAAATCCATTCCCGCTGAGGCATGAACACTTCTCCTTGCGCTACTTTCAGTAGGCTGTGGAACGGTTCCTCTAGTGCGAGGTGCAAAAAAAAGTCGTGTCCCTCTGCGCTTAAGTGTACCACGGCACCATACTCCGACTGTCTGTCCATTTGATAGGTGCAGGCGGACTGTTTGACCAAAAAATCCTCTACATCAGCAAGTACTCTGTTAAAGACAACCTCCAATGAGAGCGGCTCTGCAGCTATGTGGGTTTGGGAACCTATAACTTTTTCATACATGATGTAGGCAATGTCGTCAGCGGATTGCTGTCTGATATCAAATCCAACAATACCCGGGGTGAGTCCGGGCATATCCGTGCGGTCGATAAACACCGGGATGACACAGTCTGTAAAAACATCATTTTTTTGATGTTCGATTCGCTTGTCAAGGAGCCAGTCACGTTCATAGGTTGTCCATTTCTTGCTCACATAGGAATTTGATACAAACATGAGACAGTATTCACAGTAATTTCTATAGATTTCCGGCAGCGTATAGGTCAGGTTTTTCCCGATAAGCTGCGTTGCTTCCTTTTGATCAAAAAATACCTCTAACCCGACCGCTTCCAGCGCCTTTACAACAGACTTTACAATATCTTCATCTTCAATGGCGTAAGAAATCCCAACATGATAATTTTTTGAAGCAGTCATAAATATCTGCCCTTTCCCACTAAAATAGTATTTTGGAGTTGAACAAATGAACAATCAAAAATCTATCGCGCGATCCGAACAACTGCATCAAATTGGTCAGGCCTTGAACCGCCAGTCAGAACATGTGCCTTGCGGGCTGCATAATACGCAAATCGAAATGCAGCGCCGACAGAGGAAAGCGATCCTGGCCTATCTAAACGCATCCGAGAAGGATTGGACTAATTGGCAGTGGCAAATCACCCACCGTATCCAAACGACAGAGTCCCTTGCCAAGCTGCTTCCGTTAACATCAGAACAGATCAATAATATAAAAACCGTGTCAGCGCACTTTCGTTTTGCCATCTCTCCCTACTATCTTTCCTTGATTAATTGGCAGTCATCAGAAGACCCCATTGCAAAAATGTCTCTTCCTGACATAAGGGAATTGGACAGGAAGGGTGTAAGCGACCCCTCTGCGGAAGAACATACAAATCCCGCCGGCAGGATTGTACGCAGATACCCCAACCGTGTCATTATAAATGTCACAAACTGCTGCGCATCCTTTTGCAGACATTGCCAGCGAAAACGAATCATCGGTTCACGGGATTGTATGATTTCTGCGACAGAATTGGACACTTCTATCGACTACATACGGAACCACTCTGAAATCCATGATGTCCTTATCACTGGCGGCGATGCATTGACCTTATCAGATACCCAATTGCAGCAACTACTCTGTAGAATCAGAGAAATCCCTCATGTAAAGATCATCCGCCTTGGCAGCAGAATGCCCGTAAATCTGCCGCAAAGAATTACGGAAGCTTTGGTTCAAATCCTGAAGCAATATGCACCGATATATATTAATACGCAGTTCAATCATCCCTTAGAGGTAACTCCTGAAGCGCTCAATGCCTGTAAGCTACTGGCAGACAATGGCATCATTCTTGGAAATCAAATGGTTCTATTAAAAGACATCAACAATGATAAGTATGTCGTTCAATGCCTCAATGAACTGCTCTTAGGTATGAGGGTGAGACCATACTACATATTTCATGCCAAAAATGTAACCGGGACTATGCACTTTCAAACATCCATCACCGAAGGGATAGACATTTCCGCTCACTTATGGGGAAATACTTCTGGCCTTGCCATACCTAGATATATTGTCAGCGCCCCACACGGGATGGGTAAAATTGAAATTACTCAGAATACACGTTGCAAAAAGCATAATGGGCAATTCGAGTTGACTACCTGGGAGGGAATACCAATTTCTATTCCGGATTGCTCAGAATAAGGCTAAATGCCATTTGGCACCATAGCGCTTGGTACAGTTCTATAACTTGATTGTACCACGATTTGGAATACGCGTTCCTCAATCAGGAATTGTGAAGGTAATAACCGACCTGCCTCAACAAAAGATAATTTGAGATTATCTTACAATAGTTTATATTATCTGACAAAGAATTTCAACCTTAAATTGCAAATAGCAACAGGCCGCAAAACTGAAATTTCGCGGCCTATTGCACAACTATAGAAAATTTTACATTCAGCTCGTTACCTCATAGATTCAAATTCACCCATCGGTGCTTTCATTGGCGGATTATGATTTCACGTATTTCCTGCAATGTGGGATAAACGGTTAATTTTGATATGCATCGGAAAACGATGAAAACATTTTTCTGCCCATCATATGATTCCTTTTATTTTAACCATAAGTACAGTTACTAGAATTGTAAACATTACTGGGTAAAACAGCCAAATACTTGGGGACTTAACGCAATCGCAAATTCTTGATTTGGCTGCTTTATTATCTTTAGTGAGTTCCATAGAAAAATCTATTTCGTGTATGTCGCTTCTTACTTGCTCATAAAGAAAACGATACTGCTTTTCTAGGGCTTGTTTGAAAAATAAATATTGCACAAAATGAGTATTCGTGCAAAAATAGGGATATGAAACGATATGAATTGAGAAAAGAACAATGGGAGCGCATAAAAGAGCTGTTGCCGCCAGAAAGCGCGGGGAAGCGAGGGCGACCTCGGAAAGATGATCGAAACATGCTCAATGGGATGCTATGGATCGTCCGCAGCGGAGCGCAGTGGCGGGAATTGCCGGAGGCGTATGGCCCCTGGCAGTCTGTGTATGCCCGATTTGCCAAATGGCGGGACGATGGCACATTGGAAGCCATATTTCGCGCATTCTCCGCAGATGCGGATATGGAAAATCTGAGCTTGGACTCTACCTGCATCAAGGTTCAAGAAAGTGCTAACGGAGGGGGAAAAACGGCAGATAAGGCAGTTGGACGAACCAGAGGCGGACTGAATACAAAGCTGCACACAATTGTGGATGGACTGGGGAACCCGGTTGAATTCATGCTGTTGAACTGCTGAAAAAGGTTGAAATCAGCGGAAGCAATGTATTAGTAGACCGGGCTTATGGGGCAAAGACGATCTGGGCTTACATCTTGGAACAGGGAGCCAGCTATATGATCCCACCACAGAGCAATGTTTCTGAGCCGTGGCCGGTAGATTGGTGGTTATATAAAGAGCGCCATTTGGTTGAGTGCTTCTTTCAAAAACTCAAATGGTTTCGCAGAATCGCCACCAGGTATGACAAGTTGGATACGTCTTTTCTCGCCTTTGTGTACTTGGCCTCTATCGCTATTTTGCTGATTTAGCTCATCCTTCCCTATTTTTCAAACAAGGCCTAAATTTACCATGGACAGGTTGAGGGAAAACCTGGAAGCCCTTAAGATGAAAAACACCCTAGAAATCCTGGACAACTACCTGGAACGGGCTGTGGTGGAGAATCTCAATATTGTAGATGTTTTGGACCATATCTTTGCAGAGGAGACTAAATCCAAATGGAAACGGGCTTATGATAAACAAATCCAGATGTCCGGCTTCCCTATCAAGTCGACCTTGGATGACAGGATGCTCATCATTGACGAGATTGGTTATCTCCCCATGGACATTCAGGGCGCCGATTTGTTCTTCCAGCTCATTGCCAGGCGGTATGAAAAAACGTCTACCGTCTTTACTTCCAACAAGACCTTCTCCCAGTGGAACGAGGTCTTTGCCGACGTTACCATTGCCTCTTCTATCCTGCATCGGGTTTTGTACCACCGTGATCAACATCAAAGGAGAGTCCTATCGGCTCAAAGAACGTAAAGAATTTATGCGCCAGAAACAGCAAATCTTGAACACTCTTTTCCAGCAAGGAAGTATCTGATTCTGTTACCCCCGCCGAAAAATGAAAAAATTTATTCGGAGTTTTCTTACAATTTCATATCGGCGTTGACAGTTCACAACACCGAGGCCTGCCCAAGCAACACTCCAACTGCGGGTAGTTGATATCCGTTACTACATATGATAAGATATACAAAAAGGGGGAACCAACCATGGGTCAAAAGAAAAGCTGAAAGAATACCAGAGGAACAGAATTACTTTAGACATTATGGAACCTGCAAAATACGAATGGGGAGGAACTCGCTTTGGTAGTCATCCCGATGTCCCACCAGATTTTATCTGGCCAGTGTATAACAGCTGGTCACTAGCCTTCCTGGCCCAGTTTGACTCTACAACTTTTGCCCATTATGATTTCGAGCATCTCCTGACTAATCACGGAGTGTTGTCTTTTTTCTATGAGCTTGAGTCTCAGAAATGGGGATTTGATCCCACAGACAAGGGATGTTGTTGGGTATATTGGTTTGAGGATGATATGCAATCATTTTTCTGGACCTTTTGTTTGCATTCCAATTAGGAAGAACACTGAGATAGTATGCTTATCTAAAATTAAAAGGAATGGTTTATGATGAATGAAGATTTGTTTTCTTTGTTTAAAAGTCTGGACATTTATGCTCTTTTTGAAGTGATGGCTGATCTAGTAGATAATGATATCGCTGTAGCTGATATAGTCGACTTTATCAAGGCAGGGCAAATAGCTTTTATGGCGCAAATTACAAAATGTATTACGTTAGCTGGTACGGATCAGAAGTATCAGAATATGGGGCCTATTTGGGCAAATGTGAAACAGGAAATAGATTATACATTTGCTTTGTTAAATAGTGTGGTGCAAACTTTTATGGAGTCTGACATTAAAGCATCAAAAAGACACTTTAATATGATGATGAACAGTATAAAACAGGATATTTTTCTTGAAACAATGAGCGGAGAAGTGCCTGAGACATTGTTTCGAGATGGACGTTATTTACAAATATTTAGGCAGTCTTTCGGAAGAAAATTTTATAGGGTCCGTAGGATGGACAATGGTAATTGGGATGTAAATCAGCCAGATGAACTATTTCATTTACCTAATCATCTGCAATCTCAGGCCAGCAGAGGGCGATACAGTTGTCCAGATATTCCAAGCTTGTACTTGACAACAAATATCGACCTAGGCGTAAATGAGTGCGGCAATCCCTCCAAATATGCCTTTTCGGAGTTTCAATCAAACTATTTAGGATATAGCTTTTCTAAATTTAATGATTCTTTAGAAGTTATTATACTGGCCATATATCATCCGTTGGCCGTATGTTGCTGGTCCAAAATTAATGAAGGACATTCCTCAGAATATTGGATTAGTATCCTGATAAGATATCTAAAAACATTTCCACTTATTCTTGCCTGCTCCATGAAGAAGTCAGATAAGAGAAGCATAGAACAAGCGTATATTGTCCCTCAATTACTTATGCAGTGGGTTGTTGAAAATAAAGATTTTTGTGATGGAATTTTATATTTTTCGAAATCTGCTGATATTAAGAAGATTATAGACGTATATGAGTATAACATTGCTTTGCCAGCTATACCACCTTTTGACGAAAAAGGACATAGTGTAAATCTAAAAAAGTTGCTTCGGTGGTCAACTCCCAAATTGAAACAGGACAATACAGAAATAATATCTGTATTAACAATAACTACACAGAATGATAAGAATAGAGAATTTATTCGCTTGTGTACTTGGTTACAAGATCATCATGTCACTTTTAGTGAGCTTTTTGACAAAGATATCAAGGGGGTTAAGATAATGCTAAGGCAATGGAGCGGCGTTATAGACATTAGAGATACTTCTTGCATAAAATTTGTATTGCACGAATTTGAACCGAAAACGCTTGCCAAAAAATTAGAAGCTTATGGTATTCTTTAATCTTTAGGATGGAGCAGCCATTTGTTCTTTTTCAGTAGCCAACACACAGAGGGCAACACCAGTAAACCTATTCTGTAGTTTTTAAATTTAGATTTGGACAGTACAAGCGATATGGAAAAACCATATAGGATACCGTTGGAACAGAAGACCCAGGGACGGATACAGGAGATTGCAGTGAAAAAACAATGGAAGTGTTGTATATGACGTATGCGCAGAAAATGATTGATGAACGCCGGACAAGGTTCATGGATGGAATTGAGGAAGACTTGGAGAAAATTATAAAAAAGTGCCATAGTCGCACTAAAAGGGATTCCTGATCCTTCAGTAACTGCGGAATGTTTCAAGATGTCTTTGGATCAGGTCTGGATAGCCTCGGCCAGAAATAAGGTTCTGGCTCGTTTGCATCAGATAAGTGCACTGATTTGTTCAGCCCATCCATGGGGATAGCAGGGGACAGGTGTTTGCTGATAGCGGAAAGGTGCTGTCTGTAGGTGGCAAGGGTCTTTTCACTGACCCCCGCCGCTTTCTTTCCAGTGAGAAAGTCCGCGAACGTGTCCGCAACCGTGACGCTGTGTTTCATCTTGATTTTAGCCATTTTTCAACACTCCTGATTTGTCAAATTTTTCTGAAAAATCAAGCGTGCTGTGAGGCCAATCAAGGGTATGGAAAAAGCAAACAGAAAACCAGCAAACCATTAGTTTTACGGTGATAAGGAAGTATTTACAACAACTTATCATCAACGCTGACAAACAGGGTGCAAGCAAGAGCAGAGAACACATCACTTTCATTAGTGGTCGGT
>ERZ808028.388-NODE-388-length-39110-cov-11.296518_pt1 | contig 39110 bp, 37 predicted proteins | sample MGYA00380184_ERZ808028 | MGnify/ENA primary metagenome ERZ808028 (study PRJEB31490, sample SAMN06133397) | mouse gut metagenome | isolation source: J8_1 | host: mice | place: China: Chengdu | collected 2015-05 ...
CCCGCCTGGATGACGGTGACCGGGATGACCTTACCGGCTTCGTCGAAGATCTGGGTCATACCCACCTTCTTGCCGATGATGGCCTTTTCCATGTGTATTCCTCCTTAATTAGGTTATTGGTTGAAAAACGTGGGCATTGGGCTCCCAGTGGTTTTCCAACTTGACCCGTCCATCTCAATCAACGCGATGGACTGCGGTGCTAACAAATTCAGGCGAGATCACAATTTAATTTCGATCTCCACGCCGGCGGGGAGCTCCAGGCTCATCAGGGCCTCCACCGTCTTGGGGGAGGGCTTCACCACGTCGATGAGCCGCTTGTGGGTGCGGCGCTCGAACTGCTCCCGGGAGTCCTTGTACTTGTGGGGGGAGCGCAGGATGGTGACGATCTCCTTCCTGGTGGGCAGGGGGATGGGGCCGGAGACGGCGGAGCCGCTGCGCTTGGCGGTGTCCACGATCTTCTCGGCGGCCTGGTCGATGAGCTGGTGGTCATAGGCCTTCAGCCGGATGCGGATCATTTCTTTCTGAGCTGCCATGTGTTTTCCTCCTTGACATACGAAGTTGACGGTAAGGCTGTCCTTGCTTCGTACGGTGAGAGACGTTTCATCCACGTTCCCGTGCGTATCACTCCCCGGCATGAATAAAACCGGCGCAAAGCAGGCCGGTTCTACCCATCCAGGGCGATATACGCCGTGGAGTGAGCCTCTCAGCCGCCCGATCTTACGGACATACTCCGCGGAAGTTACCTCGCTTTACGCGAGCAATCTCCCGCATCATCGCGGTGCGCCCTTTGACAGGCGCTTGATTATTGTACAACAGGTACGCCTTGAAAGTCAAGGATTTTTTCTATGTTTTCAAAAGTTTTTTCACGGTTTTGGGGGGATTTCGCAAAAGGTAGGCTGTGCAACTTGACGAAGCGCCGCCCTGCCGGCGCAGGGCGGCGTCCAAAGCCTCGCAGAGTTCGCGCCGCAGGCGCGAAAACAGTTCGATTTGTTTTTGGCGGCGGCATGTACGTCGCCAAAAACACCTCTCGGCCCGCAAACGTGCGAGCGCAGCAAGTGCGCTGCGGCGGGCCGCAATCCCTCGCCGGAAAGGGCGCAGCCCTTTTCGGCGAAACGTCAGTACGCCACGCCCCAGTAGACCATATGCTTGGCGGGCCTGCCGCAGCAGGCGCACACGTCGCCCAGGTGCTCCTGCTCCAGGGGAATACACCGGGAGGAAACCCCCGCCTCCTCCTTCATCTTGACCTCGCAGGCCTCGTCGCCGCACCACATGGTCTTGGCGAAGCCCCCCCGGGACGCCATCTTCTCCTTGACCTCCACCAGGGTGGCGCAGGGGTAGGTGTTGTCCTCCAGGTTTTTCTTGGCCTTGGCGTACAGCCCAGTGTGGATGTCCTCCAGCATTTTGGCCACGGTGTCCTCGATGCCCTCCAGGGAAACGAAGGACTTCTCCCCGCTGTCCCGGCGGACCAGCACGCACTGGCCCTTCTCCATGTCCTTGGGGCCCAGCTCCAGGCGCAGGGGCACGCCCTTCATCTCGTACTCGGCGAACTTCCAGCCGGGGGTGTTGTCGCTGTCGTCCATCCTCACCCGGAAGCCCGCCTCGAAAAGGCGCTCCACCACGGCCTGGTTGGCCTGGATGACCCCCTCCTTGTGCTGGGCCACCGGGATGACCACCACCTGGATGGGGGCCACCTTGGGGGGGAGCACCAGGCCGTTGTTGTCGCCGTGGACCATGATGATGCCCGCGATCATCCGGGTGGACACCCCCCAGGAGGTCTGGAAGGGGTGGTGGAGCTGGTTGTCCCTGCCGGTGAAGGTGATGTCGAAGGCTTTAGCGAAGCCGTCCCCAAAGTAGTGGCTGGTGCCGCCCTGGAGGGCCTTGCGGTCGTGCATCATGCACTCCACGGTGTAGGTGGCCTCCGCCCCGGCGAACTTCTCCTTGTCGGTCTTGCGGCCCTTCACCACCGGAATAGCCAGCACGTCCTTATAAAAGTCGGCGTAGATGTTGAACATCCGCTCCGTCTCGGCGATGGCCTCCTCAGCGGTGGCGTGCATGGTGTGGCCCTCCTGCCACAAGAACTCCCGGTGGCGCAGGAAGGGCCGGCTGGTCTTTTCCCAGCGCAGCACGGAGGTCCACTGGTTATACAGCTTGGGCAGGTCCCGGTGGGAGTGGATGACGTTGGCGTAGTGCTCGCAGAACAGGGTCTCGGAGGTGGGCCGGATGCAGTAGCGCTCCTCCAGCTTGTCGCTGCCGCCGTAGGTCACCCAGGCGCACTCGGGGGCGAAGCCCTCCACATGGTCCTTCTCCTTCTGGAGCAGGGACTCGGGGATGAGCATGGGCAGGTACACGTTCTCGTGCCCGGTCCTTTTAAACTCCGCGTCCAAAACGCGCTGGATATTCTCCCAGATGGCGTAGCCGTAGGGCCGGTAGATGAACATGCCCTTGATGCTGGAGTAGTCGATGAGCTCCGCCTTTTTGCACACGTCGGTGTACCACTGGGCGAAGTCCGCATCCATGTCGGTGATCTGGCTCACCTGCTTGTTTTTGTCCTGTGCCATAATCGTCCTCATCCTTTATCGATCAAAGTGTGGGTCATCCCATATCCATTGACAGGTGCACAATATTGTATTGCCAAACGGGGGAAAAGTCAAGAGGGAAGGGACTTTCCCGTTCCCTTCCCCCGCCGGACGATTTATAATCAAATGGCCCCGGGATAACAGTGCGTTATTTCCCGGCCATGCGGCTCCGCCGCAAATCAACATAGAAAAGGAGCTGTCACCATGTCAAATTCCCACACCAAAACCGGCCGCATCACCCTGCGCCCCATCTCCTCCTCCCCCAAGGTGGGCTTCCCCCTGCCCCAGGCCGCCCCGCCCGCCCACTCCGGCGTCACCCTGGGGCGCTGGCTGGACCTGTGGATGGAGCGGGAGATCGACCCCTTCCGCGCGGACACCACCATCAACGGCTACGACGGCATCATCCGCAACCACATCCGCCCGGCGCTGGGCCGGGTGCGGCTGGCCGACCTGACGCCGGAGCTCATCAACGGCTACTACCAGTGGCTGGCCGACGCCAAGGGCCTGTCCTCCAACACCATCCGCAAGCACCACGTGCTGCTCCACACCGCCCTGAAGTCCGCCTTCCGCCAGGGGGTCATCCCCGACAACCCCATGCAGCGGGCCACGCCCCCCCGGGCCACCACGTCGGCGGTGGCCTACTACACCCCCGCCCGGCTGGGCCAGCTTCTCCAGGCGGTGCAGGGGGACCCCCTGGAGGTGCCCGTCCACCTGGCCTGCTTCCTGGGGCTGCGCCGCAGCGAGATTCTGGGCCTGCGCTGGCGGGATGTGGACCTGGCCTCCGGCCAGCTGTCGGTGCGCTGGGTGCGCACCACCGTGGGCTCCCGGGTGGTGGAAAAGACCCCCAAGACCTCGGACAGCTGCCGCACCCTGTCCATCGCCGCCCTGGACGAGCTGCTCCAGCTGCTCCAGGCCCTCCAGGCCCGGCGCGTCCGGGATGGGATGCCCTGCGGGCCGGACAACTTCCTGCTGCTGGACAACACGGGCCGCCCCCTCCACCCCAACCTCATGTCCACCGCCTTCGCCGCCTTCATCCGTAGCCACGACCTGGCCCCCATCACCTTCCACGGCCTGCGCCACACCTTCGCCAGCATGGCCAACAGCGCCCGGGTGCCCATCTACCAGATCAGCCGGGCCATGGGCCACGCCAGCCCCAGCATCACCCAGCGCATCTACACCCACCTCTTCGACCAGACCCACGGGGAGGTACTGGCGGCGGTGGCCGACGTCGTCAAGGCGGGCTCCACATCCCTCACTTCCGCCTGACGTCGGCACAAGCTTCGCTCACTCGCTTCCCCCTTCGGGGAACGCTCGTTTGCTCCGCTGCGCCTCCTTTCCCCACCGGACCCGCTCCGCTGGGCTCCGGCGGGGGCCCCGTTTTCTCGCTCGTTCCGCCGCCTTTCCTCTCCCCACAAAGCCAAACACCGGCTTTGCGGGGCCCCCTTAGCCGAGCTCCACATCCCTCACTTCCGCTTAATGGCAAAAAGAGACGCGCCCTTGGCGCGCCTCCAGGTGGATTGTTCAGTTCTCCCGCGGCCCGAACGCCGACAGGGGCAGCAGGTCGCTCAGGGCGATCAGCTCCTCGTCAAAGCCCCCCCGGTCCCAGACGGCCTCCGGGGCGCGGCACACGCTCCCCCCCGGCGTGCCCAGGGGGATGGACACCGTCACCCGCAGCCCCTTTCCGGGGGCGCTGTCGGCCACCAGCATACCCCCGTGCAGGTCCGCCACCCGCCGGGCGATGGCCACCCCCACGCCGCCCCGCCGCCAATCGGGCTCGGACTCCTCCGCCCCGAAAAACAGGCGGCCCAGCCGCTCCGGGTCCACTCCCGGCCCGTCGTCCTCCACGGTGAACACCGCCCGCTGGCCGTGCTCCGTCAGGGTCAGGGTCACGTGCTTCCCCGCCTTGGCGGCGTTGGATACCAGCTCCATCAGCATCTGGCGGATCAGTCCCTCGTCCGCCAGCGCGCCCACCCACTCCGGTGCGTTCACCCTCAGCTCCACCCCGGCAAAGGCCAGCAGCTCTCCCAGCCGCTCCCCCAGCTCCCGGGACAGCCGGGCCAGGTCGGTCAGGGCGTTCTCCAGCCGGGCCGGGCCCTCGTCCCCGCCCAGCCGCTGGGACAGCTCCAGCCGCCCCACAATGCGCAGCATCCGGCAGATGCTCTGGTCCAGCGCCGCCAGATACCTCCGGCTCTTCTCGTCGCCGGCGGTGCGCTCCAGCGCCTGGGCCGCCGCCGTCATCTGGGCCAGCTGGAGGCGCAGCTCCGCCGCCGTCCGGGCCGCGCCCTGGTCAATGTGTGAGCCCACGCTCCCGCCCCCTTTCCTCTCTATGTCTATGTTATGCCGATCAGGTCCGGTCTCTCCTGGGAATGCCTTCCATTTATTTTGTCGAATTGTGTCGCATTCCGTCGAATTTCACCCATTGTAGCAGACTTGGACCCATTTGGCAAGGAAAAATCCGGGGGAATCCTCCTGGGAAATTTTCCCTGCCGCCCCGGCTCCTGGGCTACGCCCCAGAAATTTCCGGCGCGAAAACGCCCGGAGCCTGCGCCCCGGGCGTTTCCCCTTCTTTTATTCGACCTCCAGCCGGCGGGCCACCTCCGCCATGGGGTTTGGCTCATAGCGCTCCACCCGGCCCTCGTCCACCGCCCGGGCCAGTTCGGGGTCGATGGGCAGCTTGGCCAGCACCGGCAGGGACAGCTCCTCCCCCAGAGCGTCGATGGTGCTGGGGCCAAAGACCGGGTGCTCCTTCCCGCAGTCCGGGCAGCGGTAGAAGGAGTAGTTCTCCACCAGACCCAGCACGGGCACGTCCAGCATCTCCGCCATGCGCACCGCCTTGGTGACGATCATGCCCACCAGGGCCTGGGGGGCGGTGACCACCACGACCCCGTCCACCGGCAGGGACTGGAACACCGTCAGCGGCACGTCCCCCGTCCCGGGAGGCATGTCCACAAACAAATAGTCCAGCTCCCCCCACACCACGTCGGTCCAGAACTGCTCCACCGCCCCGGCGATGACGGGACCCCGCCACACCACCGGGTCGGTCTCGTGCTCAATGAGCAGGTTCAGGCTCATCAGCTTGATGCCGCTCTCCGTGACGGCGGGCTGGATGCCCTCCTCAGAACCCAGGGCCCGCTGGTGGATGTTGAACGCCTGGGGCACCGAGGGCCCGGTGATGTCCGCGTCCAGCACCCCCACCCGTTTGCCCAGCTTGGCCATGGCGGCGGCCAAGGTGCAGGTGACGGCGGACTTGCCCACGCCCCCCTTGCCGCTGACCACGGCGATCACCTTTTTGATGTGGGAGTGGGCGTTGGCGGGCTTGCGCAGGTCCTGGGGGCTGGTGCGCTCCCCGCAGCTCTCGCCGCAGGAGGAGCAGTCGTGGGTGCATTCGCTCATTTTCATACATCTCCTTGCCTTGCCGGGCATAGAATAGCTCCGGCAAAAAAATTTTCAAAAGTACCTTGACAGGCGAGGTATCTCGTGCTATAGTATGCTCACAAGGCTACTTCGCCTAACGAAGTATCTTGGCAGGCCGGGCGCTTCGGTGCCCCGGAACAGCTCACCGCATGGGGGCGGCGCGCCGGCAGCCCCATTTGGAAGGGAGGACGCCATGGCGATTTCAGCGGACACCCTGCGCGGCCACACAGACGCTATTATTTTAGCACAATTGATGCGCGGGGACAACTACGGTTACGAAATCAACAAAAATATTCTGGAGTGTACCCACGGGGAGTATGGCTTCAAGGAGGCCACCCTATACACCGCCTTCAAGCGCCTGGAGCAGGCCGGGCTGATCTCCTCCTACTGGGGGGACGACGGGCCGGGCGCCCGGCGGCGGTACTACGCCATCACGGACCAGGGCCGGAAGCGGTGGGCCCAGGCCCGCCAGGAGTGGGAAAACACCCGCGCCCTGCTGGACGCGCTGACTTCAGCTGAGGAGGAGCGAATCTAAATGGAAGAGATCAGACGCAGATTTACCGCCGCGGTGGCCGCCAAGCTGGCCTCGGCGCCCCAGTCCACCGCCAAGGACGAGCTGGTGGAGGAGCTGTCCGACAACCTGTACCGCCGTTTTTTGGATATGACCGGCGCGGGCGTGGACGAGGAGACCGCCTTTCACCGGGCCATGGACGATCTGGGGGATGTGGATGAGCTGCTGGGCTACCTGGGCGAAGGCCCTCAGCCCCAGCAGGAGGCAGCCGGCCCCCAGAGCGACCTGGACGCCATCCTGTCCGGGGTGTCGGAGGCGTGCAACGCCGCCATTGACCAGGCGAAGAGCGCCCTGAAGCTGGCCAAGGACGCCCTCCAGCGGCGCACCACTGTGGAGAAGGACAGCCGCCGGGTCCGCTTCCACTTCAACACCCACCCCGACGCCCCCCAGGACCCGGAGGGCGCCGCCCAACCCGCCCCCAGCGGCTGGGAGTTTGACGCCGAGCTGGACACGGACCAGGGCCGATTCTTCGCCGGAGCCGCCCCCAAGGAGAAAGACGGCCCGGTGTACGGCTTCGGCTACGACAAGGCCCGGGGCGGCTTCTTCACCCAATGGGGGGAGGGCCGCACCGGGGACCGGGGACCCCATTTCACCCAGGAGGGAGGCGCTTCCATGGAACATAACACGGACAATTCCTACTCCGTCAGCGCCCTGAAAGACCTGCGGGGCATCGAGGTGGTCACCACCTCCGGTGATGTGTCCATCCACATGTCGGAGGCCCCTGACGCGGGGGTCATCATCGACGGCGACGTGGACGACCTGGACGTGACCTGCTCCGCCGATGGGGTGCTCACCATCCGGGAGGGTCGAACCGCCGCGTCCTCCTTCTTCTCCCTCCGGGGGCTGCGCTCCGCCGACGTGGTGCTGTTCCTGCCCCGCCGCCCCTGGGAGTCCATTTCCGTCACCACCGCCAGCGGCGACGTGGACATCGACCGGGAGGAGCTGGAGGCGGACCGGCTGTACGTCAAGACCGCCAGCGGAGACCTCAGCGCCCGGGCCAGGGTCCGGGGGCAGTTCACCTTCCAGTCCGCCAGCGGCGACCTGGACCTGCGGGGCGCCTGCGCCGACCTCCACGCCGAGACCATGAGCGGCGACATCTCCCTGGAGGGGGAGGCGGACACCGCCGCGCTGAAAACCGCCAGCGGAGACATCGACCTGAAGGGGGCGGTCCGCCGGATTTACGCCAGCTCCATGAGCGGCGACATCGAGGTTGACACCGCCCGGCTCCCCGAGGCCATGGAGCTGTCCTCCAAGTCCGGGGACTGCCAGGCCCGCGTCCCCGACGCGGGGCCCTTCTCCGCGCGCATGAAAACGGTGAGCGGCGACCTGGACTGCGATTTCCCCGTGGACCATATCGACGGGGCGGCGGTGTACGGCGGCGGGGCGGGCCCCGTCTGGACCATGTCCTCCGTCAGCGGCGACGTGACCTTGGAGCGGAGATGAATTGATCAAATCTTATCCTTTTATCAAGGCTTTCAAAAGGATTCCCCCTTATACTGAGCTCATAATCCAAGATTTTGAAAGGAGTTGTCTTTCATGAAGAGATTGTACCGCACCACCGGCTCCGACGCCGTCATCTGCGGCGTATGCGGAGGCATCGCCCGTTATTTCAATGTCGATCCCACCATCGTGCGGGTGGCCACCGTCCTGCTGGTGGTCCCCGGGGGTATGTCCCTGTGGGTGTATATCATCGCCGCCCTGATTATGCCCAAAGGGTGTTGAACCGTCGCGAGCAGCGCGGATGGACCGGAGCGAGGACAAAAGCCCAGCCGCCGCGCAGCGGAGGCGGGTTTTGCCCGAGTCGCAGGGAAGCCGCGCGTCGCGAGCAGGTGAAGCCCGACTGCGCCGCTCCCCACCCCGGACCGACAGATAACGCCCGAGGGACCGTCCACTCCCCAGGGCGCGCAGCAGAAAAGCCCCCGCCATATGGCGGGGGCTTTTCGCTGTTTGATTTGCCGTTCAGCCCTTGGCGGGCACGTTCTTGGTGGCCACGATGTCCACCCCGGTGCCGCACACGTCGGCCAGCACCACCTGGCCGATGGCCACAGGGGCCTCCAGCTCGATGTCCTGGATGGCCTTCACGCAGTCGAAGATCTTGCCCTTGGGGATATCGTTGGCGGTCTTGACGGAGGCCATAGCCAGCTTGCCGCCCTTCACCTTCACCGTGCTGGTGACGATGCGGGTGGGGTTGGTCAGCTCCTTCTTGGCGTAGGCCTCGCCCCGGGGGCAGGTGTTGCCCTCCACTTTTTTGACCTCGCCGCCCTCCATGGTCACGGTGAGCGGGCAGCCCAGCGGGCAGTTGATGCAGATCAGATTCTTCTCTTCCATGGTCTTACGCCTCCTCCAGAGTCACGGTGATGCCTTGGGCCTCGGGATGGTCCTTCAGGTCCTTGGTCTTGAGGATCACGGTCTCCATCTCGCCGGGGGCCAGCACCGGGCGCTTGCGGCTGAAGATGCAGGCGTCCCCCGCATAGACTGCCACCTTTTTGTTCTTATATACGTTGCCCACGCGGAACCGCAGGGTGACGTTCTCCCCGGCGGCGTCGGGCCGGATGGCCACGGGCACGGTGTAGCGCACGCCGTTTTCGCACTTGACGGGCAGGGCCTTGTGGTCCTCCGTTTTGCACCCGGAGGCGATGTAGTCGGCGGCGTGGCGGCCGGCGGCCCCGGCCTCCTCAGACACGTAGTCCACCAGGTCGTGGACGTGGAGCACGTTGCCCGCGGCGAACACGCCGGGGATGCTGGTCTCCAGGCTCTCGTTGACGGTGGGGCCGTTGGTGATGGGGTTGATGTCCACCCCGGCGGACCGGCTCAGCTCGTTCTCCGGGATGAGGCCGCAGGACAGCAGCAGGGTGTCGCACTCATAGCGCTCCTCGGTACCGGGGATGGGCCGGTTCTTCTCGTCCACCTGGGCGATGGTGATGGCCTCGACGCGCTTCTTGCCCTCGATGTCCACCACGGTGTGGCTCAGCTTCAGGGGGATGCCGTAGTCGTCCAGGCACTGGACGATGTTCCGCTTCAGGCCGCCGGAGTAGGGCATGAGCTCGGCCACCACCTGGACCTGGGCGCCCTCCAGGGTCATGCGGCGGGCCATGATGAGGCCGATGTCGCCGGAGCCCAGGATGACCACCTTGCGTCCGGGCATATAGCCCTCCATGTTCACCAGGCGCTGGGCGGTGCCCGCGGTGAAGATGCCGGCGGGGCGGTAGCCGGGGATGTTCAGGGCGCCCCGGGGGCGCTCCCGGCAGCCCATGGCCAGGATGACCGCCTTGGGGTGGAGCTGGAACAGCCCGTCCTCCCGGTTCATGGCGGTGACGGTCTTGTCCGCAGCCAGGTCCAGCACCATGGTGTTCAGCTTATAGGGGATGTCCAGCTTTTTGACCTGCTCGATGAAGCGCCCGGCGTACTCGGGGCCGGTGAGCTCCTCCTTGAAGGTGTGCAGGCCGAAGCCGTTGTGGATGCACTGGTTCAGGATGCCGCCCAGCTCGTTGTCGCGCTCCAGGATCAGGATATCCTTCAGGCCGGCCTCATGGGCGGCCGCAGCCGCGGCCAGACCCGCAGGGCCGCCGCCAATGATAACAAGATCGTATTCTCTCATGGTTTCAGCCCTCCCTCAAATGGCGTCCTTGTTGACGCCCACGATCAGCTCGGAACCCGCGCCGGACTTGGTGATCTCGCTCTGGTCCACGCCCAGCTCCCGGGCCAGGATCTCCATAACCCTGGGGGAGCAGAAGCCGCCTTGGCACCGGCCCATACCGGCCCGGACCCGGCGCTTCACCCCGTCCACGCTCCGGGCCCCCGGCACGCGGCGGATGGCGTCGATGATCTCGCCCTCGGTGACGGTCTCGCAGCGGCAGATGACGGTGCCGTAGGCGGGATTTTCCTTGATGAGGGCGGCGTGGGCCTCATTGTCCAGCGCCTTGGGGTCCAGGATGCCCTTCCGGCGGGGATCGAAGGAGAGGTCCACCTCCAGGCCCAGGATATCCTTCACGATGCCCGCCACCATGCGGCCGATGGCCGGAGAGGAGGACAGGCCGGGGGATTCGATGGCAGCACAGTCCACAAAGCCGGGCTTGATCTCGCCGATGAAGAACTCATGGCGGGCCTCATGGGCCCGCAGGCCCGCGAAGCTGGTGATGGTCTGGCGCAGGGGCACGTTCTTCACCGCCATGCCGCACTTGGTCCGCACGTCGTCCAGGCCCTCCTGAGTGGTGTTGACGCCCTCCTTGTCCTCAATGTCGATGGCGGTGGGGCCTACGATGGTGTTGCCGTGGACGGTGGGGGCCACCAGCACGCCCTTGCCGTACTTGCCGGGGAGCTGGAAAATGGTGTTGCGGACATGGCCCTGGGTGGTGTGGTCCAGCAGGAAATAGTCGCCCCGGCGGGGGATGATGGTCATGTTGTCGTCGGCCACCATGTTGTGCAGCTTGTCGGAGTACAGTCCGGCGGCGTTGACCACCACCTTGGCCTCCACATCCCCCTTGACGGTGGACACCTTCCAGCCGCCGTCGATCTTTTCGATGTTGGTGACCTCACTGTCAAACTGGAACTTCACGCCGTTGCGGGCGGCGTTCTCCGCCAAAGCGAAGGTGAGGCCGAAGGGGCACACAATGCCGCCGGTGGGGGCGTACAGCGCCGCCACCGCCTCGTCGCTGATGTTGGGCTCCATCTCCACCAGCTCGTCCCGCTCCACGATGCGCAGGCCCTCCACCCCGTTGGCCACGCCGTTGGCGTACAGCTTGTTCAGGGAGAGGCGGTCCTCCTCGCTCATCATCACCACCAGAGAGCCGTTCTGCTGGTAGGCGAAGTCCAGCTCCCGGGCCAGCTCGGGCATGAGCAGGCTGCCCGCCACATTCAGCTTGGCCATTAAGGAGCCGTTGGCGGCGTCATAGCCCGCGTGGACGATGGCGCTGTTGGCCTTGGTGGTGCCGCAGCACACGTCCTCCTCCCGCTCCAGCACCAGCACGTCCGCCTTGTACCGGGAGATCTCCCGGGCGATGGCGCAGCCGGACACGCCCGCGCCGATGATTACGATGTCAACCATGCAGGTTTCACTCCTTTTGAACCTAAATTTTGCCATTTTTACGTGAAGAGCCGGACAGCCCGGTCCGTCCCCTCCCTGGGGAGGGGACTGGGCTGCCCGGCTCACAGCGTACTCAATCACTCTGCGTGAGAGACCAGGGGATATTCACCCCACATGGGGCCTTTTTACAGAGGAATGTAATCTTCCGCCTTTACTCTCCGATCAGGCGAGAACAGAGGCGAGGATGCTGTTGATGATGGTCAGGATAAAGATGGTGAAAGCAGGGGGATCGATGTGGCTGTCACAGTAGCTGTTGAAGGTGTTGCCGAAGAAGTTGCCCATCAGAGAGCCGGCCACGCCGAACACCACGCCCAGCAGACAGCCCCAGGGGCCGAAAACGGTGATGCCGGTGACAGCGCCCAGAGCGGCGGGCAGGAAGATGTGGTGCGTGCCGGGGACGCCGGTGCCCATGACGGTGAAGGTCAGGGTGATGGCGGCGAAGCCGAAGCAGATCACGGGGAACGCGCCCAGAGCGGCGGCGTTCAGGACGCCGGCCTGGATGCCGTCGTTAATCATGGCGGCGGAGAAGCTGACCACGATGCCGATGCCCAGGCCCATCACGGCCTCATGAGGCACGTTGGTGAGGTACTGCCGCGAGCCGGAGCCGGTGTACTTGCCGGTGAGGCCGGTCTCGCCGAAGATCAGGCGGGCAGCGATGCCAAGGATAACCACGGTGATTCCAGGCAGGTCGGTGGCGAACATGCCGCTGCCCAGGGGGGTCATGCCGATCAGGTTGGCGATGACGTAGCCGCAGGCGCCGAACACGCCGCCCACGAACAGCACGTCGGGAGCATTGAGGCCGTAGAGAGCGGTGGTGAGGTCAGCGCCGTTCTCCAGCTTGCCGGCCTTGCGGGCATAGGCCGCTGCGGCCACGCCGCCGGCAAAGGCCACGTTGGGGCCGATGAAGGAGCTGAAAGCCAGAACGCCCACAGCCACGTCGCCGGACACGCCGGCGGCGGTGATCAGATTGCCGATCAGGGCCAGCACACCGGTCATGATGAACGCGGGGACCGCGCCCACATAGGAACCAAGGATGCCACCGCCAAATGCGGCGATGATACCAAAAATACTCATTGACAAAATCCTCCTCTTTTATTCTCTATCCCGGGGCGGTGTCTCCGCCCCGGGGACAGAACCATGTGGATTGCCCAGCTGCGGCCCTGGGGCCGCCGGTGGAGGGAGACGTTAGTCCTCCTTGGCCCAGCCGTAAGAGCACTTGACGGCCTTGCTCCAGCCCTTGCAGCGAGCGGCACGGTCGGCCTCGTCGATGACGGGCTCGAAGGTGCGGTCGATGGCCCAGTTCTTGATGACGTCTTCCTTGTTGGTCCAGTAGCCAACGGCCAGACCGGCCAGGTAGGCCGCGCCCATGGCGGTGGTCTCAACGCACATCGGGCGGTTGACGGGCGCGCCGCTGATGTCGGCCTGCATCTGCATCAGCAGGTTGTTGGCAGAGGCGCCGCCGTCCACCTTCAAAGCGGCCAGGTTGATGCCGGAGTCGGCCTTCATGGCCTGGAGCACGTCGTTGACCTGATAGGCCATGGACTCCAGGGTGGCCCGGATGATGTGGTACTTGTTCACACCCCGGGTGATGCCCACGATGGTGCCCCGGGCATACTGGTCCCAGTGGGGAGCGCCCAAGCCGGTAAAGGCGGGAACCACATAGCAGCCGTTGGTGTCCTTGACCTTGCGGGCCATGTACTCGGAGTCGGGGGAGGAGTCCACCAGGCGCATCTCGTCGCGCAGCCACTGGATGGAGGCGCCGGCCACGAAGATAGAACCCTCAAGGGCGTACTCCACCTTGCCGTCCAGACCCCAGGCGATGGTGGTGACCAGACCGTTCTTGGAGAACACGGGCTTCTCGCCGGTGTTCATCAGCAGGAAGCAGCCGGTGCCGTAGGTGTTCTTGGCCTCGCCGGGGGTGAAGCAGGTCTGACCGAACAGAGCGGCCTGCTGGTCGCCGGCAGCGCCGCCGATCTTGATGGGGCCGCCGAAGAACTGAGGATCGGCCTCACCGTACACGCAGCTGGAGGGCTTGGCCTCAGGCAGCATGGACTTGGGAATGTTCAGCTCGGCCAGAATCTCGTCGTCCCACTTCAGCTCATTGATATTGAAGAGCATGGTGCGGGAAGCGTTGGAGTAGTCGGTGACATGGACCTTGCCCTTGGTCAGCTTCCAGATCAGCCAGGTTTCCACAGTACCGAAGAGCAGCTCGCCCTTCTCGGCCTTTTCCCGGGCGCCGGGCACGTTCTCCAGCAGCCAGCGGACCTTGGTGCCGGAGAAATAAGCGTCGATGACCAGACCGGTCTTGGAACGGATCTTGTCCACCAGCCCCTTCTCCTTCAAGGAGTCGCAGTACTCGGAAGTACGGCGGCACTGCCACACGATGGCGTGATGGATGGGCTCGCCGGTGTTCTTGTCCCAAACGATGGTGGTTTCACGCTGGTTGGTGATGCCGATGGCGGCGATGTCCGCGGCGGTGACGCCCAGATTCTTCATGGCCTCCTGAGCCACTTCCAACTGGGTGGACCAGATCTCCTCGGCGTCGTGCTCAACCCAGCCGGGCTTGGGGAAGAACTGGGTGAACTCCTTCTGAGCCACGCTGCACATCTCGCCCTTCTCATTGAACAGGATGCAGCGATTGCTGGTTGTGCCCGCGTCCAGCGCCATAACGTACTTAGCCATACTCGTGTTCCTCCTTCATAAAATTACAACATATGTTGAAAGCAGGCCGTTCGCTCCTGCCGGTCCCTGTGCCGGGTAGTGCTGAACACAGGGACGCTTATGCTGACAATTATTATAACAGACCGACGGGGAAAAAGCTTTCGACAACCTGAACGGATTGTATGAATTTTATAAATTTTATTTTTCGCTCCAAAAGAATTTGTACAAAACGTCAAGGTCTGTCAAGATCAGAAACAGTTCAGCCCGCCTGCACCTGAACACACAGCTCTTCCGACGGCCGCAGCACCTCCAGCAGACCCCGAAGGCAGCAGCCCACCTCCGCCCAGTCCAGTGCCTTGCGGGAGGAGCACAGCTCTACAAAGTAGCTGGTGAGGGCCTTGGTGCAGAAGTCCACCGCGAAAGCCCTCTGCTTGGGCAGAGTCCGGGGATCATCGGTCTGAAACAACAGGCGGGACACCCGGGGACGAGTGAGGCCCTCGCAGAACTCCCTGACAATCTCCGGGCTGCCCGCCAGCAGCACCCGCCGGTAGAACGCCCGGTCTTCGTCCATCAGGGCGATGAGCCGCAAACACCATGCCTCAAAATCCGGCTCCGGGTCGTCCCGCAGAGGAGCCCCCAGCTGCCGCTCACAGATCCACCCCAGCACATCATAAATATCCTGAAAGTGGTAGTAGAAGCTCTGCCGCTTCATTTGGGCGCTCTCCATCAGGTCCTGCACCGTGATTTTGCTCAGGGGGCGCTCGCTCATCAGCTGTTTCAGCGACCGGGCGATCTTCTGCTTTGTGTTGCTGCACATTGTGGCACATTCCTCCCATATCCACGGTGCCCTCCGAGCTCTTTGGATCTGCTCTAAAGGCCAAAAAAGAGCGCAGGACTAAAACCAGCGGTTTCCCACTGTCCAGACCCTGCGGCGCTCGTCTCAAAGGTTCCTCTATTCAGCTGGCATACATGGGCAAACTTACCGAAAACCCATGCCGTATACCATAATTGTATTTTATAATTTACCATATATGCAAAAAGAAATCAACAATTTCTACCAATCTTATGTAAATTTCGACAGTTCCTACAAAAATTGCCCGGGCAATTTGCGATAATTACCAAAAAACCCCGCCGGCAAGAGGCAAAATCTCTCCGGCGAGGTTTTGGCAGGGGTTATCAGAACTTGGCCGGCAAGGCAGTCATCCGTCATGGTTTTGCCACCGGGGATGGCCTTATCCCTGTTAACCACCGTCGGGGGTACCCGCTGAATCTGGTACCTCCCCACCAACTCCAGGTGCAGGTTGGCGTCGACCATGTGAACGGTGACCAGAGGATTCTCTCAGGCCGCTTGCTGGGCGGGCATCGCCAGCTGAGCGCAGTGGTGTCAGGCCAAGGCCCGGTCCACCTTATCATTACGTAACGCCGCCCAGCCCGGCAACACGTCCGACAAAATGGAAAGTATGTCAAAAATAACGGCGGCAGGCCTTGTATTTTTGGGCAAGTTGGGCTATACTTGTAAATTGAAAGCAATCCGTTCGCATTGCTGAAATTCTGCCCGACGGGAGGGACGCACTCTTGCCAGTGTAGATTTTGGATGTTGTCAGCCAAGACGGCATTATGAGTAAGAAGCGACCACCCATGGGCGATAAGGACCCCAAAATCAAGAGCGGCCTGGGGGACAGGAGCAAAGCTTGTCCATCGCCGACATGAACGCCGTCACTAAGGACGAGGACACCGGCTGCAGCCTGAACGACATGAACTGCGAGGGCAAGTGACGCCCAAACACCCGTCTTTAAAAAGCCGTACAGGCATGGAAAGACCCCGTCCGTCCTGGCGGAGGGCGGGGGTCTGTCCTGCGTCTGGGCGGCTTTTTCCGTTCTTAGGGCGGCTTACAGCCGCCACACGTCCCGGCTGGTGGCGGATACCGCCACGGCCCCCGCGCTCAGCGCGGATACCACATCCTCCTTGTCCGCGATAAGGCCCCCGGCCAAAAGTGGGATACGGGTAGTCTGGGCAATTTTACGGATGGTTTTGGGCATGACGCCGGGGAGCACTTCAATAAAGTCGGGTTTGACGCTCTCCAGTTTGCTGATGCCCGCCAGCGCCATGGAGTCAATGACAAACAGGCGCATGACCGTGAACAGCTTCAGTTCCCGGGCCCGGCGGATGAAATTCGGCTTGGTGGTGATAATGCCGTCCGCCTGGGTGTTCTGACGCAGAAAGTCCACGGCGATCTCCTGGCTGGAGGACAGTCCGGAAATCAGATCCACATGGACCAGCACGATTTTTCCGGCGGATTTGGCCCGCGCCACCACATCTGTAATGGAACACAGGTCTCCGAACAGCAGAAACACCACCTGGATATTATCCAGCGTGAGACAGTCCTCCAGCTGCTCCAGGTCCTTTACCGCCGCGATCACCGGCGAGGCCAGCACTGCGTCATAAAAGCGTTGATCCAAGGCAGTTCCCTCCCCTGTTTTTCCAAAGCCCGATGGTCCGGGCCCTTCATCAAAGCTTAATTATAGCGGCCCCTGGTCTCCCCACAACGTTTTTTCCCGTCCTCATTCCGAAAAATCTTGCCATTTCAATTTATTTAAGGAGCGTATCAATATGAAGAAGTTTATCAACGCAGTGGACAAAGTAGAGGATCAGATGATCCAAGGCATGGTCAAGGCATATCCCCAGTATGTGCGCAAGCTGGACTGCGGCAACGTCGTCGTCCGCGCCAACAAAAAAGAGGGCAAGGTAGCTCTTATCAGCGGCGGCGGCAGCGGCCATGAGCCCGCCCACGGCGGTTACGTTGGCGAGGGTATGCTGGACGCAGCGGTGGCCGGAGCCGTGTTTACCTCCCCCACTCCCGATCAGGTTTACGAGGGCATTAAGGCCGTCGCCACCGACGCGGGCGTTCTGATGGTCATCAAGAACTACACCGGCGATGTGATGAACTTCGAGATGGCCGCCGACATGGCACGGGACGAGGGCATCAAGGTGGCCCAGGTTGTCGTGAACGACGACGTGGCCGTGAAGGACAGCCTGTACACCGTTGGCCGCCGGGGCGTGGCCGGCACTGTGTTTGTCCATAAGATCGCGGGTGCCATGGCCGAGACCGGCGCAGACCTGGACGCCGTCCAGGCGGTGGCTCAGAAGGTCATTGACAACGTACGCACCATGGGCGCGGCCATCGAGCCCTGCACTGTCCCCGCCGCGGGCAAGCCCGGCTTCGAGCTCAGCGAGGACGAGATGGAAGTGGGCATCGGCATCCACGGCGAGCCGGGCACCCACCGCGAGCCCCTCAAGACCGCCGATGAAATTGTGGATATGCTCATGGCTCAAATCCTGGGCGACTTGGACTTCGCGGGCAGCGAGGTGGCCGTGATGATCAATTCTGCCGGGGCCACTCCGCTGATGGAGCTGTTCATTATCAACAACCGCGTGGCCGACGTTCTGGCGGAAAAAGGCGTGAAGGTGTACAAAACCTTCGTGGGCGAGTATATGACCTCCATTGAGATGGCGGGCTTCTCCATCTCCCTGCTAAAGCTGGACGACCAACTGAAGGGCCTGCTGGACGCCAAGGCGGACACTCCGGGCTTCAAGGTCTGAGCAAACCCTGCTCTTTTAACGTGAAAGCAGGTTTGTAACGCATCACATTTCTGAAAAGGTAGGCTGACCAAATGAACACTGAAAAACTCATTGCCACTATCCACAAGGTCGCGGCCAAAATCGAGGAGGAGAAAGCGTTCCTCACCGAACTGGACAACGTCATCGGCGACGGAGACCACGGCATTAACCTGGCTCGGGGCTTCGGCGAGGTGGAGAAAAAGCTGGATACCCTGGCGGACAAAGAACCGGGCGACGTGCTCAAAACCGTGGGCATGACCCTTGTGTCCACCGTGGGCGGGGCCTCCGGCCCCCTGTACGGCACCGGCTTTATGAAACTGGGGACCGCACTCAAGGGCAAGACGGAAATAGACGTTCCCAGTTTTCTGGAAGGGCTTCAGCTGGCCATTGAGGGCATCATGCAGCGGGGCCGCTCCACCAAGGGCGAAAAGACCATGTTGGACGCCATGATTCCCGCCAAGGAAGCCATGGAGGCTAAGTGGGCGGAGAGTTCTGATGCCAAAGCAGCGTTTGCCGCCGGTGTAGCCGCCGCCTGGGAGGGCGTGGAGTTCACCAAGACCATCGCCGCCACCAAAGGCCGAGCCAGCTACGTAGGCGAACGGTCCATCGGCCACCAGGACCCCGGCGCCACCTCCTTCACCATGGTGCTGGAGATTGCGGCAAACGAGGTGTGACATGGTTGGCTTTGTCATTGTATCCCACAGCGCCAAAATGGCGGAGGGTGTTGCCGATCTGGCCCGGATGATGGCCAAAACAGTGCCCATTGCCGCCGCCGGAGGACTGGAAGACGGCTCCTTCGGTACCAGCTTCGAGAAAATCTCCAACGCCATTGACCAGGTGTACTCTGACGACGGGGTCATCGTTCTCATGGACATGGGCAGTGCCGTCATGACTGCCGAGATGGTGATTGAGTCCATGGAGGGGCGGAAGATTGTCATGGCCGACTGCCCCATCGCCGAGGGCGCCGTCACCGGCACCGTAAACGCCGAGGCCGGCATGTCCTTGGAAGAGATTTTGGAGGACCTGGAACAGGTGGGCACCCAGAAAAAACTGTAAGCGGCTGCCCGGCTCTGACACGGCATATCAGATTTTCCTTTTAGCAAAGCTTTATAAGGCGAAAGACCTCCCAGGCTGTTGACCTGGGAGGTCTTTTTCATATTTGCGCATAATGTGATTTATTTGTATCTTTACTCTTGACAAATTTCCGACAGAGTGATATATTTATCTTGTAGTAAGATAAATATATCTCATCCATTAGGAGGAATGTGTCATGAAAAGATCCCGCGCGAAGCTTACAATTATCCTTGGTGTGCTGGTGGTATTTCTAATGGTCGGAGCCGCCTGGTATTCCATCGTTTTCAACGATTGGCGGCTGGTGGCCCCAATGAATTTTGAAACTTATGAATTTGTACTCAAAGACCTGCCCATGCTGGTCTCCCTGCTTCTGTTCAATCTATACGTGATCTATCTGGGGGCGCTGCTCATCTGGGCTGTCATCGCCAACAAACGGCGGACGGCAAAGACCAACACCACCCGAAAGCTGGACCCCAGGCTGGGCCTGCTGGGTTTCGCCGGATTCCTCGGATTTTTAGGGTTTTGGACCTACGGTACGTTCCATCAGGTGTATCCCTTCACCTTTTTCCTGTTCTTCGGATTTTTCGGCTTTTTCTTTGAAGGCAAAATGTCGGACACCCTCATGGACGAACGGTATGTAGAAAACAAGACCCGGGCCGAACTCACCGCCCACCGGGTAACCATGGCAATCCTATTCGCAACTCTGCTGGTGGTGAGCCGGGGGGCGATATTGGGATACCTGGAGTATACCCTCATCGCCGTGTTGGTCGTACTCTCGCTGACGGTGGCGCTGGATCTGTTTCTCTGCGAATATCTGCTCTACCATTATGACCGCGCAGACCAAATTGATGGCATGGGGGAGGCGTGACCATGCCCGGTTTCGAGTGCAGGCTGAAAAAGTACCGCCAGCTCAAGGAATTGACTCAGGAGCAGCTGGCCGCCCAAGTAGGAGTCCGCCGGGAGACCATTATGCGGCTGGAAAAGGCTCAGTACAATCCTTCTCTCAAGTTGGCAGTGGATATTTCCAGAGCGGTGGACGTCCCAATCGAGGAAATCTTTATCTTTCCATAATTACCCACCTATAGCAGCAAAAAAAACGGAGGGCAAGGTATGCAGTACACCAGTCATTATCAGTCTCCCCTAGGGGGCATCCTTTTGGCGGCGGATGAAGCCGGCTTGACCGGGCTGTGGTTTGAGGGGCAAAAATATTTTGCCCACGGCCTGGACAAAAAGCATGAGGAAAAAGAAATTCCGCTATTTGAAACTGTAAGGCATTGGCTTGACACTTATTTTTCCGGCACAGAGCCCGGATTTGCAGTACCCCTGCATTTTACAGGCACCAGCTTTCAAAATGAGGTGTGGGACATCCTTTGCGCCATTCCATATGGACAGACGACAACTTATGCGGCAGTCGCAAAACGCCTGGCAGAAAGAAGAAACCTGGAACATATGTCCCCTCAGGCGGTTGGCGGCGCGGTGGGCCATAATAAGATTTCCATCATCGTACCTTGTCACCGGGTCATCGGCTTTCGCGGAAGTCTGACCGGCTATGCGGGCGGCACTGACAAAAAGCAGTCCCTGCTCACCCTAGAAGGCGCAGATATCGGCAAGCGATTCCTCTGGTAAGGAGGAGCCGACGCCGTAAGGGACAACATCATTTTCTGCTTTTCAATCCTTGTTATGGAAATAATGGAGAGGTTGAATGCAAAAGCCAGCGCAGTTTAACACTGCGCCGGCCCTCGCCTAACATGTTTTCTTACCTCACCGCCATATTTTCCCGGCGGCTTTTTCCTTATCCCTTGCTGGGAATGTACTTTTCCACAATAGCGTTGAGCTCTCCCCAGTGTTCCTCCATGTCCTTCACCAGCTTGCACTGGGTCCGGGTCCGGTCCAAATTCTGCCCCGGGCGGCTGATATGGAAGTAACTGTCCCCCTCCAGGTAGTCGGTGAGGAACCGAATACCACACTCCAGTGTCATCAGTTTGGCTCCCCAGGGGAGATATCGAATTTCCGCTTCCGTGAGGGCCTTGCCCGCCTCTTCCAGAAAAGCGGCGGTATACACTTCAAACAGGTCCACATCCAGGTTCACCTTGGACAGGTCCGGCTCGTCCTCCGCACTGTGATTGGCCCCGAAACGGATGGAGTCGCCGAAATCATTGATTGCCAGCCCGGGCATCACGGTGTCCAAGTCAATGACACACAGGGCCTCACCTGTTTTTTCGTCCATCAGGACATTGTTCAGCTTGGTGTCATTGTGGGTCACCCGCAAAGGAAGCTCCCCGTCCCGCTGGGCCTGGAGCGCCACCGTGCAGTCCTTCTCCCGTGCCAGCATAAACTCGATGTCCGCCCGACAGTCCCTCGCCCGTCCCAGCGGGTCGGCGGCCACCGCATTTTTTAAATTCTGGAGCCGGCTGACCGTGTCATGAAAATGGGGAATGGTCTCGTGGAGCGTCTCCGCGGGATAATCCCGCAGCAGGCACTGGAAACGTCCGAACGCCCGCCCGGAGGCGGCAAACAGCTCCGCCGTCTCCGCCGCCTGATAGCACATGGTACCCTCCACAAAATAGAACGCACGCCATACCCCACCGCAGCTGTCGGTAAAGCTGACCCCGCCGCTCCGGGGGCGCACCACCTCTAAAGTTCCCCGGCGGGGGTCTCCTCCTTGCCGCCGGATCTCCCGCGCCAGATACTCCGTGATATTGACCACATTTTCCATCAGCTTGTCCGGCTCTTTAAATGCCACGGAACTCACACGCTGGAGAATAAATCTCTGAGCATCTCCCTCCACCAAAAATGTGTCGTTGATATGTCCCTCGCCGAATCGGACGGCATCTGTTACGGGTTTCCCAAAGTCGAAAGCCGCCAAGGCCTCCCTCAAAGTCTGTTCTGCCTGTGCCACTTGATCTTTCCTCCCTCATACCGGGTACGGGCCCGGTCTTTGTCATTCTATCTTCAGCCTTTATATCCGTTGGGGTTGCCAGACTGCCACTTATAAGAAGAGGCGCACATCTCGTCAATGCCCAGCTGCGCCTCCCAGCCCAGCTCTTCCTTCGCCTTGGCGGGGTCGGCATAGCACACGGCGATATCACCGGGGCGGCGGGGTTCGATGACATACGGCAAAGTCTTGCCGCAGGCCTTCTCATAGGCATGGAGCACGTCCAGCACGCTGTATCCCTTGCCGGTGCCTAGGTTACACACGAAAAGGCCGCACTTGGTATCCAGCTTCTTCAACGCCGCCACGTGGCCACGGGCCAAATCCACTACGTGGATGTAGTCCCGCACACCGGTGCCGTCGGGAGTGGGGTAATCGTCCCCAAATACGTGGAGCTTCTCCAGCTGTCCCACCGCCACCTTGGCGATGTACGGCACCAGGTTATTGGGGATACCGTTGGGGTCCTCCCCCATGAGGCCGGACTCGTGGGCTCCAATGGGGTTGAAGTAGCGCAGCAACGCCACATTCAGCTCAGGGTCGGCAGCGCAGATGTCGGACAAAATCCGCTCCTGGAACAGCTTGGAGGTGCCGTAGGGATTGGTGGTTCCGCCGGTGGGGAATTCCTCCCGGATGGGGACGGTAGCGGGGTCGCCGTACACCGTGGCGGAAGAGGAGAAAACAAAATTTTTCACCCCGTGGCGCCGCATGGCCTGGAGCAGGTAGAGCGTGCTGATCAGGTTGTTGGAATAATACTCCAGCGGCTTGGCCACGCTCTCCCCCACGGCCTTCAGTCCGGCAAAATGGATCACCGCGTCAATATCCGGATATTGGGCGAACAGTGCCTCCACTTCGTCCTCATGGCACAGCTCCGCCTTCACGAAAGGAACGGCTTTCCCCGTGATTTTTTCCACCCGGCGCAACGCCTCCTCGTTGGAGTTCACCAGATTGTCCGCCACCACAATGTCATAGCCCGCGCTGAGCAGTTCCACACAGGTATGGCTGCCGATATAACCGGCGCCGCCGCAAACCAAAATAGACATAAGACGCGCTCCTTTACATTTAATTGTAATTGTGTCTTAGGTGAATGCCGGGACTGACCCGACCGTCTCTATTATACCCGGCCCAATTACAAATGGAAATAGTTTTCTTGTGTATTTTTTATAGTACATTGTCTTTTTCTTCCGATACTTCTCCGGAACGCCGTCGTCTGCGGTACTCCATAGGACTCATTCCTTCCTGCCTCCGAAAGCTTTGGGAGAAGTAGCTCAGGGAAGAAAACCCTAGAATCTGAGCGATCTGGGACAGGGAGTGGTCTGTCTCACCCAGCAGAAACCGGCTCTCCTGGATGCGCCGGGATATAAGATAACTAATCGGAGAGGTGTTGAACTCCCTCCGAAAGGTGTGGGAGAGGTAGTACTTGTTGACGTGGGCCAGCCCCGCCAGCTGGTCCAGGGTCAGGTTTTCCTTGAAGTGGTTGTCGATGTACCGCCGAACCAGGCTGCACTCCCGGCTGGACCCGGAGGCGGCGGTGGGGGAATCGGACAGGGCGAAGTCCCCCCGGCGGCTCAGCCGCAGCAGAATCACCTCCAGCAGCCGCTGGCAGATCTCGTCGCACCCCGCCCGGGGCTCCCGGCTCTCCTGGGTGAGGATGCGCAGGCATCCGGCCACGGCGTCCTCCACCGCCTGATTCAGAAGGACGTAGCCCCCCGCGCCGGACACGGTCTCCAGCCCCTCCACCCCCAGCACCACGTACTCCATGGGACTGCCGTTCTGGCTGGTCTCGGTGTGGGGCACCCCCGCGTTCACCGACACCATGTCGTGAACGCCCACGGGGAAGCGCTCCTCCCGGATGAGGAAGTCCCCCTTTCCCCCAGTGATGAAAAACAGCTCCGAGCAGGTGTGTGAGTGGAGCTGGGAGGTCCACTCCTGGCTGTAATGAGTGTAGGTCACATAGCGCAGCCGGGGCCGGCCGCGCCCCGCGCCCCGGTCCGGGGCGCGATCCGCCTCCGCCAGAATATATTGATGCGTACTCACAGCGGGTCCTCCCTTCCGGCGCAAGATTGTAAAAAGGGATTTCAACTTGTCAAGATTTATTATATCTTTTTTTTCGAGATTGTGCAACTCTCCAGCAAAATTTTTGCAGCGGAGGGGCGGGAATGGACACCGGGGGTTTCAAAGTGGAAACGTTTCCACTGGAAATTATGGATTTCGCCGAAAATGAGGGTGGGACAATGTTTCTCTATGTAGCAAATTGCGAAAAAGACAAGAAATATAAAAACTGAAGCAACAATCAGATTGTCAACGGGACCGGAAGCGTTTAGTCTTATGAATGTAAGGACGGGGAGGCGTCCCCGCCGTATCTGAGTACATATTTGAAATGGAGGAAATGAAATGAAAAAGATCCTGAGCGTTCTCCTGGCCTCCGTCATGGTCCTGGCCATGTTGGCGGGCTGCTCGAACAAGCCCACCGAGGAATCCAAGGCCCCCGAGAACAGCACCCCCGCCGGTACTGAGGAGTCCAAGGCTCCCGAGGGCAACAGCGGTGAGGGCAAGACCATCACCATGTGGTCCATGTGGTCCTCCGGCGAGCCCCAGGCCAACGTGATCGAGGAGGCCGCCGCAGCCTACGAGGCCAAGACCGGCGTCAAGGTCAACATTGAGTTCAAGGGCCGCGACGTGAACAAGGTGCTGACCGCTTCCCTGGAGGCCAAGGAGGCCATCGACATCATCGAGGACGACTATCAGCGCATCGCCAACACCTACCCCAACATCCTGGACCTGACCGACATGGCCAAGGCCGTCAACTACGACAGCTTCAGCTACGCCTGCCTGAATAACCAGGTCATCGAGTGGGTGGGCCACCTGAACTCCATCGTGGAGCAGCCCCAGATCGGCGGCTTCTTCTACGACAAGGACGCCTTTGAGACGGCCGGTGTGACCTCCGCCCCCGCCACCTGGACCGAGTACCTGGACGCCTGCCAGAAGATCAAGGACTCCGGCGTGGCCCCCATCGCTCAGGACAGCGCTTACGCCAACTTCGCTTTCTACCACACCTTGGTCCGCTATCTGGGCGAGGAGAAGATCACCGAGCTGGCCACCAGCGGCGGCTGGTCCGGCACCGCCGCTGAGAAGGCCGCTCAGGACATCATCGACCTGCGCAATAAGGGCTTCCTGGCCGACGGCGCTCCCGATGAGTATCCTGCCAGCCAGAACAAGATCGGCTTCGGCGAGGCTGCCATGGTTATCTGCGGCAACTACGTCACCGCCGAGGTGGACGGCAACACCGGCACTCAGGTGAACTGGGGCTTCTGCAACTATCCCGCCGTGGACGGCGGCGCGGACAACGCTTCCGTGTATGGCGGCGCCAACTCCCTGGCCATCACCGACTACAGCGAGAATCCCCAGGAGGCCTTTGACTTCATCATCTTCCTGACCACCGGCGAGTGGGACCAGAAGATGGCCACCGAAGCCAAGCAGATTCCCGCCGACACCCGCAATAAGGCTTATCCCAGCCTGGAAGGCTCCGTGGAGGCCCTGCAGGCCGCTGAGAAGCCCATGACCTGGTGCGCCGGCCTCAACGCCAACGCCGACTTGAAGGACACCATCAAGTCCATGTGCACCGAGCTGTTTGAGGGCAAGTACGCCGACGGCGCCGCCTTCTGCGCCGCCCTGGACGCCCTGTACAAATAATCCGGCATAATCCGTCGCGCTGGCAGGCGGCGCCCCCATGGCGCCGCCTGCTTTTTATATCCCAGTGTAAGAAAGGAGAGAGAAACCTATGCGAAAAAACAAGGCGATGATCTTTTGGTTCTGCCTGCCAGCCCTGCTGTCCCTGCTCATCATGTTTGTCTACCCGGTTTGCCGGACGGTGATTATGAGCTTCTTCCAGGTGGAGAGCGTCACCGCCACCACCGCCGACTGGAGCTTCTACGGGCTGGGCAACTACACCAAGATTATGGGCAGCGCCAGCTTCATGATCTCCATGCGCAACATGCTGCTGATCTGGCTGGTGGGCGGCGTGCTCACCCTGGCCATCGCCATGCTGATGGCGGTGGTGGTCACCAGCGGCATCCGGGGCAAGAAGTTCTTCCGGGCCGCTATCTACATGCCCAACATCATCAGCGCTGTGGCCCTGGCCACCATGTGGATTCAGTACATCTTTCAGTATGATTACGGACTGCTGAACCAGATCGTCCTGCTGTTTGGCGGCGATAAGGTGAAGTGGCTGGGCACCGACCTGAAGTTCTGGGCCATGACCGGCTCCTTCATTTTCGGCAGCGTAGGCTACTACATGCTCATCTACATCAGCGGCATCGAGGGCATCCCCCAGGATATGTACGAGGCCGCCACCATCGACGGCGCGGACAAGGGGACCCAGTTCTTTGCCATTACCCTGCCCCTGCTCAAGGGGGTCATCAAGACCTCCATCACCTTCTGGAGCATCAACGCCACCACCTTCTTCCTCTGGACCAAGATGTTCTCCCCCATCGACACCGAGTCGTCCACCATTGTGCCGGTCATCTACCTGTACGATATGGTGTTCGGCGGAAAGGGCATCACCACCCGGGACGCGGGGGCGGGCGCCGCCGTGGGCGTGGTGCTGACCTTGATTATCATCGCGGTCTATCTCATCACCGAGCGCCTCTTCCGGGGCAGCGACCTGGAATACTGAGAGAGGAGGCTGTGACATGAAAAAGATCAATTGGAAAAAAGAGCTTCGGCTCGCCCCCGGCTATCTTGTGGTGGGCATCTGGGTGCTGTTCACCGCCGTGATGCTGTTTTGGATTCTGGGCGCAAGCCTGTCCACATCCCGGGATATCTTCAAGGGCGAGATCTTCAAATTCAGCACCGGCCTGCATTTCGAGAACTACGCCCTGGCCTGGAACGCCCAGAACGTGTCCGTGTTCTTCGGCAACTCCCTGCTCTACTCCGTGATCTCCTGCGTGGGCGTGCTGGCCATCTCCGCCCCGGCGGCCTACGTCCTCTCCCGCTGGCAGTTCACCGGCGGCAAGGCTCTGCGGATCGGCCTGGTCATCGCCATGAGCGTACCCGTCATCATGGTCATCATGCCCATTTACTCCCTGTCCGTCCAGTGGGGCATCAAGGGCCGGGTGCTGCTGGTGCTGCTGTACATCATGCTCCGGGTGCCCTACACCACCATCTATCTGCTGGACTTCTTCTCCACCCTGTCCCGCACCTATGAGGAGGCGGCCTATCTGGACGGGTGCAGCGGTCCCAACACCTTCCTGAAGATTATGCTGCCCCTGGTGCAGCCCGCCATCATCACCGTGACCATCTTCAACTTTATGTCCGTGTGGAATGAGTTCTTCATGGCGCTGATCTTCACCTCCAGCGAGTCCATGGCTCCCGTGGGCGTGGGACTGCTGAACATCATCAACTCCATGAAGTACACCGGCCAGTGGGGCGGCATGTTCGCGGCGGTAATCATCGTGTTCCTGCCCACCTTCCTGCTGTACATCTTCATGTCCGAAAAGATCATCGCCGGCGTCACCGGCGGCGGCGTCAAGGGCTGAGCGCTTTCTCCGCGAAAGAAAAAGGAGTGAAACGAGCCCTAGCAAAGCAGTGCAATCTTTCCGCCTTCCGCCTCGTTCCGGGGCGGAAGGCGACACGAGAGGGGAACACTTTACCATTATGGCAGATACAATGAACACTGGCCGGGTTACCATCCCCACCGACGTGGACGTGGTGCCCGAGACCCTGGAGCTTTTAAAGCGCTGGGGGGCGGACGCCATCCGGGACTGCGACGGCACCGACTACCCCGAGGAGCTGAAGGGAGTGGACGCCAAGGTCTACTCCACCTACTACACCACCCGGAAGGACAACGCCTGGGCCAAGGCCAACCCGGACGAGGTCCAGCAGTGCTACATCATGACCGGCTTTCACACCGCAGCGGGAGGTCCGCTGTCCATCCCCCTGATGCAGGGGATCAGCACCGAGCTGATGCAGGTGAACACCCGGGACGACATCAAGCGCTGGTGGGAGGTGGTGGACCGCACCACAGGGGAGCCCATCCCCCAGGGGGCGTGGCGGTACGACGGGGAGACGGGCTGCGTGGTGATCGGCGCCCCGGAGGAGTTCCACGACTACACGGTGAGCTTCCTGGCCTACCTGATCTGGGACCCGGTGCACATGTACAACGCCGTCACCAACGGCTGGAAGGACTTTGAGCACCAGATCACCTTCGACGTGCGCCAGCCCAAGACCCGCAGATTCACCATGGAGCGGCTGCGGAAATTCATCGCCGACCACCCTTATGTGAACGTCATCCGCTACACCACCTTCTTCCACCAGTTCACCCTGGTGTTCGACGAGCTGAAGCGGGAAAAGTATGTGGACTGGTACGGCTATTCCGCCTCCGTGTCCCCCTATATCCTGGAAAAGTTTGAAAAGGAGGCGGGCTATCCCTTCCGCCCCGAGTTCATCATCGACCAGGGCTACTACAACAACCAGTACCGCACGCCGTCCAAGCAGTTCAAGGACTTTATGGCCTTCCAGCGCCGGGAGGTGGCCGCGCTGGCCAAAGAGATGGTGGACATCACCCACGAGCTGGGCAAGGAGGCCATGATGTTCCTGGGGGACCACTGGATCGGTACCGAGCCCTATCTGGACGAGTTCAAAACCATCGGGCTGGACGCGGTGGTGGGCAGCGTGGGCAACGGCTCCACCCTGCGCCTCATCTCGGATATCCCCGGCGTGAGGTACACCGAGGGACGGTTCCTGCCCTACTTCTTCCCGGACACCTTCCACGAGGGGGGGGACCCCGTCCGGGAGGCCAAGGAGAACTGGGTCACCGCCCGCCGGGCCATCCTGCGCAAGCCCATCGACCGCATCGGCTACGGCGGCTATCTCAAGCTGGCCTGCCAGTTCCCCGACTTCACCGACTACGTGGAGAGCGTGTGCCGGGAGTTCCGGGAGCTGTACGGCAACATCAAGGGGACCACGCCCTACTGCGTCAAGACTGTTGCCGTCCTCAACAGCTGGGGGCGGGCCCGGTCCTGGGGCTGCCACATGGTCCACCACGCCCTGTACCAGAAGCAGAATTACTCCTACGCCGGGGTAATCGAGGCCCTGTCCGGCGCGCCCTACGACGTGCGCTTCCTCAGCTTTGACGAGGTGAAGGCGGACCCCCATGCGCTGGACGGGGTGGATGTGCTCATCAACGTGGGAGACGGGGACACCGCCCACACCGGCGGCGCCGTCTGGGAGGACCCGGAGGTGTCCGCGGCGGTGAAGCGGTTCGTCTACAACGGAGGCGGCCTCATCGGCGTGGGCGAGCCCGCCGGACACCAGTACCAGGGCCGCTATCTCCAGCTGGCCGGGGTGCTGGGGGTGGAGAAGGAGACGGGCTTCACCCTGAACTACGACAAGTACAACTGGGAGGAGCACCCGGACCACTTTATCCTGGCGGACTGCCAGGGAGAGGTGGACTTCGGCGAGGGCAAGAAGAGCATGTACGCCCTGCAGGGGGCCCAGGTGCTGGTCCAGCGGGACCGGGAGGTCCAGCTGGCGGCCAATGAGTACGGCCGGGGCCGGGCGGTGTACATCTCCGGCCTGCCCTACTCCTTCGCCAACAGCCGCCTGCTCCACCGGGCGGTGCTGTGGTCCGCCCACAGCGAAGACCAGCTGAACCTGTGGCTGTCCTCCAACTGGAACGTGGACGTCCACGCCTATGTGAAGAACGGGAAGTTCTGCGTGGTCAACAACACCTATGAGCCCCAGTCCACCACAGTTTGGACGGATCAGGGGGAGGGCTTCCCCTTGGAACTGGAGGCCAACGAGATCAAATGGTTTGAAATTTAAACTGTGGGGGCGCAGCAGGCAATGCTGCGTCCCCACTTCTCGTTGCGCAGAATTGAAAAACAAAAGCCCGCCCTTTCAAAAGGTCTTGCCAGCTCCCTGTTTTTTCAATATAATATAGTTTAACCAAGACCGTTTCAGCGGTCTGCCCAGGTTCTGGGCCAGGGCAATTGAAACAATGTTCAATTGTTTCATTACTTACTATGATTATATGGGAGGATACCGCCATGCTCACCAACGGTTTTCAGGAATTAGAGCTATCCCGGCTGGGTTTCGGCACCATGCGCCTACCCCTGCTCCCCGGGCAAACGGACCCCGCCGCCATCGATGAACAGCAGGTGGATAAGATGGTCGATTACGCCCTGTCCCATGGCGTCAATTTTTTTGACACAGCCCACCCCTACCATGCCGGGCTGTCCGAACGGATTGTGGGCCGCTCCCTGGCCCGCTATCCCCGGAAGAGCTGGTATTTGGCCGACAAATATCCCGGCCACCAAATCGCCAGCACCTACGACCCCGCCGCCATCTTCGAGGAGCAGCTCACAAAATGCGGCGTGGACTACTTTGACTTTTACCTTCTTCACAACGTGTATGAAAACTCCATCCAGGTGTATACGGACCCCCAATGGGGCATTGTGGACTACTTTGCGGAGCAAAAGCGGCTGGGCCGTATCAAACATCTGGGCTTCTCCTGCCATGGCGGCTTGGACACGCTGACTGCCTTCCTGGACTATTGCGGAGATAAGATGGAATTCTGCCAGCTCCAGCTCAACTACTTGGACTGGACACTTCAGCAGGGCAAAGAAAAGTACGACCTGCTCACCGACCGCGGTATCCCCGTTTGGGTGATGGAACCCATTCGCGGCGGGCGGCTGGCCGCCCTGTCGGAGGAACAGATGGAAATTCTGCGCCGGTTCCGGCCGGAGGAGAGCGCGGCGGCCTGGGCTCTGCGGTTTCTCCAGGGCCTGCCCAATGTGAAAATGATTCTCAGCGGCATGTCCAGCCTGGAACAAATGGAGCAGAACGTGGAAACTTTCACAACAGACAACCCTTTGACCCCACAGGAACAGGAAGCTCTGCTGACTCTGGCTGAGTCAATGAAGGACTCCATCCCCTGCACCGCCTGCCGTTACTGCTGCGACGGCTGTCCCATGGGGCTGGATATTCCCACCATGATCTCCGCCTGCAACGAGGCCCGATTTGCTCTCAGTTCCAATATTCGAATGCGTTTCGACGCCCTTCCCAAGGACAAGCGACCCGCCGCCTGCATTGATTGCGGTAAATGCGCCCGAACCTGCCCACAGGGCATCGATGTTCCATCCGTAATAAGGGAATTGGCCCAGGCCATGGAAAAGATTCCCGACTGGGCCCAGGTATGCAAAGACCGCGAGGAAGAAGCTAGACGGAACAGAATGTAACAAATTCCGGCGCATTTTCTGCAAAAGCAGGTGCGCCGGATATTTTTTTGCCAGATTGACGACGCATTATAAAAAGCATAAATTTTTTGAGGCAAAATAATGACAAGCCGCTCTTTTTATGGTAAAATTCTATATTCAGAGGGGAGATGCCAGCATGAGCGGACAGGAGAACGAGCACTGCATAATCGAACAGCTCCTATGGACACTGTTCCCGCAGCAGCAAAACGGCCCGACGGCTGCCCGCCAGGAGGACCGGCACCGGGTGATGGCTGACGCGGTCTATCAATTCATGGATGAGATGCCCGGCGGCTTTTTGATCTATTGCGCCGACCGTGGGGAAAAGATCATTTACGCCAACCGGAGCGTACTGCGCATTTTCCAGTGCGACAGCATAGAGGAGTTTCGTGACCTCACCGACGGCTCTTTCCGGGGCATGGTGCACCCGGACGACCTGAATATGGTGGAGGAAAGCATTCACGCCCAAATATCCTCCAGCCAGCACGACCTGGACTATGTGGAATACCGAGTCCTCCGGCGGGACGGCTCCGTCCGCTGGATTGAAGACTACGGCCATTTTGCCCACAGTGATGCCGTCGGCGACATTTTCTATGTGTTTTTGCTTGACGCTACGGAAAAGCATGACCGGATAATCACAGAGCGGACCCAGCTGCTCAACAAGCAGCTGGAAAAAGAGCAGAAGATTCAATCCCTCATTCAAGAATACGACAAGGAACGTGCCCTCATCAATCAGGAATACCTCCGGCAGCTGGAGGTCATCGAAGGGCTCAGCATTAATTATGAGTCCATCTGCTTTGTCGACCTGGACCAGGACCAGATTCAGCCTTTCCGGCTGAGCCGCCGTACCTCCGACCTGTTTTATGACCGACTTACCAGCCGCACGTATTCTGAATACGCCGTCAACTATGTGGACATGTGGGTGCACCCTGAGGATAAGGAACTGGTTGCTCGGGCTACCTCCCCCGCCTATATCCGTGAAAAGCTGGCGTCATGCCGAACCTATTATTTCAACTACCGGGTAATCGTAGATGGGGAATTGCAATATATCCAGCTTCGGCTGGTAAACGTAGGCCACGAAGAGGGACAGTGTCAGGTGGTCTTTGGCTACCGCCGGGTTGACGAAGAGATCCAGCAGCAGATGGAACAGCAAACCCTGCTGGCCGACGCTTTGGATAAGGCCAACTCCGCCATTACCAGCAAAAGCACCTTCTTGTCCAATATGTCCCACGATATGCGCACTCCGCTCAACGCTATTTTCGGCTTCACTTCCCTGGCCAAATTGAATTTAAACCGTCAGGATGAGGCGAAAGCCTACCTGGAGAAGGTGGAGGCCTCTGCTCGTCAACTGCTGGACATGATTGAAAAAGTGCTTCGGGCCTCAGACCTGTCCGGCAGTACCGGTTCCAGCGCGGAGGTGACAGAGTGTGACCTGCGGGAGACCGTGGAGGATGTCTATCACTTCCTTTGTCCCCAGGCTCAGGAAAAAGACATCGATTTTACGCTGGATTGCGGCGGTTTGGTACATTGCACCGCCTACGCCGACCAGGATAAGCTGCGCCAGCTCATCATGTATTTGGCCAACAACGCCGTGACTTACACCAATTCCGGCGGACGAGTCGCGATCTCGGTCACCGAGGCCGAGGAACTTCCCAACGATTATGTGGTCTATCGCTTCACCGTAGAGGACACCGGTATTGGAATCAGTCCGGAGTTCCTGGAAAAGGTATTTGAGCCTTTCAGCCGGGAGAAAAACACAACCCTCAGCGGTGTCCACGGCATTGGCTTGGGGCTTGCCATCGTGAAAAACCTGGTGGACATGATGGGCGGCACTCTGGATGTGCGCAGTGAGGTCAATGAAGGCAGCACGTTTACCGCCACTCTGGCTTTCCGGGTGAAGCCCCTGCCCGGCAAGTTCCAGCTCCCCGCCGCCAGTGAAAAAACCGCTCACAGCATTCTGCTGGTGGAGGACAATGACATCAACCGGGAAATTGCCGAGGAATTGCTGGGGATGATGGGCTTTGACATCGACTCCGCTGAAAACGGCCAGATTGCTTTGGACAAGGTGAAAAATAGTCCTCCCGGACACTATGACCTCATCCTCATGGACCTTCAAATGCCGGTGATGGACGGCTGGCAGGCCACTGCCGCTATCCGTGCCCTGCCTGATCCTGCCCTGTCCCGTCTACCCATCATCGCGTTGTCCGCCAACATGATGGAGCGCGATTTGCAGCATTCCAGAGACTGCGGCATCAACGCCCACCTGCTCAAACCTATGGACTTGGCCCTGCTGGTATCTACCATTGAAGATCTCACGGGAAAAAAGTGTCCGTCCTGAACCGTGATAAAGGCCGCCCGGTACAGCATGTACCGGGCGGCCTTTCAGTTATACGTATCAGCAGTTGTCCCTCCACAGCCGGACCGTCACTTTTCCCGCCACTGTTCCCCGGTTTGGTTGGACCACACCACCATATTTCGGCCAAATCGTTTGGCATCATACAGCATGGTGTCCGCCAGCTTCAAGTACGTCTCCAGCTTGTCCCCCGGCTTAGGAACCAGCGTAACGCCTCCCGCGCTGACCGTCACCCAAGGCCCCACCTGGGGATTATGTTCCATATGCAGGTCCTCCACGGCCTGACGAATGGTTTTCATAAATTCAAACGCAGACTCCGCTTGACTGCCCAGGAACACAGCCACAAACTCCTCCCCGCCATATCGGGCAAATACGTCTGTGGAACGCTGGAAATGGGCGGCCGCTGTTTGGGCCACGGCGGCAATCACCTTATCTCCCGCCGGATGGCCAAAAGTATCATTATACACCTTGAATTTGTCGATATCAAACATGCACAGTGAGAAGGGCAGTTGGAAACGGGTGGCTTCCTGCCAGCGAGCAATGCTCTCGGCTTCATACCTGCGCCGGTTGGCAATACCTGTAAGACCATCCACCATGGCCTGCTCCTTAAATTGGACCTGATAGCGGTAAAGCTGAATGTGGGTATTCACCCGGGCCTTGATAATCACCGGATTGAACGGCTTGGTCACATAGTCTACCGCACCCAGCAGCAATCCCCGCTCCTCATACTGCACATCCGCCAGACTGGTAATCAAAATTACCGGAACATACCGGGTGACCTCCGTAGCTTTCAACTCCTCCAGCAGCTGAAAACCGTCCATCCCCGGCATCACCACATCCAGCAGAATGAGGGAAAATCCCCCTTCCTTAGCCGCTTGAAGCCCTTCCTCCGCAGTGTGGCGGCTGACCATCTCATAATCGTCTTTTAAAATGGAGCACAGAAACCCACTTTGCACAGGGCTGTCATCAATCACCAATATCTTGTCCATAGATGTTCCCTCTCATCTTTATTAATCATTGTCGCTGCGCCTGCCGCTGCTGATATCCTGCGCCACGTACACCGCCGTTCTGGGCAGGTCGTCCGCTCCTGTCCGCGCCAGCACCACCGACGCCCGGACCCACCGCCAGCAGCCGGGCGGTTCTCCATGTTCATCGTCCAGTCTGCGGTATTCCACCGCCAATGTGGGCTGCCACCACCGGAGATTCTCCCGCAGGTTTTCCAAACTCACGGTTTTGAGGTAATCCTCTCTGTCGTCCGGGTGAACAAAATGGTTTGCATAAATAGAAAGGGCCGCAGTGAAGTTCACCTCATTGCCTAATACATCCCCCACCCGGCGGAGCTGGGTAACCGCCCGAAAAGTGTCGGTTTCCAAGTCCAGGTAATATGTGGAAAAAAACAGCGTGCTCAAGCTGCTGATAATGTATGCCCAGTCCTCAACCGCCTCCGGGCTGCGCTCACTGTCCCCGGCCCCGGCGGCCTGAAGCCGACGGTCGTTTACATTCTCCAAATTGATTCCCTCCACCCCATTTCAAAGCTCCATATTCCTCTTCAGGGGCTATTAGGCATTTTACCATAAAGGGAGACGCAAATCAATCTGTGAATTCAATCCCCCAAAAATATTTCCGCAAAAACGGGGTGCTTTTACAAAAACAGGAAAGCAGAATTGCGCCCCTTTCAGCCGAGCCCTCAATCATTGTGGATTCAGTTCCAGATACTGCTGGTCAATGTGGTTGTCCACCTGCATCGCCAGTTCCAGTGCGTCGTTACACCCCATCTTTTTGTTCCGGTTATTCATGGCAGCCACCTCAATGACCACGGCAAGGTTCCGCCCCGGCCGCACCGGAATCATAAGCGTGGGCACACGCACGTCCAGCAGGGTGGTAAAATGCTCATCAGCGCCCAAACGGTCGTACAGCTTGCCGTCCTGCCAAGTCTCCAGCTCAATCACCATGTCAATGGCGCTGTCAAATTTGACGGCAGACATGCCAAACAGCCTCCGTACATCCACCACCCCAATGCCCCGCAGTTCAATATAGTAACGAATCAGCTCCGGCGCGGTTCCGATGAGTCCCCCGCTGGGGTTTCGGCGAATTTCAATTGCGTCGTCGGCAATAAGCCGGTGCCCCCGCTTTACCAGTTCGATTGCTGTTTCACTTTTGCCGATGCCTGACTCCCCCGCCAGCATAACCCCTTCGCCGTATACCTCCACCAGTACGCCGTGGCGGGTGATGGTGGGAGACAAGGCCGTGCGCAGATAGGCAATCATGGTGCTCATAATGCTGGAGGTGTTCTCCTGGGTGCTGAGGATAGCCTGGTCATGGCGTTTTGCCATCTCCATGCACTCCGGGTAAGGCTTTAGCCCCCGGGCAAAGATGACGGCCGGGGTATGGTACGAAAACAAGGTGTCAAACACCGCCGCCCGCTTTTCCGGTGAAATTCCCTCCAAATAGGATATCTCCACCAGGCCAAGCAGCTGCATCCGCTCCCGGTCAAAATAGTCAAAAAATCCAGTGAGCTGGAGGCCGGGCCGGTTTACATCATCAATGGTGATGAGCTTTTCCCGGTAACCCTCCGGCCCGTACAGCACATTCAAATGGAAGTTGTCGATAATGGTGCCCAACTTGATCCCAATTTTGTTCGCCATTCCGTTCACACTCCTCTTCAGTATATTCGTTCTCTATCTTACCACATTCCATCCCCGAAAAAAATAGCAAATACATCAAATTCGCACTTGATTTTTTCTCACCGCTATGGTAGCATAATGTAGTTATCGTTTGAACGAATTTCGACCAGCAAGGAGGTTAGACAATATGGCCAAATGCGAGTTCTGCGGCAAAGGCGTGAACTTCGGCATCCAGGTATCCCACTCCCACCGCCGTTCCAACCGCACCTGGAAGCCCAACGTGAAGCGCGTCAAGGCTGTGGTGGACGGCGCTCCCAAACACGTCTATGTGTGCACCCGCTGCCTCCGCTCCGGCAAAGTCACCCGCGCTGTGTGATTCCATAGGAATAAAAACCGGGCTCCGCGTTTTATGCGGAGTCCGGTTTTTTACTTCACTGCTGCAGAATTACTTCTTTTTCCGCCTTCTCTTTGATTTGGCTGTGGGCTTGTCCGCCTTGGAATCCCCAGCCTCCGGCTCCGACATCTCCGGCGCCGACATCTCCGGCGCCGGACTCTCTCCGGCCTCTGTCTCAGGCGCATCTCCCTTCACCTCAGGCTTCTCCGCCGCCGGGACCGGGTCTTTTTTGTGGAACGTGAATTTCCGCTCAGTTCCCTTGACCAAACGCACCATGTTCCCCCTGTGCCCCCATAGCAGCAGGCCGCCCATGACAGTAGCCAAAAGCAGGATCAGCGGGTCTTGATACACAATCCAGGACACCACGATAAAGGACGCCCCGCCCCAGCAGGACCCCAGGGACACATACCGTGTTGCGGCCACAAGCACGATAAAACCGCCCCAAACCGTTAAAGGGATAATCCAACTGGGGAACAGCCCACCTCCGCCAATGCCGATCATAACGGCCACCGCGCTGCCGGACAGCACTCCTTTGCCGCCCCGGAACTGGAAGGTGCAGGGGAACATGTGGCCGATCATGCAGAACGCGCCCGCCCAGTACTTGGACAGAGTGACCAGCTCCGGCGAGATGTGTCCCGCGATGAACATGGCGAACAGCACCGCCAGCACCGCCTTCACCGCGTCGCTGAGAATGACCACCGCTGTCAGCGGTCCGCCAAACACCCGGTAAAAGTTGGTTAGCCCCGCGTTACCGCTGCCGTGTTCCCGAATATCATCCCGCAGGATATAGCGGGACACCACCACAGCGCCGTTGAAGCACCCCAGGAAATAGGCCACCACAGCCACCCCGACGGCCGCTACCGCCAGCCATCCAGGGCTGACGCTTGCCGCTTCCAACATGCGAGAATTCATGGTCAATCCTCCTTATCGCCCTTCTGTCGGATGGTGATGCGTACCGGAGTCCCTGTCAGACCGAAGGTGGCCCGGATCTGGTTCTCCAGGTAACGCTGGTAGGAAAAGTGAAACAGCTTGGCATCGTTGCAAAAAATGACAAAGTGGGGAGGCTTCACCCCAATTTGCGTCATATAGTAAATTTTCAGACGCTTGCCTTTGTCGGTGGGAGGCTGGACCCGGGCCTGTGCGTCACCCAGCACCTGGTTGAGCATTCCGGTGGGGATACGCATGGCGGCCTGGTTCACCACGTTGTCGACGAGGCCGAACAGCCTGTCCACCCGCTGTCCGGTCAGCGCCGAGATGAACAGCACCGGAGCGTAGGTCATGTACGACAGGTCCCGGCGCACATCCTCTTCCATACGCTTCATGGTCTTGCCGTCCTTTTCCACCGCGTCCCATTTGTTCACCACAATGATGCAGGCTTTGCCCTCCTCGTGGGCCAGCCCGGCCACCTTGGTATCCTGCTCGGTGACCCCTTCCTGGGCGTCGATCATGATGATGCACACATCGCTACGTTCAATAGCCATTGTGGCCCGGAGCACAGAAAACTTTTCCACCCGGTCGTCTACTTTAGACTTTTTCCGCATACCCGCTGTGTCGATGATGAGGTATTTCTGCCCGTTTTTCTCCAGATAGCTGTCCACCGCATCCCGGGTGGTTCCCGCCACATCGGACACAATAACACGCTCTTGGCCCAGAATCCGGTTTACCAAAGAGGATTTGCCCACATTGGGCTTGCCGATGATCGCGACTTTGACCACATCGTCCTCCTCTTCCTCCTGGTCCACCGGCGGGAAAAAATCGAAACAGGCGTCCAGCAAATCACCGGTGCCATGACCGTGGACGGCAGAGACAGGCATGGGGTCGCCTAATCCCAAATTATAAAACTCATATATATCCGGGTCCGTATGCCCGGTGGAGTCCATTTTGTTCACCGCCAGCACCACCGGCTTCCGGGAGCGCTGGAGCATCCCGGCCACCTCCTGGTCGGCGGCGGTCATCCCTGTGCGGATGTCGCACACGAAAATTATGACGGTGGCGGACGCGATGGCAATCTCCGCCTGCTCCCGCATGAAGGACAAAATCTGGTCGTCGGTGCCCGGCTCAATTCCTCCCGTATCCACCAAGTCAAAGGTGCGGCCCCGCCACTCCGCCTGGGCATACAGCCGGTCACGGGTGACGCCGGGGGTGTCCTCCACAATAGACAGCCGCTTGCCGGTAAGCTTATTAAACAACATGGATTTGCCCACATTGGGGCGGCCCACAATGGCCACCAGGGGCTTTGCCATTGGTATTCCTCCTATTCTGACAGAACCTATATTTCAAAGGTACTAGATAGTATACCAAATTCTCAAAAAAAAAGATAGAGGGGAAATGGGAAAATTATTGACGCTGAAATGGCTTCCACCGTTGTTTTGCCGCACACACGCAAACCGCCATATTTTTTCCTTGACTTTTTGCCCAGTCTGTGATATGGTATGGAAATGTAAAGTCCAATAGCTTTACAGAATAGCGGGTGGAGGCGGGGTTCCATGAAAAATCAGGCATACCGGATGGCCATGCTGTTTGATTTTTACGGCGATCTGCTCACCGAGCGCCAGCGGG
>ERZ808028.389-NODE-389-length-39096-cov-5.092442_pt1 | contig 39096 bp, 38 predicted proteins | sample MGYA00380184_ERZ808028 | MGnify/ENA primary metagenome ERZ808028 (study PRJEB31490, sample SAMN06133397) | mouse gut metagenome | isolation source: J8_1 | host: mice | place: China: Chengdu | collected 2015-05 ...
CGCAGACTTAGAAATTCTAAAACTTCACACCGAAGAACGCAAAAGCAGCGTTCTTCACAGATTGTTTGTGCCGCCGCAGGCGGCATGATGGGAAGTGTGAATAAATAGGAGTGGATCGGATGAAGGCAGAGATGATAAGGCTCCTGCGGGAAAGTAAAGATTATATATCCGGACAGGAACTGTGTGACCGTTTCCAGGTTTCCCGGACAGCGATCTGGAAGATCATAAACCAGTTGAAAGAAGAAGGCTATGCGATCGAGGCAAAACAAAATAAAGGTTATCGGCTGATGGAGAGCCCGGACAGCATGGAGGCGTATGAGCTGGAAAGCCGGATCCGCACGAAATGGGCGGGCAGGGAGATTTCCTATAAGAAGGAGACGGGCTCCACGAACATAGACTGCAAACAGCTGGCGGAGAAAGGAGCGCCCCACGGGGCGCTGGCAGTGGCAGAAGCCCAGTTAAGCGGCAGAGGCAGACGGGGCAGAAGCTGGCAGTCGCCGGCGGGAACTTCCATCTATATGTCCCTTCTGTGCCGTCCGGATTTTCCGCCGGACAAGGCGCCCATGCTGACGCTTGTGATGGGGCTTTCGGTGGCGCAGGCCGTGGGAAGATATACGGATCTTCCCGCGAAGATCAAATGGCCCAACGATGTGGTGGTGAACGGGAAAAAGATCTGCGGCATACTGACGGAGATGGAGATGGGCCTGGAGACAAAGGAGATACAGTATCTGGTGATCGGCGTGGGCATCAATGTGGGAAACGGTTTTGATGAGATGCAGGCGGGCGGCTCATGGGAGGAGGCGCGCAGGCAGGCATTTCCGAAGGAACTGCAGGATGTGGCGACAAGCCTGTTTCTGGAAGCCGGAAAGGAAGGGGAAAAAATCTTCCGGGCGGTGCTGGTGCAGTATGTGATGGAGGCTTTTGAGAAAAATTATGAACTGTTTTTAAAAACGTTGGATCTGTCCCTGCTGCAGGAGGGTTATAATGCGCTTCTGGTGAACCGGGACGCGGCGGTAAAGGTGTTGGATCCGAAAGGGGAGTATACCGGCGTGGCGAGAGGGATCGACAAAGACGGGGACCTGTTGGTGGAGACGGAAGATAGAGCGGTTAAAAAAGTATATGCCGGGGAAGTCTCGGTGCGGGGGCTGTACGGATATACGGAATGAAAGGAAAGCTATGGAGGAGCAAAGCGGAAGGATCGTGCTCTGCGGCGCGAGCAGCTATGAGCAGAAATATTATTTCAATAAAGTATTTGAGAAAATACCGCAGTCCATTCAGGATGAGCTGCATATCATGTGTGTGCTGTTTACGGAGGAAGTGGGCGGCGTGATCACTTTTGTGTTTGAAGCGGACGGGAGCCTTTCCATTGAGACGGAAGCGGCGGAGGACGACTATATGTACGATGAGATATCCAGCGGGCTTTTGGTGAGCAAGATCCGCAACACAAGACAGGAGCTTTTGGAATCGCTGGACCTGTACTACAGGGTCTTTGTGAAACACGAGGATATTTCGGCGCTGCTGTCGGAGGATGGGTTTGAATAAAATGAGTGGCGGTGGTGCTGAAACCGGACAGTTATGCCTTTAACCAGCCGGGAGGATTTGATTTTCCTCCCGGTGTCCGGCATCGCTGATATAGTGACATTGATACGGGAAAGGAGAGAAGTTATGATTTTGGTTGTGGATGTAGGAAACACGAACATTACGTTTGGTGTCTATCGGGGAGAGAAACTTTGTGCGACATTTCGAATGATGTCTAAGACGCCCCATACCTCGGATGAATACGGCGTGCAGATCGTGGATCTGTTAGAGAGGAATGAGATCGGGCGGGAGCAGCTCACCGGAGCTATCGTTGCCAGCGTTGTGCCGAATGTGATGCATGCGTTGGTGGGCGCGGTGGTGAAATACGTGAAGCTGACGCCGCTGATCGTGGGTCCCGGCGTGAAGACCGGCATCAGAGTGGTCACAGCCAATCCTTACGAAGTGGGGAGCGACCGGATCGTGGACGCGGTGGCGGCCTATGAAAAATACGGCGGTCCTGTGCTGGTACTGGATTTCGGAACCGCTACAACCTATGACTATGTGACTGCCGACGGGTGTTTTGCGGCGGGTATCACGGCGCCGGGGATACGTACCGCCGCGAGGGCGCTCTGGCAGGAGGCGGCAAAACTGCCGGAGATCGAGATCATCAAGCCGAAGACCATTCTGGCGCAGGAGACCATCAGCAGCATGCAGGCGGGGCTTGTGTACGGACAGATCGGCCAGACGGAGTACATCGTCAGACAGGTGAAGAAGGAGACCGGCCTGGGAGATATGAAGGTGGTTGCCACCGGCGGGCTGGGGCGGATCATATCCGAGGAGACGGATGCCATTGATATTTATGACAGCACGCTGACGCTGGACGGATTGCGGATCATTTATTATAAAAACAGTGAAATACCCCGCGGAAATAAAGGCTGAGGCAGCGAAAGAAGCCTGACCGGGGCAAGGCAGGCAAAACCGGAGTAAATCTGTGCGGCGGAGGCAGTATGATCAAAATAAATAAACTTACTATAGGAAATGTGACACTGGAAAATAACATTATTCTGGCGCCCATGGCAGGTGTGACCGACCTGCCTTTTCGTTTGCTGTGCAAAAAACAGGGGGCGGGGATGGCCTGTATGGAGATGGTCAGCGCCAAGGCCATTTTGTACAAAAACAGAAATACGGAGGAACTGATGCAGATCCTGCAGGAGGAGCGCCCGGTGAGCCTGCAGCTGTTCGGTTCGGACCCGAAGATCATGGGGGAGATAGCGGCGAAGATTCAGGAGAGGCCTTTTGATGTGCTGGACATCAATATGGGATGTCCCGTGCCGAAGATCGTGAATAACGGGGAGGGCTCCGCATTGATGAAAGATCCGAAACTGGCGGAGGAGATCGTCCGCCATGTGGTGCGGGCGTCGGAAAAGCCGGTGACGGTGAAGATCCGGAAAGGATTTGATGCAGAGCATGTGAACGCGGTGGAGATGGCGAAGCGGATACAGGAGGCAGGGGCGGCGGCAGTCATCGTCCACGGCAGGACAAGGGAGCAGTTTTATGCGGGAAAGGCGGACTGGGAGATCATTGCGAAAGTGAAGGAGGCGGTGGAGATCCCGGTGATCGGAAACGGAGATGTGGACGGGCCGGGGAGCGCGGAGCGGATGTTCCAGGAAACCGGATGCGACGGCGTGATGGTGGGCCGGGCGGCGAGGGGAAATCCCTGGATCTTCCGGGAGATCGTTTCCTATCTGGAGACCGGGAAGATTCCGGAGAGGCCGGGCGCAGCGGAAAAGTGCGAATGTATTCTGGAGCATGCGGCGCTGATGCTGAAATATAAGGGGGAGTATACGGCGGTCCGGGAGATGCGCAAGCATGTTTCCTGGTATACGGCGGGCGTTCCCCATTCGGCAAGGCTGCGGGGAAAGATCAATACGGTGGAGAGCATGGCGCAGCTGGAGGCATGTGTCCGCGAAATATTTCAGTAAAACTTTCTCAGGGCTTTGCATATATTATGTTGACAAGCTTATAACCGAGAGGCGTCTGTGGGATATCGGATACTTTATTTTTATAAAAAGGAGAACACTTTTTACAGGGAGAAAAGTACTGGAAGAAGGGGAAGAGGCGGACGAAACCGTCAGGCGGGCAATATTTTTTTTAATGAAAAAGGGTTGGATGAACCGGGAGGGGAAGAGGCGGTCAAAGTGTTTTTCTGCGGCCTGCCGGAGTATTACGCGAGAGCGGCAGGACTGGGCAGATGGAAGGGAAGCTTTCCGGTTCACTGGAATTTCGGCCAGCTCCTTCGGCTGATGCAAAACTGCTGCGAGTATGTTTCGGCGGATGCCTACTATCTGGAAGAAGGGTTTGAGAAGGAACTTGTGGAGGGGGAACTGGGATTTACGCCCGGCAGGCAGCGGATGTGCCCGGAATTGATCCGCAGGTTTTCCGGGCAGTTCCGGGGAATTGACAGTATCCTGTATCTGGCACAGGAGTTTCAGGGGAGGACGGGGGGGATGCCCATTGAGGAGGAACTGCTGCGAAAACTCCGCTATTTTTTTTATCTGGGGGAGAGGGAGGAGCAGTATGTCATTCTGGAGGAGAACCTCTGGAATGAGTACGGTATGCCGTTGATGCCGGTGAAGGAAGTCGGTGAACTTGCGACCTGCCGTATCAGAAGACTGCTCGTGCTGGATGACAGGCAGGAGGGGGAGGCTGACTGGAGAGCGCTGCCCAGAGGATGCGTCTATATGGATCTCTGGTCTGACCCCGGGCGCAGGTCGCAGATAGCCGGAAACAGAGCGGATATAAAATATATATCGGAGTATCAGTATCTGTCCCAGAATCTTGACACAACAGGGGAAAATGGGTATAATGTGCGCGAAGGCAATGAGCAGTGCCAACGGAAGTAAATAAAAGGATCCGGGGAATCGCAGATTTCCCGGATCAGCACTGCGTGTAAAATGAATGAAGAAAGGAAGATGTTGGATAATGGAAGAGAAAAGACACATTCTGACTGCGGAAGGTTTAAAAAGATACGAGGATGAGTTATATTATCTGAAAAATGAGAGATACAAAGAGATCACGCAGGCGATCAAGGAAGCCAGAGCACAGGGCGACTTATCCGAGAATGCGGAATATCAGGCGGCAAAAGATGCCCAGAGACAGGCTGACGCCCGTATCGAAGAACTGGAGAACATGCTGAGCAATGTGGAAGTTGTGGATGAGAATGAGGACAGTTCCATTGTCCGCATCGGCAGCACGGTCCGCATCAAGGATCTCGAATTGGACGAGGAGATGGAGTATCAGATCGTCGGCTCCAGCGAGGCGGACACCGATAAAAATATGATTTCCAACGAGTCCCCGTTGGGGCAGGCGCTGATCGGCTCGGCGGAAGGAGAAACTGTCAGCGTGCAGGCTCCCATCGGCGAGATCCGCTATCAGGTTTTGGAGATCGGGAAAAAGGGAAGGGAATAAAAGTGGCAGAGACACAGAATCAGAATAGAGAGAAACAGCAGGATTTAGGACAGCTGCTGAAGATAAGAAGAGAAAAATTGTCCGCCCTGCAGGAGGCGGGAAAAGATCCTTTTCAGATCACCAGGTACGATGTGACTCATCACAGCGAGGAGATCAGGGAACAGTTTGAGTCATTGGAGAATGCCCATGTATCTATAGCGGGGCGTCTGATGAGCAAGCGCATCATGGGAAAGGCGTCTTTTTGCAATGTACAGGATCTGGAGGGGACGATGCAGTGCTATATCGCCCGCGACAGCATCGGGGAGGAATCCTACGCGGATTTCAAAAAGTACGACATCGGCGATCTTGTGGGTATCGAAGGGTTTGTCTTTAAGACAAAGACCGGCGAAATTTCCGTCCATGCGGAGAAAGTGACACTCCTGTCGAAATCCCTGCAGATCCTGCCGGAGAAGTGGCACGGGCTCACCAACACGGATATCAGATACCGCCAGAGATACACGGACCTGATCATGAACGAGGATGTGCGAAAGACTTTTGTGGCGCGTTCTCGGATCATCAGTTCCATCCGCCGCTATCTGGATGAGAAGGGCTTTCTGGAGGTGGAGACGCCGATGCTTGTGAGCAATGCCGGCGGCGCCGCGGCAAGGCCTTTTGAGACCCACTACAATGCGCTGAATGAGGATGTCAAGCTGCGTATTTCGCTGGAGTTATATTTGAAGAGGCTGATCGTGGGCGGTATGGAGCGCGTGTACGAGATCGGGCGTGTATTCCGTAACGAGGGCCTGGATACGCGGCACAATCCGGAGTTTACATTGATGGAACTCTATCAGGCGTACACGGATTACAACGGTATGATGGATCTGACGGAGGACATGTTCCGGCATGTTGCGCAGGAAGTCTGCGGGACGACGACGGTTCCCTACGGCGAGGAGATGATCGATCTCGGGAAGCCTTTCGAGCGGATCACGATGGTGGAAGCCGTAAAGAAATATACAGGCATTGATTTTGATGAGGTGGCGGATACGGAAGCCGCGAAGAAGCTGGCGGACGAGAAGGGTGTGCACTATGAGGACCGTCACGTGAAGGGCGATATCCTGAATCTTTTCTTCGAGGAGTTCGTGGAAGAGCATTTGATCCAGCCGACCTTTGTGATGGATCATCCGGTGGAGGTCTCCCCGCTCACCAAGAGAAAACCGGACAAGCCGGACTATGTGGAGCGTTTCGAGTTGTTCATTATGGCGCGTGAGATGTGCAACGCCTACTCCGAGCTGAACGATCCGATCGACCAGAGGGAGAGATTTAAAGCGCAGGAAGCAGCGCTTGCGGCAGGGGATGAGGAAGCCAACACGACGGACGATGATTTCCTGAACGCGCTGGAGATCGGTATGCCGCCCACGGGAGGCATCGGTTACGGGATCGACAGGCTGGTGATGCTGCTCACAAATCAGCCCGCCATCAGGGATGTATTGCTCTTCCCGACGATGAAGACGCTCGGCGGAAAATCCGCGGATCCTGCGAAAGCCGGAAAAGGCGAAGCGGGGCTTTCGTCGAAGCAGAGCAATATTTCCAGAGAGCAGGCGCTGGAACTGTTGAAAAAATACAATAAAGAGCCGTTCCATATCCAGCATGCGCTGACCGTGGAGGGCGTGATGCGCTGGTACGCGAAAGAACTGGGCTATGGCGCGGAAGAAGAGTACTGGGGTATCACCGGACTGCTTCACGATATTGATTTTGAGCTCTATCCGGAGGAACACTGTAAAAAAGCACCTGAGCTTCTGCGCGAAGCGGGAGTGGGGGAGGACATGATCTATGCGGTCTGCTCCCACGGCTATGGGATCTGCAGCGAGGAGGAGCCGAAGCTGGAGATGGAGAAAGTGCTGTTTGCATCCGATGAGCTGACAGGGCTGATCTGGTCCTGCGCGCTGATGCGTCCGTCGAAAAGCACGATGGATATGGAAGTAAAGAGCCTGAAAAAGAAATTTAAAGATAAAAAGTTTGCTGCGGGATGCTCCAGGGATATCATTTCCAAAGGGGCGGAGATGCTCGGCTGGGAGCTGGACGATCTTTTCGATAAGACGATCCGGGCGATGAGAAGCTGCGAGGCTGCTGTGGCAGAGGCGATGGAGTAATAGAACGGTGAGTCATACCCATTATACCCTGATGATCAAATAGATTGGGGCATGATGGGTATAATTATATACAGGAACAAATTTTCAAAAACAAAGCAGACAAATATGGCATGTTAATATATAATGGAATCTGCTTTCTTAATGTAATGGTATGAAATACTGAAGAAAAGTGTTTCTGGAGAGGGATCGGCATGGGAAACGAATCAGGCGAATGGATCATGCACGGTGTAGACTGGGATGATCCGGAGTGCATACATACAGTTGACGAGGCAATGGAATATATCAATGAGACGGGTTTTCTTCCGTTGTTCCAAAATGAGATCCCGGGGTTTTCGCTGGAAGAGCGCACGGTGCCCGGGTATTGGTGGTGTGACGATCCGGAGAGAGACCCGTGGATGTGGAGAGCGGCCATTGCAGGGCGCAGGGATATCATTTACGGCAAATTTTTCAACAGGAAGGCCGGATTTATCTCGAGGAAGTGGCTGCCGGTGTTTGCCAATTACCGCAGGGACGGCTACGATTTTGATGCGCTTTACGAGGACGGCAGGGCGCCCCACAAACATAAGAAGATCATGGATCATTTCATCGAGGAGAAGGTGGATTCTGAGATTTATTCAAACGAACTGAAACAGCTTGCCGGTTTTGGAAAAGATGGCGAAAAGGGATTTGACGGCGCGGTCACAAACCTGATGATGCAGATGTATCTGTGTAACTGCGATTTCAGAAAGCGCAGGAATAAAAAAGGGAAAGAATACGGCTGGGATGTTGCCGTCTATTCTTCCGTAGAGCATCTTCACGGATATGAATATGTGACTTCCTGCTATAAAGAGGATCCGAAGGATTCCTGGCGGAAGATTGCAGATTACATGCATGAAGCGTACCCGACCGCCACAGATAAGCAGATCGGGAAGGTATTGGGATAGGAGAGAGGAGGCCGATCATGGCATACGACTATAATAAAGAACATAAATTCTGGCACAATGGACAGGCGGATGTGCGGGCGATAACCGACGAGTACAGAGGAATACATACCCCCGCTGACTTATACAATGCCCTTTCGGACGTCTGGTGCGCCGACACCTGCGCGCCGAGGATGAGGCAGAACTGGACGCCGGAGAATAAAACTCTGGGGCAGTGTTCGATCACGGCGTTTCTGGCACAGGATATCTTCGGCGGGAAAGTGTACGGCGTGCCGCGCTCCGGCGGAACTTACCACTGTTATAATGTGGTTGGAGACTGCAAATTTGACCTGACGAGCGAGCAGTTCGGAGATGAAGTTCTGGTATACGAAGGAAATCCGGAACAGTTTAGAGAGGTTCATTTTGCGAAGGAAGAGAAGAAACTGCGGTATGAGTACCTGAAGGAACGGTTGAGGCGGCGTTAAAAATGCAGGGTACTGCGACAGTACATCCGGAAAGGCAGCAGGAAGAGAAAAGGAGGTTTTTTCAAAATGCAGACCTGGTACTATGAAGTAGTCAGCATCGACGGCGATTACGCGAATTTAAAGAGAACGGACATAGAATCCGAAGACTTAAAGCTGGTGGCAAGGGCGCTGCTCCCGGCGGAGATCATGGAGGGCACAAAACTGAAATACGAGATGATGCAGTATGAGATAATCTGAAGAATCGCAGTACGAAATGATCTGAAAACCGAAATCCGTCCCGGAAAAAGCCGGAAAAAAGTCAGATAAATACGAAAATACGGCATAAAAGTTCCCCGTTTACCTATAATATATAAAGAAATTATAAAAATTATAAATTGTTAGCACTCGCTATTGACGAGTGCTAACAAAAGTGGTATAACACAGTTATAACAAAAAAACAACAACAGCTCACAGAGCTGCTACACATTTATAACAGGTAAGGAGGAACAGAACATGTTATTACCGAGAACAAACACATTAAACAGTATTTTTGGAGAAAATTTATTTGACGATTTCTTTGAGGACTTTGCCCGTCCGGCGAGAAGCGCCGCAAGGTACGGCACCTCCGCAGGCATTATGAGGACGGATGTAAAAGAAAGCAGCACAGGCTATGAGCTTGATATCGACCTGCCGGGCTGCAAGAAAGAAAACGTGAAGGCGGAACTGAAGGAAGGCTACCTGACCATCAGCGCCGAGACCAACCAGAATAATGACCAGAAGGATGAGGACGGAAAATATATCCGCCGTGAAAGATATTACGGCACCTGCAGCAGAAGCTTTTATGTCGGTGAGGATATCACGCAGGAGGATATCAAAGCGAAGTTTGAGGATGGCATTCTGAAAGTGTCCATACCGAAAAAAGAGGCGAAACCGGTCATTGAAGAGAGCAGATATATCCCGATCGAAGGATAAAGGTTCCGGAACAGGAAAGATGAAAAAAGGATGTCAGTTTATCTGGCATCCTTTTTTCATGGGGAAAAGTATTGTCATAAATGCGATTGCAATAAAAAGAATTAAGGTGTATGATAAAACAGTACAGTACTTATAAATACGATATTTATATAAGTGCGGCTGTAAGCGGAGGTTTGATATGGGGCAGTATTTTGAGTGGAAGAAAGAGTATAATATCGGGGTGGATTCTATTGATAAGGATCATCAGCAGCTTTTCAGGAGTATTAATAAGCTTTTCACTTTCCGGGAAGAGGAAAAAGACAATCAGTGGCTGTGTGAGGAGGGCATCAAGTTTTTCAAGCAGCATGCGCTGAAGCATTTCAAAGACGAAGAAGAGTATATGTCCTCCATCCATTACGAAGGATTGAAGAAGCATGTTCAGATACATAGAGGGTTTCAGGACAATACGCTCCCTGCGCTGGAACGGGAACTGAAGGAGTCAAACTACAGCATGGAAGCAGTAGATCATTTTCTGGGTGTCTGCTCCGGCTGGCTGATCGGCCATACGATGACGGAGGACATGGCGCTTACCGGGAAAAATAAGAGGAAGTGGGAGAATCTTTTGCCGGAGGAAGAGCTTTCGGCTATGAAGAAGGTGATCGCACAGCTTGTGTTTGATATGTTTCATCTGGAGTCACAGCTGATCAGTGATGTGTACAGTGGGGAGAAGTTCGGAAACGGGGTGTATTACCGGCTGATCTACGGGACAGGCGATAAGAAGCAGAAACTGCAGATTTTCCTTGTTTTTGAGGAGAAGCTGCTCATAAATACAGTCGGAAAGATTCTGGGGATCCAGACGAATAAGCTGGATATGCTGCTCATCCACGCGGCGAGATACACGACGCGGCAGTTCGTGGGGAGGGTTCTGGAACAGTTCCCGTCCATGGAGGCGTATGAGCTGAAGGAGGAAAATCTGCTCTCCTATGAACAGTTTGAGAAAATACTGAGGCAGGAGACGATGCAGGTGAGCCTGCTCTATAATACAGGAGGCGCCGGATATTTCGCATATTGTGTGATCGCTCCCCATCTTCTCGAAAGCGGCATGGGAGTGCCTCTCGAGGCGGAAAACGTAATGGCCGAGGTGGAAGAGTATCTGAAAAAGCGGGATAAAGAGGAACAGGAACATAAACCGAAAGTGCTGATAGTGGATGATTCGAAGACGATACGGTATGTGATGCGGGACCTTCTGCTCGAGGATTATGAGGTTACGCTGGCGGAATCCGGCGTCGCAGCGATCCGGGCGATCACCTTAAACAGGCCCGATCTGGTTCTGCTGGATTATGAAATGCCTGTCTGTGACGGCGCACAGACGCTGGAGATGCTTCGGTCGGAAAAATCCTTTAAAGATCTGCCGGTTATTTTCCTGACAGGAAAGGCGGATCCGGCGAGCGTGAAAAAGGTGATGAGCCTGAAACCGGCGGGCTATCTGCTGAAATACTTAAAACCGGAGGAGATCAAAAAAGAGATCAACGGATTCTTCGAAAAGAAAAAGGCATGATTTTACAGGAAGAGTAGGGGAAGATGAAGCTCCCCTACTCGATTTTTTTCTCAGACGATTTTTTCCGATACTGGCTCGGGGATATCCCGTAGTAATTGCGGAAAGCCTTGCTGAAATAGTGATTGTCCTTGTAGCCGAGCCTCTCCGCGATATCCAGGATCTTGATATCCGGCTTTTCCAAAAGTTCTTTTGCGCGCTCCATCCGCAGCTTCAGCACATATTCATAGATCGTGTAGCCGTATCTGGCGTGAAACAGCTTGGTGAGATAGGTGATGGAAAAGAAATACTTTTCCTCAAACATGGTGATCTTAAAATTCTGGCAGTAATTGCTGTCGACATACTGCTTGATGATCTCAACCACCTCCTCCGGGGAGATATTTTCCTCCGCCGGAGCCGGGTCATGCTGAAAGACTGTCGTCGGATCGATCCTTAAAATGGCTTTCTCGATGGCCTGATTCAGTTCCTCCTCCACGATGGGTTTCAGGAGGTAATCACATGCGCCGTAGCGCATCGCGTGCCTCGCGTAGGAAAAGTCGTCATAGCCGCTGATGATGATGAACTGGCTTTCCGGAAATTCCGCCGCGGCGAGCTCCAAAAAGGAACAGCCGTCCATGACGGGCATGTTCATATCCACGAATATGATCTCGGGGTGCAGTTCACGCATGGTGCTCAGGCCGTCCTTTCCGTTGTTTGCCATGGTGGGCGGTTCAATACCGTATTTTTTCCAGTGCCCCAGTTTGCTGACCGCGATCTGTACGGGTTTTTCGTCGTCGATGATCAGAGATTTATACATGTGTTTCTCCTTTTATGGCAGGCAGTGTGAGAATGACCTCCGTGTAACTGCCTTCTTTTGAAGTGATCTGCATAATGGCGGGATCGTCGTAGAGGAGCTGCAGGCGGATATACAGATTGGCGAGGCCGATGCTCTTTGCCGCGCTGTTCGGCTTTTGGGCGGCAAGGTTTTGCTCCAGATTTTTCAGTTTCGCTTCCGGTATGCCGCAGCCGTCATCCCTGACAAGAAGGATGAGCTTGTCCTCCTGCAGCCTTGCGCTGATGTAGATCGTGATCTGGCCGGTATTTTTGCCGGTCCCGTGGATGATGGAGTTTTCCACCAGGGTGTGCAGGCTGACTTTTGGGACCAGAAACTCTTCCGCCGCGGGCTCGATATCTTTTTTGAAGCGGAGGACATCGGTCCTGCGCATCTTCTGCAAAAACACATAGTTTGTGACATATTCCATCTCCCTTTTCAGGGAGACAAGGTCCCCGTCCTTGATCGTATAGCGCAGGTTGGAGGCGAGGGAAGTGATCATCTTATGGATCTGAAACTGATCGTTCACCAGCGCTTCGGTGGAGATCGCCTGCAGCGTATTGTACAGGAAATGAGGGTTGATCTGTGCCTCCAGAGCGGTGATCCGGGCATTTTTTTCGCTTAACTCCGCCAGATAAGTCCGGTTGATCAGCTGGTCGATCTGGGAGACCATGGAGTTAAAACTGTCGGAGAGTTCCGTCACTTCCTTGTTGCCGCCGGCATGCAGGGAAGTGTGGAAATCTCCGTCGCCGGTTTTACGCATTTTTTCCGCCAGTGTCTTCAGGGGGGCGGTGAGAAAACGCAGGAGCAGAAATATGGTCGAAATAGCGAAGAACCAGATCAGGACGCCGCTCAAAATGAGGGAAGTCTGGATATCGTCAAACTGCGAGTCGATATAGGAGAGCGGTGTGAAACAGAGAAGGTGCAATCCGGCGGCCTCGCTTTCCGTGCGCACCAGAAGGTAGTCTTCATTCTCTATTTTCACGGTATCATACCCGTCTTTGTGTCCGGTGACGTCGGAGAGCGCGTTGGCGAGCTGTGCGCCGTCTCCCAGAATATCGGTGTGGCTGGAGTAGATCAGCTCGTCGTCCGTATTTAAGAATACTAAAATCTCATGGTGTTCAGAGTGGTTTGCCAGAAACTGCTTCAAATAAGAATTATTCAGCTTCAGGCGGACGATGGACTGCTGCTTTTTTCCTTTGACCTGGAAAAGGGAGTGGTAATACGTGAAAAAGGCGGGAGAGTCCGCCGGTTCAATATAATGGTGCATACTACTGTCGGCGCATTTCTGCACGGCCTTGTCCACATCGAAGGCGGGCGCTTCCTGCACGATGATGCGCTGCTGCCCGGCAGTGCGCCCGACGGACAGATTCTGGTTGATCAGGTAGAGCTCGTATTCCAGCAGATCGCTCCTTGTGTAATAGTAGTAGTACATCTGCTGCCGCACAAAGGAGAGCTGATCCTGCGACAGAGGGTTTTTCTGGTTGATGATCCGGGTAAACTCCGAGTCATAGTAGGGCTGGATGCAGAAATTCGCCAACAGCACGAGATACTGATCAAGATTTTCATTCTCCATCTGCAGGAGTTTGGAGGAGAGCTCCACCTGGTTCAGAATGGACTGATTCCGGACAGAAGTATAGTTATTATACAATAAAATAAAAATAATGAGGCTGGTGGTAAAAAGGATAAAAACTGCCAGTTGTGCCCAGAGGGAAATGCGGTTCAATATGGATTTTAATTTTGACGTAATTTTCTGAAACATACCGGCGCCTGTCAGCACATGAAAAAAGGTTGTGCAAAAATTTCGGAAAGGTGTAAAAAAACAAACTGTAAACATCTTTCACTATACAATATAACGAAAAAATGAGCAATAGAAGGAGAAAAATTATTCAAAATATTACAACAAATTGTTTGGAAATTTCCATTTAAATTATAAAATGCAAAAACTATAATGGAAAAAACTGAGAGATTAGTGTTTATGAAACGAAAGGGGGAGAGTATGAAACGAAGGACGAAAGAAAATCTGGAAACAGTATTGTTTTCCCTGCCGGCGGTCATCCTTGTCTGCCTGATGATGTATCTGCCGTTTGTGCTGAGTGGATACTATTCGCTGACGAAGTGGAACGGGATCTCCAAAGATGCGGTTTTCATCGGGATGGAAAATTTTAAATCCATTCTGGTGGACAGCGGGGACTTTATGGGTTCTCTGTGGTTTACCGCAAAATACACGTTTGTATTTGTGATCTTTTCCAACGTCTTTGCGCTGATGCTGGCGGTGGTGCTGACAAAGAAATTCAAGGGAGCGAATTTTTACCGGGGTATCTTCTTTATTCCTTACATCATGAGTATGACGATCGTGGGTTTCATCTGGAAATTTATCTTTACCAGCGGTTTTGAGAAACTTTACGAGCTGACGGAGATGGGAGTCTGGAACTTAAGCTGGCTGGGGGATTCCAAACTGGTATTCTATGCGGTGGCTTTTGTGGGAGTGTGGCAGTCCCTGGGATTTTACATCGTGCTCTACATAGCGGGGCTGCAGGCGGTGCCCCACGATGTGCTGGAGGCGGCGACGGTGGACGGAGCCACCGGAAGCCAGAGATTTTTCAAGGTGACGCTGCCGCTTCTCGGGCCTTCCTTTACGACCTGTATCTTCATGTCCCTGACGAACGGGCTGAAAGTCTTCGATATCATCCTGGCGCTCACCAAGGGCGGACCGGGGACGGCGAGCAACTCTGTGACGATGCAGATCTATAAGGAGGCGTTCACCAACAACAATTACGGCAGGGGTTCGGCGGAATCCATTCTGTATTTCCTTTTTGTGCTGGTGGTGACGCAGGTCGTGTTAAAGTTATTTAACCGAAAGGAGGTAGATCTGTAATGACTCTGAAACAGAAAAGGATGATCAGTAAGATCATCATGGTGATCTGTCTGACCGTCGTGGCGGTGATCTATATCTACCCGGTATTCCTGATGCTGATGAACTCCTTCAAACCTTTCGGGGAGATCATCGCGAACGTGCTTGCGATGCCGAAAAAGCCGAATCTGGAAAACTATACTTATGTGATCGATAAGATCAAATACGGCAAACTGTTCTGGAACAATGTGGTCATCACCGTGATCGGGCTGATCGGTATCGTGGCTTTCTCCTCAATGGCGGCGTACATTCTGGAGAGAAGGAACAACCGCTACACCAGATTGGTGCATACGCTGGTGATCACGCCCATGCTGATCCCGTTCCAGGCGATCATGATCACGCTGCTCAAGTCCATGAACGTGCTGCACTTATCCGGCAGCAAGATCGGGCTGGGGATCCAGTACTGGGGGTTCGGCGTGCCGATGGCGACGTTCATCTTCTTCAATTTTATGAAGACCATACCCAGGGAGCTGGATGAGAGCGCCAAAATTGACGGGGCATCCACGTTCCGCACCTTTGTCTCGGTCATCTTTCCGCTGCTCAAATCGGTGACGATCACGGTCATCGTGCTGGATGTGATGTGGATCTGGAACGACTTTCTGCTGCCGCTTTTGATGGTGAACAGCAGCAATGAGACAAAAACGCTGGTGCTGGCGGCGTACACCTTTGTGGGACAGATGAACACAAAGTGGAATTACGCGCTGACCGCCATGACATTGGCGATCGTGCCCTCCGTTGTCGTATTTATCCTTCTGCAGAAATATATCGTGGAAGGCGTTGTAGCAGGTGCTGTGAAGGGCTGACATACCCTTTTTGCATAAAACATAATCTATTTATCAACAAACCCTATAGGGGAGAAGGAGGAAATAATGAAAAAGAAATTGCTCAGTGTATTACTTTGCGGTCTGATGACGGCTTCTCTTTTGGCAGGCTGCGGTTCTGCGGCGCCTGAAGAGGCTCCGGCACAGGATGCGGCGCAGGAGGATGCATCCGGCGAGGAAACACCCGCGGCATCGGAGAAAGCTCCGGTATCGGATGAAGAGGCGGAAGTGTATATGTTTATCGCTTCGCCGGAATACGCGGATGCGATCAACGAGCTGATCGATGCCTACAAGGAAGTGGCTCCCAATGTGACGATCAACTATGAGACGACCCAGAATGATTATCCGACCCTGCTGAAGGCAAAACTGAACTCCGGCGAGGTGCCCGATATTTTCTCGTCCACGTCCGGCAAGGAGATCGATGTCTACAAAGAATACTCTCAGGATCTGACGGGGGAAGCCCTGACAGAGACCATGTCCGATGCGGTGAAGGGCGTTATGGCGTCCCCGGAGGACGGAAGCGGCATCTACGGAATAGCGATCAAGGGCAACTATTTCGGCATGATCTACAACAAGGCGATCTTTGAGGAGGTCGGTATTGAAATGCCGAAGACGCTGGACGAATTGGAAGCTGCATGTGAAAAACTGCAGGCGGCAGGCTACCAGCCGTTCACCACAGGCTTTGCGGAGTGGTGGGTATACAAACATGTGATGCAGCATTTCGAGGATGCGGCTGCGGCAAACGCAGGCATGACAACGGCAGAACTGATCGCTTCTTTCGAGAAGGGCGAGAAGAAGATCTCCGACTTCCCGGAACTGTACGACAATTTCTTCCGGTTTATCGATCTGGCTGTGAAATACGGCGATGCAAAACCTTTGGAGACGGCGCTGGACGGCGAACTGTCCGCATTCGGCACAGGCAAGGCGGCTATGATCGTAGGTCAGGGCGCATGGGTCGAGGCAGACCTTCTGGCGATCGATCCTGAACTGCAGATCGGCTTTGCAGGTTATCCTGTGACAGGCGACGCGAAACAGTCCCAGGTGATCGGCGGCGCGGATCAGGCGTTGCGCATCAACAAGGATTCCGCCCAGCTGCAGGCAACCCTTGACTTTGTAAACTGGTGGTATACATCCGATTACGGCCAGGCATGGTTTACGGATGTGGCGGGCGTGGTGCCTCCCGTTAATTCCACGCAGGAGAGCGCATTCCAGATCATTCAGCAGGGCGATGCGTTGTCCGCATCCGACGGCGCTGCAACACTGGCGATCTGCTATTCCACAGACAGTTTCCATCAGGTGTTTGGTGAGACCATGCAGGCGTATATCGCAGGGGATCTGACGAAGGACGAAGCCTGCGCACAGATCGAAGAGCAGTGGAAATCTATTGATGGCGGGGAATAAGTGTGATAAAATGTAACTGATTTCGGGGCACGGTGTGGACCACCGTGCCCTTTTTGGACGCGAGGGCTGAACTGTTATATTGCCTGGGAAAGGAGAGAACATGAAATTTACGGAAGGGTATTGGCTGAGGAGCGAGAGGATAGCGGCATCCTATGCTTCCCAGGGATTTTATGCAAGTAAGACTGAGGAAGGAATGCGGGTGGTACTGCCGGAGCATGCCATTAAAAACCGTGGGGACGCCATGAATCTGTCCACGATCACGCTGGATTTTACGGCTTATGCGGAAAACAATATTCAGGTGACGGCGAGCCACTATGAGGGCTGGCGCTCACAGGAGGCGCGGACGCCGCTTAGGAGGGAAAAACCGGAATTTTCCGTGCGGATCACCGATGAGGAGGCTGTGATGGTGTGCGGCGCGGTGACAGTGAGGCTGAACCTCGAAAACGGCAGCTACCGGTTCGAGGCGGACGGAAAGGTGATCACGGAATGCGGTTTCCGCAATCTGGGATATATCCGCTATGACAAAAAGCCGAGCACCATGTTCCCGGAGGAAAATTATCTCTCCGACCGCTATAAACCGTATATGGTGACAGAACTGTCATTAAAACCCGGGGAGAGGGTCTACGGGTTTGGGGAGCAGTTTACCTCCTTCACAAAAAACGGACAGGTGGTGAATATCTGGAATGAGGACGGCGGCACATCGTCCCAGATCGCCTATAAAAATATTCCGTTCTATATGACGAACGAGGGCTACGGCATCTATGTGGACCACACGCTGCCGGTGTCCTTCGAGGTGGCGAGCGAGAAGGTGGAGTATGTGGGCTTCTCCGTGCCAGGAGAAGTGCTCCGGTATCACTTTATCTACGGCCCGACGCCGAAGGAGGTGCTCGTGCGCTATACGGATATGACAGGGAAACCGGCGCTTCCGCCCGCGTGGAGCTTCGGGCTTTGGCTGACCACCTCCTTTACCACGGCTTACGATGAGGAGACGACCAGTTCCTTTATAGACGGGATGGCGGAGCGGAATATTCCGCTTCGTGTATTCCACTTTGACTGTTACTGGATGAAGGGGCTGCACTGGTGCGACTTTGAGTGGGACGAAAAGACTTTCTCCGATGTGCCGGCGATGCTGAAGCGCTACAAAGAGGAGAAAGGGCTGAAGATCTGTGCATGGCTCAACCCTTATGTGGCGCAGGGGACGGCTTTCTTCAGAGAAGGCGCGGAGAACGGCTATTTCCTGATGCGGAAGGACGGCAGGGGCATCAAGCAGACCGACCACTGGCAGCCCGGCATGGCGGTGGTGGACTTCACCAACCCGGCGGCGAAGAAATGGTATCAGGACAAACTGCGCGGTATTTTGGAGATGGGCGTGGACTGCTTTAAATCGGATTTCGGCGAGAGGATCCCGATCGATGTCGTCTATCACAACGGGGCCGATCCGCTTTCCATGCACAATTACTATGCTTATCTGTATAATCAGGCGGTATTTGAGGTGCTGAAGGAGGTAAAGGGGGAGAGGGAGGCCGTTTTGTTTGCGAGAAGTGCGGCGGCGGGATGCCAGCAGTTCCCGGTACACTGGGGAGGTGACTGCTCTGCGAATTATCCGTCCATGGCGGAAACCCTGCGGGGCGGCCTGAGCTTCGCGATGTCCGGTTTTTCATTCTGGAGCCATGACATCTCGGGGTTTGAGCAGACGGCGACCCCTGATATTTATAAGAGATGGGTGCAGTTCGGTTTACTGTCGAGCCACAGCAGGCTGCACGGTTCCACCAGCTACCGGGTGCCCTGGCTGTTCGATGAGGAAGCCTGCGATGTGCTGCGGTATTTTGTGAATCTGAAATGCAGGCTCATGCCCTATCTCTACGGGCAGGCGGTGATCTCCCATGAGGCCGGTATCCCGATGATGCGGCCGATGGTGCTGGAATTTGCGGATGAACCCGGCATGAAAGATCTGGATATGCAGTATATGCTGGGGGATAGCCTGTTCGTGGCGCCCGTCTTCCGGGAGGACGGAAAGGTGCAGTATTATCTGCCGGAGGGGATCTGGACCCACCTGCTCACCGGTCAGGGCAGAGAGGGCGGCTGCTGGTGCGAGGAGGCTTACGATTACTTCTCTCTGCCGCTGTATGTCAGGGAAAATACGCTGCTCGCTGTCGGAGACAACGACAGGCTGTCGGATTACGACTATGCGGAGCATGTGAAACTCTGCCTGTATATGCTGCATGACGGGCAGAAGGCAAAGTGCGAGGTGCCGGATACGGACGGGAACATTGTTCTTACGGCGTCCGCGGCGAGAGAGGGCAGCCGGATCACGCTGAAAGTGGACTCTTTGGAGCGGCATCCTGTCTTTGTGCTGACGGGGATCAGGAATGTGAAAGAGGTGACGGGCGCGGAGATCAAGCTGCAGGATTACGGGCTGGTGGTTACGCCGGGTGAGGCGGAAGTGGAAGTTTTATTGTAAACGACAGGAGTGTCATATTATGAATCTGGAGAAAAGACTTGATATAGAGGAAAACGGCATATATATCGTCTTCGGGATTACGAGACAGAACCGGATAAAACTGCTGCATTTTTCCGCCCTGCCCTTTCAGGAGGAGGAGCTTCGTTTTCCGGCGAAGGAGGATGCGGAGCAGATGCTGGAGGAGGGCTTCCAGCCGGTGCAGCTTAATTTTTCCGGTTATGACAGGCCCTATGAGCGCCACGGCAACAAATATGTGGTGACGGCGCCGGGCTGTAGCCTTAAGTTTGCCGGGATGGAGGACGAGAGGAATGAGAACGGAAGGCTTCTTATTATAAGACAGTATGATGAGGGGTCCGGCGCTTATGTGGAGAGTTTTTACCAGTTTTATGACCGGACCTGTATGGTTAGGGTTTGGCAGCAGGTGACGAACAAGGGAGATGAGGAGCAGACGCTGGAATATATATCCACCTTCAGTTACAGCGGCCTGGGAAAAAGCTGCGGCGGGAAGGCGCAGGAGAAGCTCTCCCTGCTGATCCCTCACAACGGCTGGCAGAAAGAGCTGAACTGGCGGAAATATACCCTGCATGAACTGGGAATGCCGGACATGCAGCGCACGGTGTACGGGAGGAGTTCCAAGACTGTTGAAGTGTACAATACCGGCAACTGGTCCGCCAAGGAATACCTGCCGATGGGGTGCCTTTTGAACGAAGAGGCGGGGGAGGGGATGATCTGGCAGATTGAGCACAACGGCTCCTGGCACTATGAGATCGCGGATCAGAACGATCATCTTGTCCTGAATATCAGCGGTCCCACGGAGATCCAGTCCCATTTCAGCAGACAGTTAAAACCTGGGGAGAGCTTCACCTCCGTGCCCGCCGCGGTGGGCGTTTTCAGGGGAAGCGCGGACAACGGCTTCGGGGAACTGACAAAGTACAGAAGGCGGATACGCAGGAAAAACGAGGACAACGAAAAGCTTCCAGTGATCTTCAACGACTATATGAACTGCCTGTTCGCCGATCCGACGACCGCGAAGGAGCTGCCTTTGATCGACGCGGCGGCAAAGGCGGGCTGTGAATATTTTGTGATCGATGCGGGCTGGTACGCAAAAGGCATCTGGTGGGATGCGGTGGGCGAATATCGGGAGAGCAGGGAGCGCTTTCCGAACGGCCTTAAGGAAGTGACGGACTATATCAGGAAGAAGGGGATGATCCCGGGCATCTGGCTGGAGATAGAGGTGATGGGGATCAACAGCCCGAAGGCAAAGGAGCTGCCGGAGGAGGCGTTTTTTGTGCGGCACGGAAAGCGGGTCTATGACAGGAGCCGTTTTCAGCTCGACTTCCGCTGCCAGGCGGTGATAGAGCACGCCGATGAGGTGATAGACAGGGTGATCCGTGACTATGGCGTGGGCTATATCAAGATGGACTACAATATCGAGCCGGGGATCGGCACGGAAGTTTCGGCGGACAGCTTCGGGGACGGGCTTTTGCAGCATGAGAGGGCTTACCTTGACTGGCTGGATAAGGTGTTTAAGCGGTATCCGGATCTCGTGATCGAAAACTGCTCAAGCGGCGGCCTGCGCATGGACTACGCGCTGCTCTCAAGATGCAGCATCCAGTCCACCAGCGATCAGGAGGATTATCACAGCTATGCAATGATCGCGGCGAACGCGCCCACGGCGGTGGCGCCGGAGCAGGCGGCGGTCTGGTCCTATCCCTTAAAGGATGCGGGCAGGGAAGAGTGCATCTTCAATATGGTGAACGCCATGATGCTCCGGATCCACCAGAGCGGGCACCTTGCGGAGATCTCGCCGGAGGGTTACGCCCTGGTGAAGGAAGGGATCGACTGCTATAAATCCATGCGGGAGGACATCCGCCGTGCCGTGCCCTTCTGGCCGCTTGGACTGGCGAAGGCGGAGGATCGCTGGCTTTGTCTCGGCCTCTGGAATGAGGAAAGGCAAAGGGGATATCTGGCGCTCTGGAAAAGAGATGCGGAAGATGTGGAAAAGGAGATCCCGCTGTTCCCGGACAGCTTTTTTGCCGATATAAAAAGGGATGTGCAGATAACCCAGATCTATCCGAAGGAGGAAGAGAGCTGCCTGAAATGCTGTGACAGCCATAAGATGACCGTTGTTTTCCCGGAAAGGACGATGGCGAGGATATTCATGATCGGGTGATGCGCGGCTTTTGCTTTTCATCCCTGACAGCGCGTGCATGAAAAATGAAAATGTCGCCTGCCGGATGACCTTTTTCCCCTGTGAAATCTGTATACTGACAATATCAGAAAGAGATCACAGAACTTTCACGGGGAAAAAGGAGGAAACGACAGATGAAAAAAGGATTGACAGAACTGGTATTTATTTTGGACAGAAGCGGTTCCATGGGCGGGCTTGAGAGCGATACGATCGGCGGTTTTAACGGCATGATCGAGAAGCAGAAAAAACAGGAAGGCGACGCGAATATCACAACGGTGCTGTTTGACGACAGGACGGAAACCATCCATGACAGGTTTGATATACAGATCGTAAGGCCGCTGACGGAGAAAGACTACTATGTCCGCGGCTGCACGGCGCTGTTAGACGCGGTGGGAAGTACGGTCGATAAGATGGTAAATATCCAGAGGCGCCTGCCGGAAGAATACAGGGCGGAAAAGGTGATCTTCGTGATCACGACGGACGGGCTCGAAAATGCCAGCAGGCTGTACAGTCATGCGGATGTGAAACGGAAGATCGAACTGGAAAAGGAAAAGTACGGCTGGGAATTTATGTTTCTGGGAGCCAATATGGACGCGGTGCAGGAAGCGCAGAAATTCGGCATAGGGAGCGAGCGGGCGGTGACATTCCAGAATGACAGCGAGGGGATCGCCCTGAATTATGAGACGGTGGGGGAGGCGCTCTGCTGCATGCGTTCTGCGGCGCCGGGAGCCGCGCCCATGGGGAGCGGCTGGAAGAAAAATATCGAGGCAGATTATCAGAAAAGAGGAAAAGGGAAGAGCAATGCGAAGGGAAGCCTTTTCGGAAAACTGGGACATTCGGATCGTTCGCAGCGAGCGTAAGTCGATCTCGCTGCAGATCGACGAGAACCTGAAGGTCACCCTGCGGGTGCCGAGGCGGATGCCCGATGCGGAGATCAGGAGGTTTTTGGAGGAAAGATCGCCCTGGATCGAAAAGCATATGCAGAAAATGAGAGAGCGTCAGGAAGCGCTGAAGGCGGAGCCGGAGGAGCTTCTCACCGTGGAGGAAATTCGGGAACTGGCGCAGCGGGCGGCGGAATATATTCCGGGGAGAACTGCTTTTTACGCGCCGCTTATCGGCGTAAACTACGGCAGGATCACGATCCGGAACCAGAGAACCCGCTGGGGGAGCTGCAGCAGCAGGGGAAATTTGAATTTCAACTGCCTGCTGATGCTGACGCCGCCGGAGATCATAGATTATGTGATAGTACACGAACTTTGCCACAGGCGGGAAATGAACCATTCCCCGCTTTTCTGGCGTGAGGTGGAAAAGGTTCTGCCGGACTATAAGAGACGCCGCAAATGGCTGAAGGACAACGGAGAGAGGATCATGTGCCGGATGCAGACGGATTGACAAAACAAATTTTTTCGGGCACCCTCTAAAGTCTTTTTGGAAATATCCGATACATTAAATATAAAACGTGTTATCAAGTGAAAAATACAGGTTGGCACGGAAGCAGATCCATAAGAAGGGGGAACCTGTTATGAAAATTAATGCTTATAATATGCAGGTACAGCAGATATACAACACCAAGAAGCCGGGTTCAGTGAAAAAGAATGCGGCGGTGGGAAAAGCGGACGGTGTTGTCATTTCCAATATCGGCAGGGAGTTTCAGGTGGCAAAGCAGGCGGTTGCTAATGCACCGGATATCAGAACGGATATAACGGAACCGATCAGAGCGGCTGTGAATAACGGAACTTACGAGGTGAGCGGTGAAAAGTTTGCCGATAAGCTGTTGAGAGCAGCGGGAGAAATTTGAGAAATGAGGTAATGGCCAGTGGCAAGCTTGATTGAAAATTTAATGGACACATTAAATCGGGAAAGCGATGAATACGAGACACTGGTGGAGTTATCCATGAAAAAGACCCCTGTGGTCATCAGGGGAGATTTAGAGGCGCTGCAGGCGATCACGGACGAGGAGCAGCTTGCGGCAGCCAGAATCAATCGCATTGAAAAAGAACGGCGCAATGTGATGAAAGAAATTGCAGGCGTACTTAACACGGATGTTGAGGCACTGAAGCTGGCGGATATGATCCGGGTCCTTGAGCGGAGACCGGTGGAAAAGAAGAAGATGGAGGATTGTCAGAACCGGCTGAAAACGGTGGTACACCGCATGAAGCAGCTCAACGAGCACAATCTGGAACTGATCGAGAGAGCGCTTGAGATGACGCAGTTCGAACTGAATCTCTATCATTCGATGAAATCCGCACCCGAGACGGCGAACTATAACAAGGCCGCATATAACGACGGGTCTGTTATAGGGACTTCCAGGGGAAGATTTGATGCAAAACAATAACATTTGAGGTGAAAGTATGTCATTATTCAGCGGATTATACGTTGGAACGACGGCGCTTCGCGTCGCTTCCGACGCTTTAAATACAACGGCACACAACTTATCTAATACAGATACCGCGGGCTACACAAGGCAGCAGGTATCGCAGTCTTCACGTCACTATAATATTCTTGCAGACGCGACGGTGAGCACATCGGCCAAAGAGATCGGCATGGGTGTCCGCTACGCGGAGACAAGGCAGGTCAGAGACGTTTTCCTCGATCAGGTATACAGAAGAGAATCCGGCAGGAGCGCTTATTATGAAGTATCATATGAAGCGCTGGTTCATGTGCAGGATCTGCTCGGCGAGAGCGGGGACAGGAACTTTTCCGAGGCGATCTCCGACTACTGGAAAACCATACAGGAACTGGCGGGCGATCCCAGCAGCGCCGTGACGCAGGGGCTTTTTGTCTCGAAAGCACAGACGTTGATCGAGCGCGCGACGAACGTCTATAAGAGCCTTGTGGATTACCAGAATAACCTGAACAACGAAGTGAAAAAACAGGTGAAAAAGCTGAACGATTACGCGGAGCGTATCGTGGAACTGAATAAGGAGATCGCCAAGATAGAGGCGGGCGGCGTGGAGCATCCAAACGATCTGCGGGATGAGAGGAACTATATCCTGGACCAGATGGCGGATCTGTGCAGTATCTCTTATACGGAAGATGTGAACGGATATGTTTCGGTTCAGATAGAGGGCGTGGATTTTGTAAAGGGCAACATTCATTACGAAATGATGATGAGTGAGAATGAATACGGATATTATACGCCGTTCTGGCCCCATATCATAGAGAGCACCGTAAATGCGGACGGCGAGAGAGTCTACTCCCCCGAGGAAGTGGCGAAAGGACGCGTATTCAATCTGGAGAGGGAGATCTCCACTGCCGCCAACACGGACGTGGGAAGACTGAAAGGCATACTGCTCGCGAGGGGCGACCATCCGGCGGACTGCAGCGAGATGGAAAACGCGGAGGAATACGATAAGAAGATAGCGCCCTCCATCATCATGAACGTGGAGGCGGAGTTCGATAAGCTGATCAGCAATATCGCGACGGTGGTGAACGGCATCCTGAAGGATGCGGGATATACGGACGGCACGGATGATACGGATAACGCATTGTTTGTGCGAATCAATACAGAGGGAATGGACGATGATGAAGGCTGGCATATCGGCAACATAGCGGTGAACGATAAATTCCTGCAGCAGCCGGCGCTCCTGAACTTTGTGACGCCCGACGGGGGTGAGGACCGGGAGACGGCGGAAAAATTAAAAGCCGCTTTTGAGGCGGAAATCTATACGCTGAATCCGAATTCGGAAAAGCGCACCAATTTTGCAAACTTTTACAGTGATCTGGTATTTCAGGTGGCGAATACCGGTGAAGTGAATAAGCTGCTTTATGAATATCAGCTCGACACGCAGGAAGAGACAGGTTTTGCAAGGGAACAGATACTCGGCGTTTCCTCGGACGAAGAACTGCAGTTTATGATCAGGTTCCAGAATGCCTACAATGTGGCGAGCCGCTACATCACGACGCTGAACAGTATGTTAGAGAGTATGATAAATCAGTTCGGCGCATAAAATTCCGGGGAATTGAAATAGGAGAAAAATTATGGCATCAACTTTTGCAGGACTTATGATAGCGGGCTCTGGGCTCAGAGCGGCAAACGCATCGATCAATACAGCGGCAAACAACGTGTCCAACGCGGATACCACCGGTTACAGCAGACAGAAGGTCGTTCAGGAAGCGGCGGATCCCTTACGTGTTTTCGCAAGCTACGGCTGTGCCGGCGCAGGTGTAAAGACGCTGGCGATCGAGAGGATCAGAGACGAATTTTACGACATAAAATACCGTGAGAACGAGACGAGTTACGGAGAATACAGCACAAAGAATTACTATATGCAGCTGATCCAGAAGTATTTCGAGGATGATGAGAAATCAGGCTTCAAAACCATATTTACCAATATGCAGGTGAACGGGATACAGGAAGTTCTGAAAAACCCGGGGGATGCGACCGCAAAGAAAGACTTTATGGGAACTGTGGAGAAACTGGTGGAATATTTCAATACATCTGCCAAGAATCTGGAGAAACTCCAGAAGGACGTCAATGACGAGGTCAAGGTAAGGGTGGAGAAGATCAACGCGATTTCCAAGGAGATCCAGACCCTGAACAAGCAGATCAACGTGATCGAACTTTCCGGCAGCAAGGCCAATGAGCTGCGCGATAAGAGGGATCTGCTGGTGGATCAGTTATCCGAGATCGTGGATGTGGAGGTATCCGAGACACCGATCTATGATACGAACGATCCCGACAGGGAAACCGGGGCGCACCGCTATATGGTAAGGATCGCCGGCGGACAGCCGCTGGTGGACAATAATACCAGAAACGAGCTGGAGTGCCGCGCGAGGGAGGCAAACAATAAAGTCAACCAGAGCGATGTGGCAGGCTTATACGATATCTACTGGGTGGGCGGCGATATGTTCAACACAGCGAACTCCCAGATGGGCGGCGCACTGGCGGGGCTTTTGCAGCTTCGGGACGGCAACAACGGGGAAAGCTTTTACGGCAATGTGGCAGCGGGCGGACTCGGCACCACGACAGTGGGCGGTGAGACGCGCCAGACCGTTAAGATCAGTGTGACGGCGGAATATCTGAAAGATCTGAATAAATCCAATCTGGCGGAGGGCGGCACCGTCAATATCGGGAACAAACTCTACAGATACGACGGCTGGTCCTTCGAGAGAGATGAGGACGGAAACTACAGCTATACGCTGACGTTGGCCAAAGATGAGAAGATCGACATCAATATAGACGGCAAGCTCGCATCCGTGGGCAGCAGCATCGACTATCAGGGCGTCCCTTACTATATGGAGCAGATGAACGAATGGCTGAGGCTCTTTTCACAGGCGGTAAACTCCATTCTGGAATCGGGATATACGGATGACGGAAAACCGGGCTGTCCGCTGTTCACATCGGATTATCCGGACAGCACGGAAGGACTGTTTGACGGTGAATATACATATACGGACAAAAATGGCGATCCACAGACTTCAAACAGCAGGGATCTGTTTTCAGGAAATATTGATCCGGATAAGAAATATGTGGTGTCCTGTCAGGATGACAGCTATCTGCGGATGACGGCAGGCAACTTTGCGATACTGGACTCTCTCAGAAAAGATCCCGAGCTGCTGGGGGTGAAGACCAAGCCGAACCAGACGGACGGGGAATCCCAGTATGATAATATGCAGCTGGTTTTAGATACCATAACCGATGAGAAGAAACTGAGTTTCCGCGGGGCGAGTGCAGGGGAGTTTCTGACCTGTGTGCTGGGGGATATCACGCTGGCGGCAGGCAATGCGGAAATTTTTGAAGAAAACTATGCGGGACTGCAGAGGATGCTGGATAACCAGAGACTCTCGATCTCCGGCGTGGATGAGGACGAAGAAGCGCTCGCTGTGGTGCACCTGCAGGACAGCTATACACTGGCGTGTAAGATGATCTCCACCTTTTCGGAAATCTATGACAGGCTGATCCTGGAAACCGGGGTATGATAAAGCATTTATCGCAGAAAGGCAGGAGGTATTTAGATGCGGATCACAAATAAGATCATTCAGAATAATTCACTTTCCAATATCAATCTGGCAAAAGTGGCGGAGGATGCCAAGGCCAGTCAGGTTTCCTCGGGAAAGAAGATCGTGCGGCCCTCGGACGATCCGATCGTGGCGATCAGATCGCTGCGTCTTCGCAGCAGTGTGGTAGAACTCACCCAGTACTATTCCCGCAATGCGAAAGATGCCGATGCGTGGCTGAAGACGACGGATGACGCGCTGCAGCAGGTGACCGATGTCATCACGGATATGATCAAACAGTACGATAAGGGCGCGAACGAATATCTGACCAGCAGCGACAGAAATATCATTCTGGAACAGTTAAAAGCGCTGCAGGGCGAGGTATACGCCACCGGAGATGCGGACTATGCGGGACGGTATATCTTTACAGGTTACCGCACGGAAAGCTCCCTGATGTTTAAGGAAGATACCCAGAAGGCCTATCAGATCACGGAGCAGTTTACGGCTTCAGATCTGAAGACGAATATGTTTGTGAATACCAGTTATAAGGACGCGAAGGGAGATTGGCATGATCTGGTAAACCTGCAGGAAGGTACACAGACGGATTATGCAGATGTGGAAGAAAAACTGATCGATAAATCGGAGTATCACCGCCTCAGACTGTCTTATAAAGAATGTAAGGAAGGAGTGATACCGTCGCTCGAATATTTGGATAAAGACGGGAAAACTGTCAGGATCGATGGAAATGGTAAAACAGAAAACGGAGCTGCTGTAGCGGGGGCGGCCGGTATTAAGGAATTGAAATCCACGGATGTGCCCAGCCCTTATATGAATGTGGGGGACGATGATGTGATCTATCTTTCCGACACGGGGGAACTTCTGCTCGGAAAAAATGTTTATGAAGAACTTTCAGGCCTGACGGATGATCCGCTTACGAATGACGTAAATGAAGGCGAGATAAGGGTAACCTACCAGAAATCCGATTTTAAAGAAGGGGATTTGAAGCCGGAACATTATTTCTACTGCGTGGCGGGAGGAGATGATGGGAAACTTGGCATTACGCCTGATAATGTCACGCCGGCAGACGGATCACAGGAAGCTGCCGAAGCTGCTGACAATATCATCTACAATCCGAACTATCTGAAAAATGACGCGGACCGTCAGGTGATAGAGTACGATGTGGGCTATAATCAGCGCATACAGGTCAATACGATAGCGGAGGAAGCCTTCGACCCTTCCGTTACCAGAGAAGTGGATGACATGATACAGGCGCTGGAGAAGATACAGAAGATCGAAAATGTGACGGCAACGCTGAAGGGTATGCTGGATAAGGAGAGTGATCCTGCTAAACAAAAGGTCATTCAGGATCAGCTGGATGCGGCGAATAAGGCGTTTACCTATGAAAAAGAAGTGGTGCAGAAGAAGTTTTCCAGTGGGCTCACTGTGATGCAGGGATTTCTGGATGAAGTGAATCTGGCGGTGACAGGCTGCGGCGCAAGGGGAAGCAGGCTGGAGCTTGTGAGCAACAGGCTTTCCTCCCAGAAGACCACATTTGAGACACTGAAGTCCGAGAACGAAGATGTGGATCTTTCGGAGGCGGTAGTACAGCTCACCAGCGCGGAGAATACCTATGAGGCGGCGCTGAAGGCGACAGGCAAGATCATGCAGGTAAACCTGATGGATTTCATTTAAACAGGGCAAAGGAGAAGACTATGGTAATAAAGACCAGGGTATTCGGGGAGATTGAGATAGACGATGCGAAGATCATCACTTTCAGCAGCGGTATTATCGGATTCCCGGATCTGAAAAAGTTTACACTACTCTATGACGCGGAAAAGACGGGGGGCATCAAGTGGCTGCAGTCTCTGGATGAGCCTGCCTTCGCGATGCCGGTCATGGATCCTCTCTATGTAAAAGAGAGTTATAATCCGGTGGTGGAGGATGAACTGTTAAAACCGCTGGGCGATCTGGATCCGGAGGAGATACTGGTACTCGTGACTGTGACAGTGCCGAAGGATCTGACACAGATGAGCGTTAATCTGCAGGCGCCGCTGATCGTCAATGCGGAGAACAAGACAGGCTGCCAGATCATCGTGGACAGTGAAAAGGATGAATTCCCTGTGAAGTTTATGATCTACGATATTCTGCAGGAAAAGAAAGAAAGGGCGGGTGAATAGAATGCTGGCATTATCCAGAAAGAAAAACGAAGCCCTTGTCATCAACAACGATATTGAGATCACGGTTCTCGACATCAGGGGCGATCAGGTGAAGATCGGCATTTCAGCTCCGAAGGAAGTGCCAGTATACAGAAAAGAGGTATATCTCCAGATTCAGGAAGCCAATAAGGAGGCAATGAATGCGGATAATCTGGAGGCGCTGAAAGATTTATTTTAAAGCGATATTCAAAAAAGTCAGAAGGAGCTGCTTTGTACAAAAAAGCGGCTTTTTTTGAGGAAAATTTTATGAGCGGACTAAAGATTTTGCCCAATCATCCGATATACAGGATAAAGAAATCTATAAATGTTTCACACGGAGGTGATTAAAGTGGCAGCAATAGAACCATTAGGAAGTATCATGACAGTGCAGGCACAGCCCCTGCAGCAGAATGCAACACAGAAAACAGAACTGGTCAGCACGGATGCGAACCCCACAGAAACTCAGGTAAATAACATTGATCCGACGACGGTATCAGTGGCGGCGGCTACGGATGCGTCTGAGAACAACAGCGAAAATACCGGCAGCAACCAGAAGGAAAACATCGACTATGCTGAGATGACGAAACAGCAGAGTGAAAAGATCAAAAAAGCTGTAGAGCAGTTTAATAAGAATCTGGGTCATTCATCGGCGATATTCGGCATTCATGAGGCGACCAACAGGGTGACGATCAAGATCGTAGATAAAGATACCAAGGAAGTGATCAAAGAACTTCCGCCCGAGAAGACACTTGATATGATCGCCAAGGTTTGGGAGATTGCCGGCATTCTGGTCGATGAGAAGAGATGACGGCAAAATGCAGATATCCGGACAGGATATGGATGCTTTACAGACGTGAAACAATCGAACATAAAGTGTATCTGCGGAGAATCTGCAGAACTCAAATGGAGGTAGGATAACTATGACTATCAGAATTACCGGCATGAATTCCGGTCTCGATACGGAGGCGATCATCAACGAACTGGCCAGCGCCCGTTCCGTGAAGGTGCAGAAGATCGAGAAAAATCAGACAAAACTGAGTTGGAAGATCGATGCCTGGAAAGAACTGAATACGAAAATCTATTCTTTGTATTCCGATGTGATCAGCGATATGCGTTTCGACTATGCGTATGCGAAGAAGACGACCAAGGTTTCCAATTCCGACGCGGTTACCGTGCTGACGGCCGGTGACGCGATGAACGGCGTGCAGTCCATGAAGATCAAACAGATGGCTAAGACAGGTTATCTGACGGGTGCCAGGATAGATGCTTCTTCGAGCGAGAAGCTGCTTGCCAATATGGAAGGCCTGGACTGGCTGAAAGATCCGAATAAGTCCATGTCCTTTAAAGTGACAGTGGGCGGGGAAGAAAAAGAGATCAAGCTGACCGGTTATAATACTCTGAATGATGTGGTCAATAAATTTAAGGAAGCGGGACTGGATGCAAAATTCGATACCGCTACAAACCGTTTCTTTATCAGCTCCAAGGAGACCGGGAAGGCGGCTGACTTTACGTTGGCTCCCGCGTCTACGGATGCGCTGTATCCATGGAAAGACGGGAAAAGCTTTGCGAAAGTGCCTGCGTATAAGGAGGTGCCGGTAGAGTGGAGCAAGTTGTCTGATGCAGAAAATACTGACAAGAAAAAGGCTTGGGATGATGAATGGATTGAACTGAATAAACCCGAGAATGCTGATAAGTTAAAAGAATGGAACGATGAATGGGTTGCAGCGGGTTCCTCAGGTGATATTCAACAGTTTGTGTATGATTCAATACGGAATGAAACTATAACAGCGAATGCAAAGCGAGATCAGATCATAGCAGATAATAATGCCCTTATAGCAGAAGCTGCAAAAGACAAAACAAAAACTGGATTCCAGAAAGTGCCCGATGTGGATGAGACATTATCAGAGTGGGCTAAGTTGTCTGATCCCAAAAATGCTGACACTGATGCGAAAAAAGCTTGGGATGCAAAGTGGGATGAACTGAATAAGCCTGAGAATACTGATAAGTTACAAGAATGGAACGATAAATGGGCTGCATTAGGTTCCGACGGGCAAAATAAATACTCAGAGGGTATTCAACAGTTTGTGTATAGTTCAATGCAGATTGATGCAGCTATAGAAGCAAACAATAAACGGGTAGACAGCATCGAGAATTCCGCAAGCGAATTTACATCTGTATTAAAAGGCCTCGGACTGCTGACAGCGGATGTGGCGAAAAAATACGGTGCTGAGTTTACCGCGGATGAGATAAAAGCGGGCAAAGCCGCCAATATGATCGGTGGTCAAGATGCTATCATCGAATTAAACGACGCTGAGTTTACTTCTGCAACGAATACTTTTGAAGTCAACGGTCTGACGATGACGATCCATAAAGAGACGGATGAAGTGATCAACCTGACCACAGAGCAGGATACAAGCGGCATCTACGACACGATCAAGAACTTCATCAAGAAGTACAGCGAACTGATCAACGAGATGGATAAGCTCTACAATGCGGAGAGCGCATCCAAGTATGAACCGCTCACCAAGGAGGAGAAGGACGCACTTTCCGATACAGAGGTGGAAGAGTGGGAGAAGAAGATCAAGGAGTCCTTGCTCAGAAGAGATACCACACTGTCCAGCGTGTCTTCCGCGTTGAAGGAGGTAATGCTGTCCACCAGTCTGTCTGGAGGAAGGAATGAGAAGGGCGAGGATGTCACTATAACGCTGGCCTATTTCGGCATTGAGACGCTCGGCTACTTCAAGGCGAAAGACAACGAGAAGAGCGCATACCATATCAACGGCGATCCGGATGACACAGATGTCAAGAATTATGAGGATAAGCTGAAAAAAGCTATTGCCACAGAACCGGATACTGTGATAGAATTCTTTAAAAAGCTGGCGAATAATCTGTACGATACATTGGAAGATAAGATGGCGAAGACAGATTACAGCAGTTCGTTTACCGTATATAACGATAAACAGATGGCATTGGAACTGAAAGAGTACGACAGCAAGATCGCGACAGAGCAGAAGAAGCTCAATGATTACATAGACAGGTGGTATGAGAAGTTCTCCCAGATGGAGGTGGCGCTGGGTAAACTGAATTCTCAGCAGAGCAGCATCTCCAGCCTGTTCGGCTGATCTGTCAGCGGAGACTGCAGGGTTTTGAATGCGCCTGATGTAAGTGGAGGAAAAAGAAATTGAGATCTATGAACCAGTACGCACAGTACAATAACAGTAAGGTCTTAACTGCTTCACCGGCGGAACTGACACTGATGCTTTATGACGGGGCGATAAAGTTCAATAATATAGCCATTATGGCGATCGAGAAAAAAGATATCGAGAAAGCCCATAATAATATCGTCAAGGTCGAAAAGATCATCAATGAGTTCCGTGCAACGCTGGATTCCAAGTATGAGGTGTCCAAGGATTTTGACAGAGTATATGTATATATGCTGGAAAGGCTTCTGGAAGGAAATGTAAAAAAAGATCCGGCTATTTTGGAGGAAGTTAATACGCATCTTCGGAGTATGCGGGATACATGGAAACAGGTGATGGAAGCGAATAAACCCCAGAAACAGTCATAAAAGTTTGTGATCATAAAATGGCTATGCAGTGGCATGGCCATTTTTCACCTTATAGGAAAGTCCGTCGTCAGACGGACGTGGAATCAGTAAGGCGAACTTGTTCGCTATTTTATAAAGCGGTACCTGGTATGAGTATGCACATATTTTTACAGGCAGGTGTATCGAGAGAAAGGAAAGGATCGGATGGATACGTATTTGGATATGCTGCAGGACAGCCTGAAGAAGAAACTGGAGATTCTGAATAAGATCATGGCGCATCAGGAAAAGGAATCCGGCATGTTGAAAGAGAACATGGATATGGAGGCTTTTGATAAGAGCGTCAATGATAAAGTGGCTCTTGCGGAGAGTATTGATTCGCTGGATGACGGTTTTGAGCAGGTTTATGACAGGATACGGCAGGAAATGATCGGCCATAAGGAGAAATATGCCGTTCAGATCAGGGTGCTGCAGGACCTGATCGCCGAGATCAGTGAAAAAAATGTACTGATCCAGGCGGAGGAAAACCGGATCAGGCTGGAAGTGGACAATTATGCAAAAAGAGAGAGCATTGCCCTGAGACAGAAGAGGAATAACGGAAAAGCGGCGCGCAGCTACTATAATAATATGAAAAAACTCAATTATGTGGATTCGCAGTTTATGGATAAGAAGAAATGATGAAGAAATCCTGAAAAACTCAGAGAGGCTGTGTTCAGCCTCTCTTCCATAACCTGAGTGTTTTTAGAATTTTTTTCTGCTCGTCTGGCGAATAGCCCTGGAAAATGCGGAGCAGCTCCGTATTCATAGCTTTGTTTGCTTCCTGAGGGGTACGGTCTGTAAAACCGGGTTCAAGAATTTCATCGATAGTCACATTGCAGAGTTTGGAATAATAAAGAAGAACCCGAAGATTCAGTTTGGCACGATTGTTTTCCAGATTGCTGACAAAAGCAACTGTACAATCCAGATCCTCTGCCACCATTTCCTGCGTGTAGCCTTGCTCTACGCGGAGTTGTTTCATTTTTAAACCTACTTTTGCAAAATCCAGTTCACTCATACGCAAAAACTCCTTCTTCATTTATAGTTATATTTATTTTATTATATTTTTGAGAAACAGGCAAGCCATAACTTGTTTTTTATATAAAAAAAGAAAGGAAAATGGACAAGATGCATTATGATTATCTGATCGTGGGCGCAGGGCTGTTCGGCAGCGTGTTTGCCCATGAAATGAAAAAAAGAGGAAAGAGATGCTGTGTGATCGATAAACGGGATCATATAGGAGGAAATATCTATACGGAAAAGCGGCTTGATATTTCGGTGCATTGTTACGGGGCGCATATTTTCCATACCTCAAATAAAGATATATGGGACTATATCGGCCGGTTTGCGGAGTTTAATCATTATATCAATTCGCCGGTTGCGGTTTACAGGGACGAACTTTATAATCTGCCTTTTAATATGAATACGTTCAGCAAACTGTGGCATATCAGGACGCCGAAAGAGGCAAAGGAAAAAATAGCGGAGCAGATAGCGGAGCTGTCGATCGAAGAACCGAAAAATCTCGAGGAGCAGGCGCTCTCTCTGGTCGGCAGGGATGTCTATGAAAAACTGGTAAAGGGGTATACGGAGAAGCAGTGGGGCAGGGACTGCAGGGATCTTCCGGCATTTTTGATCAGGCGGCTTCCGCTCCGCTTTACCTATGACAATAACTATTTCAACGATCCTTATCAGGGCATACCGAAAGGGGGCTATACAAAGATTGCGGAGAAGCTGCTGGAGGGAATCCCGGTGGAGACCGGGATCAGCTGGCGTGAATTCCGGGAGAAAAGACCGGATATCACCTATGACAAGCTGCTCTATACCGGCATGATAGACGAATATTTCGATTACCGGCTGGGTGAGCTGGAATACCGTTCCCTGCGCTTTGAGACGACAGAGCTGCCGGATCAGGACAATTATCAGGGAAATGCGGTGGTGAATTATACGGAGAGGGAGATCCCTTATACACGCGTTATAGAGCATAAGCATTTTGAATTCGGGAAACAGCCCGGTACGGTCATCACAAAGGAGTATCCGGCGGAGTGGAAGAAGGGGGACGAGCCTTATTATCCGGTGAATGATGAGAAGAACAGCCGGCTTTATGAGGCGTATCTGGAACTTGCGAGGCAGGAGAAAAATATCCTGTTCGGCGGAAGGCTCGGGCAGTACAGGTATTATGACATGGATAAGACGATCGAGGCGGCGCTTAAGATGGCGGAGAGTGAGGCGTGAGCGCTGTGATCGCTTATGCCGGAGGGCGTGATGCGGCCTCCGGCCTAACAGTAGTAGTTGAACAACATTCCGGTATAGTTGCTGGAGTGATAGGGGGTCGGAAGATTATGTCCCGGATTCTTGTAGGCAACCACCGTTTTATCCACATATTTCATGGGATTTAACGAAATCTGGTTCGTTTTGCGGAAGATCTGCTGAGTGAAGTTTTTCACCACCTGGAATTTATCGTCCGCATCACCGGAATGGATAGCCGTGGAAAGCTTTGCCCGGTCCACATCGATACTGCCGTCCTCCTGCACGTTTAGACCGATCAGGGAGAGATTATCTTTATAGAGGGAGGCGATCCCCGACATTTCTCCTATCAGTTTACGCGAACTGCTCTGGGAGGTTCTGAAATGATCCACGGCGCTGAGAAAACTGTTATAGCTTCCCGCGAGCTGCGCCACATTGTCGGCAAGTGCTTCGTAATCCGCCTTAAGGCCGATAGAGGCGACCTGATTTTCATCAGAGCTGACGCCGTGAAGCTGTATCTCATAGGATTTATCCAGTGTGAATTTATTGGAGGAAGCCTCTCTCGGTTCCCCGTTTATCGTAAATGCGGCGTTGGATGCATTGTGGGAAACGAAGTCAAGCCCCAGATAGGAAACCATTCCGGAGGCTTTGCTGGTGTTTTCGTCGGAAATAGAAAAAATCCTGTTTTTGCCGGGTTTTAAACCGGTCGCTTCCGATTCTATATGGAGGGAGGAAGTGCCCTCCTCGCCGTCTATGACTTCCGCTTTCAGCCCGATGCGCGAGTTGTTGATCAGGCGTCCGAGGCGGTCCTGAATATTGCGGTTGGTCTCGCCGTCCCGGATCGTGAACTGGAATTCATAGTTCATATCGTTGATGCTGATATCAAAAGAGTAGGTGTCCGGGGGCAGGGCGATCCGGGAGTCGTTTTCCAGAAAGCTGCCGAGATTCACCTGATTCGATGCAAGGGCCTGTACTTCGATATCCAGTTCCGGAACCATACTGCTGGTGGACATATCGCCGATAAAGGAGGCGGTCACCAGATCTTCATTGCTGGAATAAGCCGCTTTGCGCTCGAGCAGTTCCCTGCTGTCTAAGTTGCCGCCGAGGGAAGCAAGCTCCATATTGAGGCCTCTGGCGTTTTCTTTGAGACCCACCGCAAACTGTGCGGACTCCCGCCTGTTGGAGATCATATACAGAGGGGACTCTTTATTGAGTTTTATCATGGAATTATAAAGGCTGCGAAGCTCACTGCGCTTATGGGCATCGTATTTGCCGGCGTTTTTCGGAGTATATGCAGTCAGATAATAATTATAGATATTATCCTGAATGGCATTATAAGCCATAGTGTCCCCTCCTTTCTTCCTTGAAATCGGGTGTATAAATCCGTTTACACTTTTTAGATATTCTATCACTTTTTAAAGCATGTTACAATCATTATCGGTTAATTTGGAAGGATTTTTAAGGGTTTTTCCGAAAAAGGATTGACGAAATATCTTTCTTATGTTATAGTTGCAGAACGAGATGAGATTCAGGTCTTTTTTTTATGCTCGAAATGACGCTTGGAGGTGGAGAAATGCGTACGAGAATAACACTGGCATGTACGGAATGTAAACAGCGTAACTACAATACAACAAAGGATAAAAAGACGCATCCGGACAGAATGGAAATGAAGAAGTATTGTAGATTCTGCAGAAAGCATACGTTACACAAAGAGACAAAGTAATTTAAGCTTCACAGCAGTAAGAAACGCATCGAAAAGATGCAAAATGAACTGACCGCGGGTTTTTATGTGCCCGGGAAGGAGTAAAAAATGGGAGATTCCTCAAAGAAAGGAAACAAAACAGGATTCTTTGACGGTGTAAAAGTTGAATTCAGGAAGATTTCATGGCCCGATAAGACGTCTATCATCAAACAGACAGTTGCTGTTGTTGCCATTTCTCTTGCGTTGGGAGTCATTATTACCATATTAGATTTTATCGTACAGTATGGTGTTAGTTTCCTGACGATGTAACAAGGAGAAAGCAGACTTTGCTTAAAGGATTCGTCTGCGGATCTGTGCGCAGATGGCAACGGGAGTGGAGAGTATATGGCAGAAGCAAACTGGTATGTGGTGCATACTTACTCAGGATACGAGAATAAGGTAAAAGCCAATATTGAAAAAACCATCGAGAACAGAAATCTCCAGGAAGAGATCCTGGAAGTGCGCGTGCCGATGCAGGATGTGATGGAAATGAAAAACGGCGTCCGCAAGACCGTGCAGAAAAAGATGTTTCCCGGATATGTTCTGATCAACATGGTCATGAATGATGATACGTGGTATGTTGTGCGAAATACAAGAGGCGTGACCGGTTTCGTAGGCCCTGGCAGCAAGCCTGTGCCGCTGACGGAAGCAGAGATGAAACCTCTTGGCATCAAGGTGGACAATATTACGATCGACTTTGGAGAGGGCGATACGATCGTCGTTGTGGCAGGTGCATGGAAAAATACGGTGGGCGTTGTCCAGAAAATAGATTTTAATAAACAGGCAGTGACCATCAATGTGGATATGTTCGGCAGAGATACACCTGTTGAAATCAGCTTTGCAGAAGTTCGGAAGTTTAACTGAGGCCGCGGAAGCGTTCTCGGAAGATGCACGGAGGCGGCTGCCGATGTGCGGGCGTATACATGGTATACGCGTGAGTATGGTTGGGACAGTGGGAGTCATAAAACGACGCTGACCACAATTTATTATAGGAGGTGCCATTATGGCAAAGAAAGTAGTAGGATATATTAAATTACAAATCCCTGCTGGTAAAGCTACACCAGCACCGCCGGTTGGTCCTGCACTGGGACAGCACGGCGTGAACATCGTTGAATTTACAAAACAGTTCAACGCGAGAACAGCGGATAAAGGCGATTTGATCATCCCTGTTGTCATTACCGTTTATGCGGACAGAACATTCAGTTTCATTACAAAAACTCCGCCTGCAGCCGTACTGCTCAAGAAGGCGTGCAACATCAAGTCCGGTTCCGCAACACCGAACAAGGCGAAGGTTGCAACGATCTCCAAAGCAAAGGTACAGGAAATCGCAGAGATGAAAATGCCTGATTTAAATGCCGCAAGCCTGGAAGCAGCTATGAGCATGATCGCAGGCACAGCCAGAAGCATGGGCATCACAGTGGAAGATTAAGGGAGGAACGACAATGAAACATGGTAAGAAATATATGGAAGCAGCAAAGCTTGTTGACCGTGCCGTTCAGTATGACCCGACTGATGCAGTGGCTCTGGTAAAGAAAGCGGCAACAGCTAAATTTGACGAGACCGTTGAAGTACACATCAGAACAGGCTGTGACGGCCGTCATGCGGAACAGCAGGTTCGCGGCGCGGTAGTACTGCCCAACGGAACAGGTAAGACCGTGAGGGTTCTCGTATTTGCGAAGGGTGATAAAGTGGCGGAAGCGGAAGCGGCAGGCGCCGATTATGTGGGCGGCGACGAGCTGATCCCGAAGATCCAGAATGAAGGATGGCTGGATTTCGACGTTGTAGTGGCAACTCCCGATATGATGGGCGTTGT